>Ga0209463_1000998_pt1 | contig 18461 bp, 16 predicted proteins | sample AgamicMgSfrz_FD_187169 | JGI IMG/M metagenome (GOLD analysis project Ga0209463, IMG submission 187169) | Agave microbial communities from Guanajuato, Mexico - Mg.Sf.rz (SPAdes) (version 2) | ecosystem: Host-associated > Plants > Phyllosphere > Phylloplane/Leaf | place: Guanajuato, Mexico... | reverse complement strand
AGAAAATAAAACAATTTATTATAAAAGCGAAGGAGTGTTCCAAATGAACTACGCATATCCAGATGAAAAAGGACATTACGGTATATACGGAGGACGATACGTTCCAGAAACGTTAATGCAATCTGTATTGGAACTAGAAGAAGCATATAAAGAAGCGATGCAAGATGAAGCGTTCCAAAAGGAATTAAATCATTATTTAAAAACGTACGTAGGGAGAGAAACACCGCTTTATTTCGCTGAAAATATGACGAAGTATTGCGGCGGTGCAAAGATTTATTTAAAACGTGAAGATTTGAACCATACAGGAGCTCATAAAATTAACAATACAATCGGTCAGGCACTTCTTGCAGTAAGAATGGGTAAGAAAAAAGTTGTCGCTGAAACGGGGGCAGGACAACACGGAGTTGCAACAGCTACTGTATGTGCCCTTCTCGGATTAGAATGCGTCATCTTTATGGGAGAAGAAGATGTGAGACGTCAAAAATTAAATGTGTTCCGAATGGAATTACTCGGAGCGAAAGTAGAAAGTGTAGCGGCAGGTAGCGGTACATTAAAAGATGCGGTGAACGAGGCGCTTCGCTACTGGGTTTCACATGTGCATGATACGCACTACATTATGGGATCCGTTCTCGGACCGCATCCATTCCCGCAAATTGTCCGTGATTTCCAAAGTGTAATTGGGAAAGAAACGAAAAAACAATATGAAGCGTTAGAAGGAAAGTTACCAGAAGCGGTCGTTGCTTGTATTGGCGGTGGTAGTAATGCGATGGGAATGTTTTATCCGTTCGTACACGATGAAGAAGTTGCTCTTTACGGCGTTGAAGCAGCTGGAAAAGGCGTTCATACAGAAAAACATGCAGCCACTTTAACGAAAGGAAGTGTCGGTGTTTTACACGGATCGATGATGTATCTTCTGCAAAATGAAGAAGGACAAATTCAAGAAGCTCATTCTATTTCAGCAGGACTAGATTATCCAGGCGTTGGACCAGAACATAGTTTATTAAAAGATATTGGGCGTGTTTCTTATCATTCGATTACAGATAATGAAGCGTTAGAAGCATTTCAATTATTAACGAAAAAAGAAGGGATTATCCCAGCGTTAGAAAGTTCACATGCTGTTGCATATGCATTAAAATTAGCTCCGAAAATGAAGCAAGATGAAGGACTTGTCATTTGCTTATCTGGCCGTGGTGATAAAGATGTAGAGAGTATAAAACGTTATATGGAAGAGGTGTAAAAAATGGGAGTAGAAAAAATTAAAGCAGTGTTTGAAAATGGTAAAAAAGCATTTATTCCGTATGTAATGGGTGGAGATGGTGGCCTTGAAAAACTAAAAGAAAGAATTCGATTTCTAGATGAAGCAGGGGCAAGTATCGTTGAAATTGGCATTCCATTTTCAGATCCAGTTGCAGACGGTCCAACGATTCAAAGAGCAGGAAAAAGAGCGTTAGATAGTGGTGTAACAGTAAAAGGTATCTTTCAAGCGCTAGCAGAAGTAAGGAAAGAAGTACAAATTCCATTTGTACTCATGACATATTTAAATCCAGTACTTGCATTCGGAAAAGAACGATTCATTGAGAGATGCTTAGAGGCTGGTGTGGATGGTATTATCGTTCCAGACTTACCGTATGAAGAACAAGACATTATTGCACCGCTTCTCCGCACTGCAAATATCGCTTTAATCCCACTCGTTACCGTTACGAGCCCAATTGAGCGAATCAAAAAAATTACGAGTGAATCAGAAGGGTTCGTCTACGCCGTTACAGTAGCGGGCGTAACAGGAGTACGTCAAAACTTTAAAGATGAGATTCATAGTTACTTAGAAAAAGTAAAATCACATACGCATTTACCGGTAGTGGCAGGGTTCGGTATTTCAACAAAGGAACATGTAGAAGAAATGATTACAATATGTGACGGTGTTGTCGTTGGAAGTAAAGTTATTGAGCTTTTAGAAAATGAAAAACGAGAAGAAATATGTGAATTAATACAGGCAGTAAAACAAAAAGAAGAGGCATGAGTCTCTTCTTTTTGTTTTGAGTAATAAATGTTAAAATATACAGAAAATACATATAATTTAGAGGTGAGAAGGCATGCTAAGACGTAAACTACTATATCTACTTTTAACTGTACCACTATACGCTTGGCTTATTAGCATGACGAAAATAGAGTTGATGGCTCTATTTTTAGGATATGTATTCATCTTTTCCAACTTAAATCGGATTCAAGAGCAATCTATTTTAGAAATATGTATATTTTCGATTAGTATAGAATTATTTAGTATCGTTTCGATTGTATTATTAAATGAATTATTCAGATGGATTCATTCATTTGAATTAATGAAATTTGGGAATATTGTAATGCAAGCAATATGTGTTTATATTGTATTTGTTGTGTTAGGAAAAATAATTGGGAAGCAAACAGTTTTTCAGGATAATAGAAAATGGGAGTGATTCAAAAAGGAGCTAAACAGCTCCTTTTTTGAATCTGTTGTAAAAACAATTGAAAAATATGACATCTGTTATATAATAGTTAAAAATTGTATTTTAAATGAAATGAGATGATAACATGGCCATATTGTTGGCACTTATCCCAATTATGATGATTTTCATTTGTTTATTTTTATTTAAACAAACGTCATTAAGATCCTCGTTAATTTCTTATGCGGTATGTGTTGGAATCGTTTTACTCTCGCCAACGTTTCAACTAGGGATAAGTGAAACTGTGCACGCAACGATTAAAGGATGGTTAATTTGTTTTATTGTCGGGTACGTTTTATTTTTCGGTATTTTTTTATTTCACCTCATGAACAAAATGGGGTACATCGACCAAGTAGCACGCTTTCTAGAAGAGGTTACGCATGATCGTTTATTACAAATGCTTCTTATGTGTTTCGGTATTTGCCCACTAATTGAATCAGTAAGTGGATTCGGAATCGGCTTCATGGTTGCAGCACCTATTTTTCTTTCATTAGGTTATAAACCGTTTCAAGCTGTACTGCTCTCTTTTATCGGCTTACTAGCTAGTTCGTGGGGCGCAATGGCAACTGGTACGATTATTGGTTCGCAGCTTATCAATATGCCGCTTACAATACTTGGTACAAATACAGCATTACTAAGTATTCCGATGTTTGCTTACTTCGTCATTCTCTCTTTACACGTTGTTGGCGGCTGGCAAGCGGTTATAGAAAAGTGGAAGGAAGGACTTGGTTTCTTTCTATTATTTTCTCTCGGAATCTATCTGTCTAATGCGTACGTAAGTGTTGAACTAGCAGGTATATTAAGTTCTATCGTTACCATTACATTTGGCTTTCTTATCATTAAATTAAAAGGAAAAAGTGGGCAAAATCTAATGACAGAACATGCTGCGGCAACGGAGAGAGAAGTATCTATTATAAAAATTATTAGCCCTTATATATTTCTAACCGTTTGTATTTTGCTTTCTCGCCTCGTTCCAGCATTCCATGATGTATTCAGATCATATGCGGTTCTTGATTTAAAATCATACTCTTACAAACTAGAGCTACTATATTCGCCAGGTTTTTGGCTAGGTATGACTTGTTTATTTACAATCATTTTCTTCCGAATTCCATCTAATATTATGAAACAATCAATCTCACAAACGATAAAACAATGGAACCCGTTCGCTATTACAACGACAATGTTTATTGCTATTTCAGAACTAATGGGCGCATCTGGCATGCATTCATTACTAGCAAAAACAGCTGGTGAAACATTTGGAACATTTTTCGTTTTCGTTGCTCCATTCATCGGTGGTATCGGTGGCTTTTTAACAGGTAGCAATGCAGGATCAAATGCGATGTTCATAAAACTACAAATGCAAACCGCACAAAACGTAGCACTCCCGTGGCAATACGTCACAACACTGCAAAACACCGCATCGTCAGTAGCGACAATCGCTTGCCCGTCACGGATTACACTGGGGGCGTATTTATGTAACATACCATATCGTGAAAATGAACTATTAAAGAAGACGACGTTAATGATTTTTGGAGCGGTGTTACTTATAGTAGTGGAAGTTATTTTCTGGTATATGTTGAGAAATTAAAAATTCTCCTATATTTAGGAGGATTTTTTTTGTTACTGGATAATGCTTTAAATTATGAAAAGCTTCTACTAAATGAATAGGAGATGAAATGTATGCCCTTAAAAAACTATGGTGTGCTAAAAGGTACAGTTATACAATCAAAGATTGGAAAAGGGAAAACTCCTCATTATCAAGTTCATTTACAAGGCGAAGCAGAAGTAGATTATCGTATTGCAATTAACGTGAAATCGCAAAGTTATCCGTCAGAAGTTTTATATTTTGCGAGCGACAATATTCGGTCAGAGGCGATTCGTATTTTACCGATGTTACCATTCGGTTTTACAGAAATAAAAAACAATGAACCGAAAGTAGCTTTAGACTACGTAAGAGGTAATTTATTTGATTCGAAACAAATGATTCCTTTACCTGCTGAAAAAGCAGGAGTAGATAATGATTTAAATGAAAAAATAGAACATTATATAAAACGAGCAATAGAAGAAAAAGCGACTATTTATGCGTTTGGTGAAAGGTGGGGACCAGAAGAAAATATACCGGATTCCTATTTTCATTTCGAACCAGGAAACGGTATACACGATATTCATATGAATCAAGGGAATGTAGAGAAATGGAAAGGTGATAATGGTATATGGCAAGACGGAGGCATACTCATTCACTTTGAGAAGGAAGAAAAATGGATCGGTATCTTTCTTGCCTTCCAATCACAGTCATGGTGTACCGATGAGGAGGGGCATGCTCGTGTTCCGGTTGAGCATTGTGATTATAAGAGAAATAACTGATGAGAAGAGCTAGTTCAAAATGGACTAGCTCTTCTCATTGTATACAAGATATATAGTGATGAAATTATGTTTGTAATATTAAAAAATGCTGATAGGGTTATTGATTTTTATTCGTATTAGAAAGTAGGTACTAATTAGCAGTGCAAGGAGGTCTAGCTTTGAAGATAACGGAAGAAAATGTTGTGCAACAAATAAAAAAGCGTGATGAGAAAAGCATTACGTTTATTATTCAAACATACGGCGGTTTACTAAGCGCTATTATTAAAAGATATGTACAGAGCAATCAACAAGATTATGAAGAATGCTTAGATGATGTATTATTAGCGATTTGGTTTCATATCGATTCATTTGATTCAAGTAAAAATACGTTTAAACAATGGATAGCAGCCATTGCAAAATATCGGGCAATTGATTATCAGCGGAAAAATGTGAGAAATCAGCAACAAACTGTCTGTACGGAGATTAATGATCGTCTGTATCAAGAACAAAGAAAACAAAATGACTTCTTAGACGTACAGGAACTGCTTAGTGAGTTGTCAGCAACAGATCGTAACATTTTTGAAAAGTATTATTTAGAAGGTGTACCGTCTCGTGAAATTGCATCCCATCTTAACGTGAAGGAGTCATGGATTCATAACAAACTGTCACGCGGACGAAAAAAGCTCAAACAGATTTTTATTTTTAAAAATGGAGTGTGAGGGCATGTCTATTTATAAAGAGTTAAATGATATTCAGTTGGATATCAAAGAGTTTGAGGAGACTCCCTTAACCAAACTAGAGGAAAAGCAGTGGGAAAAACGTGTGAAAAATAAGCTCCGTAAAAACAAACATTCAAAAAAATGGTTCGGAGTCGCAGCAGCTTGCATGCTAATTGTCAGCATTACAGTGCCGCTTGGACAAACATCTTTAGCAAATATGCCATTTATCGCGGGATTAATTGAAAAATATATTGATAAACAGCAACCACTTGACTATTCTCCCTATAAAACGGCTATTGGGAAAACCGCTGAAAATAAATACGGTAAACTGACTTTAAATGAGGTACTAATGGATGAAAATAAATTATTCATCAGTTCAACATTTGAGCCAGCGAAGGGTGTAAAATTTGATTATCAAACATATTTAATTCCACAGGTACGAATAAATGGGCGTGACTTTTCTAATACAAAGGATGCACAATCAATTGAAGTACAGGATTCTATGTATACAATCTACGGTGGTATCGAGTTAAGTGAAATGCCACAAACCGATGAACTTCAAATCGAAATTACTTATGATACATTCAACAGGGATACTGTAATTGAGCAACCATGGATATTTGATATTGAAGTATCGCAAGCTCAGTTGATACAAGAGAAGCGGACGTTTGATTTAAATGAAACAATTGCTTTATCCGATGGTAATAAAGTAACTGTTAACAAAGTAGTTTCTACGCCGATTTCTACAACAATTTATTATGATGTGACACAAAGTGCAAATGAAGATATTTATTTTAAAATCGAATCAGAATCTGGAAAAACACATACATTTAAAGAAGCATCTATATCGAGTGAAGATGGTGGTATTTCTTTTAGTAGATTTGATGGAATTAATATATCAGTAGGGAAATATTCACTTGTACCTTATTCGGGGAAAGAAAACACAACAATTGGACCACCTATTTCGATTCAATAAATTATTAAAGCTGATAAATAATTATTTAAGGAGAGAAGAGGGCGTTCAAAAAGAACGCCCTCTTCTTATTTTAGAAAACCCAAAACTAACAAGTGTAGAAATACAAGAGAAAAGCAGTGCCACGCTAGAAAACGCAATGAGGTACATATTATATTTCATAACCTGTCCAATTAGCTGGTTACTGTCGTACTGAAAAAGTCCTGCTATTATATTGAATAAAAATAACACGATAAACATGACGATGACACCGTCTATGGATCCTTTAATGTCTGGTTTACTTAAAGCGATATGTGCAGAAATACAAATGGCGATAAATAAAAATAACCAAAAGGAAGGATTTAATAAATTGCTTATTGTAAATAAGCTTTTCAACAATACAAACGTCGACAAGAGCATGTTTTGAACCATTTCTATATTAATAGAAGTAGAAGCGATTGTCTTTTCGAGAGTTGTATTAAATAAGAAATATGAATCTGGTACGAAATAGCGCATTAAAAGGATTAATGCTGTAATACCCGAAATAATAGGACCAATTCCAATGAAGAAGTTCCCAATTCGTTGATAGACACTTTTTTGATTGTATTGATGTTGTACGTAACCTAAAGCACCTTGACTTGTATCTGTTGGGAAAAACTGCGTTGCTACAATTTTATGACGAAATAGTACACACATAATGGCATGTCCAAGTTCGTGAATAGGGACACCAATCCACGCTGTTAAAAGGAATCCTTTTCTTCCGAAAGCTCTCGACCAATACATTCGTGTGAGAGATTCTAAATAGCCTAATAGAAATCCGATTACAATAATAATGCCAATTAAAGAAAATAATTGGATTACGCTTGTAAGGAGTATTTGAACAATTGAGTTTACAAATTCCATTGTTTTTCATCCAATCTGTTAAAAATGTTATTTGCTCTGTTTCATAATAGCATTATTTCTCAAGATTGCTAGCATATATATTCTTTTGAAAGAAGGATTTCATAATCTTTTTCTTGTAGTCATGTTTTATGTCCAAAGTCATATATTGAATTTGTAACACCCTATACGGTATATGCTTAAAGGAGGGATGAGAGAATGAAATGTTCGGCGTGTCATACGGAAAATACAACAGAGGCAAGGTTTTGCGGGAATTGTGGACATTCGTTAACGGAAGAAGTAGTGGTAAGTAGTGGCCAAGAAGAAGAGCCGGAACAAGTGCGTGTAGCACAAGCAAAGGAAACTCGAACGAATGAAACGGTAGAGCAAGCGAAGCGATTTGCGAGTGGGTATTTTCAGTTTTTTAAACATGCTTTCAAAGCACCGACAGCGATTATGAAAAGCGGCAAGGTTGAAGTACGAAATGGAATTGTAAGTCTTGTTCTTATTTGTTTTTTAGGGGCATGTATTTTTTATAGAATGATGAGTGCTGCAGCAGCTGTTACGAAAACATTTGCACCAGATATACCTACTCCTACATTCTTTTTGGACTCTGTAACGGTCTTTTTATTTTTATTAATTTTAACTTTATTTGTCGGATTTATTATTTTTGTAAGTGGGAAGATGATGAAATCATCTTTTTCGTTTCTTGAAGTATTCGGTATATGGGGAACGATAGCAACGCCTGCTATTGCTATATTAGTACTTTCTTTTCTGTTTAGCTTTTTATTAATCTTTTTCTTACCAATCTTATTAGGTCTGGCTACAACGTATATGTCAATTAGTATAATTGTAGCTATAGTAAAACTAGATAACGGCGGATTAGATCCTATTTACACACTTCTTATCGCAAATGTTTTAATCGGAATTGCAACATTCATTGTACTGTGGTCTTACATTAGTACGATAATTCAAACCTTTACACAGGGATTAACTGGCTTCTAATGAAAAGGTGGTTGAATGGATGAATGTATGTACAAAGTGTGGGACTCAGTTTGAAGATGGTGTACAATTTTGTCAAAACTGCGGGATGAAGAGGGGAAGTCCAGTAGTAAAGAAGAACATGAGCGGTGGTGCAAAGATTGGCATTACGTTGTTAACGCTATTTGTTATAGCGAGTGTGGGACTGTATTTGTATGGATCATCGTATTATAAGCAGGCGGCACAAGTGGACCGGATGATTACGATTTTACAAGAGAAGGACGGGGAAAAGTTAGCTGAAATCGTCACCGCAGATGATCCATCAGTTACTGTAACGAGAGAGAGTTTAACGCCTCTATTTTCATATATAAAAGAAAATCCATCCTACGTGAATGAATTGAGAGAACATTTGAGGATAGGTGAAAAACAAGGGAACGGAATCGAAAGAGCAGATTTTTCGTTAACGAAAGACGGAAAGTATTTCTTTTTATTTGATCGGTATAAATTGAAAGCGAGGACGTATTATACGACGTTGCTTTCAAATGAAAAAGGTACAACTTTAAAAATGAACGGAAAAGAAATTGATAAAACAGATGACAAAAAGTTTGAGAAGCAATATGGACCGTTTCTTCCAGGAAATCAAGTATTTCAATCAGAATATAAAAATGACTATGTAAAACTATCACGTGAGGAAAAGGTTGTACTTATGAAACAAAGCCAAAATAACGTAACGATAGATTTAACGTTGCAAGGACAATATATTACAGTGCAAACGAACGTGCCTAGTGCGACATTATATGTGAATCAAAAGCCAGTTACAGTGCTGGTGGGAGAAGAAATTACGTGGGGACCGGTAGCGACTGATGGAAGTACGACAATTTATTTAGAGCGAAATGGAGAAAGTGGACGGGAAACGACAAAAGTAGAAACGGTAACAGCATTTTCAACTTATAATCTTCCATTCCAAAAGAAAAGTACAGAAAAAACAGTTGTTTACAATGTTACTCCGCCAGCTACGACTCAGTATGTATATAATGGCTTCATCTTTCCTGATAGTGATATTCGAAAATTAACGAGTGGGGACTTAACATATTTATCGAAAGAACAATTGAAAATAGCGAGAAACGAAATATACGCAAGACATGGACATATGTTTCAAACGAAAGATATGCAAGCGTATTTTTCAAAACAGTCTTGGTATAGAGAAAATCCGTATTATACAGGAAAGCTAACGGATATTGAATCTTATAATGTTGAACTCATTAAATCAAGAGAATAGAACACGTGAAAAAGGTACAGTGCATAACTGTACCTTTTTTATAGTTATTTATCTGAACCAGGATCCCTTGAGAAAAAGATGTGAAAGAGAAATGTGACTTTACTTGATCCTCCAGATGTACTAGCTTGTATATGGGATAAAGGACCACACGTTAAAGCTGCCTCGGAATGGGGTGGTACGACTATTTTGAGCGCATGATCTGATTCTGGTGAAGCAGTAACAGTTATTGTATCATCAGAAAAGTTAAGAATTTTAACAGAACCGACTGGAAAGATGGACTTGCCAGCATGTGATGCTGAAGCGAATTGGGTAGCTTTCCATATATCTTGCGCAAACGTATCATCGTTAGATAACCAAGCACGAGCGCTGTATATTGTTGCATTAATGGAAAATTCTTGGTCAAGGGAGAGGGCGGGTTTCGGTTCTTTTGGTTCTTGCGGTTCATCTGGAAGCTGAGCGAGAAGGCCGGCGCACATGTATGTTTCACCTACTTTCAATTGTTACTGTTATAGCATATTAAACATGTTGTTTATAAGACACGACGGTTACCTATTAAAGTATAGGTTTGTGCACCAAATTTGAAGATGAAATTATCTTTCTTTACAATAGAAGTAGGTGTTATTTCTATAAAATATGGAAAGCGTAAAGAGTATGTAAAAAAAGAAGGAGTGGTAAAGTGAACTATGTCATTATTGGCGGAGATGCAGCTGGTATGAGTGCAGCTATGCAAATTGTTAGAAACGATGAAAATGCAAATGTTGTGACGTTAGAAAAAGGTGAAATTTATTCGTACGCTCAGTGTGGATTACCGTATGTCATTAGTGGTGCTATCGCTTCAACGGAAAAATTAATCGCGCGTAATGTGAAGACGTTTCGTGATAAATACGGAATTGATGCGAAAGTACGACATGAAGTAACGAAAGTAGATACGGAAAAGAAAATGGTGTACGCAGAGCATACGGAGACGAAAGATGTTTTTGAATTTTCGTATGACCGTTTATTAATTGCGACCGGAGTACGTCCTGTCATGCCAGAATGGGAAGGACGAGAGTTACAAGGCGTTCATCTTTTAAAAACAATTCCGGATGCTGAGCGCATATTAAAAACGCTAGAAACGAATAAAGTTGAGAATGTAACCATTATTGGCGGCGGTGCAATTGGGCTGGAAATGGCAGAAACATTCGTCGAACTTGGTAAAAAAGTGAGAATGATTGAGCGAAATGATCATATCGGTACGATTTATGATGCAGATATGGCGGAATATATACATAAAGAAGCAGATAAACATCATATTGAAATTTTAACGAATGAAAATGTAAAAGCGTTTAAAGGGAATGAACGAGTAGAAGCAGTTGAAACTGATAAAGGAACGTTTAAAGCAGACCTTGTTTTAGTATCTGTTGGAGTGAAGCCAAATACTGATTTTCTTGAAGGAACAAATATACGTACAAATCATAAAGGGGCGATTGAGGTAAATGCATATATGCAAACGAATGTGCAAGACGTATATGCAGCTGGTGATTGTGCGACACATTACCACGTTATAAAGGAAATTCATGATCATATCCCGCTCGGAACGACTGCCAATAAACAAGGGCGACTTGCTGGACTGAATATGCTTGATAAACGAAGAGCCTTTAAAGGAACGTTAGGTACAGGCATTATTAAATTTATGGATCTGACGCTTGCAAGAACAGGCTTAAATGAAAAAGAGGCGAAAGGGCTACATATCCCGTATAAAACAGTCAAAGTAGATTCGACAAATATGGCGGGCTATTATCCAAATGCAAAACCACTTTACTTGAAATTACTCTATCGCTCTGACACGAAACAATTATTAGGCGGACAAGTAATTGGAGAAGAAGGCGTAGATAAACGTATTGATGTAATCGCAATGGCACTTTTCAATAAAATGAGCATTCACGATTTAGAAGATGTCGATTTAAGTTACGCACCACCATATAACAGCGTTTGGGATCCAATTCAGCAAGCGGCAAGACGAGCGGAATAGCACTTTTTAAGTGCTATTTTTTCGTTAAAGGGGAATCGTCATTTTTGTCGAATGAAGAGGATTGGGAAATAGTTACATATAGGGAAGGGGATCATTAAAAATGTTTGTAACACTTCAAGCAGTTCAAGAATCAGAAAAAGAGATATTACGTAATTTGTATGCACTATATCTTCATGACCTCTCTACATTCACTCCTCATATAACGATTGGGACAAATGGTTTTTTTGAATACGAAGATTTACACATGTTTTGGGTAAATGATGGAATTACTCCGTATTTTATTAAAAGTGATAATGATATTGTAGGATTTTTATTACTACTGGAACGTCCATTCTTAAAGAAGGAAAATGACTTTGGTATTAATGACATTTTCATATTGAATCAATACAAGGGGAAAGGAATCGGTAAACAAGTTATTAAGAATGTACTAAAAGAGAAACGAGGACAATATTTCGTTATCGAACTTGTGAAAAATATACCAGCAGTTTCTTTTTGGAAGAAAGTATATAGGGAGCTAAACATCGAATTTGATGAGAAAACACAGTTAATCGATGATGAAGAATGTCTCGTTCAAACGTTTAAAATATAATGAGATGGATGCTACTAGTATATTACTTTGAAATTTAATTTTATTTTGAATATACCGTTCACCCTTGAAAACATAGTACATATGGCTTATATTGTCATATAGTATTTATTTTTAAATAAAGCAATGAACGAACCAGGGGGCACAGTATGGCAATTAACATGAAAACAATCGAAGAATGGATTGCTGAATCAAACGCAAGACATGAAGAAGACTTTGGAAATGTTGTTGAAGAGATGAAAGAAGTATGTGTCGGACTTGATAATGCGACATTAATTTATACGAAAAATGTATTTTGTTTCGGTAAGAAAGTAGAAGTATTGTTCTTCTTCCAAGACCATGTCGTGATCGGACAAGAAAAAGACGAATATATTGAAATTGAAAAGTTAAAGTATGATGCCATTACACATAGCAACTTAAAAACAAATGACAAAAATACAACGTTAGAACTAAAGTTTGCTAACGGACAAGCTATCAATTTAGATAGTTTAAATGATAACTACGGTACGAAAAATTGGTTATTTGCAAGACAAATTAAGAGTATCTTTAAATTAATCTAGTAAAAAAGCACGCCGATAGCCGGCGTGCTTCTAAATACGTAAATCCCCTTTTAACCAATTCCGCGCTCGATAGGCTCCAACAGGAATTTGAATAAGTGACGTTTCATTTCCAACATCTATCCCGTACAACTGATCACATGAATTTGTATCAAAACTAAGTAAAGGATGCCCGCCCATCCCCATCGCGGTCGCTGCAAAAACGAGTTTATGAACGAGTATACCAGCTTCCATTTGGTGAATACGGTATCCTCTATAGCCTAATGCGCGTGTATAGTAATCTTTCTTTCCGATTACATGTAGGCAAAGCGGTACTTGAAAAAGGCTTACGTTATCCATCGTCATGCTGGATTGAAGGGGATAACGAAGATCTCCGTATCGTATAGGTTGTATGGAATGAGTTTTACTGTTATAAGCGTAAGCACCGTTTTCTATATCTTTTACGTTATAAAAACATCCATATAATGAGACACGTGCATTTTCATTTATATACTTACCATCAAGGTCGTTGTAATAAGGGAAGGAGAGTCTCGCTTCTTGTAGTAAAGTAGCTAGACTGGTTGCATCCCATTTCGTTAAAATAAAGTCAGCATCAGGGGAATACCGTTGTTTACAAAGTTGTAAGAAATCGTATGATAACCGCTCTACTTTCGGTAGCTGTACAGCGTGCGCATTATGTTGAGAGCGCTCTTCATGAGCGAATGTTTGGAAGTGTGCTGTCGATTCAATCATAGAAGCTTCATTTATTTTTGATATCATTGGATATTCATCTACATGTTTTGAGCGAACGAGATGTTCATGTGCTAACGGCGGAATTTGCTGCAACAGGTCATGAGAAGTAACTGTTTTATTTTCACGGTAATCATTGTGAAACCAATCAGTTTGTAGTTCTGTACTTAAAGGAACAACAGCATACACGCTTTCTTCACTTTCTGACAGTCCGAGTAAATGATTTATTGCACGGTCTAAAAACTGAAAATATACGCCATTTGTGTAACCAAATTGTTTGGCACATTCAAGTAATTGGCCGATGAGAACACCACTATCTAATCCTTGAAGACGATATGAAAAATTATTGTATTTAAAGAAATTTTTCCAAAACATGGTGGATACAAATGCAGCACCAAAACAAGACTGTATGTTACAACGATTGCCAAGTGCTTCTGTAATATAAGAGTCGAAATTTCCTTCGCGTAGTAAGATAAGTCGATGATGTGCGACGTCGTAATGGTAAATGCCGTATGGATAATCGTCAATCTTTAAATATATATACAATTCATTTGGATATAAAGCACCGCCTGAAGGAATAGACCTTCGGAATAAAATTTTCTCGCTATTTAGTTGGCACAATTGTGTTAAACCAAATGAATACCAAAGGTAATGACCAATTTCCTCCAAAGTAGGTGTAGTAGAAGGGTTAGGTAAAGATAATGGGATTTCTAAAGAGAGAGGAATTGCAGGTACATTTCGATATATTTTATAAGGAAGCGGTGCATCTTCCCAATCCACTTCATGATCTGGCATAATTTCATCAATAGAAAAATGGAGATGATGTAAAAAAGTATCTAGCTGCATGAAATCCCTCCTTTACTATGGAAACGGATGCGGATGTGGATTTAATTGTTCATTCGTTAAAGGTTCGGCTGTATATCCAAGTGTCATCGGTATAGTATAAACTCGGTCCAGCCCTGTAATCCGGGTGAGATGGTGACCGAACGTCATCGGTAACATGCCAGGTATAATGACTTTTACACAATGTAATCCGTTCTTTTCTATAAGGGGTACGGTTTGATCTACAACGATTACTTCCAGATCAGATTGATGCAAACGATTTACAAGTTGATGAAGATCGGATGTTAAATCTATATCAAACGATTGTAATGCATTCATTTCTTGGAACGTTTGTACCGGTGCATCGTCACGTAAAAGAAAGTGAAGACGTTCTTCTGCTTCTTTCAATCCGTACAGCATACTATGGTCTTCCATTTTATTTACGAGATAAGGGTCTTGTAAGCAGTTTTCGTAGTGCTCTCTTTTTTGTTCGAGTTCATCGTCTGTTATTAGTAACATGCCTGCTATTTCATGAATGGCACTCTTTAGAGCGCGAATTGGGTCTAAATGAGAGCCTCCTGCACAAACAACGTTCATTCCTTTTTTACGCGTATTTTTCGCAATTACCCATAGGCTTGGGATGCCGTGTTCCATCGTCGCGTTAAAGGTGTGTAATTCATATCCAGTAATCGTGTACAGCCGCTGAATCATTAATTGTAATTCCGTATCATTTGCCGAATCAAGATCAAGGCGGGGAAGAGGTAATTCTGTATACCAAGTGAGCAAAAAGGCGTCACGCTCTACAATTTCTAAAATGCCGTGAAAAATTGCTTCTTCTAAACTACCACCAATGGCACATCCATTTGATGTTTCATATACGAAAGCATCTCGATGACCAAGGCTATAATAAGCAATTGATTCAGGAACTAAAATTGGCCGGTTTTGTGATAATGAATATCCCCATACCCAGTTTTGGTCATAGTCAGGATCAAACGGTTTAAATGGAAAATTATCACGATTGTAATGTTCGTTTGTATGCACACCGAGTGTGATAGGGTTCAGTGCGTGATCCTCTACATCATGAAAACTGCCGTGTACAGTTGTCTTTTTCCCGCGCGGTGACATACCACAATATCTTTCTAAACCTTCTAAAATAGCAGTCGCTTCACTTATTGCAAATGAATGAGTTCGACCTGCAACACCTTCATTTCCAAACATTAACGGCATGTTTATAATAACGTCAGCAAACGGCAATAAAGAATGCTGCATTTTTCCGTTCAGCATACCGACTCGGTAATCTAAATAATCTTTTGTTAAAAATGTGTTGAGTTCATGAATCGAACGACAGCGATATGTCGCATCACTTGTTTTTAAGCTCGGTTGTAAAGAAATCTCTGCTGCATCTGCCGTATCATCAGGTAAATTGCTACATACAGGACAGAGCGGATCTGGAAGAAAAGAATGCCGCGTACATTGCAGTGTTTGTAAGTTGAGTAAAAGGAGTTTATTTTCTAATGAAGAATGGTTATGAGTTAATATTTTCTCTGTTTCTGCACGAATAAGATGACACATTTGCAGAATGCCATTTTGAGTGGCACGTACATCGCGCCTCGTCAAGTTCTCTTCTTTTACTGCATATTTCCGCTTTAGTTCCCACATTTCTTGTTGATCAAATCCAGCGATAAAGCGTCGTCCATCGGCGCAATTGGTACATCCCTCTGCAAGGGGATGAATGTAAGGACCGATAATACCTTCACCAAATGAAGTAAACGCACGTAGCCACGGAATATGATTGGAACGAAAAATTAGCTCAGCATCATGATGAATAGTAGAAGGAGAGCCGTCATGTAATACGAGAGCAAGGTTGATATTTTCAGGGAGTTCGTTTGCAATTGTATGTTGGCGAGCGATGGAATATTGTTCGCGCAATTGATCATGTACATAGTCTGCAAGTAGGCCATCTCCTATAAGCAATATATTTTGACTCATAGACCGTCCTCCTTTGCAATTAATACCCCGTACACACCATCTAGGTTTTCTTTCAAAAATGATTCAATCGCTAAATCAAACACGAATGGATAAAAATTATGTTCTTCTAAATGTTGTAAGGCAAGCTGTAAAGATTGCACACTTGGAGTTCCTTCTTCCGCTTGTATTTCCACTCTAAAAGAATCTGTGTCATATAAAATAATAGATGATTCAGGCAAAATATTAGCTCTGTAAGGAGTTTCTTCATTTTGAATGTGAAGAAGTGATAGTTGTAGTGCGTTTCGTAACGCTAACGTCATATTTATATTAGATGCACCGTACCATCGATTATTTATACCGACCCAAACGACTGGGAAGCTGAGAATCTCTTCACTCATTGCTATTTTAGGAGTTTCATGAATTGTAGTGAGGGCATCGTAATAAAATCTACAATGTTTATCATGAATTTCAGTTAAATCGATTGTTGTAATCTCTTCTAGCATATGTGACTGCCGTTCATACAATTTGTTATTTAAATGTTGTTGTAGCGCTCGGTATACACCTTCTGTCATCGTTTCTCCAGCACCAATACCGATATCATTATGTTCAGGAATAAGGCGGTGCATAATTTCCGCTACGTATGTTTCAATTCCTGCTAAACCAGCTTCTCGTCGCGCTTCATTATGAGTTAATCCGCCGAAAGTCATAAGAGGCAGGAGGGAAGTAGGCCCATCTGATAGTGGAGTAGCTACTTGAATACTGCATTGTGATAACGGTAATTGATATAAATCTTGTTCATCCCACACATGGAATATACCAGCTTCTTTAGAAGTTAATGAATCGAAAAACCGGAATAAATCAGTTGAGGTATGTTGGTTGGACCGATACTCAAGTGTTTCAGAAAGGTTTTCTATCGTATCAATTGTAAAGCTTTCATCAGTTGCGAGAGGATGTTTTATAAAAGGATGCCATGTACCTTCAAGTGTTTCATAGTTTAATAAAAAGAATTGTGGATTCTTTTCTCGATGTGAATCATCAGCAACATGTTTAAATAATTCAAAAACGATTATATTTGCTAACATTGCAGATGTAACTGGTGAAAATGATGCTGATGAATGTTCATTTTGTAAAGCTGTTTCATGTAGCCGATGCCATGCGGATTCCCAGCATTCTTCACGATTAGCTGTTACGACAGGACCAGCTATACCAAGTGTTGATAAACAGACGGCAGGTATGAAGTTCTTTCCTATTTCCTTGCAAATTGTATGAACTGCTCTTAGGCCATCAATATCTCCATTTTGAGAAACGTACAAAATCCAGTCGAAAGGTTCGAACACTTCATGCAGGGGACGATCAATTGTCGTGTCTATTTCTTCAACAAGTACAGTATCATCTACTTCATGTGCAAGTTCTACTAGCTCGTGAATACGGTCGTAATTCGTTTCCGCATAATCTGTCACAAGGTAATGAAATGTAGGTAATCCGGATTTTAATAAAGAAGAAACTAAGGAGGTAAGCATATCTCCAGAACCAATTATAAGTACATTCGCAGTGCGATACGTTTCAAATTTTAAAGCGCCTGAATGGGAATCAGCTTCTAGAAATTCAATTTGCGAAGCATACCTGTCAAGTAATGCACTGTTTAATTCATGAGGTGCATCTTGGCTTACATCACGGACAAACCCATTTGTATATAAAATTTCTCCAATTTCAAATACACGATTTTGATAGGGAAGAGGGAGACCATCCGTTATTTCTGCTAAAGAATAATTACCGTTAAACATTGGCATTAATTTTTCGATCCAGCTATAAATTCCATCACCGTCCATGCGAAATGAACTGGCGTTATTTCGAAAATAGACACCCCCGTTTGAGTCGGGGAGGAAGAAAGTATCCTTATTTACTTTAAGTTTTGCATGAATTGGAAGGTTACTCATTTTAATCCTCCTTACGTTTTAGGCATACGTTATTAGCTTATGTCATGCAATTTGTCCCGTATGAACGCAATAAAAAAAGGCTGTAGAATGATGTATTCTACAGCCTGTAATAGATTATTAATCTATCAACCTTCTAATAATAATGATTTTGGATCTTCAAGCATATCTTTAACAGCAACAAGGAAGCTAACTGCTTCTTTACCATCAACAATACGGTGATC
>Ga0209463_1000996_pt1 | contig 18506 bp, 17 predicted proteins | sample AgamicMgSfrz_FD_187169 | JGI IMG/M metagenome (GOLD analysis project Ga0209463, IMG submission 187169) | Agave microbial communities from Guanajuato, Mexico - Mg.Sf.rz (SPAdes) (version 2) | ecosystem: Host-associated > Plants > Phyllosphere > Phylloplane/Leaf | place: Guanajuato, Mexico... | reverse complement strand
AACCTGACGGCAGTATTCTCGGATGGACACCTGGTTGTTAAGGGTAAATTCTGTAAGATCATCCTGAGTTAAACGAATCGAGTCATCCTCATGCTTATATGTATCTTCTACGGATAGATCAGGCTTCTCTTCGAGCAACGTGGGCATAAATGCGCAATCTCCTTTACGTATGAGCTCCGTCCTGAGATGGGTTATGTAGGTCCTAAGAATCACTCGGACAAGTTCATGCTACTCCCTCTATGTAAAGGAAAATAAAGGTTTATGTAAATCAGACGTAAAATAAAACTCCCCGATCATTACGAACTTGAATGATGGGGAGTTTTTCTTTTTACAACCAGTTTATAACCTACACCTCGAATGGAATCAATGTGTACGGATTCCGGGTCCAGCTCCAGCTTTTTACGTAATGAACTTACATGGACGTCAACGGTGCGCTGGCCTCCGATATAATCGAAGCCCCAGACCGCATTCATCAGGTCATCACGTGTAAGTACAACGCCTGGCTTCTTGGCCAAATAGAGCAGAACTTCGAATTCTTTAGGACGCAGACTTATGGATTGTCCACCCAGCGTCACTTCATACTTCAGTGGATAGATCTCAAGTTCGCCAAGTACAATTCGTGAACCATCCTTGTCCTCTGGCTGCGGCAGGTCATCACCATTGGAATATCTTCTTAATACTGCGTCCACTCTGGCAAGCAGTTCCGAAACGCCAAAGGGCTTTGTAATATAGTCGTCAGCTCCAGATTTCAGACCCTGTACCACCTCGGCTTCACCGTTCTTCGCCGTAAGGATGATGACGGGTGTAGTTACACCCTGAACTCTTAATTTGTTCAGAATATCCAGACCGTTCATTCCGGGCAGCATCAGATCCAGCAGGATCAAATCAAAGTCCTGAGAAACTGCACGGTCATATCCTGAAGATCCATGATCCTCAGCGGTAACGTCATAGCCTTCCTGTGTCAGGTTGTACGTAAGTAATCTCGATAATGTAGGTTCATCTTCAATAACTAGCAAACGCTGTGCCATGATACCCCTTCTCTCCTTATAGGTTGTCTGTTGCCACAACACTTTTTATATCATAGCACTTATTTGTTAACGCTGTGTAAAGCGATTTATTCGATTTTACAATTCACTTCTCCAGGCCTAGATTTCTTCATCCTGAATCAGTGGCAGGATTACCTTGAACGTTGTCCCCATCCCAAGTTCACTCTCAACCGATAACTTGCCGTGGTGCAGCTCCACCAGATGTTTCACAATGGACAATCCAAGACCGGTGCCACCAGAGTTACGTGATCTTCCCTTGTCTACCCGGTAGAAACGTTCGAAAATGCGCGGCAGATCCTTCTTCGGAATACCAATCCCGGTGTCAGATACTGCAAATACCACCTGCTCCTCGTCTTCACCATGTTCGACCGTCACCTGTAATTTGACACGTCCACCTTCAGGAGTGTAGTTAATCCCGTTCGAGAGCAGGTTAATGAAAATCTGCTTCATCTTATCCTCGTCTGCCTCGATATACAATTCCTCCGGAACAAACATCTGCAAGCGAATCTGCTTCTTCTCTGCCACTTTGGATAGTGTGCCCAGAACCATCTCGAAAAAGGAATGCACATGCACAGGAGAACATTGCAGCGGTGCTCGCTTGGATTCTATTTTGGATAACTCCAGAATATCCCCGATTAATCGGTTTAATCGATCCCCTTCATCATAGATGATCTGCAAGAATGACCGTTCTGTCTCTTTGTCCTGCACTCCCCCGCTAAGCAGCGTCTCAGCAAACCCTTTGACTGCGGCCACAGGAGTCTTCAATTCATGGGAAACATTCGCGACGAATTCACTGCGCATCGACTCCAGTCTGCGGATCGCCGTAACATCCTGCAAAAGGAACAGCATCCCGCGGTATCCGCCATCATCTTCAGTCATCGGAACACCGTCAATACGAATCAGACGTTCCTCGGGGTTAAAAATACTCACTTCTTCATGCATTCGCTCCTGAACAGCTACACTTTCTTCAATCGTCCGAGTCAATTCATAATGTTTCTTCAATTCTATATAGGGTTTACCTGTCACACGCTCGGACTGAATACCCAGCATCCGCTCGGCTTCCCGGTTTACCAGTGCAATGGATTGGGACGCATCAATCATGACAATCCCGCCAGCCATGTTGGCCAGGACACTCTGAAGTAATGCCTCATTATCCCGTATCGTCTTGAGCTGGGTCTGAAGACTGTCAGCCATTCCGTTAATCGCCAGTCCGAGTTGTCCAATTTCGTCTCGGCGTGTTACCTCTACCCTGGCATCATACTCCAGCTTGGTAATCCGGTGTGCAACCTTCGTTATGTGCTCGATCGGTGAGGTTAATCCCCGGGCAACCCGATAACTAACAAGGGCCACAATCAGGAACAACAGTCCCAAGGCGACAAACATGATTAACCAGCCACGCTGCAACCCCTGGTCCACCGCAGCCAAACTCATGGATAATCGGATGTAACCATCGAATTTTCCGCCTGGCACTTCTACCATGTCACTTTGATCCGAGTTCACGGGCAGAGCGACATATAACATATCCTCCCCCAGCGTCTCACTAAAACGAATGGACTGGCCGTAACCATCTCCGACTGCACCCTTGATCTCTTCCCGGTCCAGGTGATTATCCATTGTAGCAGGATCACTCTCTGAATCACCAATGACCGTTCCATCCCGATTAATAAACGTTACTCTTGAATCGGTCAGTTTCTCCAGCTCGCCTGCCCGATCCGAATAGTACTTTCTTGTTTCTGCCGAGGTTGGATCGGTCGCATCGTGGAAAGGAAACGTCGCCTTCAGCAAATTGATTTCACGCACCATCGTTTGCTCCAGTGCAGTGGTATGTGTCGTTTTAAATACTCTGCCCATCGTATATCCAGCCACAATGACGGATACACCAATCAATATCATCATGATGATGGAAAGGCGAACTCGAAACGGTCTCATTAATCTCTTCCTTTTTTAATTAATCTCAATTACAGGTCAGTTGACTCTATCCGATCACCACGTGTACTTGGTAGTGAAACAACCAGAAACTCGACTTCATTTGCACTTGTATTTTGCATCTGATGAGGCACGCCTGGTGGAATCTCCAGTCCTTCATGCGGCTCAAGAGTATACTCCATTCCATCCAGTTCCATACATGCGACTCCGCTAAGGATGAAGAAGAATTGGCGGCTTACGTTATGGTAGTGACGTATTTCAGCTGTTCCTGCAGGCATGCGCTCATGAATAATGCTCAAACCCTCGTTCTGCACGAGATGCCATCCATCACATTGTGCACCCCATATATAATGTGCTGCGTTATGCTTGCTAATCTTCATGATGTTGTTGTATCCTCCTCGATATGTATGTTCCGTCTATCATATCACAGATGCCTTCGGGACAAATCGGTTTCTATGTTAAACAAGATACGACATGAGGCTGTCTTTGCCGAGGAAGTCAAAAAGTGCATTGATCAAGAATATCATGTAACTATCATTTCTGATCCTGACTTTTGTAAACACAGCATAGAAATTTGGAATCATTGTCCATAGCAAAAAGACGTAGCGCCCAGCAGCAGCCGAACGATACGTCTTCGTTATTTGATTTGAGATACTAGGTGGAAGTAAACTTCAATTTATCCGTTAACCACTTCGCCGCCGTTGATGTGCATGACTTGTCCACTCACATAAGATGAATCATCTGATGCAAGATACACGTATGCAGGAGCCAGCTCATCCGGTTGACCAGGACGTTTCATCGGCTGCGTTGCACCGAACTCGCTCACTTTTTTCTCATCAAATGTCGATGGAATGAGTGGTGTCCAGATTGGACCTGGAGCTACTGCATTTACACGAATACCTTTCTCAATGACATTCATGGACAGGGAACGTGTGAATGACGTGATCGCTCCTTTGGTGGACGAGTAGTCGAGCAGAGTTGGACTACCTCGATAGGCTGTGATGGACGTCGTGTTTATGATTGTGCTGCCTTGCTTCAGATGTGGCATTGCTGCCTGCGTGATATAAAACATCCCGAATATGTTGGTGCGGAACGTCCGCTCCAGCTGTTCAGGCGTAATATCCTCCAGTTGCTGCTGCGGGTGCTGCTCGGCCGCATTGTTAACGACAATATCCAGCTTACCCAGCTGCTCTACTGTCTGCTGAACGGCTTTCTTGGCAAATGAAACATCCCCAATGTCGCCGGCAATCAGGATACACTTGCGTCCTTCCTGCTCCACTTGACGTTTGGTCTCTTCCGCATCCTTGTGCTCACTCAGGTATACAATCGCTACATCCGCACCTTCTTTGGCATACGTAACGGCAACGGCACGTCCAATTCCACTGTCACCTCCGGTAATCAGGGCAACTTTGTCCAACAATTTGTCAGCTGCCTTATATTGGGGTTTTTCGAACTCCGGCTTAGGGTGCATCTCCGATTCAATTCCGGGACGCTGATCCTGATGCTGTGCTGGCATTGTTTTTTGCGTTTGTGTATTGGTTGACATTTCACATTCTCCTCTCAAAATGAACGGCTGTAAACTTCTCATTCTGTAGGATGGCATGAACAGTGCAGATTATTCCTCCTGCAGTTGACATCATCCAAAACTCACTACTGCTGCCTCGATACTTACTTACCACTCTCTTCTGAAGGTCAAACAGAAAATAGGATGAATTACAGATTGCTCACAATTCGATTATTTTTCGAGAATGCCCGTTTCAAAACGGAAATTGTATTCCTATGCCGCTTGGGCTGATGTACAATGTACAGTATACAAATGTGTTTATAGTATCTTTACCCGGTATAAAGCCTGCGTTCGACCAAGCATCTCAAATAACAGATTTCCAATCTGACATGGAGACCAAACAATGGAATCGCACATTAATGCATATATATCCCTTGTAACCACTTCAGCCGTTCTGAATGTTTTTTTGTGTGTCTACACGTATTTTAGAAGAGCGGAAATTTCAAGAGCTAAAGTATTTATGCTCTATACGGCTGCCTTATCCGTTTACACCTTTGGTTATGCCATTGAGCTCGCCAGCAATACACTGGAACAAATGAAATTCTGGACGGTCGTGGAGTACATGGGCATGCCTTTCTCAGCCTCCCTCGGTTTGATCCTGATGATCCAGTACACGGGTAAATCATTATCGAAAAAGGCGACTGCCGCGCTGTTTATCATTCCAACGATCACGCTCTTTATGGTTGCTACCAATGACTATCATCATCTGTTCTACAAAAAAGTATGGCTTCGAACGGATAGTTCTGTTCCTCTGATGGATATTGCTGCTGGTCAATGGTACGTTGTTCACGGAGCATTTACGTTTTCATGTCTGTTATGTGCCTGTCTGATCCTGATTGCGCAATGGAAACATACCAAGAAAATGTATCGCCGTCAGCTGCTCACATTGATCACCTCTCAATTGATTCCGATGACAGGTGCCTTTCTCTACTTAATGGGACTGACGCCAGGAGGAATGGATCCCGTTCCGGTGATCATGTGTATCACTTCATCCATGTACATCTGGGCCATCCTGTCTTCTCGTCTTTTGACCATCGTCCCTATTGCCAAAGACAGTATCTTTGAGAGTATGCGCGAGGGCGTTATTGTTCTGGATGGTTCGAATCGTCTGGTCGATTACAACAAAGCGTTGCGTGATATGCTGCCTGAACTTGAGACAAGCATGGTCGGACAGCCGCTGAACAATATCTGGCTTTCACTGGCCGGTGAGACTTTTCCTGTGGAATACGGAAGGGAAGGCCTGCAGACCGATCTCTATTGGCAGTTACATGGTCAGACGGTCTGTTATCAGGTCAGAACATCGTATGTGTATAACAAAAATGGAGAGGCCGTTGGAAGTCTGATCATGCTGATTGATATAACGGAGCAGCGGTTTCTGCAAGAACAGTTGAAGCAGCTCGCTTATTTCGACGGTCTGACCAAAATATACAACCGAACGCAGTTCCTGCATAAAGGGAGGGAACTGCTGAACGAGGCGCAGCTTAGCCATCAGCCCGCATCTTTTATTTTATTTGATATCGATCATTTCAAACGGATCAACGACACCTATGGACACGAAGTTGGCGATCAAGCGCTTGTTCACGTCGTCTCTGTATGTAATCGTTATTTGAACTCTGAAATGGTATTCGCCCGATACGGCGGAGAGGAGTTTGTCATTGCCCTGCCGAATGCCACTCTTCAGGATGGGAAGCAGCTAGCCGAGCGGTTACGTGTGGCTTTGCTGAATGATCCACTTCATGTGGAGGGAAGCCTTGTCCCCATTACTTCAAGCTTCGGCGTTGCCCAATACAATAGTGACACGGATTCACTTGAATCATTGCTTCGGGATGCCGATAGTGCATTATACGAGTCCAAACGAAATGGCCGCAACACTGTATTTGCTCATTCAGTTAGCGTTTCCTAGTCCAAAACGGAGAAAAAAAGAGACAACCCTATGGGGTTGTCTTTTTCATTATGCATTGAGGACTTATATTCTTTTGTAGGCTCGTCCTATATGTTATGCAAGCGTTTTAGATCCTGTGCTGGATCTACCTTGGATTATTCTCATACGGTCGAATTCCTAGATGATCGTACGATCAACCATAAGATAAACCATAATCAGCAAGAGTACTGCCAGTACTGTACTAAATGTACGAATCTTGCCTTGCTCAGGGCTCACATCACGGTTGCTTTTCACACCTTCTGCTGCCAAACGCAGCGGTTTACCCATAATACCGCCAATGGCAGCGATTGCGAGCAATAAAACCACAACAACACCCATCCACAGGTGGGAATATTCGCCCTTCGTCATCAGGTAGCCCCCTGTAAGAAGCTGGATAACCAACCCATACTGGGCGATGCGGTTCAATGAACGAACCGATGTAAATGCGCCCTCTTGTGCCGCAGCATTCAGAGTGCGGATTTTACCAACGACGAACGGCAAAATCAGATAGAATCCCATCGACAGCGCTCCAATAATATGGAGCAGATACATAATCATTGTCAAAACTTCCATCCTCCTCAACATTTTCAGTGTGCTATACATCACATCCCATTATACTGGGGAACTTATCCAAAGAAAAGAAAACCTCCGGGTTTCCGGAGGTTTTCTCAATTTTCATGTTCAAGAAGTTTTCAAACTTATATGGTTACGACTGAAATGACGTTTCGAACGGAATCGGCAGATTTGTCGAGCCCTGCCTTTTCTTCAGGTGTGAGTTCGAGTTCAAACACTTTCTCGATCCCGTTACCACCCAGAATGGTCGGTACACCGAGGAACAAGTCGTTATAACCATATTCGCCTTCCAGGTATGCAATCACTGGGATGATCCGTTTTTTGTCCTTCAAAATGGCTTCGGTCATCTGAACCAGTGAAGCTGCTGGTGCGTAATAGGCACTTCCGTTACCAAGCAGATTGACAATTTCACCACCGCCAACACGTGTCCGTTGAACGATGGATTCAATGCGATCTGCCGGAATCAATGTGTCGATTGGAATACCGCCCACGCTCGAATAACGAACAAGTGGTACCATATCGTCCCCGTGACCACCGAGAACGAAACCACGGACATCCTCAACCGATACATTCAGCTCTTGCGCAATGAATGTGCAATAACGAGCCGTATCTAGGACACCGGACTGACCGATAACTCGATTTTTAGGAAATCCTAGTGTTTTATATGCTGCATAAGTCATCGCATCTACTGGGTTACTCAGAATAATGACGATAGAATCAGGGCAATATTTTTTCACATTTTCACACACGGACTTCACGATTCCTGCATTGGTATTCACCAGATCATCACGGCTCATTCCCGGCTTGCGGGCAATACCTGCTGTGATAATCACAATGTCTGAGCCTGCCGCATCTTCGTAGTTCGAAGTTCCGATGATATTGCTGTCAAAGCCTTGAACAGGGCTTGCCTCAAGCATATCGAGTGCTTTACCTTTAGTCGGGTTTTCCAATTGAGGAATATCAACCAGTACAACATCTCCAAGCTCCTTTTGGGCAAGCATTAGAGCTGTTGTTGCTCCGGTAAATCCGGCACCGACTACTGTGATTTTTTTGCGCTGAATAGTCATGCCTCTCAACTCCCCTTACAGGTTTTTAATGATTTGATCAGCGAATTCAGAGCATTTTACTTCAGTAGCACCATCCATCAGACGTGCGAAGTCATACGTTACTGTTTTGTTGTTGATGGAAGTTTCCATACCTTTGTAGATCAGGTTTGCTGCTTCTTGCCATCCCAGGTGCTCAAGCAACATAACGCCGGACAGGATAACGGAACCAGGGTTCACGACGTCTTTGTCCGCATATTTAGGTGCTGTACCGTGTGTAGCTTCGAAGATCGCATGGCCTGTTACATAGTTGATATTAGCTCCTGGAGCGATACCGATCCCACCAACTTGTGCAGCAAGTGCGTCGGACAGGTAGTCACCGTTCAGGTTCAATGTAGCAATAACGTCGAATTCGCCCGGACGAGTCAATACTTGTTGCAGAGCAATGTCGGCAATCGCATCTTTAACGATGATTTTACCCGCATCTTCAGCTGCTTTTTGAGCTGCATTCGCTGCATCCGTACCGTCTTTTTCCTTGATGATATCGTATTGTGCCCAAGTGAACACTTTATCGCCGAACTCATCCTCAGCTACTTCATAACCCCAGTTTTTGAAGGCACCTTCAGTAAATTTCATGATGTTGCCTTTGTGTACCAATGTCACGCTCTTACGGTTGTGATCGATGGCATACTGAACGGCTGCACGTACCAGACGTTTGGAACCTTCGGAAGATACTGGCTTGATACCGATACCCGAAGTTTCAGGGAAACGGATTTTGTTAACGCCCATCTCCTGTTGCAGGAACTGAATCACTTTTTTCACTTCATCCGAGCCTTCAGCGTACTCGATACCTGCGTAGATATCTTCTGTATTCTCACGGAAAATGACCATGTCTACCAGTTCAGGACGTTTAACCGGGGAAGGTACGCCGTCGAAGTAGCGTACAGGACGCAGGCAAGTGTACAGATCAAGCTCTTGACGCAAAGCTACGTTCAGGGAACGAATTCCGCCACCGATTGGCGTCGTCAGAGGTCCTTTGATGGCTACGATATACTCACGAATCGCTTCAAGCGTATCGTTTGGCAACCACTCACCGTATGTATTGAATGCTTTCTCACCAGCAAACACTTCATACCATGCAATTTTTTTGCTGCCATCGTATGCTTTTTCAACAGCTGCATCAAGTACACGCTTGGAAGCTTTCCAGATGTCGCGGCCTGTACCGTCACCTTCGATAAAAGGAATGATCGGGTTATTAGGCACTTGCAGTGTTCCGTTATCAATCTGAATTTTTTCCCCTTCAGTTGGATGAGCGAATTTTTCTAATTTCATAATCATAATTCCTCCTTGAGTGTTGGTATAATTCCGGTATCATGATACCGCTTGTCTTATCGAAGGAAGGGTCTTGATCTCTGGCTAGGTATACAGCCAGTTTTTCAGAACCCTTCACCTCATCCAGTTTATTATACTGGTTTTCAGCCTTTTAGCGAAGCTCAACTGAAATGTAACGCTGATCCGTTGGACCTGTATATTCCGCACGTGGACGAATAATGCGGTTATCCGCGAGCTGCTCCAGAATATGAGCTGTCCATCCGGATACCCGGCTGATGGCAAAGATCGGCGTAAACAGTTCCTGTTCAATTCCCAGTTGGGTATACACGGAAGCGGAATAGAAATCCACGTTTGGCTTCAAGCCTTTTTGCCCGGTAACCAGTTCTTCAATCTTCACAGACATCTCATAAAGGCGGGTATCATTGTTCATGGTGCCCAGCTCCTTGGACATCTTCTGCAGGTGTTTGGCACGTGGATCACCGTTTTTGTATACACGATGTCCGAAGCCCATGATTTTCTCACGGTTGTTCAGCTTCTCCTGAATCGCCGCTTCCAGACGATCCGGCGTGCCGATCTCATTCAGCATTTTCATGACGGCTTCGTTGGCACCACCATGCAGGGGTCCCTTCAGCGCGCCGATAGCGGAAGTTACACCTGAATAAATGTCGGAGAGCGTGGCTACGGTTACCCGTGCTGCAAACGTCGAGGCATTCAGTTCGTGATCCGCGTGCAGAACCAGAGCCTGATCCAGCGCCTTAACTGCCGTTTCGGAAGGTTCTTCACCTGTCATCATGTACAGGAAATTCTCAGCGATGGAAGCGCCTTCTTTAGGAGCCACAGGATCCTTCCCCTGACGGATGCGGGCGATGGCTGCCACAATGGTTGGCAATTGAGCTTGCAATTTGACCGCTTTATTTTCATTGGCTTCAGCTGTCATCTCGTCAGCCTGCTCATCATACAGTCCAAGTGCGGATATTGCAGAACGCAGTGCTGCCATGGTACTCATGTTTTTCGGATACAATTGGATTTGTGCAATCAACTCGCTCGGAATCGGCGCGTAATCGCTCAGGCTTTTACGAAGGGATTTCAATTCATCCGTATTGGGCAATTTGCCAAACCACAGCAAATAAGCAACTTCTTCAAAGCTTGCGTGTTCAGCCAAATCGTCAATATTGTAGCCACGGTATGTAAGTACACCGTCTACAATGGAACTGATCGAAGAGGTTGTTGCAACGATGCCTTCCAGACCTTTGGTAGCTGTCATATTACATCTCTCCTTTAATAAACGAAATCAAGAAACCACAAAGCATGATGAAGCTCTCAGAAACGCATAATAATAGGTGTTGTAAACATTTACAATTCATAAAATAGTAAAACCGTCAAAATTCGGGTTTCTTATCTGTCAATCGGTATTTCCTTATAACATCATACTGGATTTTGTCGGTTATGTGAACATCACGGAAGGCCTTTCGCACATCAAACTTCTTTATCACGCCTATAAATCATTTTTGAAAGCCTTTACAAAAACAAGGTTGACATTTTATCCTATTTATATAATTCTGTGCGTCGGCTCCATGAATATTGCTATATATCCCTGTGTTCTGGCATACTCTAGGCAAAAGAAAATAAATGCCCCCTGGCAGGCAAATCTAACGTTTCAAAACGCTGCAATTGCTCTATATTAACTAGATAGCTTCTATGCTGTTCGAAATTGTTAGAAGGAGACGTGACGTTTGGACAGAATTATTATGAAACGCCTGCTGCGTGGCTTATGGGTCATTATTGCGACCGTTCTGATCGCCTTTGCCATATACTTGCTGTTCCCGCTTCTATATCCCTTCGTCATTGCATGGATTATCGCTTACGCGATGAATCCGCTGGTGAAGCTGCTTCAGGACAAAGCCCGCTTCCCGCGCTGGTTAGCCGTGACCCTATCATTGATCGTCTATTTTGGGGCTATTGTTGTGATACTTTCCGCGGCGGTAACCCGTATGGTAAAAGAAGTCATTTCACTCACCACGAGTTTTGACCTGCATGTGGATGAGATCAAGGAAACCTTTGTCCGCTGGACCCAAAACGATACGATTCAGAACCTGATCGGCCAGATTAACGAATTTTATAAGGAAAATCCTAACTATCAGGAAACGATCAATAGCAATATCAGCAAAACAACCGAAACGGTAGGTACGGCTGTCAGCGATTTGGTTACCGGATTTTTCAATATGATTCTGGGCCTGCTGTCCTCGCTTCCGAATATGGGAGCTGTATTAATTGTCGTCCTGCTTTCCACTTTCTTTATTAGCAAAAGCTGGACCCGCCACGGCATTACGGTCTCGGGTTGGGTGCCTTCTTCAATTCGCAAACCGATTACGGACATATGGAACGACCTGAAAAAGGCACTTTTCGGCTACGCCAGGGCGCAACTGATCATGATTTCCATTACGGCGGTATTTGTCATGATTGGATTGCTCATCTTACAGGTGAAATCCGCCTTTACCATCGCTTTGCTAATCGGCCTAGTTGATCTCCTGCCTTATCTTGGCGTTGGATTGGTGATGGTTCCCTGGGCGGCGTACCTGTTTATGAACGGTGACCTCTATCTGGGAATTGGTATTTCAGTCATTTATCTCATCGTCCTGATTGCCAGACAGATCATTGAACCAAAGGTGCTGGCAAGCAGTGTTGGTCTGGATCCGCTTGCGACACTTGTGGGCATGTTTGTTGGACTGAAGCTCTTTGGCGTACTCGGCTTAATCATCGGTCCTGTCAGCTTGGTCATTCTTGATGCATTCAATCGTGCGAATGTGCTGCGTGACCTGAGAACCTACATCATTAATGGCCGGGTACGATAAACATCCATACATTCGTCACCACATCAAAAAGGCTCCTTCCTGCAGAAAAAGATCTGCGAGAAGGAGCCTTTAGATATCGATTCAATTCAATATTTACCGACGGCGGTAGAACGTGATGCTGCCGTTTTTCATTTTTTTCTCAAGCCAACCCAGGAAAAATAAGCGGTACACAGCACGTGTTAAAGGAAATACCAGGGTAAATCCGATGATATCCGTAACAAACCCTGGAATCAACAGCAGGAAACCACCCACAAAAATAAAAAGTCCGTCTACCATTTTCCGTCCAGGCACTTTACCGCGCTCCATCTCGGTTTTGGCATCGACGAGTACTTTTCGCCCTTCAAATTGCAGCATCGCTATACCAATCAAGGACGTGAGAATCATGAGAAGCAGTGTCTTCCCGGCTCCGATCCAGTCACTCATTAGAATGAATCCAAACAATTCAATAACCGGAACGAATAATAATATAGCCCACATCCATTTTCGCATTACCCATTACTCCTTTCCTGAGAGCCACACTTTCTCCAGTGCGCTATAGAGCTCAGGGGCGGCCTTATCCAGTCTGACCGGCTTCCAACCTCCATTCACCCACACATGCTGGGTAGAGCCTGTAACCAATCGTTCTCCCGGAAGCGATTCATCAGGAGCCCATACCTGTTCTCCAATGCCAAATTGTATAGCAAGGTCTTCAGTCATGCGTCTTACGTCGTACTCATAATTCAATCGCAGACCGCTAAATGCAACAATTCGGGTGAATATCATAATCTCATCATCATACTTTGCTGGCTTATGGTATTTCACATCCAGTCCGGTTACGGGAAGCAGTAGCCCCTGTTCCTCCATTTTACGATATGTATACCCCATTTGGCGAATCATCTCGGTTCGACCGATTTCAAACCAATTCAAATAGTTGGCGTGATAGACCACACCCATCTGATCACTCTCTTGATAGCGCACACGCAGACGTGCCGCATACCAGTTTCCATGGCGCTGTTCTTGCATGTTACCGGCCTCCTTCGGTCTACCATTCATACGTATTTATCCCGTGAAAAGTGTCATAAAGATGGAAAAAAGCAACGGGACAATTGCCCCATTGCTTCATTCCTGTTCTTAATCCATCCAAAGCTTAATGTTCAATTAAGCGTTGTTTGGAATTTGGCTTACTTTGATCAGGTTGGTGGAACCGGAGCGACCCAGAGGTACACCCGCAGTGATGACAACCAGATCGCCTTCTTTGACGATTCCGGATTTCAAACCGCCTTCGATTGCATTCTCAAACAAGGAATCCGTTGAGTCACAACGTCTGCCTTTCACCGGTGTAACACCCCAAGCCAGTGCCAGACGACGGGAAGTTCTATCTTCCGTAGTCACAGCAATGATTGGAGCTTCCGGACGGTATTTGGAAACCATACGAGCCGTATGGCCAGATTCAGTCGAAGTGATGATCGCTTTTGCGTTCAGATCCTGAGCGGACAGCGCAACGGATTGACTGATTGCTTCTGTAACGGTTGTTTGTTGTGCAACACGTTGTTTCAGATACAGCTCTTGGTATGGCAGAGCGGACTCTGCTTTTTCTGCGATACGGGACATCGTCAGAACGGATTCAACCGGGTATTTACCCGCAGCTGTCTCACCGGACAGCATGATTGCGTCTGTTCCGTCGAAGATCGCATTCGCAACGTCACTTGCTTCCGCACGTGTTGGACGCGGGTTGCGTTGCATGGAATCCAGCATTTGTGTAGCTGTAATAACCGGTTTACCTGCAACATTACATTTTTCGATCATGCGTTTTTGTACCAACGGTACTTCTTCAGCAGGAATTTCCACACCAAGGTCACCACGAGCTACCATCAGGCCATCGGACACTTCAAGGATCTCATCCAGGTTGTCTACACCTTGTTGGTTCTCAATTTTGGAGATGATTTGGATATGTCCAGCATTGTGTTTCTCAAGCAGTTCACGAATCTCAAGCACGTCACTTGCTTTACGAACAAAAGAAGCCGCGATGAAATCGATACCTTGCTCGATACCAAATACGATATCGTTCGCATCTTTTTCAGTGATACCCGGCAGAGAAATGGCAACGCCCGGAACGTTAACACCTTTTTTACTTTTGATCGTTCCGCCGTTCACGATACGGCATTTGATCTCGGTGCCTTGCACTTCCACCACAGTCAGTCCGATCAGACCGTCGTCGATCAGAATTGTAGATCCTGGCTCAACATCATTCGGAAGATCTGCATACGTAATGGAAAGACGTTCTTTGGTGCCCAGAATTTCTTCTGTTGTCAAAGTGATGTACTCGTCCTGAACCAGTTCAATCGGTTCAACTTCGAGTTTACCTGTCCGAATTTCCGGTCCTTTGGTGTCCAGCAGGATTGCTACGGTTTTATTCAACTCTTCGCATGCTTGGCGAATCGCTTTGATCCGTCCGCCGTGCTCATCGAAATCACCGTGGGAGAAGTTCAGACGGGCCACGTTCATACCGGCCATAATCAATTTTTTGGTATTCTCCAGTGATTCACTGGATGGACCGATTGTACATACAATTTTCGTTTTGCGCATTTTGGGTTTCCTCCGATTTTAAAAGGTCTCTCTGTATATGTCTTTTTTCTTTTTCCAACTATTAAATTTACTATACTTTCATTCATTTGTATAGGAAATTCGTCACATCATTCTGCATTTACCGACAAATTATTCACTGCATCCACTCGAACGGGTTCCTCAGGAGCTTCAATTGGAGTCGCCGGCGTTGGCGATTCAAACGTAACGGACCCGATTTTCCGGAATTTCTCGTACCGATCCTGCTTGAGCTGATCCCCGCTCCAGTCTTTCATCTCTTCCAAATGACGAACCAGAGCTTCGCTGATCGCTGCGGCAGCACCTTCATAATCCCGATGTGCGCCACCACGTGGTTCAGGTACAATTTCCTCAATAACTTCCATCTCCAGCAGATCCTTGGCTGTAATCTTCATTGCTTCAGCTGCCTGGTCTGCCTTGGATGCATCCTTCCACAGGATGGATGCTGCACCATTCGGAGAGATCGCTGAATAAATGGCATGCTCCAGCATGAGTACACGATTGCCTACAGCCAAGGCGAGTGCGCCGCCGCTTCCACCCTCACCGATAACCACAACAATTACAGGCACCGTGAGCTTCGCCATTTCAATCAGGTTACGGGCGATGGCTTCCGATTGACCTCTCTCTTCTGCAGTATTACCCGGATAGGCTCCTTTAGTATCAACAAATGTAATAATTGGACGGCCAAATTTATTGGCCTGCTTCATCAGCCGCAGTCCTTTGCGGAAACCTTCCGGATGTGCGCTCCCGAAAAAGCGGGCGATATTATCCTTCGTATCTTTCCCCCGCTGTTGTCCGATGACGGTTACCGTTCTTCCATTCAGCTTCGCAAGGCCGCCAACGACGGCCAGATCGTCACCAAACATCCGATCACCATGAAGTTCGATAAAATCGGTAAAGATCAGCTGAATCAGATCTAACGCAGTCGGACGCTGTTGATGACGCGCCAGATGCATTTTCTGAGCTGCCGTTATGCCGGAATAGATCTCTTCTTCAAGTCTATGATAACGTTCCTCCAGGCGGGCGATTTCATCCGTGAAATCAATGCCCTTCTCCTGTCCAAACTGTACAAGCTCCTCAATCTTTTTGCGCATCTCAACCAGAGGCGCTTCATATGGCAACTCACCCGCCATTTAGACCCCTCCCTTTTCGCTGTGCATATCCAGAAGCTTGGCAAGGGTCGTACGAAGTTCCTTCCGGTGAATCACCAAGTCCAACTGACCATGCTGCATATTAAATTCTGCTGTCTGGAAATCCTCAGGCAGCTTCTGACGAATGGTTTGCTCAATGACAATACGGCCGGCAAAGCCGAATACGGCACCTGGTTCAGCGATGTTGATATCACCCAAACTTGCGAAACTCGCCGATACCCCGCCGGTGGTCGGATCCGTGATAACCGAAATATAAAGCCCTCCCTGTTCATCCAAACGAGCCAGGGCAGCACTTGTTTTGGCCATCTGCATCAAGCTGAGGATACTCTCCTGCATCCGTGCTCCACCAGACGTTGAAAAAATAATCAGGGGCAAGTTTTTCTCAGTCGCGTGCTCAACAGCACGGGTAATTTTCTCCCCAACGACAGAACCCATGCTGCCTGTGAAGAAATCAAAACTCATGACAGCAACAACCACAGGCAAGCCTTCGATTGTCCCTTCACCTGTGATTACAGCTTCCTTCAGGCCTGACTTCAAACGCTGTTGTTCCAGCTTGCTGGCGTATCCAGGGAAACCAAGCGGATCCACCGACACCATATCGGCATCCAGCTCAACAAAACCCTGCTCGTCCAAAACCATGGCAATACGCTCCATCGCATTCAAGCGCATGTGGTAGCCGCAGGCAGGACATACTTTCAGATTTTTCTCCAATTCCTTGCTATATTGAATCGTGCCGCATTTGCTGCACTTGTTCATAAGCCCTTCAGGGATTTCACGCTTTGGACGTTCTACGACTTCCTGGCCTTCGCCACGAACCGCACGCTCGGAAGGTATGGTAGCGTACTTCCGTTTTTTCTGGAATATATCTTTGAACACAACTACACCTCTCCAGCCGTTGATTTGATAGCCGCACCCTGCAGTACATCGCTACAAGCGAGTTCTACACAGGTACTGCGGTGAACCGCTTACGACCCACACGCTGCAATGGGCCTTGTCCAGGCATTCACAACAAAAAAATCCGCCGGCATAAGGCAAATATCAGTGGCTTCTGTCAGCACAATTGATGTTACCTGTAATACCGAAAGATTGTTGCGCGAAATACTTGAACTTGTCTCGGTAGGGTCTCCGGGAGCAGCCTGGTCAGTCCATAGCCTAACAAAAAAAGAAGGAAGGACAGCAGCATACAATACATGCAAGTCGATTCCTCTCTCCGCTTGCGCGGTTAGCCCCTTATGTACCGATGGTACTTTCTTCTTCGCCAAGGCACCTCTGATGTTGAATCAAATTCAGGAATGCAGAATTGAATTCAGCACTTCCTGGACTTCTTCCAATTCCCCAGAAGGGACGCGAATCTCAAATTGCTGCTTGGATAAACTGATGGGACGGGTCTGTACCAGAAAACCTTCTTCCGAAAGCTTGGTCTTAATCTTGTCCGCAACCTTTGCTGTCGGTGCAATGTAAATCACCGTCCACATGCCATGTCCGCCCCCTAAGCTAATGTTCAGAGCCCGTATATTGGACTAATGATACCATACCTCCGTTTTTTTCTGCAAGGAAGGGTTCGGGACCTTAGGGGAGAAAACGGGATCTTGAGGGACATTTGTCCCACTAGGATAACCGATACGCTTAACACTTCGTCCTATATTCAGGCAAGGGAGATCAGACGCTCAGGTACTTCAGGGCAGCACCAGCCGCCCTGAATGTCCTGCAGCTCGGGAGGAAATTATTAATCCGTAGGGTATTTTTTGGCATTAAGATTCTTGTGGGCAATTCGTGCGGAAGCCGCGGCAGCCAGACCGGCGACCAGATCATCCAGAAAAACATGAATGCCTGATCCATCTTCATTCAGGTCGTGAATAACGCCTATTTTTTCTTTATCCAGGTAACCAAAACTGGTTAAACCAATCATGCCATACACATGGGTAATGCCAAGGGCAAGAGTCTCGTCCACTCCATACAGGGATTCATCCGCTTCCATAATGGCCTGCAGCGGCTGAGGCAAAAGACGCTTTTCAGCCAGTTCATCCAGAGCAATGCCCGTATACAATGTATACTGAACCTCTCTTTTTTGCAGTACCGATTTTACACTCGTTACACAATCATCCATTGTCAGTTCCGGGTGGTACCCTTTTTGCAGACGATATACAATTTCAGCGATTGCATCAATCTGTACACCCCGCCGGGCCAGCATGGCTTCTACGATTTCATATGACATATCTCGACCTCCCGCATCGCTCCCCCGAGGACCGCGAGGTCCTTCGGTGTTCTCAAGTGTATGCGGTAAATCTGCAAAACGTTCATAAAAAAACACGAATGGACCTCTGTCCAGGGTTTAAACTGGAAAGCTCGGGCAACAGCTTCACCCACTCTGGCCAAAAAAAAGAACCCGTCCGGCAATACCGGACAGGTTCTTCCTCTGGCTATGGGCTTCGCCAAGCCATTACTTGATTTTGACCGTACCTTCGCCCAGCATCTGTTCCATCTCTGAGAACAGCGTCGGTGACGGTTTAATCCGGTA
>Ga0209463_1000995_pt1 | contig 18508 bp, 18 predicted proteins | sample AgamicMgSfrz_FD_187169 | JGI IMG/M metagenome (GOLD analysis project Ga0209463, IMG submission 187169) | Agave microbial communities from Guanajuato, Mexico - Mg.Sf.rz (SPAdes) (version 2) | ecosystem: Host-associated > Plants > Phyllosphere > Phylloplane/Leaf | place: Guanajuato, Mexico... | reverse complement strand
CACACGACCCTGAAGATATCGCAATTCAAATGCTAGAGGTTTTAAAGCCTGAGATAAGAAAAAGTTTAGTGGAGAAAGGAAAAATCCAATCGGAAAATTTCTCCTGGAAAAAAAGTGCTAAAGAAACTTTAGTACTTTTTCATCGACTAGTGGACAATGGAAAATAAAAAAAGCCATTATTTAATGATTGTCTATAAATATACTGTTCTGTAGTCGTTAAAAACCATAAAAGTTGATGTGTGTTTATAAATTAATCCCATTTAGTAGACTTAACAGCTTGGTATCACACAAGAAGATTATGTATTTTTATAGTTTTCGATATACCAATTTATTGTTTTTTTTAATCCTGTAATGAAGTCTGTTTTTGCTACAAACCCGAATTTTTGCTTCGCAAGTTCAATATCCAGTTTTCTCCGCGGTTGTCCATCTGGCTTACTATCATCCCATATAAATTCCCCTTTATATCCGGTTAATTGTTTAATAGTTTTTGCTAATTCTCTAATTGTTATTTCATAACCAGAACCAATGTTTACAGGATGGGAATTATTGTATTTTTCTGCAGCAAGGATAATGCCCTCAGCGGCATCTTCTACATATATAAATTCTCTTGTTGCATTACCTGTTCCCCATAAAGAGATTGTAGTGACCCCCTTATCATTTGCTTCTACACATTTCCTAATAATGGCAGGAATAACATGTGAGGTTTCTAAGTCGAAATTGTCACCTGGTCCATATAAGTTTACAGGCAACAAACAAATAGAATTAAATCCGTATTGTTGGCGGTAAGCCTCGGATTGAACGAGCATCATTTTTTTGGCCATACCATACGGGGCATTTGTTTCCTCCGGATACCCGTTCCATAAGTCAGTCTCTTTAAATGGAATAGGAGTAAATTTTGGATAGGAACAAATTGTACCAATAGCCACGAATTTCTCAATATCAAATAAACGAGTTTGTTCCATTAATTGCGTTCCCATAATTAAATTATCATAAAAAAATGTACCAGGTTTTTTCTTGTTAGTACCAATCCCTCCAACTACCGCAGCTAAATGTATAACAATATCAGGTTTGTAATAATCCAGCATCTTCATAATGTCAGTCTCATTCCTAAGATCATAATCTTTACTCCTCGGTACAAAAATGTAATGACAGCCACGCTGCTCCAATTTATTTACAACGTACTGTCCCAAGAAACCTGATCCGCCTGTTACAATAATTCTTTTTTCTGGTAGATTCATACCTTTCACCCCTTACTATTATTTCTAATTCGGGAGTTCCTTGATGAATTTTATAGATGTTAAAGGATATAGATTATTGCACTTTTAATAACATATAGAATTACCTAAATTAACCTAAGAAGCACATCTTTAAAGAAAAAAGCATTTATTCCTTTATAAATTTCTCTCTCTTATTGATTAGAAAAATTTACACCGCCAGCGCATTCTTTAAGTGATAAAAAGGGATTATCTGTCTAACCTGATTTGTTGAATTTACAGATGGGTCAATGAGATTCTACAAAGTACGCAATCTTTTAGAATATTAGGTGGGAGGGTAGTATGTAGTGGATTTTAATGATAGAAAAGTTGAAAACTATATGAAAAATTATTTTGAAGAATATATTCCCAATCTAATCGTTAAGAATTGATATCAGTTTTATCCATTCCATATTTATATATAACCATATCGTAGTATATAGAACATTCTAACACTTTTTCTCTCCATACATATATTGTTATGAATGAGTAAAGAATCTAGACGGATGGAGATGATAATATGAAAACCGCATTGATAACGGGCATTACAGGGCAAGATGGAGCATATTTAGCTGAATTACTGCTAAATAAACATTACAAAGTTTATGGCTTGAAAAGAAGAACTGCTACCCCTAATTTCGAAAATATCCAACACATAAAAAATGAAATTGAATTTATATCAGGGGATTTAACAGATCTCCCTTCTCTTATGGAAGCAATTAGCATTTCTAAGCCTGATGAGATTTATAACTTAGCAGCACAATCCTTTGTTGGAGATTCATGGTCACAACCAATTTTAACAGGGCAAGTAACAGCAATTGGAGTCACAAACTTGCTAGAAGCTGTTCGAAGAATAAAACCCGAAGCCCGTTTTTATCAGGCGTCTAGCAGCGAAATGTTCGGGATGGTCACTGAAATCCCACAAAAAGAAACAACTCCATTTTATCCACGTAGTCCCTATGCTGTAGCAAAGGTATATGGTCATTGGATTACCATTAACTATCGTGAGAGCTATGATTTTTATGCTTGTTCTGGTATCTTATTTAACCATGAGTCCCCCCGGAGAGGAATTGAATTCGTTACACGAAAAATTTCAGATGCTGTTGCTCGAATAAAATTAGGGATGGAAAAAGAACTCCGCTTAGGCAATTTAGAAGCTAAGAGAGACTGGGGATACGCTGGAGATTACGTAGAAGCAATGTGGTTAATGCTCCAACAAAATAAACCTGATGATTTTGTTATTGCAACTGGTGAAACACATACTGTAAAGGAATTTGTAGAAGTCGCCTTTCAACATGTGGGATTAAATTGGCAAGATTTCGTTCTTCAAGATCCAAAATTCATGCGTCCCGCTGAGGTCGATTTGTTACTAGGTGAGTCAAGTAAAGCTAAAAACATACTTGGTTGGAAACCAACAGTCTCGTTTGAACAGTTAGTAAAAATGATGGTTGAAAGTGACTTAAAGAAATATTCTAAAAAATAACCATTTAGTGGGGAATTAAATGAAAAAAAAAATGATAGTTGTTGGAGCAAGTGGGCATGCCAAGGTGATTATTGATATCTTAAAGGGTCAAGGAATTTATGAAATTGTTGGTTGCACAAATACTACGGGAAGCGGCGAGGATATTGAAGGAGTCCCAATTGTTGGAAATGATGAAAACTTGCCGAATCTTATCAATAAAGGTATACATCACGCATTTATTGCAATAGGCGATAATCAAGTAAGAAAGAACATATTTTTTAAATTAGAAAAAATGGGATTTCAATTTGTGAATGCAATAAGTTCTTTTTCATATATCGCTCAATCAGCAAAATTAGGTACCGGTGTTGCAATAATGCCTGGGGCAGTAATAAATGCTCAAACTAATATTGCCGATAATGTCATTATTAATACAGGGGCAACTATTGATCATGATAATATTATAAGTGATCACTCACACGTTGCTCCAGGATGTAATCTAGCAGGAAATGTGATAGTAGAAGAAGGGGCATTTCTCGGAACGGGAACAAAAGTAATTCCCAAAATAACAATTGGCAAATGGGCAACTGTAGGTGCTGGCTCTGTTGTAATTAAAGATGTCGACAGTTTCGCTAAAGTCATAGGTGTACCTGCCAAAAATCTAAATTGAGAAACAGAAGGTGAAAATTATGACAAAACTATCAAGAATCTCTCTTGTTAATCCTATATTTAATGGGAATGAAAAAAATTACGTTACTGACTGTATTGATTCATCATGGATTTCGTCTACTGGTAAATATGTCAATAAATTCGAAGAAGAATTCGCAAATTTTTGCGAAACCAGACATGGAGTCACTACTGCTAATGGAACCGTTGCCTTACATCTTGCTTTACTAGCGCTGGGAGTAAGGCAAGATGATGAAGTAATTGTTCCTACTTTGACATATATTGCGACAGCAAATGCCGTAACTTATTGTAGAGCCCGTCCAATTTTTGTAGATAGCGAACAGGAAACATGGAACATAGATCCTAATCGAATTGAAGAGAAAATAACAAATAAAACAAAAGGCATAATTGTTGTACATCTATATGGTCATCCCGTGGATATGGATCCAATCATAGATTTAGCTAAGAAGTATAATCTTTTTATCATTGAAGATGCTGCAGAGGCACATGGAGCAAAATATAAAGATAGAACAGTAGGCTCTATTGGAGACATTGGTTGCTTTAGTTTTTTTGGTAATAAACTAATCACAACCGGGGAAGGAGGTATTATTACTACAGATAGTAGTGAATTAAACCAGAGAATGAGATTATTAAGGGGGCAAGGGATGGATCCCAACAAACGTTATTGGTTTCCTATTGTGGGATACAATTATAGAATGACAAATATTCAGGCAGCAATTGGTTTAGGACAATTAGAAAACATTTCATTTCATTTAAAGAAAAGACGAGAGGTTGCCAACCTTTATTATAAATATTTTCATAACCTTTTAGATTTGATAGAAGTACCTATCGAAAAAGATTGGGCGACCCACTCATTCTGGATGTTCTCCATACTATTAAAAGATAGGGTAAAAGTATCGCGTGATAGACTAATAGAACTCCTCGATCATGATGGAATTGAAACAAGACCCCTATTTTATCCTATGCATGTATTACCACCTTACAAGGAAAAAACAAATTCATATCTTGTTGCTGAAAATATTGCCCTTAGGGGACTAAACCTTCCAACCCATGCACTACTTACAGAAGAAAATATCAAATATATTGTCGATCGAATTTCATATCACTGTAGGTAACGATTGTGAATATTTTAATTGCAAGTACAACTGTACCTTTTGTTGAAGGTGGTGGGTCACTTATTACTGATTGGTTAGAGCTAAAACTAAAAGAATATGGTTATAAAACTGAAACACTAAAAATTCCTTTTTTATCCCATTATCCAAGTATGTTAGAACAAATGAAAGCCCTCCGATTATTTAATGTGATAGACAACGTTGACCGATTAATTACTATACGAACTCCTAGTTATTTATTAAGGCATCCAAATAAAGTCATATGGTTTATTCACCACCATCGGGGGGCATATGACTTCTGGGGTACTAAATATCAGGATATTCCCAATAATAAGGGCGGAAGAAGGATTAGGGAAGCAATTATAGAAGCTGATAATCAATCCCTTTTTGAAGCAAAAAAAATTTTTGCTAATTCACAGGTGGTATCAAATCGATTAAAGACATTTAATAATGTAGGTTCAGAGATATTGTATCCCCCACTCTTAAATTCTGAGAGCTTTAACTCTCAACAATATGGTGATTATATCTTCTATCCAAGTAGAATTGTTCATCACAAAAGGCAACATTTGGCAATCGAAGCAATGAAATATACAAAATCAGATGTCAAACTTATTATTGCAGGAAAATCTGGTTCAGGTTCAATGACTTCTTTTATAGCTAGTAAAATTAAACAAAATAATGTAGAAGATAAAATTACCTTCATAAACCGTTGGATTTCAGAAGAAGAGAAAATTAGATTACTGGCAAATTCTTTGGCCTGCACTTATATTCCTTATGATGAAGATTCCTACGGTTATGTATCTTTGGAAGCTTATCACTCGAAAAAAGCTATCATCACTTGTATAGACTCAGGTGGGGTTCTGGAATTGGTGGAAAACGGAGTAAATGGTTTAGTAACCCTACCAGATCCGAAAGAATTAGCCCGATGCTTTGACCAAATCTTTTATGATAAACAGCTTGCAAAAAAGTTAGGGGAATCGGGAATTGAGAAAGTCTCTTCCCTGAATATTACATGGGATAATGTAATTGGGAGGTTATTACAATGAGAATCGCTGTGGTAAATAGTTATATCCCCTTCATACGCGAAGAGACAGACGCTTTAGTAGATGCACTTACTACAAAACTTGGTGAATATGGTCACAATGTTACTTTAGTTAAGATTCCCTTCACATGTAATTCTCTTCAGGAAATCTTTGATCATCTAATCGCTGTAAGGTCCCTGCATTTTAAGTATTTTTTTGATTTAGTAATTCCATTGAATTTTCCTTCCTATCATATTAAACATCCAAAAAAAGTTTTATGGTTGCTCGACTATTCTAAACCACTACGGAGTTTATTAGAAACAAAATTTCACACTACATCAAATATTTCCAACGACCTTCATATAACAAAGAAACCCATTGATTATGATAATTTGTATTTAAAAGAAACGAAAAAAATATTTACTGCATCACAACCTATTTTTAATCAACTTAAAAAATTCAATAATTGCACTTCAGAAATATTATATCCCCCATTAATAAACGCTGAAAATTACTATTGTAATGATTATGGAAACTATTTATTTTTCCCTATTCCAATAAATGATACAAAGGGACAATACTTAGCAGTAGAAAGCATGAAACATACAAAATCAAATGTGGAATTAATTATAGCAGGACATGTAGAATCGAAAAAGGACTTGATTAATCTTCAATCAACAATAAATCAAAATGGATTATCTAATAAAGTGAAGGTTATTGATCGTCTTATTACTGAAGAGGAAAAGATAAAATTAATGGCCGACTCTTTAGGATGTATATATGCGCCTTACACTGGAGGGTACCAGCAGGTAACGTTAGAAGCTCAATATTCCCAAAAGCCTATTATCACTTGTACAGATTCAGAGGGTACAAATATATTTATAGAAAATCATGTTACGGGGCTAGTTGTGCCACCTGATCCCAAGCTAATTGCAGAAAATATGGATAAACTTTATCTTGATAAAAGGATAGCGGAGAGAATAGGCAAATCTGGTCTAGAACGAATTCAATCTTTGGATATTACATGGAATAAGGTAATCGAAAAGCTAATTAAATAAAGCTTTCAGCTCACTTCATGTTTTAAAAAAGTTTTATATAAAAAACTAAGTTAATCAGGATGTATTTAAACCTTTTTTATTGCAAAGGTCTTTTTGACAGTTACATCAAAACTGATTATTAAGTTTAGCTCATTTATGGAAAATTCTAATTTTCATGGATGAGTCAAACTTTTACAATGTTTGTACAATCTCTCAATCATTTTAGAGTATTTAATATAAAAAGTATAGAAAGGTATAATCAAGAACTTTTAAGTTCAAGCTACCCTTTCCAAAGCAGGATAAATAGCTTTTATATCCACATTTTCAGCCTTGTTATCAAAAGCTAAAACAGTGTTCACATTAAATTCTCCCGTAATATATCAAAATGATAAATTATGAACTAGCATTTCTGTTGGTTATTTATATAGTAAAAGAATTGTTTTTGGTTTAATAATGAAATTTTGAGAGTTTCGTAGAGTATTGGAAAATAAAAATTTTATGAAAGGTAATTTTATTTATTAAAATAAATGATTACTTTATTAATTTTCAGTTTATTCAGTAAGTAATATTAAAGAATATGCAGGCATATTTTATATAGGATAAAATATTTGCTTTTATCGTTATAGTTTCAGATGAATTAGAGCATTAGTACACTTAATTAAAACAAAAGCATTAATACAACTACATACTTTTATTCTCATATTGTTTACATGATTACAAAAATTGATTTAAGGCGGTGTCAATTGTATGGTCTCTCCTAGAATATATTGGCTATGTACTCACCAAACATTAAGGTATGAAGAAGTTCCATTACTAATGGAGGCAGGCGCTGAGGTAATACCCTGTCTTGGGGATCCTTTTTGGTTAAAATATGATAACAATTATGATAATGAAAACGATAAGCTATATCCCCATTGGAGAAAGTGCTGTACCTTGCCAACTAATATCGTAGAAAAAATTAGACGAATAGATATCTTAAAGAAAAAAGGAGAAGTAAGTCCTGAGGAAGCTAAATTAATTAACCAATGGGTCGATATTATATTTGTTTCCAATTACCCAGATATATTACAAAATATATCCAAATGGTATCAAGGATATATTGTATTTAGAGTATTTGGACATGGAGATTATACAACCTATACTGAACAGATGAATAAACTTAATATAAATATTGAAAATATAGTATCGTCAAATAAATATGTATGGAGTCCTATATTAAATAGCTTAGAATTTCCCGAAGATAAAAGGCTTGTAAAAAATAAATTTTATTTAAATGCTTTTGTTTCAGAAGAAAGACTTGAATTCAAATGGAAAAACAAAGACTCAAAGCCTGTACTAAGCACAACAATTTCATACTTAGACAGCAACTCAGCTACTAGGGAGATTTTTGAGAAATTCGCTAAAGAATTTTCGGATATTCCTTTTATTGTATTAGGAAAAAACTCAAAAAATGCAGTTAAAGGAATTTCTGATAAAGTTCTTGGTCATGTGGATGATAAAAGTTTCTACTCTACAATTGCAGATAGTAGACTCTTTGTCTACTTTGGCCTAGGATCTAACTTTCACTTACACTTCACTCCCATCGAGGCTATAAAAATGGGAGTTCCTGTGATTTTTTTAGATAAATCAGGGCTTGCCCAAGAGGCTAGAGATTATGGTTTTAGCAATCAGGTTCTCAAAGACATAGGCATGTGTACTGATACTCAGGAAATAAAGAGCTTCGTTTTAAAAATTAAGGATAATTTTCAAGCCTTAGAGGAATTATCACATGAACAATCTAAAGTTTTCGGAAAAATATTCAGCCGGGAATCTGCTTTAGTGAAAAGTAAAGAATTTTTTGATAAAATTGTACCCTATATTGTGCAAAATAGAAAGATGATTTACAGTGAACCAGTAACTTTTAATATTGTTAAAAAGGACTTTTTTCGTAATAATTCCATTCAAACGGACTTACCAACGGAACCCGGACAAATAGTCACTTTCACCATAGAGGATATCGGTTCATTCACTGGAAAATTAGTATATGGCTATGAGGGGGAATTTATAGCTCGGAGAGCAGAACAAGGAAGCGACTCTCCAGGGATGTTTATCGGACAATATATTCAAAAAATGCTTCCTGGAAAGTATTTATTTTCAATTGAATTACAAAGTATTAAAGCATGTAGCCAGTCTATCGGGGCTTTTTCTATAGGTGTATGGAACCCTCATTTCAGTATATTAGTGTCAGAAACTATTTCCGAGCTAAAGGCGGGAAGAAACCTGCTAAATTTAGTCTTAGAATTATCACCTGAGAACGCGGATGTACTGAAAGAAGTAAGACTAGTATGGAATGGTAATAGTACTGTTGAAATATCAAATTTAACCGTAGAAAAATTAACATAAGGTATAATCCTAAATCGTATTTTAAGTTAAAGAAGGAGAGATCTTAGTGGCTCAAATTAATGAGAATAAGAAGGAGAGACCTCTATTAATTTACCTCCATATTCCAAAAACCGGGGGAACTACACTAACTCAAATTATATGTCAGCAATACCAAAAAAATTATCATCATCCTCCAGGGGAAGCATTTCATTACAATGAACAAATCCGCTTAGCTAATACTTTATGTGGACATCTTCCATTCGGAGCTCATTATCATATCCCTAGGCCGTTCACCTATATAACTTTATTAAGAAATCCTATTGAGCAAGTTATTTCATGGTATTATTTTAGATATAAAAATCCTCGTTATGATCAGTTTGATGGAGATTTTGATGATTATATAAACAGTGAACGTTTTAATTATGCTACAGTCAATCTACAAACCCGTTTTATATGTGGGGATGATCCCCCTAATTTAGAAACAGCCAAAAGGAATCTAAAAAATTACTTTTCAGTGATAGGAATAACAGAATTGTTTGATGCATCACTGTTTTTCATGAAAAAGGAACTAGGATGGCACAAAATTTCCTATAAAAACCAAAATGTAAATCCCAATCGGCCCCGAAATCAATTTCCATCATCAATTATCAATAAAATAAAGGATAAAAATGAAATAGATATACAGCTGTATAATTTCGTTAAGCAAATGCTAGAAGAAAAAATTAACAACCTGGACCCTACGTCTAAAGAAGAGTTTGCACTTTTTAAAAAATCTTTCTTAAACTAAATTAAAATATGTTTAACAAAAAACCTAAAAACAAGAAAACAGATTTTTTTTATCTTATATTCTATTTTATTATTTAAAATATATAGGGAAAAGGGGTCTAGAAATGGATGTAGCTGGATTAAGAAAAAGAAATCAGCTTTTCAGGCAAAGTTCCCTTCCAGAAAATGATTATAAGGTTACTGAAATATTATATCAAGTTTTACAATTAGAAGATGAAGATTTTATCTGGGAACTATACCGGCAACTATTGCATCGTGAGCCAGATCAGCAAGGATTTAATTATTTTGTCAATCAAGTTCTAAAAGGAACGGATAAAATCTCAATTATGGGTGACATTATGCAAAGTCCTGAAGCAAAAATTTTATATTCACAAAACCTTAACAACCCTTCAGGAGATAATTTCCAAACATTCACAAAGATAGTAAGTAAGTTACTTTATTTCAATGATTTAGATTTTATTGAAGCAGTGTATAAGGAATTTCTATGTCGAAAACCTCAAAAGAAAGAAATTTCCTTGTTTCTCCCTATAATTAAGAAACTAAAAAAAGAAAATCATAAGGTTAGTTTTATCATTAATATCATGAGCTCTGATGAACATAAACAGCTACTAACCTCGTATAACCTTCCTATCCCCACCTCCCAACAATTAATTGTACAAGATAAGAATGGGGAAAATAGAGATCGGATAGTGGAAAAAAATATTGGTTTTTTTCTTGGTTATTCAATTAAACTACGGAATTTCGATGGTGAAGGAATTGGGCGGTTTGTTTTAAGATTAGTGGAAGGTTTATTAGACGGTGAAAAGAATACGAGGATTACTATTGCCGTTAATAAACAAAATTATTCACCTATCGAGGAAGGATTTAAAAAAATTTTATTATCTTTTCCTAATAGGTTAGTTATTCAAGAATATGATGATATAGAAGTATTAAATGAGAACACTTCAGTTAATGTTTGGATTGTTCCTTATGTTGGAATGGAGGCAGCGACAGACTTAAAGGGGCCAATCATTCTTTGTTTACATGATTTAGTTTACATGCATTTTGAGGAGATATATCATAAAAACCAAAAGTTCTATGATAGTTTCACCGTTATTGTCAATCAATTAGTAAATAAGGCGAAAAAAATTGTCTTTAATTCTAATTATATAAGAGACAATGAAGGTCTGAAATTTTTAAAATTACCCAAAGAAAAGACAGAAATCATTAGATTGGCTGCTCCAACTAAGGAATATAGTTCTATTGATTTATATGAAGAAAACGTATTTAGAGATAAGTATAAATTATATGGTGATTATATAGTTTATCCCACTGTTATACGTCCTCATAAAAATTGTGAACGACTTATTGAAGCATTTTTAAAATTTAAACAAACAAAAGAGGGAGCCCTATCAAATTGCTGTTTAATTTTTACTGACCATTATCTCAACTGTCCTCAAGAGAAGAAAATTAAAGAGTTACTTAATAATCCTGAGTACCCTTACGCACAGCGGGATATTATTTTTTTAGGGAGATTAACCTGGAATGAGGTGCCCTTACTATACAAATTTGCAGTAGGAACAATTATCCCAACCCTTTTTGAAGGAAGTTGCCCTTTCCAAATATTAGAATCGTTAACTATGAATACTCCTGTTGCGATAAGCAGAATTGAGGTCGTAAAAGAGGTGCTACCAGATACGAGTGCATTTATAACTTTTGACCCTTACTCTATAGAGGAAATTGAAAAGGCAGTTTACGATTTATGGAAGGGAAATAATATAATATTAGAGAAACAGAAAATGGCAATCCAACATATATTTCAGAGGGAATGGTCTAATGTTGCCGATGAATATAATTTATTAATAAACGAAGTTATCGGCTCCAATTAAATTCTATTCTTGAAAGGAATAAATAAAGTGAGACAGGTTACGTAGTTTCAATAATTAATCATATTAGTTAGAAACTCGGTTAAAGAATGAAATAGCTAATACGACGTACCAGGAGTGACCTTTCTAACCTATCCTTACTTAAACTAATTTATTTCCCTATCTTTGATTATATTTCTAACAGGGACCTTATTGTTATTATATTTCACATCTTCTCAATTTCATTATTTAGTTAGTTCTATAGCGGATTTATAATTAAAATAGTGAAAATGCTGAGTACGCGAGTACCCGAATAAGCATATTATAAAACGATAGAATATGATAAGAAATTTAGGAAAGGATGATTCTATTGGCACTTACACAGGAAACCCAACCCCTACCAGGGTTTGTTGACCCATCTACCTTACCAGGGTTTGTTGATCCATCCACATTACCAGGATTTGTTCCACTCCCAACTAATCCAGATTTCCCCCCAAGTACCCTGAGAGAGCTCCTATTAAGTCTATTGAATAAAGAAGTTCAAATTTTAACACCTTTTGATACGCCACTTACAGGAATATTAATTGCTGTGGAATTAGATTATGTTGTTTTACGTGAATCTGATGGAACGGAAGTTCTTATAAACTTCTCCACCATTGAAGCGGCAGGAGAAATTTAAGGAGGGATTTATTACATGTTTGCAAGTACTTTATTAGCAGAATTGGCAACACGTATTAATTCGGTTGTCGAAATAGCTTTAGTTTCTACTCAGGATGAAACTGAGTTGATTGAAGGTATTCTTTCCTCAGTTTCAGGTGAGCTTATTACAATAATCCAAACTCCCCCATATGGTCCAGGGAGTTCATTAACTATTCAAATTCAAGACGTTAACTTTGTAAGATTTCCTCAAGCTGCTTAATTACTCATAATGCTTCAAGAAACACTTCAATTGAAGTGTTTTTTTTATACTTAATTTGTTTCTCTCTAACATTTCAAATATCAAAAACCATTATACATATAATTAAAACTAAAATCAAAACTCTCTGAAACGAAAAGGTAAGAAGAGAATGATTAAACTGCTAAAGGCGGCTTCCTTCCTTTTCAGAGACACTAGATGAATTTGAATGGAGAGACAGCACTAATTAAGTAGTAAACAATTAAATTAATTTGGAAATCTATTTATTCGGTGAAAAACTACAATTTGATTCATCTATTCTATATCTGATATATATATAAATTCACCTATCGGCAGTTTTAGAGACGGAAGCTATTTATAGAGGGGAGAGGATTATTTTCCAGTCTATAGGAAAGAATACCTGTAATATTCCAATAAATTCAACAAATAGAAAAATACTTTTAAGTGTCGGTTCAGTCATTATAGATGACATTATGTATATAGTGAATCAACAAGAAGCCACTTTCTCTTTTCATTTTATTAACCAACTCTTCAATAAAATATTGATTGTTCTACATCAAATACAGAGCTTAAAGAGTAGAGGAGGTTAATTAAGAATTCCAGTATTGAATGGTGTATATTGGATAAAACCATTTACAGAATAGAAGTTATTCATTTAAAATTCCATAGATATTAGAGAAAATATCAATTTATTACTTTTAGAGAATCCTACGCTAATAAAGCTAATTAGCATGAGATACTCACACAGTTTTAACAGTTACATTATCCAACGCAAAAATAACAGAAATTCTACTAAAACACATTTATTACTGTAATCATTTATAAGTTTAACAAAACTTAAAACAATCTGTCTTCGCTAGAATTCCGAAAACAGATTGTTTAGGTGTTTTAATTATTATCTTATTTTGAAGTTTTTTATCAATCCAATCAAAATTTAAAGGACGGAAATCTACTGTATAATTCCTAAATTACAACCGGTTGAATAATTCCAACCTCACAAGTCGAGTATATTTGTACACTAGTAGCGCTAGTAGTTAATGTAAATGTATCACAGGTTACGTCTGAAATTATACCAGTAAAAGCAAGACCGGTCCCTCTAAGGAATATAGTAGCTCGACGGCCTTCCAATCTTTCAAGTTGTTCACGGATTCCTGTTGTACAGCAGCAATCACACTTAACTTTCTTACAACCACAATCTTTGTGACCCATATCATCATCTCCTTCGTTATTATTCCAATCATGATGATCATCTTTTTTCTTACAATGATCATCTTTTTTCTTACAATGATCATCTTTTTTCTTACAATGATCATCTTGGTCCTTGTGGTCCTTGTGGTCCTTGTGGTCTTTGTGGTCTTTGTGGTCTTTGTGGTCTTTGTGTCCTCTAGGATCTAAAAGATCGCTAAGTTCTTTCCAATTACCAAAGTCTTTAGTCTTGGATTCAGATGTAATTGTATTGGTATTTAGAGAAGCTAGTAAAGATAGAAGTTCTTTGTTTACACGTTTACCCATAAAATTAGTTTTCACTCCTTTATCGTTTGTCCATATAATATATACATTAGTATCGTTATTGGTAACGGCTAATGTCATATTTATAAAAAAGATTACAATTATAATTATTAACTGTAAAAAACAATATTAAAAATAGGGTGAGAAACAATACCTAAGGTAATTTCACATTATAGATGCCTTTGAAAAAGATTGGATCAAAACAAATATTGGAGAAGCTACTGATTTTACTGTAAAAGGATTAATAAATTGTAGACATTTAAAATAAAACTTAGAAGCAGAGGAATTGAAGAGGAAAAAGATGATAAGCTGGATCCTTATATCCCTTGCCTTCTTCGAACTCTTAAGAAAATAACAAATAATTATCTAATGATACTAAAAAAATCCAAGCAAATATTTTTTCATTTTTAATAAATTTCCACTTATTATTATTCTCAAATTTGAAGATTAGATTCTTATCCCAGCTTCACCGTTTAGATCCCTATTATTAAAAGTTGGATTTGAGTCAGTAATTTGGACACAAAAAAGTTAAGTCTTAAGCTGTTTTTCTCATTTGATCCTCAATCGCTTGAGGGTTTTGACAGCCGAGGCTACTATGGATCCTGTTTCGGTTATACCATCCTTCTATAAACTGAAACTTAGCTACTTTTGCAGCTGAATAGTCTGGGTATTGCATATGATATACTTCTTCTTTTTTTAATATGGCATGAAACGACACTATACAGGCATTGTTATAAAGGCAGCCTTTCTGGCTGAAAGACTGCTTCATTTCGTACTTGTGGACATGCTAAGTAAACTCACTACTGGTATATTGTGAGCCAAGATCTGTATGAAGAAGTAAGCCCTTTTGGGGCTTTTGAGCAGTAAAGACGTTTTGAAGCGCTTCAATGACCAGTTCAGATGTCATTAAACGAGAAAAAGAATAACCAACGATTTTTTTAGAATGTAAATCTAACACACATGCTAAATAGCACCAACCATCTCTTACCGTAGAAATATACGTAATATTTGCCAGCCATTTCTCATTAATCGTCTGTGTAGAGAAATCTCGTTTCAACAGACTATTCAGTTTTGCAACCTTTTCCTTTGACGGATAGGGACTGTATTTTTTCTTCGTAATCGAACGAATTCCTGCCCGTTTCATTAAGCGCTGAACACGCTTTAGACTTAGATAACACCCATTGTTTACTAAAATCTTATGAATTTTTGGAGCACCATAACGCGCTCTACTTTGCACATGAATTCGTTGGATTTCTTTCGCCGGCTCCTGATTTTACTGTTTACGGTTTGACACCGTCCTTTTGAACGAGTGGTAGTAGCTACTTCTTGGGATCGTTAACGCTTCGCACATTTTCTGAACTGTGTATTGTTCTTTATATTTCTCGATAAAATGGTTAAACTCTGCTTTTGTTACTTTTTCGCGAATATGGCCATAGCCTTTTTTAGAATATCTAATTCTTGTTTTAACCGAAGGTTTTCCTTCTGAATCTCAGCTAATTCTTTTGGTATTAGAGAGCCTTCTTCTGAACTGATAGGGGTAAAATGCCTTCACCCATTTATAGATTGTTACTTCTGATACGCCATATTCGCTGCTTAAATCTTTAACCGCGTTTCCCGCATGATATAAATCCACAATCGTTTTCTTAAACTCATCATTGTATTTTTTGCCTGCACGTTTACGTTCTATTTCCGACACACCCTCTCAAAGATCATTGTAAGGACTTAATTAAATGGTATCCATGAAACTATACTAACTCCAAGCTATTCAACCGCATTTAAATTAACATTCTTTGAATTTTACATTTAATTATTATTTTATAATTAGATTGTCCAAACTAATTTTTTAAAAATGCATATATTATTATATAAAACTTATAGAGAATAAATAGAAAGCAGAATAGTGACTAGAGTTCTATTAAGTAACTACAATTTGCTGCTCTTCCTCTTTCCCTTCTCTACCAAGAATCTCAATAAAATAAAGGTGATATAGATGTATTTACGTAGACGTATTCCTTATGTAGATGATTCCTCATTAATTAATCTAGCCGTTAGCACTTTTAATATAGAGTCCACAATGTTTCGTAACATATTGAAAAGAGCAAATGAAGTTATTGTTATTTGTAATAATGATGATGAAATAATTGGCTTTCTTTGTTATCGATTTGTAATTAAAGATGTAGTTTTCATAGAATTTATAGTTCTTGATCCCAACTATCAAGGAAAAGGGATTGCTCATTCCTTCTTACCAGACATAATAAAATATGCAAAGAAACAGGGAATAAAAGGAGCTGTTGGTTATGTAAGTAAGAACAATCCTAAGGCACTTAAAATTTTTAAAGGATGGGGGTTTAGACCAATTATAAATTCTTCTAATGGCATTTTAATAGGGAGACATATTTAAGTAAAGTAAAATATTACTCAATCAATTTTTTAACTAAAAAAGATATAAACCCTTAGCCTACAGATGAAGGAACCCGCTTGACTAGTTTTAATTTTGACATTTTTTATGTTCAATTAAGGGAGATGTATGTAATTTACTTATGAATCCAATACTATTCAAAAAGACAATTTGGACAGGCTATTGCAACTGTTGATTCTTTGAGTTCCTTGTTAATTTCATTAAGTGGATAGGCTAAACTCAGTTGGACAGAATTTTTAAGGTCAAGTACACTACAGATAACATACTAAAGGAGCATCTACAATGACCAGAAGAGAACGTCGAACATTCACAGAGGGATTTAAACAACAGATGGTGCATCTTTATCAGAACGGAAAGCTGAGAAAAGAGATTATTCGTGAATATGACTTGACTCCTTCGTCTTTAGATAAGTGAATAGAGCAAAGTCAAACATCTGGTTCGTTTAAAGAAAAAGATAACCTGACCGAGGAACAAAAAGAACTGATGGAGCTTCGCAAACGAAATAAACAATTAGAAATGGAGAATGCTATTTTAAAGCAAGCCGTGCTGATACTAGAACGAAATTAAAAATGATTAAAAATAACCAGCACAAATACTCGATATCAGCAATATGCAAAGTCCTACAACTCCCAAGAAGTACGTATTATTATGAGGCGAAGGAGCGTCCGACCGAAGAAGACGTTACCTCTGCCATCATAGACATTTTTCATGCCAATCGTCGGGTTTATGGGACACGCAAAATTAAGTATGAGTTAAAGAAACAAGGAAAAGTTGTCTCAAGACGCCGCATTAGTCGTATCATGTAAGAACAAGGGTTAGTTTCTATCTACACAGTAGCTCAGTTTAAACCACGTTCTACTGGACCAAACGAATCCGAACAAAAAAACGAATTGAACCGACGATTCAAGCAAGCGAGAGCGTTGTCCGTTGTCGTCAGTGATCTCACATATGTAAGAGTGGATAAAAAATGGTCTTACATATGTGTATTTATCGATCTCTTTAATCGAGAAATTATCGGTTATAGTGTAGGGGCTAATAAGGATGCCTTATTGGTTTATCGAGCATTTGCATCCATAAAAGCGAATCTTCATCAAATTCGGCTCTTCCATACGGACCGAGGAAATGAGTTTAAAAACAACCTCATAAATAAAGCACTAGAGACATTTACGATTGGACGATCGTTAAGCATGAAAGGTTGTCCATATGACAATGCGGTCGCTGAAGCCACCTTTAAAATCATTAAAACGGAATTTGTGAACGGGCGAAATTTCACTAGTCTAGAAGAATTAACAAGGGAATTACAGGACTATGTCCATTGGTTTAATCACTTGCGTATCCATGGAACCCTTGATTATATGAGTCCTATTCAATACAAAATGAAACACCTTAAAAAAACTGTCTAGTTTAGTGTTGACATACCAACCAATTACTTTATCATCGCTGTTAAATATAACAAGTACTTCATGTGACCTCTTCAATATGTTTTGAACTACTGTGCTTTTCACTTTGAAATTATCCATTGTTAAGCTAATTAAATAAGAATCACCTTTATAAGGAATTCTTTTTCGTAAATGCATCCCTTTTACCTCTATCCTCTCTAATTTTTTAAATCATTCCATTTCATAAGGGGAAGATAAATCTTTAAGTATTTTATATGGATATATATTTCTAGAAAACTCCCTATGATTGTAACGTTTATAGCAGCTTTTTATTTAAATCTGCCTTTCTTTGTGTCCTTTACTATTTTATTCTTTAATAAATAAAGGGTTTGTGTGCCTGTCCAATAAGTTCAGGTTTATTTTTAGTGCTATAAATAAAAAAGCATCGTTCAGTTGTTCTAAACAATGTAAAAATTAATGATTTTCATTCAACACTTTCCCAATTTTTTCATACCGAATTCCCATTAGAAAATGCTAACAACTATGCCTAGAACAAAGGCGCTGTTGTTTTAACATGTTTTAGGAATTTCGTAGTTAATATGATAATACCCCAGCATGCTATGAGAATTTGAGTGCTGTAGCTGCTACAGATTCAAATGATAAAAAATCTAGTTTTTTAAATTATGATACATGGAGGAAAGTTGCTGCACCAGATTTAAGTATT
>Ga0209463_1000993_pt1 | contig 18540 bp, 18 predicted proteins | sample AgamicMgSfrz_FD_187169 | JGI IMG/M metagenome (GOLD analysis project Ga0209463, IMG submission 187169) | Agave microbial communities from Guanajuato, Mexico - Mg.Sf.rz (SPAdes) (version 2) | ecosystem: Host-associated > Plants > Phyllosphere > Phylloplane/Leaf | place: Guanajuato, Mexico... | reverse complement strand
AGAGATAAAGATTCGCCAAAACAAAAAAGGAAATTCTTGACTCGTTCATTCCAACCAATAATCACAAGATGGTTATTCCCTATATACATAAACGCATGCTCCTTTAAAACCATAAGGCAGGTAAAGTAAAAAACTACCTATAGAACTTAGTTTAACAAACAATCAGTTTTACTCCCTTAATACTCCAGAAAGAACCCATTCTACAGCACACTAATTAGAAAATCTTATCATTATTATCTCCCATTTTATAGAAAGCAAACTAGATAACCTGGTTGCTCAAGTTATACTTCCATCTCTTATCTTAATAATTTATCATCTATTTTTTCTATATAGAAATCTCCTTTGATATGAGGGAGTAAATGGATAAAAAGGAACGCTCAACATACAGGAACGTCCCTTTTATTACTTTTGATTCTCTTTTATCCCTGAAAGAAACGATTTGTTTCGTAAGCCAGCTCGACGCACATAGGCTTCCACCGTAATATCTACATTTAATTTTGGAACGTACACATCATTCCATTCCGGTTTTAATTTCTTAAATTGATTTGGTCTAGAACGATGAACCACTTCTCCGAATCCTAAGATATCTGTTTTGTTTTTTTGCGTTTTAGGAATTAGCTATAGAGTGATGATTCATCAATCGTGAGTAGTTTGTTCAAGTTTTTATATGTTATCCGTATAAAGAATTCATCAATTCAAAAGAACAGGTAATAATATGTTTAACAATATAATTTAAGGAAGGTATTTTATGTATAAATACAATAAGAAAAAGACATTTTCTTTAGCTATGATAATAATTCCTTGGTTAACTGTTCCTTTTATGGGGAAGAAATCATTTCTTAGATTTTTACCTGTCGCAAGTTTTATTAATTTATTCTTAAGCGTATTTAGTCTTACAGCTAATAAGAAAAAATGGTGGGTAAATAAAAATCCTCTTTCTCCTGGTTTTGTTGATTTCTCGTACATATTAGGGCCCTATTATGTAGCTACACTATGGATATTTAAACTAACCTATGGAAATTTTCCAAAATACTTGATTACCAATATGATGTTAGATTTAGTTAACGCTTTTCCTTTTGGCTCTATTTGGGAAAAGGTTGGAATATTTAAATTTCAAAAAATGAAACATGTCACATGGTATTTTATATGTGTAGGCCTTTCAGTTTTTATTTACGGGTTTCAATACCTAGTAGAACAGTCGATTATTAAGGAAACAAGTAGGTCTCAATGCAAGCAGTAAGGACTGTTCACTTAATTATTGGTCTTGTCCTATATTGAATTACACTATTTATTTACATTAAACTCATTGTATTATTAAGCTGATTGTTGTCTTACTTTAAATAAGTAGTTAAGAGAATCTTTATTGAAGATCCTTTTTTCAGTACTTATAAAAAGTTTTATGGTAACTAAAGAAATATACATTATTACAGTTAAAAAGCAAAAACCGCCTTCTCTCTAAGGCGGTTTTTGCTCTTACGTGACTTTATCCAATGACACCTTTTGGCATCTTGGTTAGTATGCTCTAATTACGATGCTTTCATTCACATAAAATTAAAAGAGACCTGCAGACCCTCTTGTTACCTTTTTTCCTTTTCAATATAAAAACCTGGGTGTTGATAGTTTTTCTCTAAAAAGGTTTTCTGTTCTTTTTCAGCAAGTTTATTATTTTCAACTGTATTGATATAAGCATCATAAGTGGCGAACCCATAAAGAGAAGGGAAAAACAGTAACCATTCTGGATTTAATACGTTGGTAGCTTTCTGGATTTCGCCTAAAAAGAGAAGAGAAATAGCTTCAAGAAGATGAGAATAGTAAAAGAAAACAACGGTCCAAGTAACAATAAAAAAAGCAACGATTATTCGATGAATATAAAGCTGACCTAAACCTGGCATAAATAAGGACCATATGATAGACATAATAGGATTTCTTTTATCCAAGTAGTTAATCTCCATAGCTCCCATACTAAAGGAATTAAAGGTGTGATTTTCTCTTTCAGCTAAGAGATATATTTTATTTAAATCAACCGTCGTTCGATAACTATCCCATATGGCAAAGATATAAACAGGAATATAAATGAGAAGCCACCTAGTGTTTAGTGACTCCTTCGCCATGTCTATGTCCCCTTGAAAGGAATGGATCATAGCCACGTTTATATTTGACTGGAGATTAATAACAACTTCCCAAATAAATAAAACAAATCCTCGAAGATATTTAGATAAAAGTAAATGTCCGAAGCCAGGAAAGGCTGCTGACCACCAGGCTATAATGTAGGGATTTTTTAAGTGAATCTGAGTGGTTCCAAATATACTAACGTGAGCTATATAGCGTCTTGCCGTATTATTATTTTTATAATTGTCCATATATGTTCTCCTATAGAATTATTATGGGATTGGGAAAATGTATTTTACATCTTTAATCCATAATTAACATACTGTAATATATTTATTCCGTTTTCCACATCTAAAATAGCTAAAAAAACTTCAAGAGATAAAAAGGTTTCTTAGCTATTTATAAAATCTTTTCATAATTCACCCAACAATGTTATAAAATCATAATATTCTGTTACTTATTCTTTGTATTGTAAATGCTTCCAATTATAATAAGAAGTAAGTTGGATAGCAAGCGTGGCTGTCGTTGTATATGGGGCGGGGGCAGTACAAAATACTTTGGTAATTTGTATGTATAAGAGATTGCTAGTTGGGTAATAATAGAAAATAGGAACTTACATAAAGGAGGTTAAGCTATTGAGCGAATATAAAAAGGTTTTTTCTACGTTTATTGAGGAAGAACGATTTGATTTACATTCATACCTTACTTATCTATTTATTAATAAGTACCAGGAGCATGTAGTAGATCGGTTAGAACAGGAACATGTAAATCATTAAATTGAGAAATAGGAAAAACTGAAAGGATAACTAATAATGAATAGAAAAATTGTGTAGGTGACTTAATCTTTCTCAATAGAAGGAATGGGTCGCCTATTAGTGTTCTTTCAAATATTAACTGTCGTTAGAAAAACTACTATTCTTACTTCTTATCATCTACTACTCTATCTTCCACTTTCCTTATAAGAAATTATTAAAGAGATAATTATTAGATGTAGATTTTATACTTTTATGGAAAATGATACGAGGCTAAAAGGAACATAAATTGTTAAGTAAGTTTAATGTAATGTTATTAATAAAAGTAATAGTTAACGTATTTACTTAAAAAATTCAACTATTACATACCTTATAGAAAAATTTTATATATCTGGCTCATTAGAAGATGAGGGCTTAGAAGAATATAACGATTTTTAAACAGAAAAACCCCTATAATTGAACTGCACCCCAATTCTAGTGGTTTTCCTATAAAATAAAATTGACTATATTTAGATATACTTTATTGAATTAATGCGCTCTTTAGCCTAATAAAATATTTGATCTAGTTAAACAACTGACTTTTCATCCATCACTCGTTATTATCAATTTGTGTTGAAACTTGCCAAGTAACACCGAATTTGTCTGTGACTTGGCCATATGATGGACTCCAAAAAGTTTCTTGAAGGGGCATTCCTATCTGCCCACCTTCTTTTAGTTTTTCAAACACTTCTTTTGATTTTTCTACGCTGTCTATAGTGATAGTTACAGTCACTTGTGATCCAATTTGGTATGATTGACCTGGAAATGTATCAGAAAGCATTAAATCTGTATCACCAACTTTTAAATGAGCATTCATTACACGATCTATTGCTTCTATAGGAGTAGGGAATTCTGGATTTCCGGGCATTTCTCCGAACGTTTGAACACCAATAACTTTTGCATCCAATGCCTTCTCGTAAAATTTAACAGCTTCTTGCCCATTACCGTTCATAACTAAATAAGGATAAATTCCTAAAACCATGAAAAACACCTCTTTTTAAATTTTATTTAGATTTCAATAAATTAGAGCTATCAAGTTAGAGAACTTAAGTGCGCTTTTGTTATAATATTTACTACGTATCTATACAACAAATTTATTGTGTTATCCTGCACAGTTAGTTTGATAAGAAAAAAATTGTTTTAAAAAGATATGTAATAAAGGATCTAATAAAAAGCAACCTTGAACCTCGCTTTCTGCTAACGTTCATGGGTAAGCTAGGGCTAACGCTGTACCTTGTTTACCATAGTAATATGATTGAGATTGTATCAATTAAAAATAACTTTTAGTGCGATGATGATGACGACTATTTGGTTTTGTTTTCAACATTTGCAAACACATCCTGCTATCTTATAAAATAAGAGTAAGAAATAAGAAAGATAGGAAGAGAAATTCATGTCCACAAAATTAGTAAATTTACGAATTGATTTCGCTTTTAAACAATTATTTGGTACTAAAGGTAGCGAGGATATCTTAACAGGTTTTTTAAACGCTGTTTTAGAAAAGTCTCTAGAAGCACCCATTACATCTCTTCAATTGGACGATCCGCATCTTCACAAGGCTTACGAAGATGACAAGTTATCTATCTTAGATTTATTAGCTACATTGAATAACGGAACACAAGTGAACATCGAGATCCAACTTCGTAATACGCATGATATGGTTAAGCGTTCTTTGTATTATTGGAGTAAATTATATACGTCACAAATGCAAGAGGGGATGCCTTATCGCGCCTTACGAAAAACCATCACCATTAATTTATTGGATTTCATTTTATTCTCTTCAGATGAAGAATTTCAGACGACAGGGCAACTGTGGAATACAACAAAGCAACGTGTTTTAAGTGATGATATTGAAATTCATTTTGTGGAAATTCCAAAGCTTGTGAAACAATGGAGGGAAGAAAAAGTCAACCCATGGGAAAATGCATTCGTTCGCTGGATATTATTATTACCAGCTCATGAAGATGAACATTTAACTCAAACATTGGAGGAGATTGCCATGAATCAAGATCCAATTCTACAAAAAGCGATGGATAAATGGGAAAATATGAGTCACGATTCTTCTTTCCGAAGCGCGTACGAAGCGCGTGAGAAGCTATTGCTTGATGAGCAAGCTAAATTAGCGCATGCCCGTGAAGAGGGGTTAGAAGAAGGGAAAATTCAATTGATTCGCAGCATGTATGAGAATGGTATGCCTTTAGATGATATTGCAAAGTTTACCGGTTTAAGTATAGAAGAAATAGGAAGAGTAATACGATAATATAGAGGATGAAAAAAGCTTTGCGAAAGATTTCGTAAAGCTTTTTTATTCTATAATTATTCAATTTTCCGATGACTTGTTATGCATAATGGGAAAACGAATAAGACGGTAATTTCTTTAGTGGAATTTATAATTATGCATGTTTCTAGAGCTAAGTTGCTCTTTTAAAATATAAGAGTAATTCTTTTTGTGAATAGTGAGAGAAAAAGTTCTTGTATCGCTGAGATGATTTATTTTATATATAGTTAAAGTTAATCTCTTAGGAAAGCGTTTCTCTACATACTAAAATCTTTTATTAATTAGGGTTTTATTTATATATGATTGTGATGGAAAATATTTTTGGAACTTAACAGGAGGGAGAAGTGAAGATTTATTTCGTAAATTAACTGGTGGGAAACATTCGATAATCTATGTTACATTGAATAATTAGCTTTGTTCACCTTTGACCAGTTGAGTCTCCAGTTAAGAAACAAGAAGAAAACACAAGATCCCTTTTTCTAATGGAAACAGAGGTTAACTTTCTTGTTTCTTTTGTATAATATTAATAATTGCAATTACGGAACGACTAAATAATACTCTTAGATTAAGGCTCATAAGGCTGTGATACCATTTCCATCCTTTTTTCCACTTAATTAGTTTCGTATTTTTTTCTGCCCACAACTCAACTAAAAATAGTGAACTGATGGTAAGTACAATCTTATAAACAATTTTAAAAGGATTATCATTTTTGGTTAAATGATAAAGCCATAAAGAAACAGTTGGTAAACATAAGAAATCAAATAGAACATTCGATTTAAACTCTTTAGGTATAAAGCGTACAGGGTATTCAAGTATTTGACGGTTAACCAGAAACCGGTCAACGATAGCATTTGTATATCCATTCATAAACAAAACCAACAGTAAATCTTTGATAGGGGTTTTCTTCAAGATGAATGGTAAGCTACCTACGAATATGACAGTTATACACTTTAGAAATAGTCTGTCCTTTTTTTTTCTTTTCATATAGTTTCACCACCTGTCTCGATCATAAAATTAGTATTAGCTGTTCTATGATCTAAGATGCAACAGTTTTTCCTCTATTATGCAAATGTAACAAGATAAAACGGATAACATTTTCCTAAATGGTTAAATTCGTGGATATCGAAACCTGAATAAAGGTGCTGGTCTTTGAAGAAAAAGGTAGTTCCTCTTATAACTACTAATGCCAAAAAAACTACTCAAATAAGTAAGCTTCTTTGACCTTAAATAGTAATGAGGTAAAAGAGACTAGAGAGGGTCTCTTTTGTTTAACTGTCATGGGAATTAGTTGAAAATAAGGTTTTAAGGTTGTTTATAATTCCTAAATTAGTGTAATAATCCCCCAGTAATAAAACAACAAGGGTTTTAAAGTATTGGATAGATGCCTCACGGCGTCTTGGGTAGTTTACTCTATTTATAATCTTTTATTCTTATCTAACTCTTTAATTATATAGGTCAGTCTATTTTTTTGTTAATATTCATTCATAAAGGAGTGAGAGAAACTTTGGATAAACAAGAAAAAGAAATTCTTTCTAAAAAATGGATGGATCTAGTCAAGCTTGCAATGGAATCAAATATTTCCCATGAAGAATTTAAAGAGTTTCTTGCCGAGTATGCAGCAAAGTCTAAAATAACAAAAAAAGAGAAGGCTTAAGCCTTCTCTTTTTTATGATGGATTCCTAAAATACGTTTTATGTAAACCGGAAATACATTATATATACAGGATTCTTATTCATCTTCCTACCAACTACTATCATGAAAGCTGAAGGAGAGGACTTTTTACTACTGTCGACTTAATAGAGACACAATCATCTTGCTAAAACGTCATGATAATCTTCATTATGCTCAATTTTATTCTTTACAAAAGAACACGATGGGATAATCTTTTTTCCCTCTTCTCGGGCAAATTCGACTATTTCTTTAACTAATGCCTCTCCTACTCCTTGACCTCGCAGACTTTCTGAAACAAATGTGTGATCCACTATAATTTTATCCTTTTCAGTTGGAACATAATGTATTTCTGCATCTTTTTTCCCCTGCTCTCCTATATAAAAAGTGTTCGTATCTTTTTTAATACTAATCATTTTAATATTTCCTCCCTCTATTAAAATAAGGCTTTTTATATTATGTCTTTTTTTTTAATACTTATAAATTTTTTAAATGACTAGCATCGAATTGTATCGTCCCCCTACTTAAAGGCTAAGGTGCCTTTAGGATATATTATCCTAGTTTTAATTGATATGGGGGTGCCTTCTTTCCAGGAGGGAATGCCCTTGTATTATTTAGCTTGAACTTGAGACAAATTGCTTTGATTCTCTTCTCAATCTGTATCTTTAAAAGTGCATTAGTTTAGCTAGAGGTGTACATGATACATAGCTTGAAAATAAAGAAAGACTACTGCTCCTTATACAGTAGCCTTCTTTTTCTAAACCTTGCCCTTCAAGATAGATACATCATATTTTTCCCCAAGTATCTTTCTCACGATTTTATTAGCTTTAATAGGTTTTATTATCTATTTTCTTACTAGAACCATAAGAAATGAAGACCAAACGATTAACTCATATGAGAACAGGGTACTGGAAAAAAGAGAAAAAACTAAACAATATAAAGAACCTAAAGGAGGAGTTAATATGTTTCGTCACCAAAAAGAATTACAATTTGAAGTAAAAGTAGATCGTCCTGACCCTATGCTTGCCCGTCAAATCCAAGAGGTATTAGGTGGACAATTTGGAGAGATGACGGTGATGATGCAGTATCTCTTTCAAGGGTTTAACTGTCGTGGAGAAGAAAAATATAAAGATATGTTAATGGACATTGGAACAGAAGAAATTGGACATGTAGAAATGCTCTGTTCACTTATCAGTCAATTATTAGACGGTGCTTCTCCAGAGGACCAAGCAGAAGCTGCTAAAGATCCTGCCACAGCAGCTATTATGGGTGGAATCAATCCCCAACACTTATTAGTGAGTGGACTTGGCGGTTTACCTACTAATTCAAATGGGGTGCCTTGGAACGGATCATATATTGTTGCTAGTGGAAATTTATTAGCAGATATGCGCTCCAACTTACATGCAGAAAGCCAAGGAAGACTTCAAGTGGCTAGACTGTATCATATGACGAAAGATGAAGGAGTACGCGCCACTTTTAGAAAGATGCTAGCACGCGATCGCTATCATCAATACCAGTGGATGGAAGCTATAAAAGAACTAGAAGAGAAAAACGGGGTAGTGGTTCCAGCGTCTTTCCCTCCTGAAGCTGAAAAAGAGTCACAACCCGAAGCGTATGAATTTTGGAATCTTTCAGAAGGTACTGAATCAGAAGATGGGCCATGGGCTACTGGAAGTGCACCAGATGGAAGTGGAGAATATGTATATATTAAAGACCCCGTAGCAAAAGGACAGATTCCTAATCCTGAAGTTCCTAATACAGCCTTACACCATGATTTAACCCGCAAGAAAGTATTATCTAAATAAATTAAGAAAAGGCCTGTGAATTCATTTACAAGAGCTGTTTTTATTTTTATAAGTCATGTAGTGTTTAGTCATTTCTCTTGTATGGATTTTATTTTTTAGAGAAGTGGTGAAGTGTACAAATTCTTTTGTTAAGTTAAACTAAAAGGTGCCTGTTTATAAATAATTCAGGCTCTTTTTGGTGCTTATAATGGTGATTACGTTAACTAAGAATGAATAGCGTATACAGGTTAAAAACAGAAAAACTCCTGTGACCTGTTCAGGAGTTTTTCTGCTACATTTATTTAACCAAAGGACTGAAGCCTCACGGCGTCTTGAGTAGTTTGTTCAAGTTACCAATAACTTATGTATAATTTATACAACTCCATATGATGGTGAAATTCAGTTAGAGAGGTGTTGTATATGAAAAAGTAATTTTTGATATTTCATTTTTATTACTTTTAATAGGCGTTTATCCTTCTTTTAAGTTTAATATTAATTTTATAGAGAAACCAATTATCAATCCAGGAATAACCCACAACATTGGAAACCAGACCGCCCCCAACAATACCCCAAAAACTTTTGTTTGGGCTGAATATATAGTTCCGACAGTAACAAAGAACGCTGAGCTAACGAAGGGCAGATAGGAATAAGGCTGTTTTCCTCCTCCTGCATCTTTAAAGGCATCCCACATTGCAAAGAAGTATAAACAGGGATAGAACATAAGCCACTGATAATTTGCTTGTGAAACCGCACCTTCTATATTTCCAATAAAACTCAAACGGATGGCTTCATTAAAGTTTGCCATTACGTTTATTATAAGCTCTAATATAATAAATAAAATTCCTTTAAGAAGTCGACCGTTTAATATTTGGGGAAAACCAGGTAAAGCTATACTCCACAAAATACTCTCTGTTATTTTATCTTTCTTTTCCATCTCACTTACATCATTTGTCTTTTGCCAAATCTGCATGGTTTGTAGCTAGTGGAGGCTGTTCCATCCACTCATTTTCTATTAGAAGATTCATTCCATCTTCTGCCAACAATCCAATATCCGTAATCATTTTTGCGTAATTAGCTACCAAATCCCTTCGTTGAGATATTGCCATTGCTTCTCCATAATACCCAATGGCTGAAGAGATTAGCGTAGATATTAAAAACATCATAAGTTTATCAGAAAAAGGTGGGGTTGTTGAATCCGTTACTTCTGAATCAAAAGTCCGTGGAATATGTAAATTATCTTCTTTTAACATCGAAGTTAGGATTTCGAAGTGACTTTGACAGACCTTTCTAGCCCTTTCCATATATTTTCGAACATCTTTAGATTGAGCTACCTGACTAAACCCTAATTCTAGTACTACTTTTGTCATTGTCTTTTGCATATTAAGATAAGTACCACTAACTTCAACTGCACTAATAGGTCTACGTTTTCCAATCCAACCTGTTAAGTAATTTTGTTTTTTAATAAACTCGACTTTCTGGTGATTATTAAAAGTAGGGGGTTTGCTAATAATCCCTTTACTTACCAGAACACCAGTGGCTAGATCATACAATTCCACTGTTTCAGAAATTACTTGCTTAAAGTATTTTCTTTGATCTTCTTTAATGGTACAGCCTATCGCTCCAGCATATCTAGTCATGCCGTGAATAGACATTATTTGAATAAAAACAATAATATATGTATCTGTAAATAAAGCAGGTGCCTCTAGTGTGACATCCTCATCTGTAAATCCCTTGGGTAGTGGATAACTTTCTTTTGTTAAAAATTCTTCTATCTTTTGAAGGTGGCGTTCCGACAATTCAAGAGCAAATTGAAGTACCTTACTTATGTCTTTATCTTGAACATTCTCAATAAAATAGCGAAGCATACAACGTGATAAGCTGTCATTAAGATACTGTGACCAAAGGTTTGCAAGTTCCGAAGAACTCATTCTGCCACTATGTGTAATACCTTCCATTTACTTCCCTCCTATAAATTTATCTAAAATAGTTTCTCCTGATGAAAATATTTTATGATAAGGTTAGAACAGATTCTTTTTTAAAACAAATTAAACACTATAAAAAGAATCTTACCAGTAAGCTTTATTATTGTTTTTTTATGCTCATTCAGAAAGTTACAATTTATAAGCTGCAAAAAGCCCCTGATAAACAAGCTTTTTAGTATAACATTTCCTATAAACAACATTATGGTAACTATATTTGTGTATCCTATATAGATTTAAAATAAAGTTTTAGTATTTCAGTCCTTTTTATTGCATAATTTCATTTTTGTAATTAAACCTCGTTTAAAACCCATTGTTTTGTATGAGTGATGTAGAATGAAATGTAAGTGTTATGAGGAGGAGTGTTATGATAGGTCTTTCCCACAGGTCGAAGATTAAGGATTTTCATAGTAAAATGAATCATCAATTTGGTTGCAAAATATTAAATATTTTAAATGGACAGGTAATGTACGAGGTGTTTCAAACAAATAAATTTTTTGGAAAAGGTGAGTATATTCCTTTTAACGAAGCCATGTGCTCACATGAGACCAGTGTTGCAATATTCAGTGACGAATTTATAAGATTAAGGGCTTTAGGACATAAGGTATCTATACAAGAATACAAAAATCTCACTATGACACCTTTGAAACCACTGTTTGAAAAAGAATATAAATGTATCGTCTTATGGTTTGGTGATGATATGTTTTGTCAAATAAATATGCTAACGGTACTAGCATATTTAGAACAAGTGGCGTATAAGGGAAAAGTATTTTTCAATATGGTTAATGAAATGACTTATGAGATTGAAACAACTGAAATATTTTTAAGTAGTTATAAGAAGGTTTATCAACAAGTATTGATAGATCATCAATTTCCTAATATAAAAGTAATACCTAGCATGTTTCAGGGAATTAGGCTATACATGAAATATATAAAGGCCGATAATGAAATCATAACGTATATAAGAGAAAATAAAGATCAATCACAAAATGAATTATTAGGAAATTTACTCCAGTCATTTCCTCAGTATGGTCTAGGAGATGTACAATATTTAAAAATTATTGAGACTATAGGCAAAGTTTAGCACTTTGTTTATAGTCTTTTTTATAGAGAAATTGAGAATTTTTCTACATGTTATAAGCTTCCCCCTGATAAAAGGTTTTTTTAGTTCTTATAAGAGTGATTATGTAAACTAATTTTGTATATGGTTTACAGTTATTAATCTCGATAAAGGTATAATTGAAGAGTAACACTTTTCTTATGAGGAGGAATGGCTTAATGATTGATAATAGATTATCTAAGATTAAGAATCATGAAGTGGATGATTCTTTGAGTGAACTTACTGACACAGACATTTTGTTGAATTTCCAACAAGCAATTACGAGCTTATACCCTCATCTAATTCCCATACATGCTCATGCTTATGATGCTTGGGACGATATTGTCATTCCATTGTTTTATGAAATGGTTTATAAGACGTTTACTTATAAATACGGTATTGAGATTGAGCCAAATGAAACACACGCTTATATGTTTAGCTTAAGACGTTATGAAGGTATCCATCATATTGAATTTTTTCCAAAAATGGCACCTTTTAAAGGCATACTGAATAAAGATTATTTTGAGGTTAACGATGAGGAACTAAAAGGAAAAAGGCTTGTTTTCAAGTCTTTTGGAGATAGTGTTCACTATTTAACAACTGGTTTGGATACTGAAAATACTGATGCTGTTAATTTTGAATTAGTTGAGGTAGACGTTATATGTTCTCAATCAAACAGGGTCACAGATATTGATGGATGTACTACATTTTTTATCCATAAAGACGATGTAGAATTTATGTTTATTGCTGAGACTTTTAATCAACATTTACATAGAGAGTAGGAATATGATGAATCCAAAAGAAAAGCAAAGTTCAAAATTTAGCGCTATGTTTAAGTCCTACGAACAATTTTTGAAAAAGATTTTAAATATGTTCTTCACTAGATGATAGTTCATACCAAAAAAGCTTTTAAGAAACATAACACTTAAAAGCTTTTTTTGGTACCTAGAAAATTCATTATGTTTACTGACATCGTATATGATATACATAGTCATTCTTCGCGTTGATTAAAACAAAATCCATTGTGTAGATACCTTATAATTAATAATCCTATATAAACAATAATAAATAATAATTGAAAAGAAAAGTAATTTTATAGAAATAAATGCTACTGACATTTTCCAACATACCAAAGCTGAGGAGGAACTTATGGGGATAGTCCACTATTACATCTTTATACTAGTTACTATATGTATTACATGCCAGATAGATTTTTCCCAGGAATACTTATAGCAACATTCCTTAGGTTTTGATAACATAATATAAGTAATGTTTTTTACGGAGGCAACGTTTAATGTATATAGAAGATTATCAAAAATCAAGGTATTTGGTTATTATAGATAAACTTAAAGAAGAAATAGACAGAGGGAATTTAACTGCTGGTGAGAGACTACCTTCAGAAACTGAGCTAGCTAAAAATTTCAAGGTGAGTCGCTCTACAGTAAGGGAAGCTTTAAGAGCGCTAGAGCAAGAAAATATAGTTACTAAAAAACATGGTATAGGAACTTTTATAAATCAAAAGCCTCTATACTCAAACGGTATAGAAGAACTATTTAGTGTGACGGATCTAATTCAAAGAAAAGGCTATACACCTGGCACAAAGTTAATATTTTCGGACTATATAATACCAAATAAACATGAAAAACAAAAATTAAGTCTTAAAGATAATGAGAAAATTTTATTAGTTAAAAGAATAAGAACGTCTAATGGAGAACCATTGGTATATTGTATAGATAAAGTTCCTCAATATTTGTTGCCTAATGAATGTAAATTAGACAGGGAATCAATTTTTGACTTTCTAGAAGCAAAAGTAAATATTAAAATTGATTATGCTACTACAAGTATAGGAACGACTAGTTACTTACCAGAAATATCAGACGCTTTAAAATGTGATATGGACACCCCTTTATTAGTTTTAAAACAATCACATTATGACGAAAATGATCAACTTGTATTATATTCAATAAACTATTTTCGTTCGGATAATTTTAATTTCCATGTTTTTCGTAAGCGTTTAAAATAAAAGTACCCTATTTAAATTATGCTTTAGTGTCCCATAACCACCAGAATAGCCAGGTCCCTTTATGAGGTACATGGCTATTTTAATAAAGAAAGTGCTATATAAGAAAAGTTTGTTCGGATTCACTAAGGCACATTGATATATTATCTCTCTTGACTCCTTGATAATTAAATTTTATATCATGATAAAAGAATTCAGTGAAAATTTTAACAAAAGATTTAGACATGCAAAAATAACTTTTTGATCATCAACAATAATCAATTGAAATCATTCTAATACATCATGCTCTTTTGCTGAAATAAGGATATACAGATTCTTTAAGTTTATATTTAAAGTACCTACTCAAGAACTTCGACATTCACTCCATTTTTCTCTTTATCCTTAAGTAATGGTAAGTTCCATTAAATCATCTTTCTAACCAGAAATTCAGATAGACTTTCTTGCTTCTTCAATTAACTGTTTACTTTGTACCCGTATAGAGGTGTCTTTTTTAAACTCCAAACACGATCATCTCATAATTTTTTTGTTCGTGTTTTTCTTTAATTACTTAATGTTACGTGGAAATTCAGTGGTTAATTTTTCAATAGTCAGATTTAATGGAAGAGCAGCATATAACTTCTTCTTTTCTGATATAGAATCCATTACCATTTCTTTCTCCATCATTCGCGCTAACACTTCATAGATTTTTGCTTTAGGTACGCCAGAATATTCAACAATTGTGGTTGTATCTAATGCTTCCTCTAGAGAAACAAGGGTTTCATATACTTTATTTTCACATTGTGAAAATCCGAACTTTTGTAAAATATGTATTTCAAATCACAACTTCCCATATATTCAAAATGGATTTTCCATTCACTACAAAATTATATATAAATAATAATAGAGCAAAATTAGATTTAATATCACCTTCCAAACTCCATGTGATAATACATCTTCTACCTTTCAAACTTGCTTAAAAAATAAAGTAATAACTTCTTTAACCATCCACTATCATCATTAATTCCACTATACAATGTTAGTATTTTAATTTTTGATTGACAAATATTATTAACCCCATGTAATCTATAGAAAGTTACTTATACAGTAGTAACCAACAATTTGTCATTAAGTCCATATTTAGAAATAATCTTAAATATATTGCAATATCAATTGAAAGCGATGTCAACAAGAGAAATAGAATCAGAAGGTTAAAAACCATTTTTTAAAACGGTATACAATTGTACTAAATTATTAATTAGAAATAACTCTTCTAAACATATAAAAATTAATACTCTTGGAGGAATTGTAATGAAGAAAGTGTATATTAATGCTACCTTTTTCACCATGGATAGAGAAAATAATATCTTTGAAAATGGCATGATGGTTGTACAAGATAAATGTATCTCCTATATTGGTCAGTATTCTGAAGATAAGTTAACTGACGTGGATCAAGTGGTGGATCTTCATGGGAAATGGGTCCTCCCTGGCCTTGTAAATACCCATTCTCATATTTTAATGACTCTTTTACGGGGCGTTGGAGACGATATGCTACTTAAACCTTGGCTTGAGACCAAAATATGGCCTCTTGAAAAGAGATTTAATACAGAGATTGCCTCTGTAAGCGCTCAACTTGGAATTTTAGAGATGGTAAAGACGGGAACTACTACATTCTCAGATATGTTTAATCCTAACGGTATAGACTCAGATGAAGTAATGCAGACAATTGGTAAAACAGGAATCCGTGGAGCATTCTCTCATACCATTTTTAGTTTAGGTACCGAAGAAGAGCAAAAACTAAATATTATGCATGCTGAGCGTTTTGCTCGAAATTATAAAACGGCTGCTGATGGCCGTCTCACAACAATGGTTGCTCCTCATAGCCCATACGCATGCACACCTGAGGCTCTTCTCGAAGGTTTACGGATCTCTAAAGAGAATAATTTAATGATACACATTCATGTTTCTGAAACCGATTACGAAGTTTCAAACATTGAAAAGCATTATGGCGTCCGTCCTATCGAACACCTTCGTCACTTAGGTGTCTTTGATCAACCGACAGTGATAGCACATGGAGTTGTTCTCAATGACGAAGAAAGAGAAATTTTAAAACAACATGATGTGCGAGTTGCTCACAACCCAATTAGTAATCTAAAACTAGGCTCAGGGATAGCAGATATTGTTAGCCTATTAAATGCAGGAATTAAAGTAGGGATCGCAACAGATAGTGTAGCCTCAAACAACAATCTCGATATGTTTGAAGAAATGAGAACTGCTGCGTTACTGCAAAAAGGCATTTATAAAGATGCTACCAAGCTTCCTGCACATACCACATTAGCCTTGGCTACTCGAGTTGGAGCTCAAGCCATCGGCATGGCACATACAGGTTCTCTTGAAATAAATAAAAAGGCAGATTTTATTACTATTTTTCCTTATGATAAGGAGCATTTACAACCAATTAGTGAGGCATATTCACATTTACTTTATGCTGCCCGTGGAAATGATGTGTGCGATGTTTTTATTGATGGCAAAATAATTGTAAAAGACGGGAACTGTCTAACAATTGATGAAGAAAAAGTGATTGCAGAAGCAAATCGCTTACAAAGTAATCTTTTTCAATAAAATTGTTATAGTTTAACAATATTTTTCACCATATAAAAAATGGATAATTTACTATTCAATATACTTCTTAAACATATTGAATAGTAAATAATTTGATGGTAGAATCACTCTATGCTCTTAGTTGTCTGACGTCCAACATCAAAATGTAAAACTCCGATGTTTTTATAGGATTTATGTCTACTATTTAGATGTTAAAAAATTAAAGAGGAATTGAAAAGCTTTTAAGAAGGTCTTTTTCTTTCCTCAAGATGTAGTGGAAACTTTATGATTTAACATTACAATTAAAAAAAAGAAATATGAAAACGCTTTATGTTAGCGCTATCTTTTCGGTACTAAGATAACTTTTCTCTTAATACTGAAAAAGTAATTTTAATCCATATATTTTAGTTTTGCTATTTGAGAGGAGAAAAAACAATGAAATTTAATGAGAAGGTTCAACAAACAAAAGATTATTTATTATCTCAGATTGACCAATTGCCATCCATCGGATTAGTTCTAGGATCTGGTCTTGGCATATTAGCAGATGAAATCGAAAATCCAATTTATATTCCTTATAATGAAATTCCTCATTTCCCTGCTTCAACTGTGACTGGTCATGCAGGTCGAATGGTTATCGGGGATTTAAAAGGAAAGCGTGTAATAGCTATGCAGGGTAGGTTTCATTATTATGAAGGACATTCTCTAGAAGCAGTTACCTATCCAATTCGTATAATGAAAGCAATTGGCGTTCAGCAAATTATCGTAACAAACGCTGCTGGAGGTATTAACCCTAACTTTAAGCCTGGTGATTTGATGATCATTCAAGACCATATCAATTTGACTTCTCAAAACCCTTTGATTGGTCCAAATGAAGAAGAATTCGGTGAAAGATTCCCTGATATGTCAGAAGCTTATTCAAAAAAATTAATTGCTTTAGCAAAAGACGTGGCAAGCAAGAACAAGATAAATATGGTGGAAGGTATTTATGCCGGCATGCTAGGACCAAGTTATGAAACTCCAGCTGAGGTCAACTTCTTAAGCATAATTGGAGCAAGCGCTGTAGGAATGTCTACTGTTCCCGAAGTAATTGTTGCTCAACATTCGGGATTAGAAGTACTGGGAATCTCTTGTATCAGTAATATGGCTGCAGGAATCTCTGGGCACTCTTTAACGCATGATGAAGTAATGGAAACGACGGAAAATATTAAAGCTCAATTTTTACAATTAGTTAAAGAAGTTATTGCTGCAATGTAGAGAAATTATAATTCAAAAAAACCTGTAAATGTTCGCTGTATAAACTACACATCGGTTGAGTGAATTTTAAAAAAGGAATACTTAGCAATATGGTTATGTTCAACATGCATAACGGGTGGGTGCGGGATCCAAAGTGGAGGAATGAAATTATGATTCATTTTTTAAGTCAACACTTTCAGCTAGAAACACATAAAACAACGTGGAAAAGAGAGCTTATGGCTGGATTAACATCCTTTTTCACAAGTGCCTATATTATATTGGTTAACCCTCTGATTTTAAAGGATGCTGGAATTCCATTAAGTGCTAGCATGATAGCAACTATTGCTGCTTCGATTATCGGTTGTCTACTGATGGCTCTATGGGTAAACGCACCTATTATCGTAATTCCTGGTATGGGGGTTAATGCATTTTTTAGTTATACGATGATTCAATCCATAGGACTCACTCCTAATCAAGGACTGGCCGTAATAATAGTTTCGGGAATACTCTTTTTTCTTGTCACTATTTCTTCTTTTGGAAATCGAATACTAGCTTCTGTTCCCGATTCTCTAAAACATGGAATTACAGTGGGAATTGGCCTCTTTCTCACTTTTATAGGTTTACAGAAAGGTGGAATTATCCAGCCTAGTGACACTACCATCGTTGCCCTTGGTAATTTTAGAGATCCTATTACATTATCGACACTACTAGGTCTAGTAGTTACATTAGTATTATTTCTTCGAAATACCAAAGGAGGTTTACTAATTGGGTTACTATTTACTAGCCTACTGACGTTATGCATTACGGATAAAAAAGAAATAACCGCAAAAGGAATAGATTTTCATGCTTACAATCATATATTTGCATCCGGTGACTTTAGTATCTTACAGATACCTTTCTGGATTGCTGTGTTTTCTATGACTATGATTGTTCTCTTTGAAAACATGGGATTGTTAAGTGGCATGCTACCAGATATCGAAAAATTTCCTCGAGCATATAAAG
>Ga0209463_1000992_pt1 | contig 18547 bp, 16 predicted proteins | sample AgamicMgSfrz_FD_187169 | JGI IMG/M metagenome (GOLD analysis project Ga0209463, IMG submission 187169) | Agave microbial communities from Guanajuato, Mexico - Mg.Sf.rz (SPAdes) (version 2) | ecosystem: Host-associated > Plants > Phyllosphere > Phylloplane/Leaf | place: Guanajuato, Mexico... | reverse complement strand
GGATATACATATGAAGCATTTAGCAGAGCAAGATGAACTTGTTTTTAAAGCAATACAGCAAGAATTAGGTCGACAACGAGCGAAAATTGAATTGATTGCGTCAGAAAACTTTGTTAGTGAAGCGGTGATGGAAGCGCAAGGATCTGTATTGACAAATAAATATGCCGAGGGCTATCCTGCTAAACGTTATTACGGCGGATGTGAATATGTAGATATTGTGGAAGATATTGCTCGCGATCGTGCAAAAGAAATCTTCGGTGCTGAACACGTAAATGTACAGCCTCACTCAGGTGCACAAGCAAACATGGCAGTATATTTTACTATTTTAGAGCATGGCGATACAGTGTTAGGAATGAATCTGTCTCACGGCGGTCATTTAACACACGGAAGCCCTGTTAATTTTAGTGGTGTTCAATATAATTTCGTAGAGTATGGTGTAGATAAAGAAACACATTATATTAATTACGAAGATGTTCGAGAAAAAGCAGTGGCTCATAAACCAAAATTAATCGTGGCTGGAGCAAGTGCCTATCCACGTGAAATCGATTTTGCCAAGTTCCGTGAGATTGCCGATGAAGTTGGAGCATATTTAATGGTGGATATGGCTCATATTGCTGGATTAGTTGCTGCAGGTCTACATCAAAATCCAGTTCCTTATGCTGATTTTGTCACAACAACAACACATAAAACATTGCGTGGACCTCGTGGTGGAATGATTCTTTGTAAAGAGGAATTTGCCAAGAAAATTGATAAATCAATCTTCCCTGGAATTCAAGGTGGCCCGTTAATGCATGTAATTGCGGCAAAAGCAGTGGCATTTGGAGAAGTGCTTCAAGCGGATTTCAAAGACTATGCTGGAAATATTATTGCAAATGCAAAGAGATTAGCAAGCGGTCTCCAAAAGGGAGGATTAAACTTAGTATCAAATGGAACTGATAATCATTTATTATTAGTTGACCTTCAATCATTAGGTTTATCTGGAAAAGTAGCAGAACATGTATTAGATGAAGTGGGAATCACTGTAAATAAAAATACTATTCCATACGATCCAGCAAGTCCGTTTGTTACAAGTGGAATCCGCATTGGGACAGCAGCGGTAACATCCCGTGGTTTCGGTGTAGAAGATATGGATGAAATAGCATCTATTATCGGTTTTACACTTAAAAACCATGAAGATGCTGAGAAGTTAGCGGAAGCTGCTAAAAGGGTAACGGCATTAACTAGTAAATTCGAATTGTACAAACAATTATAATGCGAAGAGGACAATCAAAGGCGTAGAGCTAATTATGATTGTCCTCTTTTTAATTCCGTTCTTAACGGAAAGTAAGACTCCCACCTCAAGCTTATAAGAATACGAGGAAGATAGGTGGGAGATCAATTGTCCGTAAAGATTCGATTGGTTCAACTAACCATGAGTAGGGGAGGAAGTAAAACCGTCCACTAATGGAAGTTTTACTTTATAAGTCCGGTTTTTTTGTCGTTTTTCGGAAAAACTATCATAGAATTTTCAAATTTAGAAATGGATTTCAGTTGATTCGCTAATACTTTTTCTGTAGAATAAATAGAAGTGTGTTAACGAAGTATCCCGTCGAAAAATGAGGATATTTATACTATTAATGAAGGAACGGAGTGAATTTTGTGGCAAAAGTATATGTATTTGATCACCCATTAATTCAGCATAAACTTACATACATCAGAGAAACGCAAACAGGTACTAAAGAATTTAGAGAGTTAGTAGACGAAGTAGCAACATTAATGGCTTTTGAGATTACGCGTGATATGCCATTAGAAGAAATTGAAATTGAAACACCAGTTGCTAAGACAAAATCAAACGTGCTTTCAGGTAAAAAACTAGGTATCGTTCCTATCTTGCGTGCTGGTATCGGGATGGTTGACGGGGTTCTTAAACTAATCCCTGCCGCAAAAGTCGGACATATTGGATTATATCGTGATCCTAAAACATTAAAACCGGTAGAATATTATGTAAAGTTACCTTCAGATGTAGAAGAAAGAGACTTTATTGTAGTTGACCCAATGCTTGCTACTGGTGGTTCTGCAATCGAAGCGATACACTCTTTAAAAAACAGAGGCGGAAAAAACATTAAGTTTATGTGCTTAATCGCAGCTCCTGAAGGGGTAGAAGCATTAAAAGAAGCACATCCAGATGTAGATATCTATATTGCAGCACTTGATGAAAAATTAAATGAAAAAGGTTATATTGTGCCAGGTCTTGGAGACGCAGGAGACAGATTGTTTGGTACGAAATAATAGTATTTACACAATAAAAATGCTTAGGGCAAATAGCCTTGAGCATTTTTTAATCTATCGTCTAAAAATTAATTAACAAACAATATAGATAAATGGCAAAGATATAGTAGTTTCTTTTATTTGTGAAAAAGTGATCAATAAACATAGAATATTCATATTTGTATGTGTGATAAATGTCACAATTGAATAATGCCAATGTCTAATGTGAAATACATAAAATAACAACTTGCGGTCAAAATAAAAAGCATAATGATTTGCAGGGGGCGATTGGTATGCTAAAAAAAATGCTTAGAATATTCCTCTTACTTCTATTGTTAGTACCTCATTCGGCCATGGCAGCATCCTTAAATATTCCAAAGCTTCCCGCACAAGATCCAAATGAGATTCAAACCGTTATAGTACATACAAAAACGAATTATACCGAACAGGAAATTGATCAACTTTTAAAGGACTTTCCTCATTTAGAAAAAAGATATATTTTTAAAGAAGTGTTCAGTGGTTTTTCTGTAGAAGGACCAGTGCGTGAACTAGAAAAAATAGAACGAAGTGAACGAGTGAGTCAAGTTTCAAAAGTTCAAACATATATGACAGAAGCGGAAAATCCGGTTGAAATTATCGGAGCAGATGAAATAAGAAATTACTTAGGGAAATCCCTTGAACATTTAAGCGGGAAAGGAATCAAAGTAGGGGTAATAGATACTGGAATAGATTATCGACATCCTGATTTGCAAAAGAATTATAAGGGTGGCTATGATTTTGTTGATAAGGACAAGGACCCGATGGAAACAAACGGGTTAGGAAACAAGGACACTTTTCATGGTACCCATGTTGCGGGAATTATTGCAGCCGATGGAAAAATGAAAGGAGTTGCTCCGAATGCTACTGTTTATGCGTATAGAGCACTAGGTCCTGGTGGGGCTGGAACAACGGAGCAAATTTTAGCAGCGATCGATAGGGCTGTCCGAGATAAGATGGATATCATTAACTTGTCATTAGGTAGTGACGTGAATGGTCCTGATTTGCCAATTAGTCTTGCTCTAAACGAAGTTGTGAAGAAGGGGATAATTGCAGTTGCGGCGGCAGGAAACGCTGGTCCGGCAGAATGGACAGTGGGCTCTCCTGGAACAGCCACTAAGGCTATTTCCGTTGGAGCTACTACGCCAAACATAAATACTCCTTTTTTTACAATAAATGAAAAAAAAATAGCCCTAACAAATATGGAGAATAGTAAGGAATGGGCGGCGGAAATGGGATCCATTCCATTAGTGAACGGTGGGTTAGGCAAGATGGATCAATTAACAAATGTAAAAGGGAAACTCGTGTTAATAGAAAGAGGGGAACTGACGTTTACGGAAAAAGTTCAGAATGCTCATAAAGCTGGAGCCGTTGGCGTATTAATATTCAACAATGTGGCAGGGGCATTTCAAGGGATGTTAGAAAAGGAAGTGCCGATACCAGTAGCAGGAATTACAAGGGAAGAGGGAGAATTTATAAAGGAGTCTGTTCAAAAGAAGAAAATATATTTAACGATAGAAAAAAAGTGGGAAAAAGATATACTAGCAGAGTTTAGCTCGAGAGGACCTGTTACTAGTACATGGGATATCAAACCTGATGTTCTTGCGCCTGGGGTTGTGATAAATAGCACAGTACCTGAAGGATATATGGCGTTGCAAGGAACTAGTATGGCGGCTCCTTTTGTTGCTGGAGCATGTGCGTTATTGTTAGAAGCTCATCCAGACTGGGGTCCAGATGAAGTGAAAGCAGCTTTAATGAATACGGCAAAATCAGTCAAAAATAGACAAAATGTGACATATAAAGTGTATGAACAGGGAGCTGGCCGCATTCAAGTGGATGAAGCGATAGATGCAAATGTTCTGGTTATGCCAGGAAGCATTCGCTTTGGTAAATATAAATTAGTAAAAGAAGAAAACCAATATAAAGCATATATTACGATAAAAAATGTCGGTAAAACGATGGAGAAAGTATCCTTTGATTTCCCAAAGGGAAAGCGAGGGGTTAGTTGGAGATTGCCTATGCCGTTTACATTGAAACCAGGGCAAAAGAAAAATGTCCCAATTATAATGAATATTGATGATAACCTTTTCACTGATAAACTGCAAGATGGTATAATTAAGGTAAGAGCTGGTAGACATTTAATTGAGTTGCCGTATTTATATGTATTGGAAGAACCGGATTATCCACGAATTATGGGTTTTGATTTTCTTAAAAAATCTGGAGATGACAGCTATGAATATGAGACTTATTTACCGACTGGGGCAGAAGAATTTGGAATCGCTCTTTTTAGGAACGATACTTTGCAATTTGTGCGGTTTTTAGATTGGAAAAAAGAAGTAAAGCGAGGTCGATTAAAAGGTGAATTTAATATAACGAATATGGACAAAGCGGGGACCTATCGAATAAAAATTTTTGCGAAGAAAGCCGGGAAAGAGGACATGCTTGAAAAAATATTAAAAATAAAATAAGCTATAAGAAAGAGATTGTTAAATGGTGAGCAATGAATTTTTTTTTTGTATTTAAATGCATTGACATTGACAATACCCTATTGTATGCTTACAAGGGGTATGAATAGGTTTTCACCCGCGGAGTATCAAGATTTTAACACAGATATAGTGTTAATAGTGTTAAGGGGCGGACGAAATAAATGTTATATTTATCTTCAAAACTGGAGGGTAAATAGGAACGCAAAATGCCCGAAAATGATACAAAAGGAATGTGCTTTTTCTCTGCTTCGCTTTATTTTTCGCGGGTTTAGAGTGTTGCCCTGAAAATAAAGGAGGATAGAGAATTGGAACAATTATTTGAGATATATATGAGGGTCAAAAAATACCTTTATTTCTTTTTATCATTTTGTGCATTTGCTTGGGCGCTTACCCCCTATCAATCTGTTTTTCTTGGTTTATTCGTTGGGACAAGTGCCAGTGTATTCAATCTCACCTTACTGGTTAGAAGAGCAAAGGTATTTGATAAAGCCATTGAAGATGAAGGGAAAGTTTATGGTTTAGGAACGATTTCCCGAATGGCTACAGCAGTAATAGTTTGCTTAATTGCCGTAGAATATCCACAAAAAGTTCACTTAATAAGTGTTGTAATTGGATTGATGACAGCTTATATTGTCATTATGGCAGATTATTTAGTGCGTTATTTTATTTTACATAAGAATGGTGAGAAAAGAGGTGAGTAATATTGCATCATGAAGCACCAATTTATAAACACTTTGGACTATATTTTAACTATTCCAATGTTTTAATGATTGTTGTATCAAGTTTAATAGTTTTTTTAATTGCGTTTTTTCTCACTCGAAATCTTCAAATGAAGCCAACTGGCCGACAAAATTTGATGGAGTGGATTATGGACTTTGTCCGAAATATTATTAAAAATAACATGGATTGGAAAGATGGCGGAAGATTCCATGTATTAGGGATCACTCTTCTTATGTACATCTTTATTTCCAATATGTTAGGTTTACCTTTTGCTATTACAGTAGACCATCAGCTTTGGTGGAAATCACCAACTGCCGATCCTGCGGTAACCCTGACATTAGCAATCATGGTAGTCGGTTTAACTCATTACTACGGTGTCAAAATGCGTGGTACAAAAGGATACTTTAAGGAGTATGTTCAACCGGTAGGATTTTTATTACCATTAAAGGTAGTAGAGGAATTTTCTAATACGCTCACACTTGGTCTTCGTTTATACGGAAACATTTTTGCGGGTGAGGTTCTACTAAACTTGCTAGTAAATGGTTTAGCCAAAACAAATGTTTTAGGTACAATCGCAGCCTTCCCATTAACAATGGTATGGCAAGGATTCTCCATTTTTATTGGTAGTATCCAAGCATTTATTTTCACCTTATTAACAATGGTTTACATGGCTCATAAAGTAAGTCAAGACCATTAATATATATACCCAGTTCAGAAATTGGACAAACTTTATAATAATTACAATTTAGGGAGGATTTTAATAATGGGTTCATTAGCAGCAGCAATAGCAATTGGTTTAGCAGCACTAGGTGCAGGTTTAGGTAACGGTTTAATCGTTTCTCGTACAGTAGAAGGGATTGCTCGTCAACCAGAAGCAAGAGGTATGCTTCAATCAACAATGTTCATCGGGGTTGCATTCGTAGAGGCGATTCCTATCATGGCGGTTGTTATCGCATTTATGGTTCTTTAATAGAATAAGAATAATAATTATTCCTTAGTTATGGCGAAGATCATTCGATAAGAACCTTCGCCATTCCTTTATTTAAAACCAACAATTTACAAAAAAGTACGCTCAAATGAGTGTGTTAATAGCTAAAAATTGTTCCTATTATTTTATAAATAAGCATATTCACCTTTTTTCCATAAGCGAATAAAGGTTTCCTGTATGTTATAAAAACATTACCTGAAAGGAGTGAATCAAGCGTGTTCACAAATGGATTAGTATTAGGTGCCGCAATGAATTTCGCGGGCGGTGATGTAGTCGTTCAATTAGTATCATTCTTATTATTGTTGTGGGCAATTAAAAAATTCGCATGGGGTCCTTTAATGAAAATGATGAAGGATCGTGAGGAATTTGTTGCAAATGAAATAGATAATGCAGAGAAAAGTAGACAAGAAGCTGCAAAGCTATTAGAAGAACAAAGAGCGTTATTGAAAGAAGCGCGTAATGACGCACAAGAGTTAATTGATAGAGCGAAACAGCAGGCTGACGCTCAACGGGAAACAATCATTGACGATGCTAGAAAAGATGCAGAACGTATTAAAAATTCTGCTCTAGTAGAAATCGAACAGCAAAAAGAAAAAGCTGTTGCTACGATTCGCGATCAGGTTTCTTCTCTTTCTGTTTTAATCGCTTCTAAAGTGATCGAAAAAGAATTAAATGAGCAAGACCAAGAAAAGTTAATTCATGATTACATTCAAGAGGTAGGCGAGAAACGATGATGGATACAGGTGTTGCAAAGCGTTATGCTTTAGCCCTTTTCCAAATCGCCAAAGAAAACGGACAGATCGATCAGTTGGATGAAGAAGTGCGAGTAGTGAGAACACTAGTAACCTCTTCACCTGAAATTCATACATTTCTCCAATCTCCTAATATTTCATTAGAAAAGAAAAAAGAAATGGTGAAAGTAGCATTTGCTTCTGCAAGCGAGTATATTCAAAACCTTTTAATGCTATTGATTGATCGTCATCGAGAAGAGATGATTACTAGTATATGTGATCAATTTATAGCACTAATTAATGAAGCAAAAGGGATTGCAGATGCAAAAGTATATTCAATCAAACCGTTAACAGACGATGAGAAAAGAGCTATTTCAGCTACATTCGCTGCAAAAGTTGGGAAAATATCGCTAAATATTGAAAATATCATTGATTCTAACCTATTAGGTGGAATTAAGGTAAGAATCGGTAATCAAATATATGATGGTAGCCTTCAAGGGAAGCTAAACCGTCTACAACGACAATTATTAGGATAGTAATTCTTTAGATAGGGGTGAAACGCATGAGCATCAAAGCGGAAGAAATCAGTGCTCTTATAAAAAAGCAAATTGAAAGTTACCAATCGGAAGTTCAAGTAAGCGAAGTTGGTACAGTAATTAATATTGGTGATGGTATTGCTCGTGTACATGGCCTAGATAACTGTATGGCTGGAGAACTTGTTGAATTTTCTAATGGGGTAATGGGCTTAGCACAAAACCTAGAAGAAAGTAATGTAGGTATCATTATTCTTGGTCCTTACACAGATATTCGTGAAGGCGATGAAGTTCGTCGTACTGGAAGAATTATGGAAGTTCCAGTAGGGGATGCGCTAATCGGACGCGTAGTAAACCCTCTAGGTCAACCAGTAGATGGACTTGGTGCAATTAATACAACAAAAACACGTCCAATCGAATTTTTAGCACCTGGCGTTATGGATCGTAAATCCGTAAGTGAGCCACTTCAAACAGGGATTAAAGCAATTGACGCACTAGTACCAATCGGTCGTGGTCAACGTGAATTAATTATCGGTGACCGTCAAACAGGTAAAACATCTGTTGCGATCGACACAATTCTTAACCAAGCGGACCAAGATATGGTATGTATCTATGTAGCAATCGGACAAAAAGAATCTACCGTACGTAACGCTGTTGAAACACTTCGTAAAAATGGTGCATTAGAATACACAATCGTTGTAACAGCATCTGCTTCTCAACCAGCGCCACTACTATACTTAGCTCCATATGCAGGTGTAGCAATGGGTGAAGAGTTTATGTATGAAGGCAAACACGTTTTAATCGTATATGATGATTTAACAAAACAAGCATCTGCTTATCGCGAATTGTCTCTATTACTACGTCGTCCTCCAGGTCGTGAAGCTTATCCAGGGGATGTTTTCTACTTGCATTCTCGTCTACTTGAGCGTGCTGCAAAATTAAGTGATGCAAAAGGTGGAGGATCTATTACTGCTCTTCCATTTATTGAAACGCAAGCTGGAGACGTTTCTGCTTATATTCCAACAAATGTAATTTCGATTACAGATGGACAAATTTTCTTACAATCTGATCTATTCTTCTCTGGGGTGCGTCCAGCAATAAATGCCGGTTTATCCGTTTCTCGTGTTGGTGGTTCTGCGCAAATCAAGGCAATGAAAAAGGTTGCGGGAACATTACGTCTTGACCTTGCATCATTCCGTGAGCTTGAATCATTTGCTCAATTTGGTTCTGATTTAGATAAAGCGACACAAGATAAATTAAATCGTGGTGCTCGTACAGTAGAGGTATTGAAACAAGATCTTAATAGACCGTTAAAAGTTGAAAAACAAGTTGCGATTCTATATGCACTAACACGTGGTCATTTAGATGATATTCCTGTTGTGGATATTAGACGTTTCGAAGAAGAATTCTTAAATTGGCTAGATCACAATCATACAAATGTGGTGGAACATATTGTTACGACAAAAGATCTTCCATCTGATGATGAGATGAAAGCAGCAATTAATGATTTCAAAAAAACGTTTGTAGCTTCTGAATAAGAAGGCAAACTTAAAGATTGGTGGTGAGAATCTTTGGCATCTTTACGTGATATAAAAGCTCGTATTGACTCAACAAAAAAGACTAGTCAGATTACAAAAGCCATGCAAATGGTGTATTCGGCTAAAATGAACAGAGCGGTTATTAATGTTAAAGCATTTATTCCGTATATGTCTAAAATGGAAGAAGTGACACATTCTGTCGCACTGGGAAGCTCAGGCGTTAGCCATCCAATGCTTCAATCACGTCCTGTGAAAAAAACATGTTATCTTGTTATTACTTCAGAACGTGGATTGGCGGGAGCCTACAACAGTAACGTACTTAGAAAATTGAATCAAACGATAAATGAGCGTCATCAATCTAAAGATGAGTATGCCATTATTGTTATTGGAAGAATAGGGAGAGACTTCCTATTAAAACAAGGGCATAATGTCATTTTGGATGTTGTTGGTATACCAGATTTACCAGATTTCCTAGATATTAAAGATGTAACAAGCAAAGCTGTAGGCATGTTTGATGATGGTACTTTCGATGAACTTTATGTTTATTACAGTCATTATGTAAGTGCTATTCAACAGGATGTAGTAGAGAAGAAGGTTCTTCCGTTAACAGAAATGGATGCTACGAATACTACATTAACATCTTATGAGTTCGAACCATCAGCAGAAGAAATTCTCGATGTTCTATTACCACAATATGCAGAGAGTCTACTATACGGTGCTTTACTAGATAGTAAAGCAAGTGAGCATTCTGCACGTATGACAGCGATGAAAAATTCTACTGATAATGCGAAAGAATTAATAGGTAATCTAAGTTTACAATATAACCGTGCAAGACAAGCAGCTATTACACAAGAAATTACGGAAATCGTTGGTGGAGCTGCAGCCTTAGAATAATGAGATAAATAAGTTCTGCTAGACTTTAAAGTTTTAGCAGAGCCTGCTTTAAGAAAGTTTAGGAGGGAAATAAATGAGCACAGGACGAGTTCTTCAAGTTATGGGACCAGTTGTTGACGTGAAGTTCGATGGAGGAAGTCTGCCTGACATTAACAACGCATTACGAGTTGTTCAAGGTCCAAATAGCACTTCTAACGTAGAATTAACACTTGAAGTGGCCCTTCACTTAGGTGATAACACAATTCGAGCTATTGCGATGTCTTCTACAGATGGCGTTACAAGAGGCGCAGAGGTAATAGATAATGGAAAATCTATTTCTGTACCTGTCGGAGATGTGACTTTAGGTCGTGTATTTAATGTATTAGGAGAAACAATAGATTTAGATCCAGAAATCCCAGCAAGTGCTAGACGTGATTCTATTCACAGAGAAGCTCCTAAGTTCGAACAATTATCAACACAAGTGGAAATTTTAGAAACTGGTATTAAAGTAGTAGACTTATTAGCTCCATATATTAAAGGTGGTAAAATTGGTCTATTCGGTGGAGCCGGTGTAGGTAAAACGGTTTTAATTCAGGAATTAATTAATAACATCGCTCAAGAGCATGGTGGTATTTCTGTATTCGCGGGTGTTGGGGAACGTACACGTGAAGGAAATGACCTTTACCATGAAATGACGGATTCTGGAGTTATTAAGAAAACAGCAATGGTATTCGGACAAATGAATGAGCCACCAGGTGCTCGTATGCGTGTTGCCTTAACAGGATTAACAATGGCTGAATATTTCCGTGATGAACAAGGACAAGACGTTCTTTTATTCATTGACAATATTTTCCGCTTTACGCAAGCTGGTTCTGAGGTTTCTGCATTACTTGGCCGTATGCCATCAGCGGTTGGTTACCAGCCGACATTAGCAACGGAAATGGGTAGACTACAAGAACGTATCACATCAACGAATGTAGGTTCTGTAACATCTATCCAAGCAATCTATGTACCGGCGGATGACTATACAGATCCAGCGCCAGCTACAACATTTGCTCACTTGGATGCAACAACAAACCTTGAGCGTAAATTAACAGAGATGGGTATTTATCCAGCAGTAGATCCACTTGCTTCTACTTCTCGTGCCCTTTCACCAGAAATCGTAGGGGAAGAGCATTATCAGGTAGCAAGAAACGTGCAATCTACATTACAACGTTATAGAGAACTTCAAGATATCATCAGTATCCTAGGTATGGACGAGTTAAATGATGAAGATAAATTAATCGTTCATCGTGCAAGAAGAATCCAATTCTTCCTATCTCAAAACTTCCACGTTGCTGAGCAATTTACAGGTCAAAAAGGATCTTATGTTCCTGTAAAAGAAACAGTAAAAGGATTTAAAGATATTCTTGATGGCAAATATGATCACCTTCCAGAAGATGCGTTCCGTTTAGTTGGACGTATTGAGGAAGCTATAGAAAAAGCGAAATCTATGGGTGTAGAAGTATAAACTAATCAGGAGGGGTAGTAATGAAGACGATTAAAGTCAATGTAGTAACTCCTGATGGCCCGGTGCATGAATCAGATGTAGATATGGTGATCGCAAAAGCAGAAAGTGGAGAGCTTGGCATTTTAGCAGGCCATATTCCGATGGTTGCCCCACTTAAAATAGGAGCTGTTCATTTGAAAAAAGGTTCAGATTCTGAATATCTATCGGTGAATGGTGGAATTTTGGAAGTTCGCCCAGATCAGGTGACAGTACTTGCTCAATCTGCTGAATTAGCGGAAGAAATTGATTATGATCGTGCCTTACGTGCTAAGGAGCGTGCAGAACAAAGGTTACATGCCCAGAAGTCGGAGCATGTAGACTTTAGACGTGCAGAACTTGCTCTTCAACGTGCAATGAATCGTATATCCATTGTTGAGAAAAAATACTAAAAAAGTCCCTATGGGGGCTTTTTTAGTGTGATGGAATTTTCAAAAGAAGTATGAAGTGTAACTTTTATCTCACTCTTAACATGCAGTGACCACTAGATCAAGCTACAGAAAATCAAGGCAGCTAGGCGGTGTTAAAATTCTCCCGTAAAGGTCCTTAAGAGCAACTAATCAGTGGAGATTAATTTTCACAGGGGTTAGACCTTGGAGTCAAAGGAGACTTAAGCATAGGCGACGGTATGCGAAGTGTAGATAATATCCGGAATTGTTCTTGCTTTTAAAATTCCTCTTATCATTTTTTGATAGGGGGTATTAATATTCATTCTATAGAATGAAAAAATAATAAATTAAAGTGAAACTTTTTGATAGGTCAATACGTCAAATAAGAGTTGAAACAGAAGGCTAGATAGGAGGAAAAAATGGTAGAAGCTTTTGGACAACAAGCATTACTGAGTATTTTAATACATATCGTTTTTATTGCTCTTTCATGGTGGGCATTACAGTCCCTAAATTTTGAGAAATTCCTTCGACAGAACCGAGTTTTTCAAGCAAGAGTACTGTATGTATTGCTAGCAGTAATAATGGGATCAATTGTCAGTAATTTTTTACTCGACTACTTAATTTGGTCACAACAATTACCATTAATATTGAAGTAATTACCAAAACAAGAAATAATTAATTACAAAGATAGGTCTTCATACATGTTTTCATTGCTACTTTTTTTCAGTAAAATTCAATTTGTGTGCTTAAATAGTTTGTTCCTTGATCAACGTTTTATTCATGTCAAAAAGTGACGATTAATCATTAGTATGCAATTCTTCTCCTTGGAAACAATGGTAGTATGGGGGAGGAATAACAATGAAGATAAATAAAACGTTAATAATAATAACCTTTTTGATTGGTTTGGCTTGTCTTACATTTGGGAATAACATCACTATCGCGAGAACGAAATCTGATTTAATAACAATAAATGAAATTTTACAAAAACAAGAAAACGTAACAATAAATGAATGGTCTCTGCATGCAAGAGAAAGGCTGGAAAATGTTACAAGCATAAAAGATGCAAAAGCATATCAGTCAAAATTAAGCAAAGTTTTCCAAAATAGTGACTGGGTAGAAACGAAAAACCACCAAAGCTGGCAAGCAAAGTTGGTGTTACAATCCAGTAGCAAAATGGAAGAAAGTATAATCTTAACGACTTCTTTAACCACTGACGCCGTTCAAACATATATTATGTATGAGGTGAGAGGGAAGAAGTTAGAGGATACAGAAATGAAAAGGTTAGATATGGAAATTAACAAAAAAATTTCTGACATATTTCGTGGGAAACCAACAATTTTCTCTTGTATTAAAGGCGAATTCAGTGATAAGATGAATGAGACTTTGCCTTATAAAGTTAACCATTTGCTAAATGCATTTCAAGCAAAAAAAGTAGAGGCGTTGGAAGAGGATGATTTTATATCCACCTCCGCTTATACGCCCTTATTTGAAGAACGAATTGATAATAGTGAAAAGGAAATGAACGTACAAATAGGATTGAGAACACAAGATATGGGAGGAAAAACTACCTTTGTAGTTGGCACACCCATCATAACGATTGAATATTAATATAGAGATATTGGACGCGGAGGGGAATAGACTTTGGATAAAATCATCGTCCGCGGCGGAAAAAGGTTAAATGGTACGGTTAAAGTAGAAGGCGCAAAAAATGCCGTTTTGCCTGTGATCGCCGCTACATTATTAGCAAGTGATGGTAAAAGTATAATTAAATCAGTTCCGACTCTTTCAGATGTATATACGATTAATGAAGTATTACGATATTTGAATGCAGACGTACATTTTGAAAATGGAGAAGTAACTGTTGATGCATCAAAAGAATTAAGTGTGGAAGCACCATTTGAATATGTTAGAAAAATGAGAGCATCTGTTTTAGTAATGGGATCTTTGTTAGCAAGAAATGGTCATGCAAGAGTAGCATTACCTGGAGGCTGTGCAATTGGTTCAAGACCAATTGATCAGCATCTAAAAGGTTTCGAAGCAATGGGAGCAAAGGTTCAGGTTGGTAATGGGTTTATTGAAGCATCTGTAGATGGCCGCTTAAAAGGAGCAAAAATCTATCTTGATTTCCCAAGTGTAGGTGCTACAGAAAATATTATGATGGCTGCTTCATTAGCAGTAGGTACGACTATTATCGAAAACGTAGCAAAAGAACCGGAAATAGTGGACTTAGCTAACTTCCTAAATAAAATGGGAGCAAAAGTAAGAGGTGCAGGTACAGGAACAATTCGAATCGAAGGTGTTGATGTTCTGCATGGTACAGAACATGTTATTATTCCAGACAGAATTGAAGCTGGCACATTCTTAATTGCTGCCGCTATTACGAATGGAAATGTACTAGTACAAGGTGCTGTTCCAGAACATTTATCTTCCTTAATTGCCAAGATGGAAGAAATGGGTGTTGTCTTTAAAGAAGAAGAAGATGGAATCCGTGTAATTAGTGCAGAAAATTTAAAAGCTGTAGACATTAAAACAATGCCTCATCCAGGTTTCCCAACAGATATGCAATCTCAAATGATGGCATTACTTCTTCGTGCAAAAGGCACAAGTATGATTACCGAAACTGTTTTTGAAAACCGCTTTATGCATGTAGAAGAATTTAGACGTATGAATGGCGACGTGAAAATTGAAGGCCGCTCTGTTGTAATGAACGGACCAACCAATCTGCAAGGTGCAGAAGTAGCTGCTACTGATTTACGCGCTGCTGCTGCTTTGATTTTATCTGGACTTGTAGCAGATGGTATCACACGCGTTACAGAACTAAAGCATTTAGATCGTGGTTATGTAAATTTCCATGAAAAACTAGCTGCTTTAGGCGCTGATATCGAAAGAATTACGGAAGAAAGTGAATTAACATTAACTGCAAGTTATGTTGCGGATTTAAATGCATAATACAAAGGGCAAACTTTATTTATCGATTATCTTCAGATAAATAAAGTTTGTTTTTTTATGGGCAAAATTATACATATATGAAAAATCATTTTTAAAATAAGTCAATACTGTTGAAAACATAAATACATTTAGATGTTATATAATAGAGGAAATAACATGAGGTGTTTAAATAACAGGATTGCTAAAATAGTATGCATGAACGAGATAATTAGAACCAATTTTTTTGTTAAAACCTGTATATTTCAACAGAAAAATAAGGAATAAAAGCTTGTCCACCTCCATAAGAATGTTTTAGAGACAATTTTGAAGATCTTATTTCTATCTTATGGAGGCTTTAATTCATGATTAAAATCAAACCTTTCATCGTACTAGGAGCTATTCTGTTTGCCATCACTTTACTTGTTCCAACAATCCTTGTTCTGCCCTCTATTCAGGATAAAAAGGAAGAGGCAAAGATTAATACGGAATCTTCCGAAGTGTCAGAGCCTGCAATCGAAGTGGCTGTCTATCGGGAAAATAAGCAGGAAGTAGAGAAATTAGACTTAGAAGACTATGTAGTTGGGGTTGTTGCCTCAGAGATGCCAGCGAAATTTGAATTGGAAGCTTTAAAAGCACAAGCCTTAACAGCAAGAACATATATTGTAAAAAGAATGACGAGTCAAGAAAAAACAGATTTACCCGATGGTGCTTTAGTAGGCGATACCATTAACTATCAAGTATATAACAATCGCGACGAGCTAAAGAAAATTTGGGAGAATGCAGGTTATGACTGGCAAAAGAATATAACGAAGATTGAAGAAGCTGTAGCGGCTACAAAGGGGCAAATTTTAACGTATGAGGGTACGCCTATTGATGCCACATTCTTCTCCACAAGCAACGGATACACGGAAAACTCAGATGATGTGTGGGCTAATTCTATCTCCTATTTACAAAGTGTGGAAAGTCCATGGGATGTCAATTCACCCAAGTTTAAAGGAGAAGTTACAATGCCTGTTAAGGATTTCGAAAAAAGTTTAGGTGTTACGCTAGCATCTGGCAGTGAAGTATTAGAAGATGTTCAATACACCAAAGGAAAGCGAATTGCAAGTGCAAAAATAAACGGAAAAGAGATATCAGGAATAGATATTCGGGAGAAGTTAAATTTAAAATCAACTGATTTTACAATGGAACGTAAGGGAAATACTGTTTATATTGCCACAAAGGGTTACGGTCATGGAGTAGGAATGAGCCAATATGGTGCAAACGGAATGGCAGCCAACGGAAAAAACTATGAAGAAATCGTAAAATACTATTACAAAGGAGTAGAAGTAACAGCATCAGATGATATGCTAGCGAAATATACAGCTCAGAAATAAGGAAATCAGCCAAAACAGCGTGGAAATCAGCCAAAACAGCAAGGAAATCAGCCAAAATAAGAATATATCAGCCAAATCGGCAAGGAAATCAGCCAAAACAAGAAAATATCAGCCAAAGCAGCGCAGAAATCAGCCAAAACAAGAAAATATCAGCCAAAGTAGCGTGGAAATCAGCCAAACCCAGAATATATCAGCCAAACCCAGGCAAGTCTCTATTCCGAGACTTGCTTTTTTTATACTGTTTTAGCCATTGATAAAAAATTTCCTTTTCCATGTATAGAAAAAAGAACTTTGTCGAAAAATAAGTCCAAAAAAATTTTTTAGCAGGTAGGTATATATTTATCATTATCTGTTCAGAATGATTGCTGAGGTGATGATAAAATGAGAGAGGAAGAAAACAAACGTACTTCTCCAAAGTCAAAAGTAAAAAGCTTTTTCAAAAAGCGTTGGGCATTTCCAGCCATTTATATCGCAAGTGCAGCTATTATTCTAACAGGTGTCCTTTGGTATCAAAATAGCGCATCAGAAACAGATAAGTATAAATATGATAACGCTGATATGCCAACGAAACAAACAGATGAACCTGCAGAACCAGTAGCAAAAGAATTTGAAAATTTTGCATGGCCAGTAATAGAGGAAGATTCGTTTATTACACAAAAGGAATTTTACGACAATACGGCTAGTAAAGAAAAACAGGCCGAATCATTAGTGTTTTATAATAATCAATATCAACCAAATACAGGTATCGATTTAAAACGCGAAGACGATAGTGAATTTGAAGTGGTAGCTGCCCTTAGTGGTACTGTTACGAAAGTAGCAGAAGATTCTCTATTAGGAAATACGATTGAAATTGACCATGAAAATGGAATTAAAACATATTATCAATCTGTGAAGGATTTTCAAGTAGAAGTAGGCGATGAAGTTAAAAAAGGTCAGCCATTAGCTACTGCTGGTAAAAGTAAGTTGAATCAAGATGCAAGTGTTCATGTTCACTTTGAAGTAAGAAAAGATAATGTAGCTGTGAACCCAATTGATTATTTTGGCAAGCCATTAAGTGCTCTACAAAGTGATGATACTTCTGGTGCTACGTCAGAGACTGGATCAGAAGTAGAAGAATCAAGCACTTCTGAAGAAGAAATGCCAACAGATAACTCATTAGAAAATGGTTCAAACTCTAATCAGGATGAAGATGCAGAAGGATCTACATCAACTGATCCAAACGCTTAATAGAAAGCAGACTGGGTATATTCCTAGCTGTTACAGATAATAAAAGGTTGCTATTAATAGCTAATACAAAGCATGAAATAAAGTTTATGCGAAGTAATAGCTACTTGATAGCAACCTTTATTTTTTTCCTCGAAAAAGGCATTGTAAGCCTGGGAAATGTCGAAGGAAGACGAGCAGTAATTTTTAGAAAAAGAAAATTTTGAAATAAAATCGCATTCCCTTTAGTAGCAATGAAAACAAAATAAATGAAAATAGGTAATAAGTAATAGTGTAATTTATCTATTAGTAAATGGCTCATAAAAAAATAAACCCTCAGAAACAGAAAATGACAAATTTCTCGGGAAATAATTTACCCTCTATTAATCATTAATTTCCGATATACGCCTACGAATCCAACAAAAATCAATGTTCCAACTTTATTGAATAATCTTTATTAAGAAAACTTCCATCCCTGAGGATTTTCACTGTGAAATTTCTCCTTAAAAGCTTACTTTCCACCAAGAGATTTTTCCTACAACTTCGTTAACTTCATTCCAATTACCTTACATAATAGAAAAAATAGCTATAAAACTCGTTGAAAATCAAAGGAATAATAAAAAAATTTAGACAAACCTTGTCCCTATTCATATTTTTCTGCATAAAGTCTTACCCAAGCTAATAAAATGTTACAAACCTTACAAAGAGGAAGTTTGGAGTGAGGGGTCGTTTAAAAGAAAATGGATATGTAGTTGAGGACATGTTTAATCATTATAAGAACAGAAAGCCTTTGACTTTCTGCCGCATGAAGAAAAGTATTTTGCAGGAAAGGAAACGTGCGGGATGAAGAATTTCGATGAAGCGAAGAGCGAGTCTCATTTCACACTTCTCACATCCAATTTAGGGAGGGCGAGTGGTGTGCACGATTACATCAAAGAGAGAACTATCAAGAT
>Ga0209463_1000991_pt1 | contig 18569 bp, 15 predicted proteins | sample AgamicMgSfrz_FD_187169 | JGI IMG/M metagenome (GOLD analysis project Ga0209463, IMG submission 187169) | Agave microbial communities from Guanajuato, Mexico - Mg.Sf.rz (SPAdes) (version 2) | ecosystem: Host-associated > Plants > Phyllosphere > Phylloplane/Leaf | place: Guanajuato, Mexico... | reverse complement strand
TCTCAATAAGCGAAGGGGTCACTACTAAGCTTTCTAACTCCTTCCACTCTATCAAGTCGCATAATTGATGACCAACTAAATAATCGATTGTATGACGATCTTCTTTCATGCTGCTGCGATTTGTAATTAACAGCGGCACACCCGCGCAAACTGCTTCACTAACCGTTCCCCAGCCTGCTTTTGTCAAAACAAGATCAGCTGATGCTACATAGTACTGCGTTTCCACTGCATTCGTTGGAATATGATAAACATTAGGATGATTAACATTAACATTTGATGAAACGATAAATTTGCAGTTTGGACTTTGCCAAATCGCCAGTTCTGACAGCGTTCCAATATCGACTTTCATACCTAAACCGAAATAGATAATATGACTGTTACTTTCTGGATCAATTTTTTTGCGAATGCGCTGGACTTCGTAATCATCGATCTTTCGGGAATAGAAACCGAATCTTTGATTCTCTTCAATACCCCAGCGAGGTTCGTTACTGCATGCAAGAGAAAAATCATACGTCATTTGCTTGTACTGCTCATGTAGAAATGACAGCAACTGTTCTTCAATCAGTCCTTCATACGCCGTATACCACGTGAAGTTTGATAAGCCAAGAGAAGGAATATTCAAAGCAGCAGCACTTGAAATTCCTAATGGAGAAATATCAGAAATCACAAAGGAAACGTTCTTTTCTTTCATAAAGCACATTTCTTGATTCAGTTTCGTAGAGAATTCGGAGACGTAAGAAGAAACAGTGTTGTTTAATCGTTTTGCATCTGGCTCTAATGAATTTTCTTTTAAAACATAACCGACGTCTGTTGCTACTTCTCGAAACCTAACACGGGATTCATGTTTAAAAGATTGCTGTAAAAATCCAAGCGCAAACGAATGGCAAATAATAACCTGCACAGTTTCATTTTGCTTTAACAACTCACGGATAATGGCCGTGCTTCTAGTTGCGTGGCCATATCCGTAGTCTGAAATATAGTAGGCGATTGTTTTCAACCAGAAGCACCTCCTTACTATGACCATAAAAAATAGAAGCTTTGACTTTGTCTAATCTTTTATTCTTATAAAATCACCTGCGGCCTTGACGATTGGAATTGTTTGATTACATCGTTCCAATCATAAACAAGGCGAACCGTATCTTCATTTGAAATGACTTTTCCCGTTTGGACTTCAATAAATTCAAGGTCAGTCAACGCATGAATTCCGTGCTTTTTGCCAGCCGGCAAGTGAACAATGTCCCCTGCTTTTACGCGGCGAATGTAGTCATCAAGCGCCAGCTCTCCTTCTCCACGTACAATCGTCCATACTTCATCACGTAAATTATGATAGTGATACGTCGAATTCTTCCCTTTCGAAATATGAATGCGTTTTGTAACCATTTCGGTTTCTTCATCATACTTCGCATAATCTAACACGCGTGACCAACCCCAAAGGCGCTCTTCATACATGGGAGGATAGTTCCAGTCACCGATAATTTCTTTAATCTTAGGACTAGATGCTTTATCCGCCACTAAAATTCCGTCTGGACTAGCTGCAACAACGACATCTTTTACGCCTAAGACCGTGACTGGAATGTCTAATTCATTTACTAAATGCGTGTTATCTGAGTCATCCGTTAATACACCTTTTCCAATTTGAGATGTTGCCATTTCTTCCGTTAACGTATTCCACGTACCAAGATCTTTCCAATAGCCATCATACGGAAGAGCAACGATATGACTTGCTTTCTCTACCACTTCATAATCAAAACTAATTTTAGGCAAGGTTGTATATTCTTTATGAAGCGTCTCAAATTGAAGCGGCAAATTCTTCTCTTGTAGTATTTGAAGCAAATAACCCAAACGGAACGCAAAAACGCCGCAGTTCCAAAGCGCACGCTGATTAATTAATCCAACAGCTGCTTCTTCACTCGGCTTTTCTGTAAAACAATCGACTGTAAAATAACTGTCCCCTTGTACCTTCCCTTCCGGCACGATGTATCCGTATTTAGATGAAGGATACGTAGGTGTAACACCCATTAATGCTAAATCCGCTTTTGAATCACGAAGCACACTTTCTAAATCTTTTACACGTTCAAAAAATCCGTCTTCAACGTACGGATCAACTGGCAGCACGACAACGATTTCATCTTCAGATGCTTGCTCCTCGGAATTAAGATAAGAAGCAGCTAAAGCAATGGCTGGAAACGTATCCCGGCGCTCAGGCTCGATAATTAACGGAATATCCGTTCCGACCTGACCACGAATCATATCACGCTGAAGCTTAGACGTCGCAATAACTGTTGATTCATTTAATCCAACTGCTTCAATTTGACTCCAAACGCGCTGAACCATTGACTCTTTCTGTCCATCTCGTCCTTCTAATACCTTTAAAAACTGCTTCGAACGCGTATCATTTGATAATGGCCATAGACGCTTACCAGATCCACCCGATAACAACACAAGTTTCATTTATTTCCCTCCAATAAAAAAAGACCTGCTTCTATGCAGCTCTTGCGTTTAGTTTATTTTAAATTAATTTTATTTCAGACTTACATCATTAAATTAATGAAACTTCTAAGTTATGAATCGTTTCTCTTCCAATAGAGTCGTACACCATGGTTGCATCTTTTACACTTTCTAAGTCATAGCAATTTCTACCGTCAATGACAATCGGATTTTTCATTAGTTTGCTGTAGTTTGTTAAGTCAAAATGCTTCACTTGATCCCACTCTGTAAAGATAAAACAGATGTCTGCATCTTTAAGCGTTTCTTCAATTGAATAACAGTACGTTACATCCTCCGGATGTACTTTCTTAAAATTCTCAATACCAACAGGATCCCAAGCCTTAACATTCGCCCCGTCTTCTAACATAAGCGGAATATTTACAAGGGTAGGTGCCTCTCGTAAGTCATCCGTTCCTGGCTTAAATGTTAATCCAAGCACCGCAACATTTAAGCCCTTTAAGCTATCAAAGTATTTACGGGACTTTTTAATGAGTTTTAACTTTTGATTTTCATTTACATCAATAGCTGCCTTTACAGTTCTGAGCTCGTAATCATGGAAGTTAGCTAACCAATGCAGAGCTTTAGTGTCCTTAGGAAAGCAAGAACCACCATAGCCTATACCAGCATTTAAGAACTTATTACCTATACGGTTGTCATATCCCATTCCATGGGCCACGTCTTCTATATTTGCTCCAATGATTTCACAAAGGTTTGCAATCTCGTTGATAAATGATATTTTCAGTGCTAAAAAATCATTAGATGCATATTTTATCATCTCAGCACTCTTTCTGTTGGTTACCACAATAGGAGCATTAAAATTGTTATAAACCTCTTTCAGTATATTTCCAGGTATTTTATCTTCGACTCCAATTACGATTCTTGAAGTATGCAATGTATCTCTTACGGCAGTTCCTTGTGCTAGAAACTCTGGGTTAGAGGCAACATATACATTTACGTTATTCTTTAAGTTAGATTTAATTAAACCTTCAATTTTGTCGTTTGTACCAATTGGAACCGTTGATTTCACTACTACTACGCAGTCTTTTTCAATACTAGCAGCGATTTGTTCAGCTACGCCATACACATAACTTAAGTTAGCGGAACCATCAGACTTTTCTGGAGTGCCAACACCAATAAATATTACGTCTGCATTTCTATAAGCCCCTTTATAGTCTGTTGTAAAATCTAGTCTTTCCATATTGCTAACCATTAATTCTTCAAGACCCGGCTCATAAATTGGAGAAACTCCTGCTTTCATTAAAGCTACTTTTCTATCATCAATGTCCACACAGGTAACAGAGTGTCCATTTTCAGCAAGACATACCCCTGTTACTAAACCTACATATCCTGTTCCAGCTACTGCAATTTTCATTTTGAGTCCCACCTTCAATGTATTTTTTAAATTTATTTAAATCACTTTGATGTTCACTAGGGAGAAGAAATAGAAATATTCATCCCTATGCCTATCCTTATCTGTTCATCCTTTTCTCGTCAGAATGCAATAACGATTATCTTTAGGTTCAACTGCGAAATATGTTAGTTTGCTACTTCAATGATCATCTAATTTCTAAGCACTCTGGTTATTCTAGTAAAAAAACAATACTATAAAAAAGCGTTCCTATTTTTATAGTATTTAATTCCTTAAATTAGAGGCTATTATATGCTTTGCAATAACCTCTAGTTATTTAGCAGTTATTGATGATTCTTCATATTCCTTCTTCATTTCAATATTCTCAGCACATTTTTTATTTATGAACCTACTCATAAAGATAGGTTGCACTATACAGTACGGCAGCAGTGAAATAATATTAGCAATAACAACAGCTATATAACTTTTGAATAATAATGAAAATATATATGCTAATGGAAAATTCAAGATTGCCCCCAATGTTAAGAAAATCATCTGCATTTTTAATTCTCCAAAACCATTACACATTGTGGAGACAATTCGATTCCATAAAAAAAGACCACCGGAAATAGCAAAAATAAAACTATACATGTAATTTACTTCGATAGCTTTTTCTCCTAGCCATAAGTTAACTATAGGTTGTAAAAAAGGAATTAAAAGAAATCCACATACAAATCCTATCCCTCCAAGTGCCATTAAAATTTGATTTAACTTTCTGATCCATTCGAAATTCTGTTCAGCTTTCGCTTTCGTTACTGCTGACCAAACTGGTGTTAACGCCAGTCCTATTAAAGCACCACTCAACGTAAATAGTTTATTAAATACTTGATATTCTACAACGCTATCCGCACCCACCAGCCAAGTAATAAAAAACTCATTAGTATTGTAAATGATCATAAAAATAATTTGTAACCATAAAAAAGCTAGACCTACATTCATAATCTCCTTAGCGTATTCTTTTTCAAAATACATAATATTAGGAAAACTACCTTTTAATTTAGTCCTAAATACAATTAATGTGGTTACAAGTAATGGTAAGTTTACAGTCAAAATATTTGCGTATGCTAACCTAATTAAATTCTCTTCAGCCCCTATATTCTCCATTCCTATTATTAAACCACCATAAATAAATACCATAAGTAATATTGTTGAACATAGTTGAAGTAAATTTGGGACAAATGATTTTTGCATAGCATACAAAATAGAAGTTATTATTCGTAAAACAAATTGAATTAGCATACCAATTAGTACAATCCGTACAGCTTTCAATAGAACTGCATTCGAAATGTATTTAGTATCTAAATTAAAAAACTCATTCCAATTAATAAACTCCACCACAAAATACCCTATTATAGAAAGAATAACTGCAACTGCTGTTAACAATATATATGCTGAAGATATATACTTTTTAATAGATTGGGTATCCTTCTTTACTAAAGGAAGTGCAAGTTTATTACGTAAGCCATTTCCAATTCCTAAGTCGAAATTCAAAATCCAAGTCAAAACAGCTACAATTGTCAACCAAACTCCCAGAATTGCTTTATTATCAAAATATTTCATATACGCGGGTAATGTGAATAAGGCCATAAACAGCGATCCGCCTTTTATAAGGAAAGCAAGGAAAATATTCAAAACAAGTGTTTTATTATCACCTTGTAATTTTTTACTTTTTTTTATTACATTTAAAAACATTACATTTCTCCAATCAAAGAAAGACATAAATACTGTCAATTACATACTATAATAGCTTTACTAGACTAATCACTTAAGTTTTAACTAAGAAGTTTTTTATGATTTATTCTAGTAGAATTAGGATTGTAAGTCGAAAGTAGCCAAGCTAGAATGAATGGTATGTAAAAATAAGCACTAGTAAATTGACTTTCTGTTATATTCATTGTGAATATTGATAAAATACAACACGATAGTAAGGATTCTAAATATTTATCCCTTTGTCGACTTAATGACACCCTTGAATGATTTAATATAAAATACATGCCTAACATAGTAATTATTCCACCTTGTATTAATATGTCTAATACTAGGTTATGAGCGTAATAATTATACCAATTGTATTCAATTATCCAACCTTTACTATTGTTTCCCCACCCTAGCAGTGGACGCTGCAAAATTTTTGAATATGCGATATCCCAAATGTATATTCTATTAGATAAAGAAACATCTTTCCCTAATACACCTACAATGAAGAAAGAAAATAAAGACTGCAGACGGAATACTACAATGATAAAAAATGAGATAATCCCAAATAAATATACGCTATTAATACTAAATTTCAACTTTTCACCTCTAGGAAATACAAAAATAGCACTAGACAATAAAAATACTAAGTATCCTACTATACCTGTCCCACTCCAAATTATAACCGCTGTCAAACCGCTGATAATCCAAGTTAATTTTCTAAATAAAGAATTAACTTTGCAAAAGTAATACCTAAGCTCTGAAAAAAGTATAGTAACAATAAGAAATTGAATTGTTGTATTATCAGTTGCCATAAAGTTTACTCGTTTAAAACTATCGGACGCCCTTCCATCCGTAAAAACATGTTGTAAACTTACTACCCCATGGGAAAATATAATTAACAAGATTAAATTTAAAGATAATAAAAAAAATAAATATTTTGAAACTAGGTTAATATAATTTTTGGAGTTATATTTAAATATAATATTGCTTAAAAGCATAAAATTTATAATTGGTGCTGCCGTTCCAATCCATGTGTTTATTGATTTCATAAGATCATTACTTGTAATCAATGAACAGATTAAGAACAACAACCAAAAAGATATAATACTCCATGAGTAAGACCTTTTTAATTTTTTCCTCATTAGAAAAATAAGAAATAGAATTATGGTATTAACAACATTCCACCTGAGAAAGATTTCTCCTAAAATACCTTCAATAAAAAAATCAAATGATTGTGGTGTAAATATAGGAATAATAAACAGCAGAAGTACTATTTTATTATTCAATACACTCTTTTTATACATGTTGTTCACAGTACTCCCTACGTTTCAGTTTAATATCCTACTAGAATAAGGTATATATAATTCCTATTATTGAAAAAGTTCTAAATCATTTCTAAGTACTCTATTTACATTAGTTAGCTTTACTTATATTCACAACTTTTCCAGGAATACCAACTACAATACAATTATCAGGGATATCTTTTAATACTACAGAATTTGCACCAATTTTTACATTATCCCCTATAGTTATTTTACCTAGTATACATGCTCCAGCCCCAACATATACATTGTCTCCTAAAATAGGGGGACCCTCACCGTTTCTGCTTCCAATTGTAACGCGCTGGAACAGCTTACAATTGGATCCAATAACGGCCCGTGGATGTATTACACAACCTAGGCCATGATGAGCAAATTTACTTCCTTTTCCAAAAACTACTGAAGAGGGAATATCACATGAGAATAACATTCTATAGAATAAGTCCAAGAAGCTTGGGACTATAGGAATTTTTTTCACTTTAAACCATCTTTTAAATCTTAATAGTTTTGTAAATTTACTTTCTTTCATACTCTGTATCCCCTCAACTTATATACAATACTAGTTTTAGCAATCCATACATACTGAAGAATAAACCAGTAAAACCAAAAGTTATCATATGCTACCTTACAATAATGAATATATGATTTTACCGGTCTAGCCGTTTTCTTATGTAATAATTTGTAACGTTGATTTAACGGGATACTTACATCTTGCCAAGTGCCTTTGGTTTCATTTCTAGAACATGCACCTACATACTGATCGGAAGTCACAATATGACCACCCTTTTTTAAAATTCGTATTGAATAATCGTAATCAGCCATAGCGTGTTCATAAATATTTTCAATATTACCTACTTTTTTAGCTAAGGTTTCTGGTAATAAAAAGCAGTTCCAATTTGCTAGTTTACATTCCGCATAAGGCGCGCTTGGCAGAACAGCTTTTTTTACGTCTTTAAACCATTTTTTATTCCAATCTTTTCCACCGTAAGACCAATCACCAGTAATTGCATCCTTAATACTTCCCACAACCGCAACATCCGAATAGATACTATTTGCTGCTGTATAAGCTTTTAATAGTGAGCTAAGCATACTATAATCAAAAACTACGTCATCATTTACCATAAGGTAAAAATCTGAGGTTGATTTTCTAGCTTCAGAGAAAGCTACTTCCATACCCTTAGCCCAGAAAAGATCCCCACTACCATTAACTATAGTTACTTCCGGGAAATTTTTTCTAACTTTCTCAACTGTTCCATCTGTTGATGCATCATCACATAAAAACACTTTTAGGATAACATCACCCTTTTGCACAAGTGTTTGCTGATACAAACTTTTTAAACAAGCCAAAGTCATATCTTTCCTGTTGTGACATGTACAACAGACTGATACTATTTTCTTATCACTCACATTTATTCCTCCTGTTTAATCTGCATAATAAGCGGGTAGAAACGATCGTATTGTTATTTTCTTTATACGGGCTTCTTGATTATTACACGTGCAGGGACTCCAACTACTGTACAATTACTAGGCAAATCATTAAGAACTATTGAATTAGATCCAATATTTACATTATCACCAATAGTAATGTTGCCTAAAATACTTGCCCCTGAACCGACAAGTACATTATTACCTAATATTGGTGGACCATTTCCATTTCTACTCCCTATGGTAACATGTTGATATATTTTACAATTTTCCCCCAATTTACTTCGAGGGTGCATTACAACCCCAAGTGCATAATGAGGAAAGCTTGTACCCTTTCCTATATAACATGAAGGAGGTATATCGCATGAAAATACTATTTTGTTAATAAAATTGAGAGTTTTTGCAACTATTTTCAAGCGGTTGTTCCAACAAAATTGATAAAATCTTATATATTTTAAAAATACACCCTCTTTCATTCTTCTTTCTCCCATGTGTTTTGAAATACTGAATATATTTCTTTAACATTTTTGTCCGGTGTATAATTTATTTGTGAATATTTATAGCCTTGTTCAGAAATTTTATCCATATACTCTCTATCTAGATAAATCTTCTCTATCTTAGATGCTAAATCTCTATAATCCCCTTGATTATATAAAAGACCCGTTTTTTCATCTGAAATAATTTCAGGAGTACCACCTGTATTACTTCCTATAACTAAAAGTCCACTTCGCATACCTTCAACCGTTACGCGACCAAAAGTTTCACAAATAGCACACATGAGCTCACCATCCATATCTGAACGCAAAGATACCATATCATTAACTTCACCATGGAAAATAATTTCATTTTGCAAATTTTTTTCTTCCGCCATTTTTTTTATTTCAGTTGCGTACCAACTAATATGGGTTCTTGTAGGGGAGCTGCCAACTATATGAAGGCGAATGTCACTATAACCTCTATTTTTCAAGAGTTCCATCGCCAAGATAGCATCTTTATGTCCCTTATCTGGCACTAGTCTTCCTGTTAATAGCAAGTCAAAAGTCTGTTTTTGTTTTTTAGCTTTATGTAAACCAAGTGGACTATCAATTCCATTATGAATAGTGACTAACTTATCTGCCGGAACATATTCCTCAAATTTTTTCTGTAATGCATGTGAGATTAATATAACCTTATCAGATAAATCATAAATTCTCTGATGATCCCAAAAACCCCATAAAGGTTTGACCGTTCCAAATTCTCGCACATGACATACATGAGGTATTCCTAGACTCTTAGCGATTTTTGCCCCTACTATAGGTAACCTTGTATTTGTGTATACTAAATCGTAATTTTTATGTTTCAGCTTTTTCTTTAGTAGTACTGACAGCCAGTGCTCAATAAAGTAACCTATATATACCTTTCCGTAACGTAAAATGTCCTTCCCATCGTTTCTTATTCCAGAAATCACTCCAAAATATTTGTGACTAAACCAAGGAATTTTTGCTTCATCTAATTTTTCATTAAGTTGACCAGTCTTTTTAGGTAAGAGTACCTCAACTTCTACATTGTATTCACTCTTTAATTTAGTCAAAACGGTATATAAAGATCGATTAGCTCCACCTGAAAAGTTCGAGTCGTGTGTTACCACTAATATTTTCATCAAATTTCACCTTTAACTAATTCCTTATTTGGTAGATGTTTATTAAGCTCAATGTAGTAATCTACTAATTGTTCAGCTGCTAAATCAATATCATACCCATTATTCCGCATATCCTGTTTAGTATCTCTTCTCATATAATTATCTTTATATTTCAGGACTTCCCTAGCCCATTCTTTAGCGGTTTGTGAAAGATTCATACCCACTACATATTCAGTAAATCTTACTTCATCAGGTATTCCTTCCGACACAATAGAAATAGTAGATACAGCCTGCGCTTCTGTTATAACATTTCCTAGTCCCTCGTAGAAAGAAGGGAATAAAAACACATCAAACGCTTGCATGATTCTATTAATATCTCGCCTTACACCCAAAAATTTTACTTTATCATTCAAGCCCTTTTCTTTTACCAAGCTTTCAATTTCTGGCTTTAATGGGCCATCTCCAGCAAGCAATAGGACTGAATTAGGATGAACCTTGACTACCTCTTCAAAGACTTCTACAAGAAACTTATGATTTTTTTGATATGCAAACCGACCTGCATGCCCGATTACAAATTTATCTCTAACATCTAATTCAGCTCTAACATTAGTTCGTACCTCTTCACTAAAATGATATTTTTTTAAATCAATAGCATTTTTAATGAAAGAAACTTTACCAGATTCACAAAATTCCTTTCCAAATAACCAATGACCTGCGTGCTTGGAACAAGCTGCAAAATGTGTAGGAAATACTTTAGCAAAAGGACGTAACATATACTTTAGAACAGTTTTTTTTGTTTCTCCCTTTGTAGCAGTACTATGATTACTAGCAATTCTAACTTTGGCGCCTGCTAATTTAGCAGCACATAATGGAAACACACTTAAAGCGTTCATATGAGAATGCACTATCTGATAATCATTTTCTTTAACTATTTGATAAACTTGCTTCATACTTTTCCACATACTGGATGTGTAGGGCTCTACTTTAAAAATTTTCCCTCCCATCTCCTTGACTTCATCATCGATAGAAGTCTTATGATAGCCATCAAAAATAAAATCCAATTGTACTTTCTCTTTATCAATCGCACGATAGTAATTCATGGTAATGATATCAACGCCTCCAGAAATTACTGGTCCCATTATTCTCAGTACCCTAATTGGTTCATTTCCCATTTGCGTTTCCTCCGTACTCCTATTTCCCTTATTTGATTTATTTTTTATTGAAAAATTTTAACATTTTAGTACTTATCTAAGGCTATTTTATTTTCTTATATTCTATCGCTTATACTCTATAAGAAAATAAAAAAATTATCCTTTTTTTATTTTTGTATAATTTTACACGCCACAAAAAGTAAAAAGAGGGTAGCTATAAAAGTGATTGCTTTAGCATCCTGAGTTTCCAAACCAATTGTCAAAAATTAATCAAACATCACCTTAATTTTTTCTTCATTCTCAACCTTCTTCATATCTGCTTCTACCATAATGCGCACTAACTCTTCAAACGAAGTCTTAGTTGGATTCCATTCTAGTAAAGTCTTCGCTTTAGTTGGATCACCTAACAATTGATCAACTTCTGCAGGGCGGAAGAACTTAGGATCGATTTCTACAACCACTTCACCCGTTGCTTTGTTTGTTCCTTTTTCTTCTAGACCTTCACCGCTCCATTCAATTTCAATGCCAGTGTGTTTGAATGCAAGCTGTACAAATTCACGTACTGAATGCATTTCACCTGTTGCAATAACAAAGTCTTCCGGCTTGTCATGCTGAAGAATTAACCACATGCATTCTACATAATCTTTTGCGTAACCCCAGTCGCGTAGAGAATCTAAGTTTCCTAGCGTTAATTTTTGCTGTTTACCTTGTGCGATACGTGAAGCAGCAAGCGTAATTTTACGCGTTACAAACGTTTCACCTCGGCGCTCTGATTCATGGTTAAATAAAATACCGTTTACTGCGAACATATCATAAGATTCACGGTAGTTCTTTGTAATCCAGAAGCCGTAAATTTTCGCTACACCGTATGGAGAACGTGGGTAGAAAGGTGTTGTTTCTTTTTGCGGCACTTCTTGTACTTTCCCGTACAGTTCAGATGTAGAAGCTTGGTACACACGTGTTTTATCAGTTAATCCTAAAATACGTACAGCTTCAAGAATATTTAACGTACCTTTTGCGTCAACGTCTAATGTATATCCAGGCATATCAAAAGATACACGTACATGTGATTGTGCTGCTAGGTTATAAATTTCATCTGGCTTAATGTCACCAATAATTCGTGTTACGTTTAGTGCATCGGTTACGTCACCATAATGAAGGTGGAAGTTTGAGTTGTTTAATAATGCGCTTGCTGCTTCTTCTGTTAAAAGATCTTCTAGACGCTCTTGGTTATAAGAAGAGCTGCGGCGGATTAATCCGTGCACTTCGTAACCTTTTTCTAGTAAAAATTCTGCTAAGTATGATCCGTCTTGTCCTGTTACACCTGTAATTAATGCTGTTTTCATTGTATCCTCCATATATCTCGACTGTTATTTTATGATATAGTTTAATTGAAATTGTTTATTTATTTTGCTGCAGCTAGTTCGTTATCTAAAAACCATTGATACGCTTTTTGAAGACCGTCTTCTAGAACAGTTTCTGCTTTCCACCCAAGACCGTTCAGCTTTGTTACGTCTACTAGTTTACGAGGCGTTCCGTCTGGTTTTGACGTATCGAATTGAATGTCTCCTTCATAACCAACAACTGCTTTTACTTTTTCGCCAAGTTCTTTAATCGTAATATCTTCTCCGACACCGATATTAACGATTTCATTGCCTTCATATGTATTCATTAAGAATACGCACGCATCTGCTAGGTCATCTGAGTATAAAAATTCACGTTTTGGTGTGCCTGTTCCCCACATTTCAACAAACGGTGCATTGCTTTCTTTCGCTTCGTGGAACTTGCGAAGCAGTGCAGGAAGAACGTGTGATGTATGAAGATCAAAGTTGTCGTTTGGACCGTACAAGTTAGTCGGCATAGCTGAAATATACTTTGTGCCGTACTGGCGATTATACGATTCACACATTTTAATACCGGCAATCTTAGCAATTGCATATGGTTCATTTGTTGGTTCAAGCGCACCTGTTAACAAGTATTCTTCTTTTAACGGCTGAGGCGCTAACTTCGGATAAATGCATGTACTTCCTAGGAATAATAGTTTTTCTACGTTATTTCGATATGCTGCATCAATAATATTTGATTGAATTAATAAATTATCGTGAATAAATTCTGCGGGATATTCATTGTTTGCCACAATACCGCCTACTTTAGCTGCTGCTAAGAAAACAAATTCTGGTTTTTCTTCTGCAAAAAATGCGTCGACTTGCGGCTTGTCTCGTAAATCTAGCTCAGCGCTTGTGCGATACACTAGATTGCTATAGCCTTTTTCCTGTAGTTTTCGTACGATAGCTGAACCAACAAGTCCTCTGTGGCCAGCTACATAAATTTTCGAATTTTTGTTCATTTTAAGACACCAGCTTTCCTTTGGTTAATAAGCATTTTTTGAACCAAACAGCAATAGAACCGTTCGGCATATAATCGTAATATCCGTCTTTAAAGACCGTGTTGTCATATACGTTAAATCTAATTCAACCATTTCTTCAAAACCAACGTTGCTTCTTCCGCTGACTTGCCATAACCCTGTACACCCAGGCGTTACGAGCAGACGCTGTTTTTGGTATTCGGTATATTCATTGACTTCTCTTACAAGCGGCGGCCGTGGCCCCACTAAACTCATATCACCTTTTAACACGTTTAATAACTGAGGAAGTTCATCAATACTTGTTTTCCGAATAAATCTTCCTATTTTAGTTACTCGAGGGTCGTTTTTCATTTTAAACATGGCACCCGTTGCTTCATTTTGTTGAAGTAACTCAGCTAGCTTGGCTTCTGCATCTGATACCATGGAACGAAACTTGTACATATTAAATTCTTTGCCATTTTTACCTACTCGTTTTTGCGAGAAGAAAATTGAACCTTTTGGATCTTCTATTTTAATTAATAGAGCAATTATAATAAAAACAATTAATAGTACAAGCAGTCCTGCTAAAGACCCAAGTATATCAATACATCTCTTAGAAAAAAGGTAGCCCTTCTTGTTATTCGGGCTCACTCTTTTCTCGGCAAGGGATGCTTGCACAGCAGCTTCTGTTTTTGGTTCAGCAATCATTGGCAACTTCATTCACCCCTTCTAATCACTCAACAGTTACTTTATTGTCCGCTTCTTTTTTTACTAGATTATCCATAATCTCTAGTAAACTTTCTTTTAACTCTGGGTGCTGCAATGCAAATTCAATTGTCGTTTCAATAAATCCTAGCTTTTCTCCAACATCGTAGCGCTTGCCTTCAAAATCATACGCAAATACACGCTGGATTTCGTTTAATTTTTGAATGGCATCCGTTAATTGAATTTCACCGCCCGCTCCTACTTCTTGCTCTTCTAAAAACTTAAAGATTTCAGGTGTAAATACGTAGCGTCCCATAATTGCTAGATTTGAAGGAGCCGTACCTGCCGCTGGCTTTTCAACAAAGGTATTCACTTGATGACGGCGGCCGTCGTTTGAAACCGGATCAACAATTCCGTATCGGTGCGTTTGGTTATCAGGTACTGTTTGAACGCCTATTACTGAAGATAATGTGTGTTCGTATTCATTCATCAGCTGACGAAGACATGGCGTTTCGGCTTGTACAATATCATCACCAAGTAAGACAGCAAAAGGTTCGTCACCAATAAATTTACGTGCACACCATACAGCATGTCCTAATCCTTTTGGTTCTTTTTGGCGAATGTAATGAATTTCTACGTTAGATGATTGCTGTACTTTTTCTAAAATATCGAACTTTTCTTTAGAAACTAAGTTGTTTTCCAGCTCAGGTGCAAAGTCAAAATGATCTTCAATTGCTCGTTTGCCTTTACCGGTTACGATAATAATGTCTTCGATTCCTGAAGCAATCGCTTCTTCAACGATATATTGAATCGTTGGCTTATCAACAATTGGAAGCATTTCTTTTGGCATTGCTTTTGTGGCTGGCAGAAAGCGTGTTCCCAATCCTGCTGCTGGAATAATTGCTTTTTTTACTTTTTTCATCAATTCATCATCCCTCATTCTCTCTTTATTATTTGCTGATTTAGGTATGTACGAGATGTAAATACTTATGGAAACGTTGTACGTATACAGCTCTTTCATAAGTATTTACATAATTAAATTTTGGGCATCTAACCCGTCCTCACACCATACTCTTGACAACAATCGTGTCTAAGGTGTTTGAGCACCCACAGTATAGTCGAGTATCTCCTTTGATAGTGGTTAGGAGATATCACCATTTTTTTATATTTGTAACTTTTATTGAATATTAAACTATTACCAGTCAACAAAAGAAGAAAGTTGTCAGGAATTCTGCCTTTTAAAAAATTCCTAAAAACTTTTTTTTCTTCACTTGTTGAGGTGTATCTTGAAAGCAAACATAGCCTTTTATAACAGCTTCTGCATTTTCATGAAACATGTATAGCATGTCCATTCCGTATTCAGACGCAATCCACTCGCTTGCTTCTTGCATGCAGAAGTTTCTCCCTGAAAGATTATGTGCGTCAGAAGCAATCATATGAGTTAAGTTTGCTTGGATTAAATCCATAGAAAATTTCTTGATTTTTTTACCAAACCTTCCTGTTAAGCTGGATGCTGTAACTTGGGTCAGAACTCCTTTGTTCACAAGATGATATAAAATATCTGGATCTTCTATAAGTCGGCTGTTTCGCTCTGGGTGAACAATAATCGGTGTTAACCCTTCCGATTGGATGTCGTAGACTAATTTTTCTGTGAATTTCGGCACTTGGCTGGAAGGCAGTTCTAAAAACAGGTATTTATCTGTTTGATTTAAAGTGAGTATTTTACCATTTTGATAGTCTTTGATAATCTCTCCATATATACGAGACTCTTGACCCGGTAATATCTTAAGAGGAATATGTTCCTGATGCAGATGAGTATTTAATCGTTCCACTCGCTGAATAATTTCATTTTTTTCATTTATGTATTTTCCATTTTGATGGTGAGGAGTTGCAACAATTGTATGGATCCCTTCACTTACTGCTTGCTTTGCCATTTGGAAGCTGTCTTCTATGGTTTTAGCACCGTCGTCAATACCGTGCAAAATATGACAGTGAAGATCAATCATTTTTTATACCCTCCTTCTCCTCCAAATAAGCTATATGAACTAGTTTATACTTATGAAATACTACCATAGGCATATTAACCCTTCAATGTCTTATTTTGTCGAAAATTATCAAATGGCTCAATTTCTTCTTATTATGACGTTTTTTGTATCTGAAATAGTCTTTTCTCATCATGATAAACGTTATAATTGTATACTAATTTTTTATAATAATTAGATCTATTTTCATTTAAAAGAATTTTATTCCAATTAACTCCGCAAAACCTATTTTATCAGTGAAACTCTTACATTTATTGAGCCTAGAGAATTATTTATTTTTAAATTTCTGATAAAAATAAGAATTTTTGTTTGTTATATTGAAAACGCAACCATTGCCTTCTTTATTGCCTTTTTACTGAAAAAAACCCCAACAAATAGTAAATTTTATCTAATTGAAATATAGTTAATAGGACCTAATCGAATTATATACTCTAACTAATTCCTTGCATTTTTCACCATCTTTTTTTATCATTAAGTGAAAATTTTGTAGAGAAAAGAGTTTTTTTATGATTTTAAAACGTGTGTTATTAGTTCTTTTGCTATTATCTATTTCAAAGTTCTCCCACACTCCGCATTTGCAAGTAATGGATCCTTCTAGCTGGACAAATCCATCCGTTTGGGATCACAATGCTACACTTTGGTCTGTACTGCACCCTGGCAGTGAATTTTTCACAGCCTACAGCTATGGTTTTAACGTTGAGTTCATTGTGCGAAAAATTGCCCACCTTTCTTTTTTCGGCATGCTAGGCCTACTTTTTTACTGGAATTTAAAAAAGCAGAGCTATCGTTACATAAAAGCATGGCTGTGTGTAGCTGCGTTTGCATTTATAGATGAAGTGCATCAGGCGTTTATTATCGGCCGAGATGGTCGGATTATAGATGTAGCTGTTGATTCACTAGGTGCAGCCATTGCTTTATATTTGTTATATCGGGCGAGAAGAACGAATGTAAGAGTACCAAAGTAAAAAAAAGCATGCCGCTGGCATGCTTTTTTTATGCTAAAAATCTCGTATTCTTTTATTTTACGGTCACTTTCGTATACGTACTGTAGCCTCCTTGCCCTTTCACTAACACGTGCAGAAGTGTCCCGGATTTTTGCTTTGGCACGGTGATAGAAAAGTTTCCTGCATTATCCGTTTTTCCCGTCGCAATGATATCTGGCCACACTTTTACATAGATAGTCGAGTTTGGCTCTGCACTTCCTGTAAGTTCCGTATCCTGGCTTGAAACAGCGTTAACTTTTGCTGCTTTCGGCGCCTGATCTGTTTTCACAAATAGTTTTGTATATTTGCTGTATCCGCCTTGACCTTTCACTAAGACGTGAAGCTGTCTGCCCGCCGGCTGCTCTGGAATTGTAATCGAAAAGTTTCCTGCATTATCCGTTTTTCCTGTTGCAATCGTATCCGGCCATACTTTTACGTAAATAGTCGAATTTGGCTCCGCTGTTCCCGTTAGGTTTGTATCGCCTTCATTTAACTCATTTACTTTTGCTGCTTCAGGGGCTGTATCAGACTGGACATAAATTTTTGTGTACGTACTGTAGCCTCCTTGACCTTTGACTAGTATGTGAAGCATCGTTCCCGCTTGTTGTTCTGGCACGTCGAATGAAAAATTCCCTGCAGCGTCTGCTTTTCCTGTCGCAATTGTATTTGGCCATACTTTTACGTAGATAGTCGAATTAGGTTCAGCTGTTCCTGATAGTTTGCTATCGCCAGCCTTGATTGGATCTACTTGAGCTGGATCTGGAATAGTAACTCTAGGGTATTTGTCCGCGTAATGAGAGACTAGGCTTACACCTGGATAGTAAAAGTCTAGAATGTCGGTATATGATTTTCCTTGAGCAGCCATGAGATTTGCTCCGAATTGACTTAAGCCGACTCCATGTCCGTTTCCTTTTCCTTCAATGGTGATGGTTTGAGCACTTGGATCTTGATATTGTTTAGTAACCATCAGGCTTTTAAAGCGCGTGCCGTCAAGCATAAATCGAATGTTATCTGCTTTGTATCCAACTTGACTCCATGTTTTAACCGCAAGCTTATTGTCTTGATCTACTTCACCTTTTATCACATAGGTTACGCTGATATCTCCTTTACTCATGCGCTGACCTGACGTTGGTTGATAAAGATTTACTTTAGAAATGCCTACAATTTTAATGTCTTTTCCTTTAAATTGAGGCTCCGTCTGCATTTGTGCTTTAATTTTGCCTGCGATTTTTTCATCTGCTTCTTTTGTTTGACTCCACCAAGCGTCTGGGTTTTTCAAATCTTTTGCAGATAGGTCAATTTGCTGTTTTTGAACTGTTAATGACCACTTTGTTTGAGGGTCATACGGATCAGTTTTCACTTGAAAGTAAGAATGAGAAGCTTGTTGCC
>Ga0209463_1000990_pt1 | contig 18591 bp, 15 predicted proteins | sample AgamicMgSfrz_FD_187169 | JGI IMG/M metagenome (GOLD analysis project Ga0209463, IMG submission 187169) | Agave microbial communities from Guanajuato, Mexico - Mg.Sf.rz (SPAdes) (version 2) | ecosystem: Host-associated > Plants > Phyllosphere > Phylloplane/Leaf | place: Guanajuato, Mexico... | reverse complement strand
CAAGCTGGTCTATCCAGCGTTTGACAAGCCACAATGGATGGCTCATCTCGATGGAGAGCCTTTCTGCAGGGTCTTTAATTGAATCAAAAGAAGGAAGCCCTTTTCTTTGGACATTGCGCAGAACGCCATTTACAAGCCCGGCTATTCCTTTATGTCCTCTTCTTTTCGCTATTTCGACTGCCTCGTTAATGGCTGCATGATCTGGAATTCGGTCTAGGAAAACGAGCTGATAGAGTGTCATTTGCAAAAGAGAGATAACCCAGCTTTCTATCTTTTTCCTGTTCGTCAAATAAGGGTCCAAGTAGAAGTCCAAGGTCATTTTTCGCTGCAGTGTGCCATAGACGATTTCTGTCAATAGCCCGATATCCTTCTGCGGTATTTCATTTTTTTTAATGCTGCTGTTCAACAGCAGATTGCTGTATGCCTGGTTGCTGTTAATGCTCTCTAAAATTCCGAGTGCTGCTTCCCTGACGTTTTGCTTCTTAGTTTTCATTGCTAACTCCTAATAATTCATTGACAGCAAGTTTCGCTCCCGCTCCACGCAGGAAAACGTCAGCTGTCATTTTTTTCTTGCCTGAAGGCTGTAGTTCCGTAATCTTTATAAACGAACCGCTGCCAGTCGCAACAATTAGGCCGTCGTCCTCGATGCTTACAATTGTGCCTGGAAGAGCATCTGACTGTCTAGCTATCTTTGTTGCGCCCCATATTTTCATCGGCTTGTTCTCATACTCTGTAAAGGCAACCGGCCATGGATTCATACCGCGAATTTTGTTATAGATCTGCTCTCCTGATGTGGACCAATCGATTCTTTCATCAGATCTTTTAATATTCGGTGCAAATGTAGCCTTCTCGTCCTCCTGAGGTATTGGAGTCAATTCACCGGCAATCAGCTTAGGTAATGTGCTTGACAAAAGCTCACTGCCTGTCTCACTCAGTTTATCATGCAAGGAGCCGACTGTATCTTCTTCCTCAATCGTTACTTCGGCAACCGTCAGGATGTCTCCTGCATCGAGTTTTTCTGCCATATACATAATTGTAATCCCTGTTTTTTCTTTCCCTTGGATAATGCTGTAATGAATTGGCGCTCCGCCTCTAAGTTCAGGTAAAAGGGATGCATGGACATTTATACAGCCAAGTTTCGGCGCATCAAGAAGCTCTTTCGGCAGAATCTGGCCAAAAGCTGCTGTTACAATCAAGTCTGGATTCAATGCAATTATTTGGGCCAATTCTTCAGATTGACGTATTTTCTCTGGCTGATAGACTGGTATGCCGTGCTTTATTGCTTCAACTTTTACTGGTGGAGGAGTAAGCACTTTTTTTCTGCCGACAGGACGGTCAGGCTGTGTAACAACTGCAATGACTTCATAACCGTCCTCTATTATGCGCTGCAATACCGGTACAGAAAAGTCAGGTGTGCCCATAAATACTATTTTCGTCATCAGCTCTCCACTCCTTCAAGTTCATCTTCTTCTAGATAACGAGATACTTTAGAAGTAAACAACACCCCGTCCAAATGATCCATCTCATGTAAAATCGCTCTTGCTAAAAAGTCCTCTGCTTCAATCGTAAACATTTTCCCCCTGCGATTTTGCGCCTGAACTTTTATAGAAAATGGTCTACTTACTTCCCCATAAAGTCCTGGAAAGCTTAAGCAGCCTTCTGGCCCTGTTTGTTCTCCATTTGCTGACAACAGCACAGGATTAATAAGTTCAATCGTTCCAGATTCATCCTCGATATCGACAACCGCAATGCGTTTGCTGATACCAATTTGTGGTGCTGCTAGTCCAACCCCGTCAAATTCTATCATTGTTTCATACATATCATTCAATAATTTCGCTAACTTTTTATCGAAAACTGTCACCTCTGTGCACGGCTGTTCTAAAACCGGATCAGGAGACAGCACTATTTTTCTTACAGACACTGCTTTTCCTCCAATAACTTATATTAAGAAAACTTCCTTCAAAAATCTGAAGGCTGTACTTAATAATCTTTCTTTATTTAAAAAATGCTGTCACATTAGTATATAAGGATTAACATCTATCGAAATTTGTAAACCATTTGTACTCATTTCACCTTGATAGTGATCTAAAATCGACTTCAAGACCTCTTTCAAGTTTGGTTCCTGTTTGTATTTTATCAGACACTGATACCGATATCTATTTTTTATTCTGGAAATAGGGGAAGCAACTGGGCCTAATACGACCGTCTTAGGAGATAGCTTATGCCGTACAACTTTTGTAATCTGTTCCGTTACTGCTACTGTTTTCATCAGTTCCTCATGGCTGACAGTTATTAGTGTTATATAGTAATAAGGAGGATAGGAATGGTTTCTTCTTATCATCATCTCACTCTGATAAAATTCGTCATAATCTTGCAGACTTGCCAATTCAATACTGTAATGCTCTGGCGTATATGTCTGGAAGATTACTTCCCCGGCTAATTCATGCCTGCCGGCCCGCCCGCTCACCTGAGTAAGCAGCTGGAATGTCTTTTCTGAGGAGCGGAAGTCAGGCAAATGCAGCATCGTGTCGGCTGAAAGTACTCCGACTAATGTGATTTTCGGGAAGTCCAGTCCTTTTGCAATCATTTGTGTTCCTAACAATATGTCCGCATTTCCCTCTTGAAATTCCCTCAAAAGCCTCTCGTGGGAACCTTTGCGGCTTGTTGTATCAACATCCATCCGTATAACTTTTGCCTCTGGTATTACCTTGGCGAGTTCTTCTTCGACTTTTTGTGTCCCTGTGCCAAAATAGCGTATATGTTCGCTGTTACAATCAGGGCAAACAAGCGGCGTTTGGTCTTCATATCCGCAATAATGGCATTTCATCTGATTAGAAAAGCGATGATAAGTTAAGCTGATATCACAATGAGGACATTTTACCACATAACCACAATCACGACACATAACAAAAGAAGAATGACCACGTTTATTCAGGAATAATACGGTCTGCTCTTGTTTTTCCAGACGGATTTTCAGCTTTTCTAGCAGCACTCGCGAGAACATCGAGCGGTTTCCTTCTTTAAGCTCTTCCCGCATATCCACAATTTCCACTTCCGGCAGCGGCCTGTTATTCATTCTGCTAGGGAGAGACAATAGAGTATAAACACCCTTTTGTGCTCTTGCAAAGCTTTCTAATGACGGTGTAGCACTGCCAAGAACAACAGGGCAGCCATGCCTTATACCTCTTTCAATTGCTGCATCTCTCGCATGATATCTTGGATTCTCCTCTTGTTTATATGTCATCTCATGTTCTTCATCAATGATGATGATTCCGAGATTCTCAAACGGAGCGAATATTGCTGATCTTGCACCTACTACTACCTTTACTTCTTTTCGCTGAATTTTTCTCCACTCATCATATTTTTCTCCGACAGATAATCCGCTATGGAGGACGGCAACCTGGTCCCCGAACCGACCTTTAAATCTGTTGACCATTTGAGGAGTTAAGGCAATTTCCGGAACTAGAACAATTGCTTCTTTTCCTTTTTCAAGGACATTTTGAATAGACTGCAGATAAACCTCTGTCTTTCCGCTTCCTGTAACGCCGTACAGTAAAAAGACTTCATGCTTATCATTCCTAATTGATGAATGAATCGGCTCAATCGCTTTTGCTTGCTCGCTTGTCAAGGCAAGTGGAGCTGTTTTGGCAAATTGCCTTTGCTCATATGGATCCCGGTAGATTTCAAGATTCTTTTCAGCAAGAACTTGCTTTTCAATAAGGCCTTTTACTGCAGAACTTGAAATATTTAATCTTTCAAGCAAAAGCTTCTGTTCAATCGGAGCTCTGTTTTGGATAAAAAACTCAACCACTTGTTTTTGTTTAATCGCTTGTTTAGACAAGGAATCAGCGTAAACTTGCATATCCTTTTCACTCATAAGGGGGATAATATGCTTCGTTTTTTTCTTTTTCCCCCTTGATTGCACTTTGTATTGGACTTCCACAATACCTTCTTTAACTAGCTTCTGAATCGAAGGAATGGAGGCATGCTTAATTGCTTCCTCCCAAAGGACTTCTTCATCGTTCGCTAGAAGCTGACTCAATCCCTCGGGCAGCATAACTTCATGTTCATCCTTTACAAGTTTAAGCTTACGTTCATACTTTGCCTTCAATGCAGGGGGCAGCATTACCTGATAAGCAGAGATTTTATAGCATAATGTAGTTTTGGAAAGCCAATCGCCAAGCGATAGGAGCTCTTCATTTAACACGGGGACTACATCCATCGGTTCAATCACTTTTTTTAATGATTTAAAAGAGGATTCATCTACTACAGACTCTACAAAACCCTGCACCTTTCTCGGTCCAAAAGGAACAATCACACGCATTCCCGGCTGGATGACTTCTTCCAAGTGCTCTGGTATTAAGTAGTCGAATGGCCTGTCTGTTTGATGTGCAGGCACGTCCACAATTACCTTTGCAACACTCATCTTAAATCTCTTCCTTCATATAATAGGCTTGCTCAAGAATCTTTGCAGCCACTTCATCCTTTGTCATAAGAGGAAGCTCAAACTTAGAACCATCACGTTTATAGATTGTCACAAGATTCGTATCTGTGCCAAATCCTGCTCCCTCAGTAGTCAAATTGTTAGCAACAATCATATCCGCATTTTTCTTATTGAGCTTTTCTTGGGCATATTGATCAACGCTTTGTGTCTCAGCAGCAAAGCCGATCAGCACTTGATTTGTTTTTTGTTTTCCCAGCTCTAGCAAGATGTCCTTTGTTCTCGTAAATTCGATAAATTCTGTACCATCTTTCTTTTTTACTTTATGCTCATGTGCCTGAACCGGCTTATAATCGCTCACTGCAGCTGTTTTCACGATAATATCAGCCTTACTGCTGTTTTCCATTACTTTTTCGTACATTTCTTCTGCACTTTCGACATGGAGCACTTCTGCTTCTTTCGGTGGTGTCAAATGGGTGGGACCTGTGACAAGAATAACTTTTGCTCCCATTTTCACTGCTTGCTTCGCTACACTATAACCCATCTTCCCGGTTGAATGGTTGGAAATAAATCGCACAGGATCAATTTTTTCTCGAGTAGGTCCTGCTGTTATTAAAACTGTTTTCCCTTCGAGCAGCTTCTTTTCCCCTTTGAAATGGGCTTCCATATGCTCGATGATTTTTTCAGGCTCCTCAAGCCGGCCTTTCCCAACATATCCGCACGCTAAATAGCCTTCCCCTGGATTAATGAAGCGGTAACCAAATCGATATAATTCTTCGATGTTTTTTTGAACAGCTGGGTGATCATACATATGCACATTCATAGCTGGAGCTATCCAGACATCAGAGGTTGCTGCAAGCAAGGTTGTGGATATCATATTATCAGCAATCCCATTTGCCAATTTACCGATGATATTCGCTGTTGCAGGCCCTACTAAAATTAAGTCCGCCCAGTCTGCAAGGTCGATATGTGCGATTACTTTTGGATCCTTTTCATCAAAAGTATCTGTAAACACCTCGTTTTTCGAAAGCGCCTTAAATGTGAGCGGGGACACAAATTGCATAGCTGATTCTGACATGATTACTTTGACATCTGCACCTTTTTGAGTAAGCTTGCTAGTCAAAGCACACATCTTATAAACAGCGATTCCCCCTGTTACACATAATAGAATCTTTTTTCCTTGTAACAATTTGCATCCACTTCTTTCTTTCTTTAGTACTCTTATTATGCAAGAAAACAAAAGATTTTTCACCTGAAGTAACTCTCTTTAGTTTACTATAGCTTTGTCCACTCCATGAAAAAAGACCGATCTGATAAGAGATCCAGTCTTTTCTTTTGTACTATTCACTCTTATAAGCGTGAACCTACTAACATTGATAAAATTATTCTTTGTCAGCTGGATCGTTTACACGGTATGTTAGCTGATCTTGATTGATTTCTTCCAACGCTTTTCCTACGTTTTTGTGGGATATATATTTATCCATTTGCGGCTTTGCATTTAACTGAAGCTTTCTTGCTCTTTTTGCTGCAACCGACACTAATGAATATTTAGAATCAATTTTTGTCAACAATGAATCAATAGATGGATTTAACATAGGTTAATTAGCCTCCAGCATTTTTTTATATTTTGGTTCTACTCTTTCTCTTCTGCAATGTTCTGCAACAATGATTGCTTTAATTTTATCACATGCATTTTCGACTGTGTCATTTTCAACTACATAGTCATACAAATGCATCATCTCAATTTCTTCTCTTGCCACATTCATTCGGTTATTAATGATTTCTTCCGTTTCTGTTCCTCTTGTGACAATACGGTTTTTTAATTCGGACAAACTCGGAGGGCTCAGGAATATAAATAGGCCATCAGGGAATTTATCCCTCACTTGCCTTGCGCCTTCAACTTCTATTTCCAAGAAAACATCTTTGCCTTTATCTGTTGTCTCTCTAACATAGTCGACTGGCGTCCCATAATAATTGCCGACGAATTCAGCGTATTCCAGAAGTTTTCCTTGCTCGATTAAATCTTCAAATTCTTGTCTAGTCTTAAAGAAATAATCGACTCCATCTACTTCACCTGTCCGGGGAAGCCTTGTTGTCATAGAGATGGAGTATTCAAAAGAAGTATTTTCCTGAGAGAAAATCTCCTTGCGGACCGTTCCTTTACCTACACCGGAAGGTCCTGACAAAACAATCAAAAGTCCTTTATCTACCAAAACTTTCTCCTACCCTTCATCCAAAATTTCATCACGGTCATTTAATCGATGTGCAACCGTCTCAGGCTGAACAGCAGACAGGATAACATGATCGCTATCCATCACGATTACGGCTCTTGTTCTCCGGCCATATGTTGCATCAATAAGTGAGCCTCGATCTCTAGCATCTTGAATTATGCGCTTAATTGGAGCTGATTCAGGACTTACGATCGAAATGATCCGGTTTGCAGAAACAATATTACCGAAACCAATGTTAATAAGCTTGATGGACATAATTCTACCCCAATCATATTGTATTATTTTTGACGAGTTAGACTTAATCTAAACGTTCCTCATTCAATGTTTTGGACTTGCTCCCTTATTTTCTCCAAGAGACTTTTCAGCTCCACTACAACAGAGGCTAGATCTGCTGCATTGCCTTTTGCACCGATGGTATTCGCTTCCCTGTTCATCTCCTGTAAAAGAAAATCTAGCTTTCTGCCAACAGGTCCAGTTTCATCTATTATAGAAGCAAATTGGTGGATATGGCTATACATGCGCACCAACTCTTCAGAAATATCTGCTTTGTCAGCAAAAATCGCTACTTCTGTCAGCAGCCTGTTTTCATCGATTAAGCCTGATGTATAGCGTTCTAGCTTCTCCTTTAGCCTATCTCGATAGCTTTCAGCCACCTTTGGTGCAAGCACCTTCAGCTGGTCTGTAACCTGGCCGACGTTTTGAAGCAGTGCGCTAATGCTTGCTTTTAATTCCCGGCCCTCCGCTTGTCTCATTACAGACAAATTAGCTGCAGCATCTACCACAGCACTCAAAAGGAGCGGCTCAAGTTCTGCAGCATTAATGGTTTCATCCAAAATTTTAAAGCAATCCTTGTTTTGTAATAACTCAGGAATCGACACCGGTTGGTTGATTCCATACCTGACTCTCATCTCTTCAAGTACTCGGTAATACTCATCAAGCAATTGCCAATCAACGACCATTTTTTGATTTTTGACGTTATCACCATCGATTGTGATGAATATTTCTGCTCTTCCTCTATGTATATATTCCGCGATTGTCTTTTTCACTGCGTCTTCCAATATTGCGTATTGTTTCGGCATACGGACAGTCTGTTCGCAGAAGCGGTGATTAACAGTCTTGATTTCAACAGTTATGGAAATGCCCTCACCGTTTCGGAAACCCAGTCCATAGCCAGTCATGCTTTTCACCATATATCAACACATCCAATTGTTTGGCATATAGAGTTATCGTTACTGCTGCCATTTAATCCGTTGCTCTTGTAGAGATATCCGCATAAAAAAACAAAAGGCATAGAGTTATCTCTAGTACCTTTTGGATTATAACATATTTTATTTTGATTTACTTAACAAAAATGATCCTGCTAGTAAAAAAGTTGGAACAGAAGCTAGACCTATCACCATTAGCCAATCTTTTGGAAGGATTGCGACTGTATGGAATATGCCTTGCAATGCAGGCACATATATAACGACAAGCACTAACAACAGTGAGGAAATGACTGCCCAAACCAAATACATATTTCCAAATGGATTACGGGATAAGATTGATTTTTCACTGCGGCAGTCAAAAACATGAATCAACTGTGCCATTACTAATGTTGCAAAGGCAATTGTCTGGGCATATGCAAGATTATCAGGGTTTTCATTATAGGCGAACATAAATGCCGCAATTGTTGATATCCCGATTAAAAATCCTCTTGAAATGACTTTCCAACCTAGCCCTCTTGCAAACACGCCTTCATTTGGACTGCGCGGATCTCGCTTCATTACATTATCCTCTGGTCTATCTAATCCTAATGCCATAGCAGGCAGACCATCTGTGACCAGGTTAACCCAAAGAATTTGAATCGGCACTAACGGCAGCGGCAGTCCCAATATCATTGCAAAAAGCATGACCAGAATCTCCCCTACATTGGATGCCAGTAAATAGCGGATAAATTTGCGGATATTTTCATATATATTTCTTCCCTCTATAATTGCTGATTTAATAGAAGCGAAGTTGTCATCCATTAATACAAGGGAAGAAGCTTCTTTTGCTACATCTGTCCCTGTAATTCCCATGGCAATCCCAATATCTGCGGTTTTAATAGCAGGAGCATCATTGACTCCGTCCCCTGTCATTGCAACGATATGTCCCCTGTTTTGGAAGGCCTGGACAATTTTCAGCTTGTGTTCAGGTGAAACCCTTGCAAATACAGACACATGATCAACAACATCCTCTAACTCTTCCACACTCATATTAGAGAGCTCTTTACCTTCAAGCACTCTTGACTGGCTGTTAGCAATGCCAAGCTCTTTGGCAATAGCGTTAGCTGTAATGACATGGTCACCAGTAATCATGACAGTCTTGATTCCAGCTTCCCTACATTCTTTTACAGCTTTTTTCACTTCAGGACGCGGTGGATCAATGATTCCTTGCAATCCAATAAACACAAGTTCGCTTTCGGCCTCTTTTTCATGCAAAATGATAGTGTTGGCTGAAATCTCTTTATAAGCAATCGCAATCGTCCTTAACGCCTGGGAGGCAAGACCATCAATTGCTGCTTGTACGACCGTTTTCTCACGGCTGCCGATATTTTCCGTTCTATTCCCCATCAAGATAGTCTTACTTTGTCCAATTAAAACATCTGGGGCACCTTTTGTTACTACAAACTGTCTTCCTGTTGAATCCTTAACGATGACACTCATCATCTTTCTTGTCGAATCAAATGGAAATTCATTCACTATCTCGAACTGACTCAACAGTTGGCTCTTCGTAAACCCGGCCTTCATCCCGGCAACAATCAGCGCTCCTTCTGTTGGATCACCATTCAAAACGAATTCTCCTGATTTTTGTTCAATTTCTGCATGATTGCAAAGCATTCCGAAAGTAAGGAGCTGTTGAAGAACTTTTTCGTTTTTAGGATCAATGACTTGATCCTTCTCAAAATAGTTACCTTGCGGCTCATAGCCTGTACCGTCTACTGACCATGTGCGCCCGCTGCTCCAAATTTTTGTCACTGTCATCTTGTTTTGCGTTAATGTCCCTGTTTTATCCGAACAAATTACAGAAGCACAGCCAAGCGTCTCTACCGCTGGAAGCTTCCGGACAACAGCATTTTTGCGTATCATCTTTTGAACACCAAGGCTCAATGCGATTGTCACAATTGCCGGCAGTCCTTCCGGAATAGCTGCGACAGCTAAAGATACACCTGCAAGTACCATTGTGTATAAATCATTCCCTTGGAGCACACCAATTCCAACAACAAGTACAGTCAAGAACAATGCTGTAACAATCAGGATTTTCCCCAGCTGCTCTAGTCTGCGCTGCAGCGGTGTCGTTTGTGATTCTGCATTTTGCAAAAGATCCGCGATTTGGCCCATAGCCGTTTTCATCCCTGTAGCAATGACAACACCCATGCCGCTTCCTCTCGTGACCATTGTCCCCATAAAGCCCATATTTTCCATATCACCCAACGTCAAATTTGGGTTTTTAATGGAATCTGTGACTTTTTGGACAGGAACAGACTCACCTGTCAGAGCAGATTCCTCTACCTCCAAGCTCCGTGATTCTATGACCCGGACATCAGCACCGATTCTGTCCCCACTGGTAAACTTGATAACATCTCCTGGCACAAGGTCTCTTGACAGTACCTTTTCCCATTCACCGTTTCTGAGTACTTGAACTTGAGGCTGGGATAACTCCTTTAATGCAGAAAGTGATTTTTCCGCTCTTCTCTCCTGGTAAAAGCCAAGAAAACTATTGATAATGATGATTGCAATAATCGCAATCGCATCAATATATTCGCCTAATAAACCTGAAATCAACGTTGCTGCCAAAAGCACCAGTACCATAAAATCCTTAAATTGGTTGAAGAATAAGAGCAATGCACTTTGCTTTTCTCCTTCCTCCAATTCATTAGTACCGAATTGCTTCACGCGCTTGCCGACATCTTCATCCGACAATCCAGCCGAAAAATCAGTATTCAATGCTTTTTCCACTTCGTTTTCATTCATTTCATGATAGTTCATCCGGCCATCTCACTTCCCCCTTTTCTAAAATCAGGCTCGCCAATAAAAAGGCGAAGAAAATTATAGTTGTTCGAACACCTGCCAAACCTACATAGTTGTCCCACACCACTATACAGAAATCATATTCAGGCATTAAAGAAATAATGCTATTAATAATTAGAAAAGTGGAAAAGCCTTCCTCTAAATTCACTATTGTAGAGCTCATGCTTTATAATAGAAGAAAATTCATGTACATTAATAGAAGTACTGATTTTATCCGTAAAGAAAAGGAATGTTTATTATGTCATTTGATGGTTTATTTACTAGAGCGATGGCTTCGGAAATCTCGCAAAATCTAAAAGGTGGAAGAATCAATAAGGTTCAGCAGCCTTTCACTAATGAAATTGTCTTAATTGTCCGGGCAAACGGCAAAAACCAAAAGCTGCTTCTTTCCGTCCATCCAAGCTATGCAAGAATTCAACTCACACAAGAAACATATGAGAATCCAAAAGAACCACCAATGTTCTGTATGCTTTTGCGCAAGCATTTAGAAGGTTACTTTATCGAAAATATATATCAAGTAGAAAATGAACGGATGATTGTCCTTGAAGTTAAAGGACGGAATGAAATCGGGGATATTTCTTATAAAAAACTTATCATTGAGATAATGGGCAGGCACAGCAATATCATCTTAGTGGACCAAGAGAAAAACACGATTATGGACAGCATTAAGCATGTCTCCTATGCTGTTAACAGCCACCGGGCCATTCTGCCAGGCTATGAATATATTTCGCCACCAGCACAAGAAAAAATCAATCCTCTAGAAGCGTCTGAAGAAGAAGTGCTCAAAAATATTGATTTTAACGGCGGAAAGCTCGATAAGCAGCTTGTTCAGCACTTTTCAGGACTTTCACCGCTAATTGCTAAGGAAATCGTATACCAGGCAGGTTTAGCGAATAGAACTACGCTTCCCGCAGCCTTCGCAGCAGCGATGGCAGCCGTGAAGGCTGCAAAATTCGATCCTGCAATCATGATGACCGAAAACAAGGAATACTTTTATTTTGTTCCGATTGAACATGTCGGCGGTGAAACAAAATCCTTTCCTACCTTAAGCGAAATGCTCGACCGCTTCTATTTCGGGAAAGCCGAAAGAGACCGTGTCAAGCAGCAGAGCAATGATTTAGAACGCTTCATTCAAAATGAGCGGGATAAAAACAGCAAAAAAATCAGCAAATTAGAAAAAACTTTGGCGGTAGCTGAGAATGCAGACCAGCACCAGCTCCTCGGTGAATTGCTGACAGCTAATTTATATGCTGCCAAAAAAGGGATGAAAAAGCTTGAAGTCATCAATTATTATGATCCTGACGGTAGCAGCATGGAAATTGAGTTAAATCCAAGACTGACACCTTCTGAAAATGCCCAAAAGTATTTCACTCGGTATCAAAAGGCAAAAAACTCCATTGATATAATCAAGGAACAAATTAGACTTGCTGAAACAGAGCTTGAATATTTTGATTCCCTGTATCACCAAATTTTGACTGCATCGCCGAAAGACATTCAGGAAATTCGAGAAGAATTAATTGAGGAAGGCTATTTAAGAGAAAGACAGAAAAAGCAGATGAAAAAAGCGCAAAATGCGAAGCCTGTTCTTGATCAATATACTTATGAAGAAACAGAAATATTAGTAGGTAAAAATAATAAGCAAAATGATTATTTAACTAATAAAGTTGCGGCTAGAGATGAAATTTGGCTGCATACGAAGGATATCCCAGGAAGTCATGTTGTTATCCGCAGCAAAAATCCTTCTGAGGAAACAATTCTCCAAGCTGCAAAGCTTGCAGCATATTTCAGTAAGGCTAGACAATCTAGTTCGGTTCCAGTAGACTACACGCTCGTCCGCCATGTAAAAAAACCAAGTGGAGCGAAGCCGGGATTTGTTATTTATGATAATCAGCAGACAGTTTATGTGACACCAGACGAAGAAACAATTATTTCCTTAAAAAAATAGGAGCATAATCCCGATTAAATCGGGATTATGCTCCTTTTGTTTACTTACCCCATTCTGCAGGATTTTCCTTCCAAGCCTGCAGGCTTGCAACATCACTTTCCTTAATATAGCCGTTTCGCTGTGCTACCTCAAGAAGTGCTGTATAATCTGTCAAAGAATAGCTTTCAATTTTTGCATCTGCAAGCAGTTCTTTCCCTTTTGGCAGCTCGTATGTAAAAATGGATACAACTCCGAGCACTTCACAACCTGCTTCACGAAGACTGTTTACAGCTGTTATCACACTGCCGCCTGTAGAAATTAAATCCTCTACAACAACGACCTTTTGGCCTTTGTCTGCTTTTCCTTCGATTTGGTTTCCTTTACCGTGCTCCTTTGCTTTAGAGCGGACATAAGCCATCGGTAAATCAAGCACATCACTTACCCATGCCGCATGGGGAATACCCGCAGTTGCTGTTCCTGCCACTATTTCTGTTTCCGGGAAATGCTCCTTAATCAAATCAGCCAATCCTTGTGCAATGTCTTTGCGCACTTTTGGATAAGACAATGTTAAACGGTTATCACAATAAATTGGTGATTTTAATCCTGAAGACCATGTAAATGGATCGTTTGGCTGTAAAAATACTGCCTTTATTTCTAATAGTTGTTCCGCAATTCTTTGATTCATAATGTTACACCTTCCCATTCTGTTTTAAACAATTGATAGCTTTCATATGGATTCAGCGCGCGGGTAATTGATCTACCAACTACAATCGCAGATACCCCTGATTCTTTAGCTGACCTTGGTGTTGCTACACGGACTTGATCTTGAACATCATCCGATGACAGCCTGATTCCTGGCGTTACTGTCAAAAAGTCTGCACCAATACGTTCTCGAATCATCGCTGCTTCTAACGGGGAACAAACAACGCCATCCATGCCTGCTTGCTTTGTAATCGCTGCATAATGAGCAACAGATTCTTGTAACGGAAGCTTAATTTGCTGCCACTCTTGCATTTCTTCCTGTGAAGTGCTCGTCAGCTGTGTAACAGCTATCGCAAAAGGTCTTTTTTGCCCTGCCGGTGTTCCAGCATCAAGGCCTTCAAGGGCGCTTTCCATCATGCGGATTCCTCCTGCTGCATGCACATTGACAAGGTCTGCCCCAATGCCTGCAATATTGCGCATTGCACTTTTAACTGTATTAGGAATGTCATGCAATTTCAAATCAAGGAATACTTGATGACCTTGTTCCTTTAATTCGCGGACTATATTTGGGCCTTCTTGATAGAAAAGCTCCATGCCTACTTTAACAAACAGCTTCTCCCCCTTGAAGCCGTCCAAAAAGCGAAACACCTCTTTTTTATCTGGAAAATCAAGTGCGATTATAAGTGAGTTGTTCATTCTTTCCCCAGCTCCTTCCTGTACATTCTGAGATGTGATTAATTCCGTATTTGTCCATTAAGCTTGGGAGTTCATCAATGATGGTAGGACAGATGAACGGGTCTACAAAGTTTGCTGTTCCTACTGCCACAGCACTTGCACCTGCATAGAAAAACTCAAGCACATCCTCCGCACTTGAGATGCCGCCCATGCCTATTATCGGAAGCTTTACTTGCTGGCTCACCTCATAAATCATGCGGATAGCGACAGGCTTAATTGCAGGCCCTGACAGTCCTCCAGACTTATTTGCAAGGATGGGATTGCCTGTTCTTAAATCAAGGCGCATTCCAAGTAAGGTGTTGATCATTGTCAGGCCGTCTGCACCGCCATCTTCCACCGCTTTTGCCATTTCCACTATATTAGTGACGTTCGGTGAAAGCTTTACGTAGACTGGCTTTTGTGAAACTTCCTTCACCTTTTTCGTCAAGCTTTTCGCCACCTCCGGAATCGTACCGAAGGCAATACCTCCTGTCTTAACATTTGGACAGGATATATTAAGCTCCAATGCTGCCACATTTGGCGCTTTTGATATTTCTCTTGCAACCTCGATATAATCTTCTTCTAAAGACCCTGCCACATTTGCAATTATTGGCACATCATAGGAATTTAGCCACGGCAGCTCTTCTCCCATTACCTTTTTTAAGCCAGGGTTTTGCAGGCCAATGGCATTAAGCATCCCTGAGTTTGTTTCTGCAACCCTTGGTGTTGGGTTTCCAAATCTCGGTTCAACTGTCGTTGCCTTTATCATAATGGCTCCCAATTGACTCAAGTCATAAAGATTGCTGTATTCTCGTCCAAATCCAAAGCAGCCTGATGCAGGCATAATCGGATTTTTCAAATTCAAGCCTGGTAGCTCAACATTTAACCTGTTCATATTACTACCTCCCCTGCCCTGAATACCGGACCATCTGTACAAATCTTTTTGTATGAAATACCTGTCGGGTCATCTTTAGTATGACACACACAAGCAAAACATGCGCCAATGCCACAGCCCATTCGCTCTTCTAAGGAAATATAAGCTCTTTCTCCCGCGAAGTTTTTCTCAAGATTTCTTAACATTGGTGTCGGTCCACATGAATATAGAACATCATACTGAAGTTCTTCTTGCTCGATCACATCTGTAACAAACCCTTTTACACCCATTGTCCCGTCTACTGTTGCGACGAAGGTAGCTCCCATTTGTGCAAATCTCTGTTCATAGAAAGCTGCTGATGCCGTTTGGAATCCAAGCACAATGACAACTTTTACTCCTTTTGCAGTCAATTGATAGGCAAGCTCGTATAATGGTGGAACACCAATGCCGCCTCCGACAAGTAGTGCTGTTTCTCCTCTGTTTGTACCATCTACTGGAAATCCGTTACCAAGAGGACCTAGAACATCGACGAGCTCGTGATTTTGCTTTTTGGCGAGTAGCTTCGTGCCTTTTCCTTCCGCCCTGTAAATCATCGTAAAGGTATTATTTTCATGATTTATTTTAGATATGCTTATAGGTCTTCTTAATAAAGGATCAAAGCCATCTGTCACCTTTACATGGACAAATTGACCAGGCGCGCTCATTTCATGAACAAGCTCACCTTTTAGGGTGAGCTCCATAATGTTTTCTGCTATTTCCTTGTGTGAAATCACGGTGCATTTTTCATTTTTGATCATGCAAGGACCGCCTCCATCTTTTTACCTGCTGGTGTCATTGCTTCTGCAGAGAATGTCATTGATTCTACTACACGCAATATCGCTTCTGCTGTATCAAGGGAAGTCAAGCATGGGATTCCGTTTTCAACTGATTCCCTTCTGATTCTGAAACCATCTCGAGCTGGCTGGCTTCCTTTAGAGAATGTGTTGATAACAAATTGTGCCTGACCATTGCGGATGACATCAATTAATGTCGTACCTTCGCCGCCGATCTTATCAACTACACTAACGGGAATTGCATTCTCCTGCAAAAATTCTGCAGTTCCGCTTGTTGCCATTAGGCTGTAGCCGATATTGACGAAACGCTTAGCCAACAGCAAGGCTTCTTCCTTATCCTTATCACCGATTGTAAGGAGAACTGTTCCAAACGTCTGAATTTTCATACCGGATGCTACAAGTCCTTTATACAAAGCCTTTTCCAGTGTAATGTCTTTGCCCATTACCTCTCCTGTTGACTTCATTTCTGGACCAAGTGTTATGTCTACACGGCGCAGCTTCGCAAATGAGAAGACTGGAACTTTAACAAATACGCCTTGCTTTTCTTCAACAAGCCCAGAAGTGTAGCCTTGTGCTTTCAAGCTGTTGCCTAGAATTACCTTTGTAGCGATTTTTGCCATTGGAACATTTGTGATTTTGCTCAAGAAAGGAACCGTCCTGCTTGAACGCGGGTTTACTTCTAAAACAAAAACCTCGCCTTTAGAAATAACATACTGGATATTTAATAACCCCACGATCTTTAACCCTTTTGCTAACTTAGTTGTAAAGTCGATCAATGTTTGCTTGATGTCCGCTGACAAGCTTTGCGGCGGGTAGACAGCGATCGAGTCGCCAGAGTGAACCCCTGCTCTTTCAATATGCTCCATGATGCCTGGGATGACTACATCTACACCATCACAGATGGCATCTACTTCAATCTCCTTACCAGTCAGGTATCGGTCAATCAAAATCGGCTGTCCTGGACTTGCTTCTACTGCTTTTTCCATATAAGGAACCAATTCTTCTTCTTTATATACTATCTGCATCGCTCTTCCGCCAAGAACATAAGATGGACGAACAAGGACCGGATAACCGATAGAATCAGCTACTTTTACTGCTTCCTCTACTGTCAATGCAGTTTTACCTTCAGGCTGCGGAATCCCTAATGCCTGCAGGCTTGATTCAAATTTATCTCTATCTTCTGCTCTGTCCAAATCTTCTAAGGAAGTTCCAAGAATTTTGACTCCTCTGTTCGCCAGCTCAGATGCTAGGTTTATTGCTGTTTGTCCGCCGAATTGCACGACAACACCTTCTGGTTTTTCTAAGTCGATGATGTGCATAACATCTTCAATTGTCAGCGGCTCAAAATAAAGTTTATCGGAGACACTGAAATCTGTAGAGACAGTTTCCGGGTTATTGTTGATGATTATTGCTTCATAGCCCGCCTCTTTAATTGCCCAGACAGAATGAACTGTTGCATAATCAAACTCAATTCCTTGTCCGATGCGAATTGGCCCTGAGCCTAAAACAACGATGCTTTTTTTGTCTGTTACAACTGATTCATTTTCATCCTCGTACGTTCCATAGTAGTATGGTGTTTCGGATTCAAATTCAGCTGCACATGTATCAACCATCTTGTAAACCGGTACAAGCTTGTTGTCTTTTCTCCAGTTGTATATTTCAAGTTCTGTTGTGTTCCATAATTTAGCGAGCTGTATATCAGCAAAGCCCTTTTCCTTGGCAATTTTTGCATATTCTAATTCAAATGGATGATTTGCCAGCTCTTTTTCCAATTTGATGATTCCTTCGAGCTTGTGCAAGAAGAAAAGATCTATTTTGCTCCAGTCATGTATTGTTTGGATGGAAATGCCTCTGTTCATTGCTTCTGCTACATAAAATAATCTTTCGTCTCCAGCCACTCGAATTCTTTTTTCAATAAGTTCGTCACTGACAGTGCTTCCTGAATTAAGGGCAAAGTGGTAGACTTTTGCTTCTAAAGAACGAATTGCTTTTAGTAGAGATTCCTCAAACGTTCTTCCGATTGCCATTACTTCTCCAGTCGCTTTCATTTGCGTGCCTAGATTTCTTTTCGCAGATTCGAATTTATCGAATGGGAAGCGAGGGATTTTGCTTACAACATAATCAAGTGCAGGCTCGAAGCTTGCATATGTTTTTCCTGTTACTGGGTTCATCATCTCATCTAACGTTAAGCCAACAGCGATTTTTGCAGCAAGCTTTGCAATAGGATAGCCTGTCGCTTTACTAGCAAGCGCAGACGACCGGCTTACCCTTGGGTTTACTTCAATAATATAGTATTGGAAGCTGTCTGGATCCAGTGCAAGCTGTACATTACAACCACCCTCGATTTTTAGTGCACGAATAATCTTTAATGATGTGTTCCGCAGCATCTGGTATTCTCTGTCGCTTAACGTTTGGCTTGGAGCAACTACGATGCTGTCTCCCGTATGGATGCCGACAGGATCAATGTTTTCCATGTTACAAACTACGATTGCATTATCATTGCTGTCGCGCATTACTTCATATTCAATTTCCTTAAAGCCTGCAATGCTTTTTTCCAACAAACATTGAGTAACCGGGCTATTTTTCAAACCGCTTGTCACTATTTCGTTCAGCTCAGCATCATTATTACAGATGCCTCCGCCTGTTCCTCCTAATGTAAAGGCAGGGCGAACGATAACTGGATAACCGATTTGTTCCACAAACGCTTTTGCTTCGTCCATGTTATGGATAATTTCACTGTCAGGAACGGGCTCACCAAGTTCATTCATTAAGGTGCGGAATAGATCTCTGTCCTCTGCCTGCTGAATTGCCGAAAGTTTGGTT
>Ga0209463_1000987_pt1 | contig 18655 bp, 19 predicted proteins | sample AgamicMgSfrz_FD_187169 | JGI IMG/M metagenome (GOLD analysis project Ga0209463, IMG submission 187169) | Agave microbial communities from Guanajuato, Mexico - Mg.Sf.rz (SPAdes) (version 2) | ecosystem: Host-associated > Plants > Phyllosphere > Phylloplane/Leaf | place: Guanajuato, Mexico... | reverse complement strand
AATCACTAGTTGACGTTGATGCAGTCAGTTTTTATTACTGGCTATTAGACAAAGAATATAGATTCGTAATTGAAATAAATGATGAAGAATTGATTAGGGTTGGGTTTCGCTAATACTCTAAGCATATTTCCTCATTCTACTGATCTGCAAAATTTAAATTGTATTATTTATCAAAGACTTAAAATATACGAATGTCACGTAAAACGATTGGTGTTAATCATGTTTATGTTTATAATTACGTTGATTTGGATAACTTGCATTTATAAAATGTAAATATTTTACAAATGCAAGTTAAACAAACATGTTATATTCTTGATATTAAGACGTTTTTTATGAGCATTTCATATAAGTGTGATTTAACTGATTAAGACTATTTTAAAAAACGACATATCAGCGATAATTTATGTCTATTCTGTATAAGTGTTAGCAAGATCGTTTGCAAACTTTTTAGCACTTTTTTAAAACTTAAACCAGAGGAGATTCATACAATTTAGTAACAATGTAAAATTGAATTTATCAAGGATAAACCATTTAACAAATAGTTTGCAGCACTGAATGATTTACAAAAGACTACCCATCGATACACTACGAATAAAAATAATGAGCTAATCGAGGGAATATAATTATTTTTATTTAATTCGCACTTGTACTTCTTGTTCTTGTATTACTTGAATGATTAACTCCAATACAATATTTTGTATTAACTGATGCTCATTATCATGAAGTGTACTTTGTTCTGATATATATTCAATACATTGATATATATACCCTTCTACCAATAAGCTCCCTTTTTCAACTGTAAGTGTATTTTGCCCATTCTTTTTTACCTTTGGTATTAAAAATTCGGTTTTTGTCAAAATAATCTCCTGTTCAACCTCTTTTATTCCTATGACTTTTTCTTTAAATACAACCTTTTCTCGTAAACTAATTTCACCTTTATATCTTCCTATTTCTATTGGTAGTTTCGCTGTAATAAAATTATTTACGTCTTCCCCATTTTCACTCTCTAATATTATACTGTGAATAGGAATCCATGAAGATGCCTCTACCTTATTCTCTTCTTTATTCCCTTTATTTTTTTGGTTATATAATTCAAAATGAATTCTCTTCTCATGAAGATTTAAAGAAACTAATTTACAATAACTATCCGAATGATATTGTTGCACTGTAGTTAATAACTTACAATCTAATTCACGCCCTTCTACACCTTTTTCATCCCTAAATACAAATGCTTCTTGATTTTTAACATTTATTTTTGGAAATATTTTAAAACTAGTTACTTCTGAAAAAATAGAAAATGGAGTTTTGACCACCAGTGAGCGTATTAAAGGCCCTATTTGTGATCCAGACGCTTTACCTTCTTTCTCTAATTTTGATGCTACATATTCTCCCTTTAATTCAGGTGGTATTTCTTCTTTTCCCCCTCTTTTTTCGTGTAAATTATCTTGTATATTCAGTTTTTTATACTTGTAAATTTCATCCCATATCCCCTTACCAATCCATGGATTTTTCATCACCATCCCCCCGTCTGATGAAATTCAAAAAATTTGTTTTTTGTATGTGACCATTTCATCATTATATATGTTGTATAAAAATAAAAAGAAATTGTCTTTGTTAAAAAGACAATTTCTTTTTATTTTTATAGTGCTACTTGTACTTGTTGTACTTGTAAAACTTTTAAAGTAAGATCTAGTACAATTTTTTCACGAAGCGTATCAAATGGTTCGTTTAGGTTTGTAGGACAAGGTGAAAAGTCTAATTCAAAAAATTGAGCGCTTACTAATTCACAATATGGTTGTTCGTTATAAAAAACTGCATTTTCAAAGAAATATTTGTCTAGACGTGGTAAATCACCGTTTTTAGGATTTATAAAATGAGAAGTAGTGTCCGAAGAAGAAGCTACTAAAGCTAATGATAGAAAATCACCTTCTGTCAGATCTGCAAAACCAGAAAATGGAACATTTGCAATACGATCATATAGAACTCCATTACACTCGTCATTTGCATATTCAATATTTTTACGAATATAGCCTTGTACAAATAATTTCGCTCTTGTAACTCTTCGGTAAGGTGTACCTGGTACTGGTACGAATGCTACAGGCACTAACTTACATTGTGTTAAAAATACGTTTTTTAAGATGCGTTTAATTTCGACTGCTGGAGGCTCTAATGAAATATCGGACTCTACAACAATTTGAAGCGTTCTTTCAGCTAATACAACTGGAATCTTTACAATAGGTGCTCCTGGAGTAACAATTGGTGTTGCAGTCTCATCACTTAATGGTGTTTGGGTTTGTCCCGCTACCTGACATGGTACATTAATTGGACATTGTTCGCTCATGTTTTATGCTCCTCTTTTTATAAGATTTTAGAGTTTATGAAATTTTCAAACTCATAATACTTGTATATGTCTTTCTTCTACTAATGTTTGGGTTCTATAGTAGCCTTTTTAATCATTATCATTAAGTTAGTATAATCTAATCATTTTTATTGAAAATTCTGAAAATTAATATTTTTAGAGGGATACAAATTCTGTTTTCAACGTATCTCGCAGATTCGGTAAAATTATGAAGTCTTTATTACATGAGTTATCTTGAATTTAATTTTGAATATCACGATATGAACATGGTTACCAAATGATCATTTTTATTTTTATCAAGCTATATATTCGTAAAAAATCGCTTTACATATACTGAAGTTTTATTTGTTGTTACATAAAATCTTTTACCTATTCAATTTTGAAATATACATTCAAGACAGTATACTCCAAAATAAGAAATTATTTTAAATTAGAATATTTTCTTTGATAAATGTGTGTTGATTAATTTCATAATCAGTAGTTCTATCCACTCTCCCTTAAAAATTAGCATAGTTTTTATGAATTCTATATCTAGTAGAAAGCTCTCTATCATATAAAAGTATAATAATAGGTTAATAAACAAGCAGTTTTTTTACTAAAACATAGAATAATACTAACCCTAATTGAAGGGCGGCATAAAAGTATTTCCTGGAATAATGATTGCTGGAAATCTAAAGACAAGCACCATTGTGATGACGATAAATTTAGATATATTATTTATATAATTTGTGTTATAGTTTCAAATGTTAATTAATTACAATATTTTCCAAAAGGAGTATACATAGTCATATAAATCATGTTATTTTGGATAGTTTGTTCTTTAAATTAGGAATTAAATAAAGAATTATAAAAACGCGCTAGGTACAACTAAGAAAGAAACAGGATAAAGAATAAGTCATATTACCTGTAGTAATAACACTAAGTGAATTGCACCCCTTATAAGTGACTTGTGTATCTCTTACTGCGTTTGAAGTTAATTGCCAATATTTCGTGTCGTTCTTCCACAAGACATTGCGTAAAACCGTTTGGTTACCAATTCCACCAACGTAATCTTCAACATCTTTCATTCACTTCATTAAATTGTCCTGTTGCTTGATTTTGTGCCTCTTGAACTTTTTTATTCAACTCTGTTTTTGTGGTTTCAATATCTTTGTTGACTTGCTCTAAGGTATCTTTCTTTACTTTGTCCACATCAGGAACAACCGACTCCCAATTGCCATTCTTCCATAATTTGAGGATGCCAGGCTTGCCGTTTGAAATATCTAACCATAAGGTTTTTCCATCTTCTAAACCGATTGTCGGTGGTTTTGCGCTTTCAATAATTTTTGTTTGATAATTTTTAAGGTTTTCTTGTACTTTTTCTGCTAACTTTTTTGCTGCTTCTGATTCCTTTTACACAACATCAACTTGTTCATTTGTCTCTTTCACAAGTTCTTCCAACTTATCTAACAAGCCTTTATTTGCTTTTCCAGCTAGACTGCCCATAACTTGGGCATACATGTGATTTAACAGACTTCTCGTATCTTCTACTTCTTTAAAATCACCAAAATACTATTTATCATTTGCTGCATTTGTATCACATTCATCCGCTGCGATAAGACGCGCTTCTAAAAACAAAGGTGGCGTAAATTTTGTATCTTTGATATGGACAATATCGCCCTTATTTACTTTTTCATGAGATAAACCAAATATCTTTTCTAATGCAATTGGAGTTACTTCATACTGTACAGTGCTATTAATACGTTTCTTTAGTTCCGCTTCCGTTAGTTGTTTTAATCTTTCAGCTGACATATTTTGATCTTATGTTTGTGGACTATAGATGTCATATTTGTGTGAACCATCTTCTGTCCAACGTTGTAAGGCATCTGCATCAGCGACGTATAACTTCCCACCGTTAATCTTTTCAAAAGTTAGATACTCACCTGTTTCTTCGTTAAAGGGCCCGACACCAACTAGTGCAGAAATTGCATCTTGTGAATTTTCAATACGGCGTATGCCTTGTAAGTCCTTTCCTAAGACAATTTCTTTTCCGTTATCCCTACCTTCTTTACGTACCATATCTACGTATCTACTAACAATAAACGAACCTTTTACTTCTGTACGGAATCGGATTTCTAACTCAAAGGTACTTGCTATTGTTTTCAATAAATCTAGTAGGTTTGTAAATTCTTTGATATTTATCGTGCGGAAGCTTGCATATTCCGTTACACCACGTTGCCACTTCGTTCCTTCTAAAGCGAAATCCAGCCATTGATTAACTGTGTATCCTTCTAAGGTTTGTGGTTTAATTACTTTTACTTTTTTTAATTTCTTATGTTCACTTAGCGCATATATTTTTTTAGAACGATCTATAGAATCTTGTTCGCTTTCGTTTATCACATATGAAACAAACGATCCATCACGCACACGCTTTAAGATTATGTTTTGTTGCATTAACTTCGCCGCTTTGTGTGTACCATCTGAAACCGTAAATTCGAATTGGTCTACATTGTTTTTTAGTTCCCATTTACGAAGATCATCCCAATAATCTTGTTCTTTAATTACTGCAATGATTTGTTCTGTTTTAAAATCAAAAATGTGTAAATCGTTATTACTCATAAATATCTCTCCCTGTATGCCACTTCCACTTGTCCGATATCAGAAGGTAAAATTTCGATTTGATTCGTTCCTTTTTCTATATTTATAAAGTCACCGAATAAATCTTTCGTATAGATTGCATCTTTTCCATTAATCTTGATACTTGCATCTGCTGTATCGATTTCCACTACATCACCTTTTCGTACGATATAATAAGGCGCTTCGAGAGTGGTTGTTTTATTAAATTTCCAAACTTTTATGTCGTTTATTGAAGCATTTAAATTGGGTGCTTCTTTCCATCCTCCAATATGCACCATAATTTGTGCTAGTTGATTTTTTGAGTATCTTTCATCCACATCAAAATACTCACGGTATGATTCTGAATCGTATCCACCCTTTTCTAAAATACGAGCAATATCAGCCGCCCAAAAGTTTCCGACACGAGTAATTCGTAAACGACCTGTAAAATCATTCCAAGTCCAAGGAGAATCTCCCGTAGTTGAGATAATGTGATGTCCTTCGTCAATTTTTCCGGCGTGTATCTCTCCATAATTAGAAGCTACGTTTACATGTACTTCAGCCATTGACATTTTGCCTATAACATCAGAATTCACATCCAGAAGATATATTTCTACACGCCCCATAGATTTAGCGCTATTTTGATTCCAACATTCTACAATTGCTTCAACAGTAAAATCCTGTAGCGGTTCTTTTAAACTTTTCCTAGCCACTCCGCCATGCCATTTACTACCTGCCCCAAAGTTATCTATAACAAAGCGCTCACTATCTGACTTTAGAGTTCCTGTGTTTTCACCTTCGTCAGTGTTTGGACCATTTTGAGTCCAACCAACCATTGTTTTCATTTCATCGTGCATAACAAGCTGTTCTTTCTCGACTGTTCGTTCTTCCACAGAAACAGGGTATCCCATACGAAAATGTTGAATTTCTTCTTCCTTTTTTCGTGAAATATCAATAAAAGTAGAGGGATTTTCTACCTTAACTGTGAACGTAGGATCAGAATATTCACTCCCATTATTCGATATATTTGTAATTAATCTACTTCCTTGTAATTTGAAATCTATTTTTCTCCTTGGGCCTAGTTTATAAGGCATTGGACAAATGAATTTTAAGGTGCCTTTTCCTAAACTCACAAAATTATCAACATTAAAATCTTCATCAATAACAGCTATATATGTCCTATCTAGTTTTGTATCAAAAGTTAGCTCGGCTGCTTGTTCAGTAATTAACCATGTCGCTATTTCTTCTTTTAACGTTTCTAAATCTGTTCCATCTGGAACGATAATTCCCACAGGGACAGAAAGTCGACGAGGATCTGTTTCCGTTCCTAATAATCTTGCGCCTGGATATCCAGGCGTGTTTAAAAATTTACGTTTTAGAGATGCCCATGTTGGCGGGCTCCATCCTTTTTCTAGTTGGATATATTCTTTTCGTTGATTGTTGAATGTAAAAGAGCTCATTTTGACACTCCGTTTCTTTATAAAATAAAAGAAACCCAAACCTAAAAGGCTGAGTTTCTCTTTTCTTCTCTTTCTTGATACTCGGTTGTATAGCGATAAGTACCGCGTGCCACGTCTCTTCCTTCTAAATTTACGGGTACTTCAATAACTAAATCTCCACCAAGCATTGGAATAACTCCACCGCCAGATGATCCGAAAGAATTATTAATGACTTGATTTGATACACTATTTGTCATGGCTTGTCTACTTACACCACTCATGACGGTCTTTAATCCTCCTAATTGGCTTGCGGAACTAGCCATCATACGGCTCATATTATCCATTAATTGATTTTATAGATTATAAAGGTATATTATGAGTTGTGTTTTCCATCACTTCTCACAATACAAATATATCACGTTAACTCCAAAACGACCGGCACATTTCCTGCCAAAAAAACGGCCATAACCCTGTCACTTTTTATCATCTTATTTACATATAATTACAATAAAAAATACAATTATGCTCAAAAAAGAAGGGATTATTTTTAATCCCTATCTTTTGTGATTGTAGTATTTATGAAATTAGAGCTATCAAAGAGATGTATATAATAAAGGCTGATGTTAGTTTTCATCTTTATCATTTTCTGATTTCGTAGCAGTATCTTTAAAAAAATCACCTGCTAAATTAAGTAGTTTCTTTCCACCTTCACTATTCAAAAGATTCATTAAAAATACCGGATCTTGAACCTTTTGAATAAGAGCTTGCATAAATACGGATTTAGCAACACCTAATATCTCTGTCGAAGTTATTTTTATATTAAAATAAGGAATGTTAATTTGGAATGGCGAATAATCAGATGAATTATTTTTCTGTTTTTTTAATTTTTCATCAGTCGTTCCATTGATTGCTTCATTGGTTGTTTCATTATTCGTTTTGGGAAGTGTAACAGCTTCAGCCGCTATTATTCGACTTTTCTTCTGAGTTACTTCGGTTATTGGAATAGATGAAGTTTGATACGAAACATTTTTATTAAAATATGGGCTAGATCCCATTTTTTTCTCCTTTCATAACGAACACATTATATATTCTAAACATATATTAAACTATATTAATGAAGGATTACTTCACACTACGTGAAGCAACCCTTTATTTATTCTTGGTGATATAAGAAGGTTGTTACTTAAAAACCACCATATCCGCACCAGCTTGCACCAACGATAATAAGCAAGATAAACAATACGATTAGTAATGCAAATCCTCCACCATAACCACAACCACTTCCATATCCTTTTTCTGCAGCCAAGATACACTCCTCCTCTCTAGAAGTTCATAAACTAGCAAAAACAAGTTGCACCAACGATAATAAGCAAGATAAACAATACGATTAGTAATGCAAATCCTCCACTATAACCACAACCACTTCCATATCCTTTTTCTGCAGCCAAGATACACTCCTCCTCTCTAGAAGTTCATAAACTAGCAGAAACAAGCAGCGCCAACGATAATAAGCAAGATAAACAATACGACTAGTAATGCAAATCCTCCGCTATAACCACAACCACTTCTATATCCTTTTTCTGCAGCCAAGATATTCCCCCCGATCCTATAACAAAGATGCGTTTCATAATAACTAACAGAAGTCCTATTAATTTAACTCGTAATGAAAACAAGCTAACAGAAAAATGATTTTTCATTGCAGTCATGTTGTACTTGCTTATCACTACACTGACACTATATGTATTGGGCTGTAAACGGTTATGTGCTTTTATATCAACTTTTCCATTTTTGAGGAAAATGTCATTGACCATTTTTAAAATCGTTATATTTATATTAATAATTTTATAACCCACATTTGAATTTAATCATTCGTATCTTTTTCTCTACTTTGACGATTTGAAATCATTATCTTCTTAATCCATACTATTTTCACAAAGTAATTAATATATCATTTCAAGTTCTCTATGACTTACCTATATCTTATATTGTGTGTAACTGCCCCCTTCGCTGAATCCCTTGGTATCATTGAATTTATAATACTTTCTTTTTTGAGTTACATAGTACAAAATTTATGAGTAACTGTAAGGAGTACCACCACATTACTATCAAGCTAAGAATATGAATTTTATTAATCCATCTTTTTCTTTTGCATATTGGCTAGTATAGAACAAAAAGGTTGTCAAATGCCGAGCGAACTCTCAGCAGATGATAACCCTTTGGACTAGCGTATCAATGATTTAATTAGATAACCTCACAAATATATTATTGAACCACTCCAAATACATTAATTTCAGCGGCACTTGTCCATGGATTGTTGTTTACCTCGCTTAATGCACGTAGTTTAATATAACGACCTGTCTTGTTTGCAAAGCTGACCTCTTTCAAGTTAGTATTGTTTGCAAAAGCACCTATGGATACCGCTGTTCCCCAGTTTACTCCATCACTACTGACGTAAAACTCATAGTCCTTAATCGTTCCATTTATTTGGCCGTCTTGCCTTGGCAAGTAGCTGAATTTGGAGAGGTTATAAGTTGCACCTAAATCAATTTGAATCTCGTGTGGCATTGGAGCTACAGGGCTCCAGTTTGTATGCCAAAATGTGTCTTTGTTTCCATCAAAGGCATACGTACCTAAATTGTACCAATTATAGCTATCTACATATTTTAGTGTCCAGTTTGTTTGCGGAATTAAGCTAGCTTCTTTTGTTGTGACTGCTACATTCATAGCAGAATTACTTGTACTTGTCGTTGTAATCGTTACTCCTGTTTTTTCTCCCGTGTAGGTATTACTATTCGGATTAGTGTCTGGACCAAAGGTAGCAGCATGATTTTGATTCGTGTAATAGAATGGGTCTTGGTATTCACTGACTGATTGCTCTATATCAATGAAAGGATGCGGATCACTGGAATTATTATTCATAGATTCATCAATATGCCAAACCGCAATACCACCAGAATTTGTTGGTAAGCTCGCATCATACCCAACCTTTGCGCGATTCTCAACTAAAAAATACGTATTATCCTTTAAAGGAATCTTTAACACATTATAGTTATTTGGGATTGCATTTAGAGTAAAGTTATTAGTGGTATTTACTACAGTTGGTGTTACAAAGCCCAATTTTACCTTTGACCAAGCATCCATATGATCTGGGGTAGTTCCATACTCTTCCCCTTGAAGACTATTCCAAGCTCCATTCCCCATTATACTTAGACTACCTACACGGTTATTGTCACCATATAGATCTGGAAGACCAAAAGAATGCCCTAACTCATGAGCAGGTATACCAATTGTCGCCATATGACCATATTGTTTTTCACCCTGCGCTGTATACATGCCTGATACTGTAACACCATCGTGATTTGTATTAGGAGCATATGACTGATGCGCCCAAATGTTTGGAAGTGGCCCCCCACTAGCCTGTTCATTACCAGCAAGAAAACTTACAATGTAGAAGCCATCTTTAGAGTCAACGACTTGATCATTATTAGTATCAAGACTAGCAAAATTCACTTGAGAATCAGCTTTAGCCAGTGCATCTGTTATAACCGTACCCATACTTTTTCCCGATGTACTCGGATGAGCGTAATCTAATTTCACTTTAACCACTCCATCATTTTGAGTACCATATGTTTCAGGAGCTGGAGTTATCTGTACTTTTCCGTTACTTACTTCATTATAGTAATTCTTAACTGACTTTTGATTTGTAGAAAAGAATTTGTTACTCCAATCGTTATCGTTATATGCAATATCAACATCTGTAAACCCAATTAACAAAACAAGTAATTTTTTGTTTCCTAAAACTGGAGTGACAGTTCCATCAATATTTTTTGGTGATTCTTTTTGTAATTTATTCATGTGCTCCTGTTTTTTCTTTGCTTGAGGGTTGTATTTTTTTATCCACTTATTCAAATTGTACTCATTTATCGCCATTGAAGGCTTCTTATCAATTTTATATTTTGTACCCGTTGATTTCAGTTCATCTGCTTTAAGCTCAGCGTAATTCCAATACCCCTTCTGATCTTGTAAAAGTACGTCACCATCCTTTGTACTTACCCAATGGAACCATTCATCTCCATGTAACGTGCCCTCAAAAGATTCGCCTGAAGGCTGCTTCATTTTGACAACTCCCTCGTATGCTGGTGCGGCAAAAGCATTCGTTTGAACATACAAAACACAAATCAAAGAAAAAACGGACATGAACAGGAATTTTAAAATTCTTTGCATAAACTTTCCCCCTTTTTCAATGGTGTGTGGAATATTCTGTTGATTGCCAGACTAGATTCATACATGGAATAGATCGACAGATACCTTTGTATAACACTAACAGAATACCTTTAATTATAATTACAGGAAATTGAAAAAATGTTAATTTTTTATTAAGATAAATATTTTCTCAAGATTATCGAAGAGGAGTGATGATGATAGTTCTTCAGAGAACTAATATTTTTCTGCCTAAAATGGATCTTAACGTAACCTGCAAATCTTTTGCTGTGGTGATCCCGTCCCAATCAGACTAAGAATTTAAACTATCCTAAAAGAAAAAGCAATGATTAAATTTTAAACCTAGTCATTGCCTTATCCATTGCATCTTGATTTACACCTATATAACGTAACGTGACTTTCTCTGACGAGTGATTAAATATCCCCATGAGCAATGCTATGTTTTTGTTTGCATATACATATGATACCCATATGTCTTTCTCAACGTATGTGTCCCCATTTCATCTAACCCAAACTCTGCCGCTGCTCCGCTTAATATCTTATATGCCATGCTACGACCAATTGGACGATTCTTACCTTGTCTGCTTTGCAATAAATACTCATTATCTTCTCTTTCTTCAATAAACCATTTAAGTTCTCTTTTCAGTGCTGCAGTAATTTGTATTCGTTTCTGTTTCCCTGTTTTCTTTTCCCGCATAGATATATGACTACCTTTGACATCTCCTACCTTCAATTTCAAAATGTCCGAGATTCTCAGGCCTGTATTGATTCCCATAATGAAGAGAATGTAATTACGTAAGCACTTTTCTTTAAAATATTCTTTAAGCTGCTGTATTTGCTCTGGATCACGTATTGGCTGAACAAAATTCATTATTCATTACCTCCAGTTTCTTCTGTCTCGTAAACTTCTAATCTAAGAGCAAAAGCAAGTTTATAAAATACTCTAGCCTTAACACGTCGATAAGTACGCTCGCTCATGCCGATTTCGTTATATACCATATAATCACATACATCTTCATCTTCTAAATAACGCTTAATGATGATGTCTCTTTGATCCTTTCCTGCACGTCCATTACCCAAACGACTAAGAAACTGGTCAATACGAAATGATGTTTGCTTAATCCACTCTTCTCTTTTACTTTGTTGAATATTAGCCATCGCTATATCTTCTAGTAGCTTCCCTACATCATTTGTAGGCCCGTGATATCTAATTTCATAAGAAGGAGTGACTTTCATTTCTTCACGCATCATTCCAAACTGCCTATACAAACGCACACTTTCCAGAACACCTTCTAATTTTTTCTGCGTTGCTACTCTATCAATTTTTGGTAAGAAAGATAATTGTTTATTCATGTAAGACCACTCCTTTTTATTTTTAAATTACTTTTGTCTTATTGCTCCGCGTCTTCGTTCATAACAAGGTCTATGCATCCCCATTAAATCCTCAATTTCACGAGTACTTAATTTCTCTTTTTGTTTTTCTTATTTTTCTTCTTTCCTTGCTTGGATTGCTTTTTCCATTCATGCAACTGATCCTTTAATCCCTTCATTTCCCCATCTCCCTTTTCAAAATAAAAAGGACACCTATTCCTAAAACAGCTTTCATTGCTGCTTTAATGAATTGGTGCCCTCTAGTTTTCTAGCCGGACTATATTCTGTTTGTTTTACTTTAAAAGGATTATTTTGTTAAAAAATTCATTCTAATTTATAAACACTATCTTTTCCTTATATTTTCCATTAAAATTTAATAGAAATATTCCGATAACAAAGGAGCAACCTATGAAACATAATATAAATCTATGGTCCTTTATTTTTTCATTCGTTTGCATTGCTTTTTTTCTTTTATATCTTGAAGTATGTACACCTGAAATAAATGCATCTTTTATAAACGCCGTTTATTTTTCGTACTCATTTTTTCAATAGGAACTTTTTTTGCTGGTATTAAAGGATTCTCTAAAATAGATAATTGGATATCAATGCTTAGAAGCATAGTAACAGTTCTACTAACACTGTTATTATCAGTGTTTTTAACACTAACTTTTATTATGGGCTATGCATTAAGTTAATCGTAGTTCCTCACGAATAAAAACCAATATTCCGTCAATACTGTAGACACATGGTTATCTTTCTCCGATTTCCTTATATGAGCAGTTAGCTTTTGCTAGCTGCTCTTTATTTGTACAAGGTACTCAATTGACTGGCGCACATATAATATCCTGAGTTCCTTTCTTTATAAAATAGTCGTTATAAAATGAGACTCGTCACGAGAGCACTTTACTAAGTGCTCTTTTTATATTCCAACTTAATACAAAATGAAAGTTTGATTAAGCTTATTTTTATTACCGCATAACATGTTTAATTCTGCTTATAATATAGTTGTAACTTAAAGTTACATATCATTTACTTGTAGGGCCTAATTTTCTTTTGTACAACAAGCAGTTAGCTAATTAAGCTGGCTGCTTTGTTGTGCAAAATGAAGTTTTTATACGATTTTAAACACATTTAAAAATAAATTCATATGATATTACGTATTCCTCTCTTTTACAAAATGGATTTTGGTCAGAAGAGCACTTTTACGAAGTGCTCTTTTCCCATGGAATTAACGCTCTACAAAATAGCGTTTTTGTTTAGTTTTATAATGCTCTGTCTTCCTTTATAGAGCACTTGATTTTATTGTTTAATTTCATTAAAATGAGCTGGTATATCAACTAATAAGGAGACTATAATGAAAATAAATTTAGTATTGTTTGTATCATCAATCAAAGAGAAAACTGTCCCTAAATTAATGATAAAAACATTTGAATCTGATATTCTTCCAATTAAAGGCGATATCATAGATGATCCAGGGTTCGACTCAAGTTTTCATAATGGATATGAGGTTGTAAAAGTTTCAATTAATTACGCATCAAATGAATGTTTTGTTTCTCTACATCCTCTTGCTATAGAACTTGAGGACATTAAATTAGATACTTACATAGAAAAACTTGAAGCGTATGGTTGGCTTGCTGTCCCAAAAGAAGAATTACAAAATATATAATGTTTTTTTGATGTTTGAAGGGGTATTTTTATTATTATTTTTTCATTTAAATAACGATTTTGTTTTACTCCTTAACCAACTAAAACTACGCTACAATTAATCCATATTCTGTAAAGAGGTATATAAAATACTCTCACCGTATACATGTGTATCTTGTGATCAACCTCTCATACAACACGATGAACATTCGTTTATCCATTACTGCATCAATCCAAATTGTGAAGAAGCAAAACTGGAATTATCTCTGTTGGAAGAGATGGGGTTGTGAATCCTATCTCTTTTCTTTACAATAAGGATTTTATTAAATAACTGAATAAAATTAAACATTCCGTCAATAACAACCACAATACAATCTGCTTCTTACCCAGGTTGTATCGGATGGAGCAGTTAGCCTATGCTAGCTGCTCTTTTGTATTTAGTTAAAGTTTTAGATTTTAGGGTTTAGGTCTTATTCCTTTTCTACATCATATACTTTTAACCTAAACATCCAGCTCAAAGTGTTATCTCCCATCTTAAAGAGCACTTATGCATGGCGCTCTTTTTTATTTTTTTCTTTCACTTCTGAATAACATTTTTAACCCTGTTCATACTATTTTTGTAACTTAATGTTACAAACTATTTCTGTAAGCGCAGCGTTTCTTTTGTACAACAAGCAGTTAGTTTTATTAACTAGCTGCTTTGTTGTGCAAAAGAAAGATTTTCTTAAACTGCACATTCATTAAGAACATACATAAAATATCATGTGGTATTCTTTTTCAATATTAGTTTTGTTCATGGAGCGCCTTAAAAAGCGCTCTTTGTATTACAAATAACTATTTCGTTCAAACATACACACGATTTATATAAACTAAGCATATATTTATATAGACAAGACATAGCTTTTACTATACATGCACAATTTTTGTGCATGTTTTTTATATAACAAAATAACTATTTTGTTATATTCCTTGCACTTTTAAATGAGACAAGCATATGTTGTAGTATAGTGTTTCATCACTTATATACACTTCCTTTTTTCAAGAGTACATATTCGATATGTACTCTTTTTGCATCACTATAAAATAACGCTTTTGTTTAGTTCTGATTTTTATAGTTAGATTAGATAAATTTGTTTCTTATTATCTCAAAATACAATCACACCCAATTCATATCATGCATCTACTGGATATAATCTGAGATTCTAAGAAAGGATGATATACATATGTCTAGAAAAGACAAATTTAACCGGTCACGTATGTCTAGGAAAGACAGATTCAATTCATCTAAAATAAAATCTGAAATTTCAATTTCTCCCGACCTAGTTGGGCCTACTTTCCCACCAATCCCATCATTTACTCTGCCTACTGGCATTACCGGACCTACTGGCAGCACTGGGCCTACTGGGAACACCGGGCCTACTGGCGACACTGGGCCTACTGGGAACACTGGGCCTACTGGGAACACCGGGCCTACTGGCGACACTGGGCCTACTGGGAACACCGGGCCTGCTGGCGACACTGGGCCTACTGGGAACACCGGGCCTACCGGGAACACTGGGCCTACCGGACCCACATTTAACATTAATTTTCGTGCAGAAAAAAATGTTGCACAGTCTTTTACTTCTCCTGCAGATATTCAAGTATCGTATGGTAGTATAATATTTAATAATGGTGGAGGGTATTCTCCAGTAACGAATACATTTACAGCCCCTATAAATGGTATCTATTTATTCAGTGCCAGTATAGGATTTAATCCAACTTTAGGTACGACTTCTACTCTAAGAATAACTATAAGAAAAAATTTAGTATCAGTTGCTAGCCAAACAGGAACAATTACTACTGGTGGTACACCTCAACTTGAAATTACAACTATTATTGATTTATTAGCTGGCCAAACAATAGATATACAATTTTCTGCAGCAGAAAACGGAACTTTAACTGTAGGCAGTAGTAATTTTTTTAGTGGCGCATTATTACCATAATGAAAATCTTAAAATATATTACAATTACATTTGGATGGATAACATTATCATCAATTTTGCATACAGTATTCTTTAATTAATTCCCATTAGATTCATACAGTTAACCTTTGTTAAATTTTCTTTTTCTGTACTATTTATATACAACGTTCATATACTTACACAGACTTTAGTAATCCACATTATAGGTCTTGGCTTAAGAGCACCCCAATCTCTAATGGTGCTCTATTTAATTCAAATAACTATTTTTTTATGTTTCCTAACTTACAGTAATGTCCTAAAAAAAACATTCATATATATTTATCAGATGCACTTTGAAATCCCAGAGTATCAAATATTTTTAAGAATTGACTGACCACCAATATTCAACTTCTCTTTAAAAACTTATTAAAAATAACTTAGATACAAAAAAGCTACGTTTTATATAGGATAAAAAATTATCTTACGTAAAGGAGCTTGATTATTTGTGAATTACCAAAATGATAATAACTCTAACCTTCACAACCCTTGCACTTGTCCATCCCCCACGGCTAACAGTTTAAATGTTGTTCAAACTACCCCATCAATAGTTTCTGTAAATTCTGCAATTCCACTAGATACCGTGGTAAATTCTAATGGTACGGCAATCTCATTCACACCACCAACAACTGTTTTACTTGAAGGTGGAAGAACCTATTTGGCAATCTATGAAGTGCAAGTTATCATTCAACCAGGAGGTAATTCGGCAGGTATCACTATGTACCTTAATAATAATCCAATCATTGGCTCTGGTACTTCTCTGGGATATACTGCAGGATTCACTTCTGTATCAGCACCCGCTATTTTCACTACACCTTCAGGTATAACAAGTACTCTTACTGTTAATGTAGGACCATATTCTAATACATTAAATACATTGGGCTTAACTCTTGCTGTTGTAGCGTTAACATAATAAAATCTAGTTCTTTCTAAAATAATTTTCTTTGTTCTTTAACTATTTTTTGAGGCTAGCCTTTAGGAACTCCACATAACTACATATAGAAAAAGAACATTATTTGTTTCGATAGTACTAGGTGACTCGGCTAGCACAATTGCTGAGTCACCTATTTATCTATAATAAAATAAAGCTCTTTTTTAATTTATTACGTGTTCTTTTTGATACAGAATTCTAATACAATTAATTTTCATATTATAATTACCTACATCGCGTATTTTTAATAGATACAACAAATCTCATACATATAGGAGGACCTTAATGATCCTAACTCAAGAAAAGAACATAAAATTAATTATGTATTTTCTTACCTTATTATCTTTTTTTATTCTTATTTTCTTTAGCATCACAATTTTTTATATACCGTTGATTTTTTATTTTATATACAAATCACAAAACATTCGAAAAAATATCCTTGAGGCTGTGTTTTATCAACTATTTATTTGGATAATTACAGTAATTTGGATAATTACAGTAATTTGGAATCTTTTAATAATAAGAATCTTAATGCTATCCTTGTCTAATTTAGACTTGACTTCAAATAATACTTTGATTATTTCCAGCATAGCTCCTTTATATCTAATACTGTTCCTTTTGTTAATTTTCGGACCGATAAAAGGGATTTTATATGTGCTACAAGAAAAAGAGTTTCATTATCCTATTATTTCTAAATGGATTAACCAATAAAATTACGTGTAAAAGAATTCAGAGTTTTACTGAATTCTTTTTTATGGATTTTCCAAATTCTTTTACATATTCCTCTATTCCTCCTTTTTAATGAAATTTAAATCACATACCAATTAATTTACTTAAATTGAATTTTTTGGTAATTTATAGTAATATTTACCTATAAAATCATTACCCTTATACAAAGAGCTATGAGCCTTTCCACTCATGGCTCTTTTTTATTACGATTTTCACTTCACATCTACACGATTTTGACTAGCTTCTCGACTAAATCCGCCTGGGTATCTTTTTGCTAATTTAGATATATTCATTTGAGCAATATCTTCTAGGGTATACCCCATTTCGTGAGACATGATTGAAATGTAGTACAAGATGTCTCCTAACTCTAAAGCGATTTTATGCGTATTCCCTTCTTCTTCTCCTGGACAATGAGCCAGATCAAATCCATGACCATGAAAAATTGCTTTTTTTACAACATCAGCAATCTCGCCAGCTTCTCCCGTAAGCCCTAATGCTGCATTTAAAACATGTCCACCGAAATCATTATTTGTATTCCATGTGCATAATGCCGCTTCTTGATATTGATCTAATTCACTGATTTGATTAATATTCATTGCAGCTTTTCCTCCCTTTGATTTACTAACTAATTTAGTTGTTTCATATACACCATTTTCCATAGCTTTCATTTTATTTTCTCCTTCCTATTTAGCAAATTCCTAATCCTATCGGACGATTTTCAATTAAATACTTATCAGCCTGATCTATTACAAGGAGCGCAACCTCAGCATGATGTCTCCTTAGTGCTTCCGCCATTTCTGGTAAACTCATACCTTGATTCCACATTTCACGAAAACGAATTACATCTCTTTCATCCCAAATGAAGTTAGCTTCTTCTAAAGCCATGTATATTTTCAAACGTGATTCCTTCATCTCTTCATGACTTCTTGCTACACCCATAAGCGAACCCACTTTCTAAAATGATTATTTTATCTTTTCAGTAAACTTAGCATCTACACGATCAACTTTACCGTTTATCCAAACTGCGACTTGCTCACCGAATCCGCTGACTCTTTTTAACATTCTCCTAATCATATGAAGCTAATTCCCTTCATTTCTTAATATTTTCTTCATCACCACCGCTATTATTATCATTATGAAACTAATAGCACATATAGGTAAATAATTTTTCGTACTGAATCCTTCAAACATAAAACCATAAACGACTTGCCCAATCGGTGCCATACATTGAGATACCGCTGTTATAATTGCCATCACTTTTCCTAGATTTTCATTTGGTGTTTTCTTTTGGACTACAGTAATCACATAGATGGATACAATTGTCATAATCATTGCGATTAGAAGAGAAGAAAGTATAAAGAGGATAAAT
>Ga0209463_1000986_pt1 | contig 18659 bp, 19 predicted proteins | sample AgamicMgSfrz_FD_187169 | JGI IMG/M metagenome (GOLD analysis project Ga0209463, IMG submission 187169) | Agave microbial communities from Guanajuato, Mexico - Mg.Sf.rz (SPAdes) (version 2) | ecosystem: Host-associated > Plants > Phyllosphere > Phylloplane/Leaf | place: Guanajuato, Mexico... | reverse complement strand
TTCAGGTTATTGGAATAATAGTATTTTTACCTATTTTATTTATTATGATATACGATAATTTTTATAACAAAAAACATAAAATTGATGACAAAGTTGATAAGTATATTATAGAGGATAAAGATGAACGTTTTATAAATGTAGCGGTTAAAAAAACTAACGATTATCTAGGGGACAGAGGGGATAAAATAAAAGTTAAATTAGAACGTGCTAATATTCTTTTTAAAAAAGAAGAGTATATAATGTTAATGTTAGTTGGTATATTAATTGGGGCATTAATAGGATTTATCTTTTTCCCGCTTGCACCTCTATTTAAGTCAATGGTTGCTTTTATTAAAGTCCCTTTAATTCAAGTTTTTATTGCTAGAGTGTTAAGTGCTGTAGTTTTTGGTTTTATTGGTTATTTTACTCCAGAGGTATGGATTCAATATCTTATTATGGATAGGAAAAAGTTACTTGACCAACAGATTCCAGATGCATTAATGCAGTTAGCTGAAGCTCTTCGCTCGGGAGCGAGTGTTAACTTAGCAATTAAATTAGCCGGTGATGAGCTTAAATACCCCATGAAAGATGAGTTTTCGAGACTTTATCAGGAATTGGGTACAGGAAAAACATTTAATGAAGCAATGGAAGATTTGAAAACTAGAGTGAATTTAGATGATTTTAATTTTGCAATGAGTGCGGTACAAATACAAAATGAAACTGGAGCGGAATTAGAACCGCTTTTGCGAGAAATAGTAAAAACAGTTGGCGATAGAAAAATATTAAAAAAAGAGATGCAAAAACAAATTGTAAGTAGTAAAATGCAAGCTTATATTCTTCTAATTGCCCCGCCACTATTTGCGGTCGGATATTCAGGCATGAATCCTGAAATGTTTGACCAAATGCTTAAAACTCCATTAGGTATATTACTTGTTATCTTTGCTTCTGTTTCGTATGCAATAGCTGCATTTATTGTAATGAAAATTATTAAAGACATTACCAAATTAACCTAGAAAGGAGATGAATGATGTTATCTAAAATAATTTTATTTATAGCGGTTGCTGCGTTAATAATTATGATTATTGAAATGTGGTTACCTGACCATGAAAAAATAATGTTGGAGAGACTTGAAGGCTTTAAAATATATAACGCCTCCGACAAACAAAGGAAAATGAAGCTGCCAATATACGAAAGAATATTTAAGAACATGGAAATTCTATTAATTCGTTATTTTGGTGAGCAAATTGCTCGTGGAAGGTCACTTGCACCATTAAAAAATAAGTTAGTCCAAGCTGGCTTAGATACCGAACCTATACAACATAGAGCGCAAAGATTTATTTTCGCTTTATTGTTCGGTGGATTAGCAATGTTATCATATAATTATAAGTTAGTTATTGTGGTTACAATTGTTGGTTTTATTCTTCCAGACTATTTATTGTCAAAAAGAATGCAAGCTAGGCAACTAAGATTAAAAAACGAAATTCCAGATTTCTGTGACTTACTAGCGGCTGTGTTTCCAGGATGTAATGGGTTTGAGGATGCAGTATCAAGGATATGCGAAAGATACCACACTGAAATAGCAAAAGAATTTCAACGGACAATAGATGAAATTAATGCAAATATAAGTAAGAAAAATGCCTTAAGAGCCATGGCTACAAGGTGTGGAGTTCCTCAGATAGACACTTTGGTATCTCAGATTATTCAAACCGATATGTTAGGTACAGAAATGTCTGAAACGTTAAGAATTCAAGCGCAAAATATGAGAGAGATGAGAAAACAGGAGTCGGAAACAAAAGCACGAAAGGCTTCGGTTGGCTTAATTTTGCCTACCTTCTTTCTTTTATTTACTATATTGACTGTAATTGCAGGACCATCAATTTTGCAATTTATGCAAGCAATGCAAGCCTTTTAAAAGAAATCTTTTTTAAAACACTAGTTAATTTATGTACACAATTAATTAGTGTTTTTTTATTTCTACTTCCTAATTAAATCGTTTAAAAACTTGATTTAAAGCTAAAACGTGTTATTTAAAATCAACATACGGTTTTTATATTAGGGAGTGAGGATATGAGCGGAAGTTTTTTTGATGAGATATTAGAAAAAGAAAATGGAAATTCAGAAGACTATGATTTAGAACAAGAACAATTAAAAATGCTTGATTTTGACGTACTAAGCACGAAGGAAGAACATAAAATTAGGAGCGTGCAGAATCAAGAATTAAAAGCATTAAAAAATACAATATCTTCTGAGTTAGCAAATAAAACATCTAATAAAAAACTCTTTGGAACAAAAGACAAGCATGAAATAGATTGGTTAGTTAAGACGATAAAAGAAATTATTGAACAAACAGGAACTAAACTCCCTAAAACAATGCAAAAAAGACTCGTGAGAGAAATGGTCTTAGATATTACAAGCTTAGGGAAGATTCACGAATTAATTATGGATGGTTCCATTACAGAAATTATGATAAATGCTTACGATGAAATATGGGTAGAAAGAAAAGGGAAACAAGTTTTAACTAATATTAAATTCAATAACGAGGAAGAAGTTTTTGAACTAGCAGTAAAAATAGCAAACAATGTAGGGAGAAGTATAACTAAAACAAATCCCATTGTAGATGCAAGGCTTCCCGATGGTTCAAGGGTAAATATTGTTATCCCACCTATAACGATGAAAGGAACAACAATTACTATCCGTAAGTTCTTTAAAGAGAAATTAACAATAGAAGATTTAATAAAGTTTAAAAGTATTAACAGAGAAGCGGCAACCTTTCTAGAAACACTTGTTAAAGCGAGAGCTAATATTATTATATCTGGAGGTACTGGTACAGGTAAAACAACTACCCTAAATATTGTATCAAACTTTATTCCCCCTGGAGAACGACTTCTTACAATAGAAGACGCAGCTGAACTTCAATTAAATAATGAACATGTTGTGAAAATGGAAGCAAGAACAGCGAATGCTGAAGGAAAAGGTGAAGTTGATATTCATAAACTAGTAAAAACCGCATTGCGTATGTATCCTCATAGATTAATAATTGGTGAGGTTCGTGATGGTAGTGCATTTGAACTCTTGCAAGCTCTTAATACTGGTCATGATGGAAGTATGACTACTGTGCATGCTAATGACCCAAGCGGTTGTATTACTAGATTAGAGTCAATGGCGCTAATGAATGGTGTAGATATGCCATCAAGAGCAATAAGAAAAAACATTGCAGATGCCGTAGATATTATTGTTCAAATACGAAAGATGAGTGATGGTTCAAGAAAAATCTATAGTATTACAGAGGTTGTTGGATATGATGAAAAAAGCAACAATGTAATAATAGGTGAAATTTATAAGTTTAATAACAAACATGTAAATAAAGAAGGAGTAATAGAAGGTAATTTGGAATTCACCGGTCACGTTGTAAATCAACAGCTACAAGATAAGTTTGAATTGAATAATTTAAACTATTTTAAGGCAGTTGGACTAGAAAGTCTTTAAAAAGAAAAAAGTTAATTAATAAGCGTTGTATCATAAAGTAAAAAATTAACTAAATTTTATAAAAAAACTTGATTTATTTTGGTTTTGAATTATAGTGTTAAAGCTTAAAAGAAGGAGGGGAACTAGATATGAAGAATTTATTTGCTAAATTCATTAAAGAAGAAGACGGAGCAACAGTAGTCGAGTACGTTATAATGATTGCTATAGTAGCTGCAATCGTATTGTTTGCTTTTCCAAGTCTAAGAAAAGGTATTGTTACTTGGATTACAGACGCGTTTAAAGATATCGGTAACGGAATGAAGGATAGTCATAATGACTATATCTGTCCAGATGGAAGTTCTGCTAAAGATTTGACTACTTGTAAATAATAAATATAGAAGGGATGATTTGATGGAAAATATTTTATATTTCTCGTTAATCCCAATCCTCATCATATCAAGCATTTGGGATATTTTTAGAAATAAAAAAATCCCGAATGCTTTTATTGTTATAGGGATGATTACTGGGTTCTTATATGCGTTTTTAAAAGGAGGATGGGGAAATTTACTGTTATCGCTTGCAGTGTTTTTCACAATGATAGTAATAGGTGTCTTTATACTATGGGGACTAATGGCGGCGGGTGATGTTAAACTGCTAGCAATTATATCAATTTTTGTTGGCTTAGGAGCAACATTTAAAATAGCTTTTCTTTCCTTTTTTATTGGAGCAATATGCTTTATAATTTTCGACTGGAAAAAATTCAGTAGTTCCCTTAAAATGATTGTCAATTTTGTATTTTATTCTGTCCCAATAAGACTGTATGAAAGAAAACAATCTGTTGCATTTTCTCCATATATTACAATTGCATATTTAGTATTGTTATTTATTTAAGAGAAGGGAGATGAGTGCGTGAAAAAGATTTTTAAAAAAATAATGAATTGTAGGGTAGGTCAAGCAAGGCAAAAAGGTGCAATACTAATAGAGTTTGTTGTAGCCCTACCAGTGTTCTTTGTAATTATATGGGGCATCATGAATTTGATGATTTACTTAATGGCATCGGCACAATTAAATCAAGCAGCATATGAGGCTGGGCGTTCAATTGTAAAAGAATTGCGTGGCTATGAAGGTACAGATATTGAATCTCAAGCAGATATGAACAGAATAAAAAAAGAAATTGCCTTAATTGTAAGACAAAATAAGTTTTTGTTGTACGGTATACCAGGACACCAACCTGTTTTTGCGTATACAAAAAATGATTGTAAGGATTTGTATAGCAAAGATGGAAATTTTAGCACTCAACATAAAAATATTTTTTGTGCTTATATAGAAGATTATGATGCTGGTTCAGGAAAGAGACACCAAAAAGTTGTAATAAATATGAGAAGTGAATTTCAGTTTATAGGTTCATTTGTTAAAAATTTAGATGACTTAATTCAAGTAAATGCAAATTCAGTTGCTCCGAAAGAATTACAAGACCGATTAAATTATGTTAATTATTAAAGGAGGAGGTTATATGAAATATATTAGTAATGAAAAAGGTAACTTTACTATTTTCTCTGTATTTATTATTTTAGGAATTGTTGTCTTAACTAGTTTGTTTCTAAACTTAGGAATGACGTTCTTAAATATAAACTTCTCCAAGAAGGCATTAGATGAAGCTGTCAGAAGTAGAGCAATGGCTGTAGATGTTCCATTAAAAGAGGAGTTAGGAGTTGTGGAAGTTATCCATACGCCCCATACAGGAAGTAATGGGTTATATAGTGCTTCACAAAGACCTACAGTTGATTTTTTAGGGAATTATATTCCTTGTAACGGAGTAGCGATATGTGGTGGACAAGTATCCCTAGAATATTCTAGTGCAGTAAACTATGCAGAAACATTTGCGAAAAATACAATGATTGATTCAGTTAATAATTACATTGGAAACGATGCTAAAAGTCAGGAACCTCTAATTAAACTTACTTCGAAGAATATTTGTTTTGACATAGAGCCACTTCCAGAAGATGAAGACTATGTAGAGTTTGCATGTCCACTAAAAACAAATAGTGGAAAGACATATACAGTAACAAAAAAGGTCAAAGTTAAAGGATATAATAGCCCAGATTTAATTAATAGCTTCAATGACAGCACGTTGACAGGGAACAATACAAAAGTAAGAGTTAACAATATGGTATTTGGTGCAGCAGTTATTGAACCTAAATCGCAATACAAGAGTTATTTATACAATTTAGGATATAGTCCTGAAAAAACAGAAACATTCCTATACAGTGTTGCGTATCCCCAAATTGATAAATGCTATGGAGACTTTTGTTAAGAAAATGCCTATTTAACTGGCATTTTCTTAACTATAAACTAATTCTGAATTATATTGATAGTGAAATTCAGAATATATATAATGTAAATGCAGAAAAGAGAGGTGCTTGTTAAATGATAATAAAAATCGAGAATCGACCTCTAACCTATTATGAGAAGATGAAATTTCATGAAAACCATCAGCAGGTTATACAAGCATACGAATACTATACTAAACAAAAGTTTATGAGGTTTGACGTTATTATTTTAGAAGAGTTAATTAAAGTGGCAACGCCAGCTCAAATTAATGCTGTTATAAAAAAGTATAGTGAACACTATAGATATGCCGAAAATTTCACTTTTTTTGGTTACATAGCTCCCATTGTTAAAAATCAATTTAAAAACAGAAGAGGAGGAAAAAGTGTTGAGTAATAGAGAAGAAGTTAAAGATGAAGTAAGAACCATATTTGATAGGGTATTTAATTCTCCGTACATAACAACCGAGGATGAAGAGGGAGAAGGCTTTATACAAAGTTCTTGTCCATATGGACAATGTGATGGTAGAGGAACATTGACTGTCTATGTAAATGGATATAGAAAAGCAAAAAACTGCAAGTGTTATGAAGATGAAATTGTAAGAAGAAAACTCCAAAACTCTAACTTAGATAAATCATTGTGGAATCAAAATCTTAACCTCTCTAATCTTGAAGGTGTAATACTACACCCAATACAAAACCCTCCAGAGAGACAATTACAACTAACTAAACAAAAGAAACCCAAAGCGGTACAAGACCCTGAAACTCCGCAAGAACATGTTTACCGTGCATACAATCACATACAAATGCCAAATGGCTTAGAAGCTTTTATGCATACATATATTAAAAAAACACTTGAATACATAAATGAAAACCCTATTCAGAATGTGAAAAACCTAATGCTAATGGGTGATACAGGGCGTGGGAAAACATTTTCAGCATGCATGATAGGGAAAGAATACTTACTAAATAACAAAAAAGTCTACTTTACTACAATGAGAACCCTTGTGACAGATGTTATGAAAAAGGAAAAGGACATAGAGAAAATAGTATCAACCGTAGATTTGTTAATTATTGATGAGTTAGGGTACGAATACCACACAGATAGTGGATATGCGGTAACTCAAATTAAAGAGTTTTTACGTGTCCGCTACAATAAAAAACTACCGGTTGTTTGCACAACAAATAAATATCCTATTGAAATAGAAAACTTATATGATAAGTCTTTAATGAGTCTATTTCATGGTACATATTTTATGGTTTATATAGATAACAAACAAGATGGTGATTATCGTTACCAAATTGCTGATAACTCCTTGCAGGAATTTGGACTAGAATTACCACAAAATCAGCAGGGGGATTTTGGACATGAGTAATGAAACAATGATAAGCCCAGAAGTTGAAAAAACTATGGTACCTATAAATGTTATGAATTCTCAAGAGGTGCCTGGACTTAAAGTAACAAATAAACTCTGTATATACGAAAGAAAAGTAGTAGCTTCAATTATACATAGTAAACAGGTTGGACAATATGCGGTCGATAATAATTTAGATTATCGATTTTTTCCTACATATGAAAAAATAATGAAAATCTTCAGTTCGTTATCAAATGGTACTGTGGAACCGACAGCTGAATTAGTGGTATCACAACTAGATTTATCGAACGAAAGAGAAAAAGAAACACTGTTACAAATGTTAAACGAATTAAAAGATGATGTAGTAGAACTGGAAGAGGTAAAAGTATATCTTCAAATGTTGAAAAAACAATATAAAATAAGCCGATATCTTCATTTCGCTATAGAGCTTCAACAAATGGTAGAGACTGAAAAAATAAACCCTTTAAATGCAGAATTCGATGAACTAGATAAAGAGATTGATTTTAAGTTTTCTAGATTACTTGAAGAATATTCAAAGTCGGACCGTATTGATATGGGTATGTCGCAAGGTTATGAACACTTATTGGAGGATGTAGAAGAAAGTTTGCATTCTGAAAGTAAACAAGTAGTAACTACTGGATATGAAGAAGTGGATAGAGTCTATAATGGTGGAAATTTAAAAGGTACCTATACAATTTATGCGGGTAGACCTGCAATGGGTTAGGGAATTAGCCCCTTCTTACAGTGATGTGAGTCGAAAATCCTTTAAACTGACGGGGAAGCCCTAAGAGTCACTACTACCAACTTATGCGGGAAACTGACATAGGGGCATTGCTAATTACAATGATAAGGTAAAAAGGTAGTGAATTGGGTAATCCGCAGCCAAACATCTAAGGTAGCCAATTCAACTAAGATGGAGGTTCAACGACTATAATAAGGAGACACTCTTTTATGAGGTCATGGGATAGTCTAGCCCCTTTTAAATATGATGAAAATCAGGGTGTAAGCGAAAACAGTATTTATGCTGAATGAAGCAATTGAGTCTTCTAAAAAGGGTTCAAAAAATATCTTTATATCGATAGAAATGAATCAAATTCAATGTTTCCAACGAATAATAGCTAAAATTGCCGGAATTGATTCTGGGAAACTTCAACAGCCAAAAAATATGACTGCAACAGATTGGACTAAGTTAAGACAAGCGGCTACAGATATTGTAGAGTTGCTTGATGGTAAGCTATGGATAATAGAAGTAACAGAATTAAACAATCAGCGTATGCGAAGAATTATTCAAGAGTATAAAAAGAAACATGATATTGATTCTGTTTACGTAGATTATGTGCAAATCATGAGTACTGATAAAGGAAATAAACCTGAATTAGAAAGCGATTATGCAAATATTTCTGAAGGTATTCGTAAAACTGCTAAGGCTGAAAATGTCTCTATTACAGTAGGTAGCCAATTAAGTCGTTCTATTGAAGGTAGAGAGGATAAGAGACCAAAAATGAGTGACCTTCGTAACTCTGGAGCATTTGAGCAGGATGCTGCGCGTGTAGTTGGGTTATATAGAGATGAATATTACAACCCAGAAACTACTGAAGAACCAGGTATATTAGAATACATCATCTTGAAAAATCGCTTTGGGGCATCAAATACATCTGTTAAGTTTAAATATAATATTCACCAACAAGACATATTTCCTCGTGAGTAAAAAACACTTAGCACTATTTTAAATTTATATAGTGCTAAGTGTTTTTCTAATTAATTAAGAGACTATATCTATTAGGATATACTCGCTGGAGTTAATCCTCTTAAACTGAAGAAAATTATGGAAAACATAACACTCTTTAAAGGAATAGCTGGACTTATTTGAAAATTACTATAGTATAGCATATGAATTGAATTTTTTATTATATAGGAGTGTGTACAAATAAAATGATTGGTCTGAGGATGGTCTTTGTGTTAATACTTATTGTTGCAACAGCCTTTTTCGTAGCAGCGGAATTTGCTTTTTTGAGGGTAAGGAGCAGTAAGATTGACCAGTTAATCCTTGAAGGAAACAAGAGGGCTTTAAAAGTCCAAAAAATCCAAGCGAATATAGATGGTTATTTATCAGCGTGTCAATTAGGAATTACCTTAACGGCTCTTGGTCTAGGTTGGTTAGGGGAATCAACCATGGAACAACTACTAAGTCCAGTTCTAAACTATTTAATGTTGCCTGAAGCAGTAGCACATACTCTTTCGGTTATTATAGCTTTTGCAGTAATTACATTTTTACATGTTGTAGCGGGAGAATTAGCTCCAAAAACAGTAGCTATACAAAAAGCAGAAGGAATAAGTTTATTCCTTGCTGGACCTATGATTGGATTTTATCGTGTTATGTATCCATTTATTTGGATATTAAATGGCTCAGCATCTGCGGTAATCAAACTGTTAGGATTAAAACCTACCAAAGAACATGAAGAAGTTCATTCTGAAGAGGAATTAAGAATTATTCTTTCAGAAAGTTATCAAAGTGGTGAAATTAATCAGTCCGAATATAAGTATGTAAATAGGATTTTTAACTTTGACGAGCTGCTAGCTAGAGAAATTATGGTTCCTCGTGTAGACATGAGAGTTATAGATGTAAATGATAGTATTGAAGATATTATTAAAATAATAGGTGAAGAACAATATACAAGGTATCCTGTTGTAAATAATGATAAAGATGAAGTAATTGGAATGTTACATGTAAAAGAATTGTTTATTCATTATGCTAAGAATAAGAATTTTAAATTAGAAAATGTAATTCGACCGGTACTAAATGTACAAGAAACAATTCCTGTAAAAGAACTACTAAGGGAAATGCAATTAAAGCGTATTCCTTTTACAATTCTAAAAGATGAGTACGGAGGTACATCAGGTTTAGTTACAATTGAAGATATTCTAGAAGAAATTGTCGGAGAAATCCGTGACGAATTTGATAACGAGGAAAAACCAGAAGTAGTCATATTACAACAAGGTAAGATTATTGAAGTAGCAAATAATGTACTTATTTCACAAGTAAACGAAATATTACATTTAGATTTAGAGAACGCTGATGTAGATACAATTGGTGGATGGTTATATGCAAAGGATTCTGAACTTGATGTTAATAGTAAGTTTCAATATGAAAACTTAGTGTTTAGTATAATTGAGAAAAGTAAAAATCGTTATGAGCGTATTCACATAAGAGTAACTGATAAAGAACCAATGTAATAACTTATAGAAAAGGATAGTTAAACCTTATATTTAGGCTAACTATCCTTTTTCTTATAATTAAACTTCTGTTTAAATAGAAACTGTAGTTTTATTTTTTACAGCCTGTAGTTCAGATTCAACCTTGTTAAACGTTTCTAATTGCGTCTTCAATAGTTTTTGTTTTTCCTGTGCGCTTTGAATCTCTTTTAAACGTTCTTCTTCGGAAACAGGACCGCCAATATCTTTTTCTTGTCCAATATAACGACGGTTTACATAGTATTCTTCGTCTTCTAAGGCATATTTTAAATCATCTTTAATTTCTTTGTGGGGTTTTTTTAGGGAATCTATATAAACGGCTGCCATCTCTTGTTTAAAGTGAAATTTTACTTTCTTTAAAAATGATATTGTAAATTCTTCATTTTTAGCAGTCGCTAAATTTTCATCCATAGTTTCCAGGTACCATGTTGCATAGTCATCGTGAATTACCGTTTGTAATTCAGGGTGAGATGCAATGAGTTCTAAGAAAAAAGACTTATCAAACTTTAAATTATTAAAGTGGTCATGATAACTAATGTTATTTGAGAGCACCTTTGAAATAAATGTTGGAAAATAGTGAAACCCATATTTAGATGCTTCTTCTTGGATTGCTGGCAAATATATGTTTTTAATAATAAGCGCCTCCTAATAGATATATGTTAATTATTACTTGTATAGGTAATATTAGCACAGAGAGTTGGTATTAATCTAGTGAAAAACACATATAAACTATACTTTTTTCAACATTACGCATAAATATTATTTTAGGTACTTTTCATGTATATTCTGAATGCAAATAATGTATATTCTGAATACGTTTTTTATGGCTAAACAATGATATAAATATTTTGAATAAAAAATATAAAAAAATTTAAGAAATGCTGTTTTATTATGAAAAATAATGTATTATAAAATTAATTATTTTTGTTCGTTATATACGTAAGAGAAATATCCCTAAAGATGATTGTCTTTAAGTTGAATAACACAAGAATAGTAAATACATAAGTGGGATTTCCATATTGGAGGAATAATAATATGTTACAAGGTACAGTAAAATGGTTTAATGCAACTAAAGGTTTTGGATTTATTTCAGTAGAAGGTCAAGAAGATGTATTCGTACACTATTCTGCAATTGAAACTGAAGGTTTCAAATCTTTAGATGAAGGTCAAAGTGTAACTTTAGAAGTTGTGGAAGGCGCTCGTGGACCACAAGCTGCTAACGTTCAAAAGCAATAATGAAAAAAGCCTTGCAGTAGTATGTATTTTACTGCAAGGCTTTTTTATGTTTAATCTTCAAACCAAAATAAAACAAAACTACTTTCTCCAACATGAGCAGAAATAACAGGGCTTAAATCTCCAATATCCAATGTTATTTCAGAAGATATTGTTTCAATATGTTCTTTTAGTCTAGTTGCTTGAGAGATATTGTTACTGTGACAAATGGAGACTCCTTGAACTTTTTTGTTAGTAAAGGAACTTAAGAATAACTCTATTATTCTTTTTTCTGCTTTTTTTACAGTACGTACTTTCTCTAAAGGTCCTAGTGCCCCACCGTTAAATGATAAAATAGGCTTTATTTGTAGTAAGTTTCCAATGAGAAGACTTGCTCCGGATACACGACCACTTTTATGTAACTGTTCTAAGTTACCGACTACTGCCAAGCCTCTGACTGAATTAGACAGGTGGTTTAAGTGCTGAATAATCTCCTCTCTTGATTTTCCTTCTTTTTCAAGTTTAATTCCTTCTAAAATAATATATTCTTGTGCCTTGGCACCAATTTTAGAATCAATATGAGCCATTGGAAAGCCAGCCATTTCCGCTGCCATAATAGAAGTGTTATATGTGCCGCTAACTTTGGAGGTAACATGAACAGCAATACCAAACTCGTATTCTTCTTTTAATTTTGTATATAGTTCTACAAATTCACCAACAGAGGGTTGGCTAGTAGTAGGAGTTTTGCTTGATTCAGAAAGCAAAGAGTAAAACTCGTCATATGTTAAGTCTTCTCCATCCTTGTAGACTTTTTCATTAAATATTATTGATAAGGGTACAATGTGAATATTGTTTTTAAATGAATCTTGAGGTGTAATGCAAGATACGCTATCTGTAACCCAAGCAATTTTCTTTTTAGTCATTTTAAAATCCCCCCAGTTAGTAATTTATTTTTCATTTTTTATTTGTTTTATTAGTTCTTTATTCATTGAAGATGTCACATCAATAACTGCTTCTTTCTCAATTTCATTTTTTTCAACAACAAAACCCGCTAATTCTTTTTTCTCCATAATAGTTAAGAATTTTTTTTCATCTAAACCACCTTTGACGACAGGATTGTAAATAAACACTTGGTCATGGGATGAACCAAGTCTTTGAATTCTACCATTTCGCTGGTCATATTTTGAAAAAGAATCGGGTAGAGTATAATTCATAAGATGCTTTCCTGTTTGTAAGTTGCTTAATTTGTTACTACCATAAATACTTAATGGCGACCAGGTGATTTCTCCCTGATTCTCATGCTCTCACATGATGTTCAGACTGTATCTTTTAGCACAATTATGTGCATTAGTGGGGGTTCCTTAGTTTGTTACCAAACAAAGGAGAGGGTATTCCTCCAGTCGTTGAGGGTGAAACTATATTATTAGTCTCGTCCCTGCGGATAACCCATATATCTTTTGCCTTTTTACCATACCTTGAGCATTACCTCGTGCCATATAAATGTTGCCATCTATACTTGGTAGCAAAAGCTTTAGGGCGTTCCCGCATATGACCCACTTTTAACGGAGCCAATTATTAAAAACCCCGTAGTTACCTGCGTCAGTCATAATAATGACTCTTGCGTTATCAAAATTCTGAAAGAACCAAGCTGACTTAGTGCGTGTATTGCACTCGTTTAAGAAAGGACAATCAATACAATCTAATTTTCCAAAGTCTTGTTTTTGTTTTTCTAATTGTGATTGCCACTTACAACCTCCAGGTGTTTCACCTGTGTACATCATAATTCCAAAGTCTAAGGGTTTATTAGATTTTTTCTCGTTTGCGAGTTTTTTAGATATCTCTGTTATTTCTCTCTTTAAAATTTGTGTCATCCGTTCAAACTTAGAAAAGATAACTATCTTCTGGTCAGTGTCTCGCATAATTTCTTCAATTTTTTCTAAAGACCATTTTAGTTTAGGAGGGGAATTAAAGTTCTTTTTCTTGCCAAGTCTCTTTTTTGCAAGTTGTTTTGCCCACGGAGACTTGCCCATTAGTAGTAATTCTGGATGGTCGCATACTTCAAGCATATACAACAAAATTTCATTTGTTTTATTATCAATTTTTTCAGCATCTTCCGCTGTTTTAATATTTTTCTTTTGGTCTTCTAACAATAGGAGTTCTTTCTTTAAGTCATTGTATAAAGCTTTTTGGTCTGGGTCCCAATCATGAACAATAGGTGCATCATGACCAATCATTTTTGGTAGTTCATCTGATACATCATCTGTTGTTCTTCGAAGCATATAAGGTGCAATAATATTGCGTAATGTCCCTACATTTTTTACACCTAAAACCATTTTCTCTCTATTCCATTTTGTAAAAGGGTTCCAACCTGTAATTAAAAATCTATCTTCGAACAGCTTACGGCGAGTTTCAAAATCTAATTGCTCGTTAGAAAATATGTTAGGAGATATATAATCAATTAACTGAAAAATATTATGTAAGTCCTTCTCTATGGGAGTTCCAGTCATAAGAAGTCGGTAATTAGGTTGAATATGTCTAATAGCCATGCTGGTTTGAGTATCAGGATTTTTCATTCTATGAGCTTCATCGATAATTACCATGTCGTAATCATTATCAAGAATGTAATTTAAATCTATGTACTCTCCTTTTTCTGCTTTTGGAGGCTTCTTTTTCTTGTTATTGTCATTATCAACTGTTGGTTTTATTCTTTCCCTTTGAATCAGTAGTTCGTAATTAACAATTGTATAAAAAGGGTTTTCTTCTTTAATCTGTTCATAGAGCTTAATACGTTTTTTCTTATCTCCTTCTATGACTGTTACTTTTTCTTTAGTAAATTTCCTAATCTCTTGTCCCCATTGGGTTTTTAAAGTTGCGGGACATATAACAAGGCATTTCTTAACTAAATTCATACTCTTGAAATATCCGCTAATGGCAAGAGCTTCTATTGTTTTACCAAGCCCCATAGTATCTGCTAGTAATCCGCAATATAGGTTTGCTCGCTTACCTTTTGGTGTAATTGCCCAAGCAACAGCTACTTTTTGAAAATCATATGGGTTAATTGTCATATAAGGTGTCTCAATGTTTGATGGAACACGAGCAAGAACATCTTCTAATGTTTCCTCAGATATATCTAGATGTTCCTTGTCTGCTTGCATTTCATCAGGGCTCTTCCACAAAATCTTCCCATGCAACCTTTTATTTAATTCTTTAATTTGCGTTGTGGGAACAACCCATTTGTACTCAATAATCTCTCCATATACAGCACCTTCAATTTGATTTAATTCGTAAGTAATATGAGAGTCATATATAAAATCGAGCACGAAAAAATTCTCTTCTTTGTTAAATAAAATCTGAATTTCAGAATCAGATTGGGTAAGAGTTAACTCCATAATGTTGAGGGAATATTCCTCGGTACCTCCTTTGTTTCTCTCTCAATGGATATGATATTAACTGTGGGTGAGAAAAAAGTTAAAATATATTTTAAAAAAATATATCAATAGATTTATATAAAATAAGGTTTTTCCTAGATGCTTAAAGGTTTTATAAGGTTTCATTGTAAATAAAAAATGATATGAACTAGATGAAGTATTAGGAGGGTTAATGTTGAAAAAAGCTGTTCAAGAAGTAAAAAAGCCGCTTATAGGAGTTCTCGCTGCGGCAATATTAATATCAGCTCCTATTTCTACTTTTGCTGAAAAAGCAGATGATGCTCATAAAACTAAAAGCAAAGCAAAAACAGCAAAAGTAGTAAAGATGCCAAAATTACCAATAGAATCGGAAGCTGTGTATCTTTACGATATGAATTTAAATAAAGTAGTTTATAGTAAAAAACCAAACAAGGTTTTACCTACAGCCAGTTTAGCGCAAATAATGAGTTTATACTTGGCAAGTGATGCTTTAACATCAGGTAAAGTAAAGGCAAATGAGAAAGTGAAAATTAGCGAAAAGGCATGGAGAACACCGGGAAGTAGAATGTTTTTAGAAATTGGAAGAGAAGTTCCTTTTGGTGAGTTATTCAAAGGAGTAGCAGTAGTAAGTGGAAATGATGCTTCTGTAGCTATGGCTGAATATCTAGAAGGTTCTACAAGTGCTTTTGTAGAAAAGATGAATGATAAAGCAAAAGAGCTAAATATGACGAAAACAAAATTTCGCTCAGTGAATGGACTGCCTGAGGGTGATAAAGAAGATACATCAACAGCTAAGGATTTAGGGGCGATGACAACTAGTTACCTTAAGAAATATCCAGGTAATTTAGCCATTCACAGTATGAAACAATACAATTTTGATACTGGAAGAGAAGTTATTGAACAAACAAATAGAAACCCTTTACTTCAAAGCTATGGGGCAGCGGATGGACTAAAAACAGGTTGGGTTGAAGGAAGTTACAATTTAATTGGTACTGCTGAAAAAGATGGTGTAAGGCTTGTTGTTGTAACGCTAAAAGGAGAATCAGAACAGATTCGTGCTAAAGACGCAAGAACACTATTAGATTACGGATTTAACCAATATAAAAAATATGTCTTTGATAAAAAAGGGGATAAAGTAGAAACTCTCCCTGTTTACAAGTCAGCGGAAGCTAAAAAAGCTAATTTGGTTATGAAAGATGATTTGGAATTAATTATACATACTTCACAACTGTCTAAAAAGAATAAAATAAAAGAAAAAGTAGTTATCCCTGACTATATAAATGCGGGCAAGGGACTAAAAGCAGGAGATGTCGTAGGAAAAAAACAAATTTTTATTGGTAAAAAGTTAATTCATGAGACTGATATTGTGGTGAAGGAAGATATTGAAAAAGGTTCATGGTGGCAAAAGGGTCTTGATTCAGTCCTATTATCTGGAATGTGGGTAATGGGGTTGTTTAAAGGATGATGATGAAAAGGACTGTCTTTGTGTTAATTGTGCTGTTCATAGTGCTACTTTCTGCATTTGGATTCTCTAAATTAGATAAAGAGATAAATGTAATAGCTAACCAATATGAGGACAAAATTGAATTTAATCTTGAACATAAGGTTTACATAGGAAGCAAGGAAGCACCTAACACAGTGGTTGTCTTTCAAGATTATGGGTGCAAAAGATGTAAACAGTTTCATGATGACATAATGTTAAACCTGAGAAAAGATATAGATAGCGGTAAGGTGAAAGTATATTATTACGATGTCCCATTCATAAATGATACTTCATATGTAAAGGCAATGTTAGGAGTTGTATTTGAGGAAAAACATCGTGCATACTACGACCAATATGTCAGAGCAATGTATAGATTATCAAACGAAGAGAATAAAGAATTTGCTAATAAGGAATTTGTTAAAGAGAAAATGAGTAAGTTATTTCCTCAATTAGACTTAGAGAAGGATATTGAACGAGTATTTAAAGACGATAAAAGACTTGTTTCTGAACTCAATAAGAATAAAAAATTCGTGAGCGAAAACCATATTACAAAAGTTCCGGCAGTGTTTGTAAATGGAAAAAAGATTAAAAATCTATTTTATATAAATGATATTTCTAAAGAATATAAGGATTAAGACTGTAATTGAAAGCAGTACACTAATTTGTGTACTGCTTTTCTTATTCTTCTGGAAAGTTAGCATACATTATGGTGTCAGAATTAAATAAATCATATCTAAAAAAATTTGTAAAACCTTTTTTGTTGGTTTTCTTGAGGAGAATCTTTTAGTGTGCTAAAATCTGAAAAACTTTTAAGGTGGTGAGAAATACTTGAAAAAGTTAAGTCTAAAAAACAAATTACTATATGTTTCTTTCTATTTAACTGTACTATATGTGCTCGTGTTTTCGGTGATTTCAAATTTCTTAAACTTTGACAAACACCCTGACGCGGCTATTGGAATAGGATTCATTTTGCTGTTCCTCGTAAATATTATGTTTGTCATTTTTATGCATAATCTTGTTATTAAGGATATAGATATACTCAAAAATAAACTTCAAAAAGTAGGGAAAGGAAATATGAATGTGTCCTTCACTACAAAAAGAAAAGACGAAATGGGAGATATCTTTCTGGAAGTAGATAAGATAATGAAGAACAATATTGAAATGCTTGAAAAAGTAAAAAAGAATTCAAATCGAATAGATGAATCTTCTAAAAATGTGAAACTACTTATTATTGAAAATAAGGATATACTCGGTCAGTTATCAAAAAATATTGATATTGTAAAAGATGGAACAAACAATCAAATAAAAGGTATTGCAGAAATAGAGATTTCTGTAGAAGAAATGGTAATGGGGATTAACCGAATAAATACTACAACAGTAGAGGTATCTAACAATGCAGGGAAATCAGTGGATGAGGCAATTAAAGGTAATAGTGCATTGGAAAGGGTAGTTATACAAATGGATGATATCAGAAAGAACTCTGAAAAATCTATGACTACAATCAGAGTGTTGGGAGACCAAATTAAAGAAATTCAAAAAATAGTAGATGTAATACGTTCGATATCTTCTAGAACAAACCTTTTGGCGCTAAATGCGACCATAGAAGCAGAAAGAGCTGGAGAAAACGGAGAGGGTTTTATTGTTGTAGCAGAAGAAATAAAAGATTTGGCAGTGAAATCTACTGAATCAACAGTTCAAATTGAAAAGATAGCAAGAAATATTATGGAAAGAAAAGACAAGGCTATTGAAATTATTGAAAAGAGTGCAAAAGAAATAAGAAATGGCATATCAGTTGTAAGCGAAGCAAGCCAAGCTTTCCATAAAATTTTAGTATCAACAGATGATATTGGTAACCAATTAAATGAACTTTCCTCATCGTCTGAACAATTAAGTAGCAATACATATCAAATTGTACAAAGTATAGAAAAAACGAGTACAATATCTAAGGATTTTTCTCAAAACACCTTAAAGCTTGAAACGTTTGTAGACCAGCAAGGGAGCACGGTTGAAAAACTTCTCAATTCAATTGAGTCCTTAGACAATACAAACGAGGAAATTGGGGAATTCCTAGAAAAAATCAATAGATAATAAAGGAGTCATCCGACTCCTTTTATGTTGTTTAGCATATAATTAATAAATTTCAGGAGGTATTTTGAAT
>Ga0209463_1000985_pt1 | contig 18660 bp, 27 predicted proteins | sample AgamicMgSfrz_FD_187169 | JGI IMG/M metagenome (GOLD analysis project Ga0209463, IMG submission 187169) | Agave microbial communities from Guanajuato, Mexico - Mg.Sf.rz (SPAdes) (version 2) | ecosystem: Host-associated > Plants > Phyllosphere > Phylloplane/Leaf | place: Guanajuato, Mexico... | reverse complement strand
CATTTCTTTTAAATTTTCCATTGCTGCTTTCATTAACCCTTGAATTGGATGATCCACCGTTCATAACCTCCTTTGTCATATCTTTCCTAGTTTTTCCGAAAGTTTGTGAACTAAACATAAAATTTTTCATTGATTTCAAAAAAAATAAGTTTAAATATTCAGAAAAAATATTTTAACTCATGATGATGCGAAAATTAATAAAGAAAGATCATGAACAAATATTTACTTACCTAAAAGAAGAAGCAGCCCATAACTAATTTATTATTGGGGAGATAGAATTTTCCGGTTATGAAACAGACTTTCAAGATCTGTGGGGATTATTTAAAGAGAATGGAACATTAAAATCAATTTTACTCCGCTTCCATGATTCATTTATACCGTATAGTAAAAAAGAATTTGTTACCTCTGATTATGAGGCACTTCTTTCCGCATATAAGCCGATTAAACCCTCTGGCAATTCAACTCTATTGTAGAAAGATTTGAAACCGCTCCAAGTATACAACTAGGCGCCAAAAATGAAATGTATTTTTGCGAATGTCTGGATGACAACAACTTACCTAACACACCATTTCATGAAACAATTAAACTTGTCTCACTAGATGATGTAGAGCGAATTATGCAATTGCGGAGTAACATCATTAAATTTCCTACAAGATTAAACTGATGAGGAGCACACACTATTAGGGGATTGTCAGTTTTTTGGCTAATTCAGTAACAAACGAGAACACTAAAACCTACGCTAGGATAGGAATACACATAAAGTTGCATATAATTATATAAAAAGAAAAAGGCAGATTCCTTTTGAGGGTAGGATTTCCCCTTGTCCTTGCTATCAATAATAGGACGTTATGTTAACCGGCCATGTATAAGCGTAAGCAAAATGCAAATTTACAATACTAAGGAAATGTCACTTAGTAAAAAAGCCAATTTCCATCTCAGAAAATCGACTTTTTTAATTATTTTTAAGGTCTTTTTTTACTATATGTATTAAGATTTATATTTTTTAACTGTACAAGGAATAGTTACAATGTATAAATCTATAGCATAGATTGTAACCCAAATACCTTTACCTTCAGCCGCTAGCTTTTTATTTAATTGTGATAAATGCTCTGAAACTTTTCTTTTACCCCATTTTCTAGGACACCATTGAAAAACCTTAGGAACATTATGTTTTTTGTTATACCATACATTCAATCTCCAAAAAATGAAGAAAAACGAGACAATCACTACAATACAAAAAATATCAAAATATGAAATCCCTAAAATCATGTAATATATTCTCCATTTCCATTAAAGTTCAGATAATTTTTTTCTTAATTCTAATTCACTCTCAGTCATATACCCTCTATGCATTTCCTCTACAATTTTATCATGGTTAAAACATAATACTTTTTCATCACCTAGATAGCCTACTGGGTACGGAACACCTACGTAATCAAAATCACGTTTATCTGCTGATACAACCATTCTTCCTATAATCATAACAAATTGTTCTATCTCTTCTAGTTTTACAACTGTTCCAATCGGTAAAAGTTTCATTTGTTTATTCTCCTTTTAATATAATCCATTAAAGTAATTGCACCAATCCCCATTGTCCCCCAAAAAACCATACTAAATGTATATATTACCTTTTCCTTAATTGAATATGGCCCCATTAATCCAACAATGATTGCAATTAAAACTCCTATAACCATTACAATTTTTGGAATCTTCATCACCTAACTACTCCTTATCCTTCTTCTCAAACTTAGCAAAAAATCCCCCACTATAACTTTTCCCAAAGTATGCACCCATCTCTTGACCAAGGTGTATTTTAGCCTCTCCCGTACCAAATCCATATTCTAAACGAACTATTAAATCATGAGCCTTAAAAAATGGGATAAAGTTTGGAAGATCCATTTTTTCTTATTGTATGAGTCTTATTTATTTTTAAATTTACTAAACATCCATTCATTAAGTTTATTAGTACCAAGTGCACATGCTCCTAAAATAAGAACACCTATAATAAAGCCAATCTTTTTAGGTAATTCATAAGGAGACATTATAGCGACTACAAGAAATATAGCAATTGCAACATATGTAATATATTTTCCAGCCTTAAATGGTTGCATATTAATATGCTCCTCTCTTAATCTTCAAACTTTATTATTGCTTAAATTTGTTATCTATTCGTCCTACCACTTTATTCGCCCCCAATGAAATAGCTCCTATAATTAAAACAAAAGTAATAAGAGCAATCTTTTTAGGTAGGCTATATGGCAATAACATAGAAAATATAAGAAGTATCGTGACTGCAACATATGTAATATATTTCCCCATTTTAAATGGATCCATCTCAGCTTCCTTCCTTTGTTTTTTCGACTTTTATAAATCTCTCCAAAATACCCGCCTGTCTCAGCATCTAATTACACTCTAAAGCCAGATGTACCTAGTCCAAATTCTCCTTTTGCTATTACATCATGGTCTCCTATAACTAAAATGAAAGCTAATATATGAAAAGATTTCATTCACCAACATTAATTATTAGCAGGATATACCTATAATAAATTAGATCCTTCCTTTCTTAAACAAACTAATCATTTCTACTCTCTCTAAATTTATTAGTTACACATTCTACTAAATTTGTAGTCCCAAGGGAGATTGCACCCAATACAAGTATATAAGTAAAAGAAATAATTTTTCCTTTTAAATCGATAGGAAAGAATATACTGGCAATAGCCATTGCTATAAATCCAACGATTTTTGACGATTTTAACATTCTCTTATTCCCCTTGTTTTTTAACTTTACAAATAGACCACCAACTACTTTTCCGATTGGTAAAATTTTTATTTATTACTCTTTTCTTTGCTTTTTAATAATGTAATCTAATAAAGTAATTCCACCTAACCCAATTGCACCATAAACGACCATACCTAGTGTATGTACTCCCTTTTCTTTTAACGAAAAGGGAGCTATTAGTCCTGTAATGATTACTATTAAAATTGCTATAATCATTACGATTCTTGTAATTTTTATCATCCTACTACTCCTTATCCATCCTCTCAAATTTTACAAATCTACACCTTTGAGCCTTACTACTGTTCCCACTTATAAAAGCTTCATTGTCATTCTCTTTTATCTTTTGTTTTTCCAATAAATTCCATTATATATGTAAATCCAATTGCTAACCCGCCAAAAACAAGTACAAAAAAGAAAGTAAGTATACGATCTCCTAATGACTGCGGAAAAAATAATGAAAGTAAAGCGATAATAGGCACTGTTATTAAATATATAGTTCTCATTCGCTTGAAAGATCGCATTTATTTAATCCTTTTTCTATTAAATTTCTCCATAAGATTTATAACAAATGAGTTCCATACTAGTGAAACCCCAGTAAATATAAGAACAGCTAGCGAAATAACAATTTTACCTTTCCATGTTTCTCCATTTATCATAGCTAGTGTAATTAATAGCACTGCTGAAGTACATATTACAATTTGGGTAACTTTGCGCATACTAACCCCATCCTCACTCACCTTGATCATCAAACTTTCCCACTTCTTTCAATAAAACTCCATTCTCAAGGTCCTCCGACTCAATCACAATTGCTATCAACCCATTTTCCGTACACGTCTCATGAAATTCGCCCTTTTTCCAAAAAACAGCTTGTCCCGCTTCCACCTTCACTTTTTCTTTATCTGCTCCGCATACATACCCTTCTCCATTCACAATAAGAAGCAGTTGCGATACAACTGCTTCATGATATCCGATTATTCCATTCTCTTGTAAATGCATAGCACCGATATGTATATTTCCTTTATGGTCTAATATTTTCGACATTATGAAATTAGATTGAAATGCTGTGATTTGCTTTCCCACTTCTTCACTACAATCAAAAATTTTCATTACCAGTCCTCCTTATACGTATAAAACCATCCTTACTGTCTGCATCATATGTCCTTCAAAATCTTCTTCAAATTCCTCTAATTGTGCAAAACCTTTCGCTTCATAAAACCGTTTTCCTTTTTCATTCGCTGCTTCTACATGAATGTATAGTTTCCGAATTCCTTTTAATACCGTTAGCCCTTTTTGTAATAAAGCACTTCCTATCCCTTTCCCTTGTTGATCTGGTAACAAATAAATCGCGCCTAATTCTGCTTCGTTTTGCAGTCTAACAGGTGAAAAATTTGCAAAGCCAATGACTTCTCCCTCTTCTTCTGCAACGAATAAATGTGTATTCTCAAGACGATATTTCATTTTTTCATCAGAATAAGCCTCGTCTAAAAAACTGTCTTGAATCTCTCTCGGAATAATGCCTTCGTATGTATCATGCCAAGCTATTTTCGCTACTGATTGTACAGCATGAGTATCTTCCTGCTTCATTTCTCTAATTACATATGTCATCTCGATGTCTCCATTCTCTTTAAATTATATTCTGCTAATATACTAGAAAAAATGACAGAATCATTTTCATAATTCACCTTAATTAATTTTAATTTCTAAGCGCTTCCCATTCTTCACGAATCATTCCCATTCGAATAGAGTCATAGTACGTTCCGTTATAATAACGGCATTTGCGCATTCTACCTTCTAAAGTCATTCCTATTTTCTCAGCTACTTTCATCATTCGTTCATTGCCAGACCAAGTCGTGAGTCCTACCCTGCCAATTTCCATCTTTTCAAATAGTAAATCCCGATATAACGTTAACGCTTCTGTACCATAACCACCATTCCAGTAAGCCGGATTATAAATGACAATTCCCATCTCCAACCAACGCGTCGGTTTATACTCCCAATAAAATCCGACCGTCCCTATAACTTGACCGTTATTTTCTATAATTAAATTGGATAGAGGTTCTTCTTTTAAACGGGTTTGCATCTTCTCTTTATAAGACAGATATTCTTGCATCGAAAATGGAAAATAAGGTGCGTCCCATTTTTTCCATTCTGGATTTTCTTCTTTAAATACGAGATTCCATAATGGTTTTATATCCGATTCTTCAATTGTACGAATTGTAACTTTATCCCCTTTTAATATTACGTTTTGCATAATTCCCTCCTACAATCCTCTTTATTTCATATATAATTATAATATTTTTTCAGAAAAATCAAAACGAATATCATTTATTATAATTGTATAATTTTGTTATAAGGTATCAATTAAGGTACGTCACCATTACTGAGTTAATAAAAAATAGAAGGTTACATCCCTCCTATTTCAGCTAAATATTTTCTTTTTCGTCTTTCCTATCTCAACTAAAATCCCTTTCTCTATCCAACCCTCTACTCCATCTCTTTTAATTAAATCATATCCTGAACAGCTTCCATCAATGAGAGAAATAATGTCACCTTTTCTTACGCTTATTTGCGCACAAGAAATATCGGTTTTCACTGTATATTCACCTGAATCAAGTTGCCTAATGTATTCATCTTTCACAGAGAGTAATGTATTCGTTTCCTTTTGCTTACATATTGTATAATCTTGCACCTTCTCCACCGGCTCTATGTAATAATACGGATAGGTAACCCCGCCCTGCATTTCTGAATTCGCATGAAAATCTGCTATCACTTCATACTCTGGAAAAAAGTCTACATATGTATAAGAAAACGTATCACCTGTTGGTTTCCTCTGAATAATAAACGCGTTTAATTGCCCCGCCTCTTTAATCGCATTTCCGCCGTCAATTGCTATAATCTTTTTCTTCTTATCAATAACTGGATTGTTAGATGGAGCTTCAACAGAGTAGTTTACAACAGGCCAATGCCCGACAACTACATACTTATTTGCTCTATGTGATTGATTGAAAAACTCCGGCATTGCTATCGCATTTTTTCGTTCTGTTTCTTTCCAATCCGCTCTATCTTCAAGACCAGCATGCACAAAAATATAACCTTCCGTTTCAATCGCTGTCGGTAATTCCATTAGCCACTTTATTTCTTTTGAAAAATAGCTCATTAATTTTGTTTTCACTTCAAGAATATCACTTTCTTCATTAACGGTAACATTCAATTTCGCTAGCCATTCATTACAAATTGTATTCTTTCTCGTACACAAATAATTTATTAATGCAGGATTTTCATTTACAAGCGCTTCAACTACAACCTCACAATTCCCTTCAATTACATAAACATTCGGCTTGCTAACTACTAGATCCATCACATAGTTTACGACACCAATACTATTTCTCCCCTTCTCACAAAGATCACCATTAATAATTAAATAATCTTCATCTTTAAAATTAACTTTATGTAGTAATTCCTTAAAAAGATCTAATTCTCCATGAATATCAGAAATAATGATGACTCTTACATCATTTGGTATGGATAATTTCTTTATTTTTTCCAAGTATAAACGCTCCTAACATTCTCTAAATTCAATATTCCCTTGTTAATTTCTAATATTCGACAAATTATATTACTAGAACTGTCCCTAGCTCAAATCTGGAAAAGAAAATAGGTTCCACATATTTTTATACACGGAACCTACTTAGTATCATAACTCTTTATAAAAAGAATAGCTTACCTTATCAAAGCCCTCTCTTTCATAAAAACGATGTGCATCAATTCTTGAAAACGCAGATGTAAGTACGATAGAACTACAACCTTTTTCTTCCCCCCACTTTTCTACATATGACAGCAGAACATTACCATACCCTTTTGATCTGTGAGCTTCCGCGGTTACAAGGTCATACACAAAAACATGTTTCTCATTATAAAAATTCGTACAAATCGCTACACCAGCTAGACTAACAACTTCTTCATCTTCATTACGTAGCGAAAATAGTTTATAATTTTCTTCTTTCATTTTTTGAAATAAAGAACTTGCTTCTTCTCTTGAAAGTTTCGTTCGTAATTGCTGTAATACAGGAAATACATCATGTAAATCCGCTTCTGTTACTACTGCTTTAATATTCATTATGATTCTCTCCTTACTATTTATAAAATTTTCTAAATGTTATATCATCATTATAAATAGCAACTGCCCTTAACTTAAGTGACAGTTTTATTCTTTTTTATAAGGCCAGTATAAAAAGGAGCGACTACAAATGGATCTTACTATTCCATTACAATTACAAAGTAAAACACCTATTTACTTACAAATTTACGAATATATAAAACGAGAAATCTCTCAAGGATCACTACGTGCTGGTACACGCCTTCCTTCTCACAGAAATTTAGCTATGCAACTTAATGTGAGCCGTATTACAGTTGAATCTGCCTATCAACAATTACAAGCTGAAGGTTATGTAGAAAGCAAACCGAAACGTGGGATTTTCGTTGCAGAAGTTGATATTGAGGTCATTCAAAAGAAACAGCAAATTGCATCAAACAGTGCTAACAATAAAGAAAACGAACAATATGATTATGATTGTAGTCAAGGACTTATTGATCAAAAAGCTTTTCCGATAACAAACTGGAAAAGAGCATTACACGAAACTTTATTTCAGTATGAAAACGAATTATTCGCTAAAGAAGATCCCCAAGGTGAGCTCGTTCTACGAGAACATATTTCAAAGTATTTATATCATGCTCGCGGGGTACATTCTTCACCTGATCAAATTATTATCGGAGCAGGTACGCAGCCTCTTCTTTGGCTACTACTTCAACTACTTGGCCCAAAAAAAGAATACGGGATCGAAAATCCTGGATTTCACCGTATACCTGCTATGATTCAAAGTTCTGGCTTTCCTGTTCACCCGATCCCTTTAGATGATAAAGGGATTCATATTTCTGCTTTACGTGAATCGGGTTCCAATGTGGCATATGTCACTCCATCTCACCAATTTCCACTTGGAATCATTATGCCGTTATCTAGAAGACTCGAGTTATTAAAATGGGCGAATGATTGTAAGGCGTATATTATTGAAGATGATTACGATGGGGAATTCCGCTATATAGGAAAACCTATTCCTTCTTTACAAGGACTAGATTCAAATGAACGTGTTATTTATATGGGAACTTTCTCGAAATCTTTTTTACCTTCTTTACGAATGGGATATATCGTTTTACCACCTCATCTTTTAAGAGCCTATAAAGAACTTGGTGGTATGTTTAAACAAACCGTTTCTACGCTGCAACAACTTACCTTCGCAACCTTTATTCAAAATGGTGATTGGGAACGTCATATTAACCGAAGTCGTACGTTATATAAAAGAAAACACATGTCTTTAATTAAATCTATTACAAACGAAATGGGGAATAACGTTCATATACTCGGTGAACAATCCGGACTTCATATTGTACTTCACGTTCATAATGGGATGAACGAACAAGAACTTATTCATACAGCTGCAAAACAACGTATTAAGTTATACCCTCTCTCCACATATGATTCTGTTCATAATGTACAGGAGGAGTCGTATGTATTACTCGGTTTTGGTAGTATTCCAGAGGATTGTATCGAAACTGTTGTCAAATTACTGAAAAAAGTCTGGTTTTCTAAATAAGAATAGCTCCACGCAAGTTATACTTACGTGGAGCTATTTTCATTCACTATTTTTCTGATCTCATTGCCCTTCCCGGACGTTTGACACCAGTTGTTTCTGTTGAATAGGATGCTTCAATTATAGCAGTTGGATCTACAGAGAGAACGAGATCTTTCATTTTCGGATAAATGAATCGGTTTGTAATACAATAAATGATTCTCTTGTGCTCTCCTAAAAAACCACCTTCTCCATGTAGATACGTAACGGATAATTGCAATTCTTTCATAAGTAGATCGCCTATTTCTTTATTTTTACCAGAAATAATCATAACGCTCTTTCCTTGATTAATACCATCTAATATGAAATCAATCATCTTCGTAACAATATAGAAAATTGCTAATGAGAACATCGCTTGTTCAATTGAAAACAAAATGGCAACAAAGATGAAAATAACCGCATTTACTGCAAGTAAAAATGTACTAATCGGCACTTTAAAATGTTTATTCATCCAAACAGCTAACATTTCTGAGCCATCAATTGCTCCGCCCATTTTTACTACAATCCCTACACCAACACCAAATAGGACTCCTCCATAAAGAACAATTAACAATTCAGAAGTTGTAATTGCTGGAAATGGTTTTAAATAGATTAATCCGAGTGTTGTAACAACATTTGCATAGGATGTACGGATAAAGAACTTCTTTCCCATTACTTTTGCAGTAAATAATAAAATCGGGATATTAATTCCTAAGAACACTCCATAAAGCGGCAATCCGGCAACTTTATTCGCCATAATAGCAATGGCCGTTACCCCGCCATCTACTAATCCATTAGGCGCTAAAATAAGTTCTAATGAACCCGCTACAATAATTGAGCCAATTGTTAATAATATGTATTCAAATACTCTCTTCATTCATTACCCCCAAAACTTATATATTTTCTTAGTATTATTTTAACGTAATTTTACTACTAATTCAAAGATATCAGTTTATATACACAAAAGTTTCACCTTTACAGTGATTTTTTATGTAATTTTTTTATAGAAACACACTTACATATTACAGTAAGTGTGCTCCAAACATTTATTTAAGTTTTAAGTAGGAATTCATTTTCATTTTAAATATTTCATCAACTGCCCTATTATACCCACCAGCATTTCGAAGTGACTCTCCAACTTTACGACTATTTTCCTTAAACGTTACATCATCTATCACTTTCTTTACAGATTCACGTAACAATTCAGAAGTTAATTCTTTGCGATTAAGCCTTATTCCAGCCCCTACTTCATTCACTCGTTTCGCAACTAAAGGCTGATCTCCTGTTACCGGAATTACAACTAACGGGACACCGTAATATAGTGCTTCACTCGAACTATTCATACCACCATGTGTCACGAATACATCAGCATGCTGTAATACTTCTAATTGTGGCACATAATTATACAACTTAAAGTTATCCGGAATGTTTTCAAATTGACTTATATTTATCTTCTTACCAACAACTAATACGACTGTCGCTTCTACATCTTTAAACGCTTCAAAACATTTTTCATATAGCTCAGGTTGTTCATTAAAAACTGTACCCATAGAAATGAAAATCACTTTTTCATCTTTTAAATCTTCCATAGGAAAGCTACCTACTTCTTTTCGAGTAGCAATTGATGGACCGACAAACTTATACGATTTATCGAATACATCTGAACTTGGTTGATATTCCTTTGAAGTGTATACAATGGTAATATCACCAGGATGATTCATAATATCGTACATACTATTACATTTCATTCCATACTTCCTATTCCATTTTTCCATTCCAGCTAAACAAGATTGATATAACGGATTCGTTTCATCTACTTGCCTCGATTCTTGTTCATCGTTAAAAGTAATGTACTGATTAAAAGCAAACGTTGTACAAGAAGAAACACTAGGTAATTGTAAAACATTCGCTATAATACGTCCTACCGGAAAATGATTATCGTATATCAAGTAATCGTATTTTTCCCCTTTTGTTTCTTCTACAATTTGAGTCACAATACGCTCTGATGCTTCAATCATATGAGATAACATCACCAAAGGACTCCCACCTTCATTTACTCGTTCCATAATATTAATTTGAGAGAGAAAATTCTCAAACACTCGGAATTCTGCACCTGTTGCTTCAATCTTCTTTCTATAATCTTCAATACAATACGAAACAACTGTTTCCCCTCGCTGAATTAACTCACTAACAATAGCTATAGTCGGATTAATATGACCTTCTCCAGGGAAATTTATTACGAGTACATTTGCCATAACATTCTCTCCTATCTAACATAATTAATAATTAATTATGTTAATTAATTTAAAACTATTATAAAAGAATCTATTCTACTTTTTCATATTTTTCTCTTCATTTTATTATTGAGAAATATTTTTCAAAACCTACATTATAACTCTCATAAAAGTACGCTTAACTCTTCATTTACTGAAAAATACGAGATTTACATCCAGGCATTTTTACAGGTTTATCATCAGAAATATTATTTTGATAATTCATACAAAACTAGAAAAATATAATTTTCATGCTGATTTTTACTATACATTTATGCAGGTTCTACATTTTCCCCTATCACTATCCACGTGGCACATATTCTGTTATATAATAAATTTATAGAATTTACAGAAAAAGGAGTAACTTCATGCTACAACAACTTTTCACTTCACCTATTTTATCTGTTCAAACTTTACACCCAGGTTATGAAGACCATGCAAGCGATGTGTTTCTCGTCCGAACAGAAGATGCAGAAGTCATCGTTCGTTCTTCTAAAATAAATGAAGAGCCAAATAATGATTTTTGGTGGGGATGCAAAAACCTTTTTGGAATTGATCCAAGGAACGTACATCAATTAGAAACAATACACACATTATTGAAAAAGCATACTAACTTGCCCATCCCGACTATTTTGCAAAAACACGTTTTAAATGGACGAAAGTATGTTATTGTCGAAAAATTAACAGGAAGTACGCTGCAATCCTTTCTCGGACAACCTGATTCAATTTTATTCAGTCTTGGAAAAGGACTAGCAGAAATTCATTCGTTTCAAGCAGAATTTATAGGAAATCCATCAAGTACTTTCCACATTCCACTAGAAGAATTTAAGACTCACATATTAAATGTCAGTAAAGACCTTGTAAATAGGTTTTATTCAGATAACGTGAGCATCCGTAACGCATTCCCTATTTTTGAGTTACAACTCTCTTCCTTACCAGCACCGAAGAAATCTACGCTCGTTTTTATCAGATGGTTCAACTATTACAGGTTTAGTAGATACAGAAGCTTACGCAGTTGCTCCTCGAGAGTTTGATTTTATCGGACTAGAATATGTACTTACTGAAAAAGAAGCTCATGCCTTTAAAAGTGGTTACGAAACAATTATGCCTATTCCTCAACTTGAAAAGTGTAGACAGCCTTACCGTTATTTGTACCGACTGTTATCTGTTCAAGGAAGTGTGGAATTAGAAAAATGGTTAAGTCATCCATCCTATTTTTAAATACGAATGTGAGGGATTATGAAATGAATATTGAACGAAAGAAATTTTTAACAGCAAACGAAATTCAGCAAATGAAAGACTTAGCCCATATTTGCGGGCAACATGATCAAATTGATTACTCGTCAGATTTACATGTAAACTTTTTAACTGCTCGTAATAAAGAAGAGATAAATGATTTTCTATTTTATGACGATACCAAATTAGTCAGTGCATTAAGTATGTATGACTTTGAAAGACCGACAAAACTCGAGTTAATAGGGTTTGTTCATCCGAATTATAGAAAACAACATATAGGCACTACTCTTTTACAAACCGCAATGAAAGAAATACGATTAAGAGAGGCAGATGAAGCTCTTCTTATTATGAATGGGGATTCTGTTTCTGGAAAAGACTTTGCAAAACATATGAAGTTACCTTATTTATATAGTGAATATAGTATGGCGTTCAGAGCAAAAGAAGTTCAAGAAACAACGAAGAATACTATACAGCTTACTCTTGCATCTTCAGAATCACTTCTTGATCTTATCGAAATTTCCAGTAAAGCGTTTGGAGATTCAGTAGAAAATACCACTACATGGTTACAAAAGATGATGAATTCATCTTCCCATCAAGTTTACAGTGCTCTTATCAATGAAAAAGTGATAGGAACGATTACAGTTTCTGAGCAAGAGCAATCTACTACACTATCAGGATTCGCCGTTCATCCTTCTTATCAAGGCAAGGGATACGGCAAAGATATTCTTAGTTATATGGTACATACCCTTATTACAGAAGACATTTCAACAATTGAATTAGACGTCGAAACGAAAAACAACCATGCTTTAAAATTATATACACAATGTGGTTTTGAAATTAAAACGAAGCATGACTATTATAATGTAATGAATTTCGAGGTGAATACATATGGCTAAAAAAGTAATTTATTCTGATTATGACATTTTTGCAGACATCTATAATAAGCATTGGGGGCATTATGCTGAACACGCCTATCTACTTTTAGAAAAACTCGTTTTACAATATGCACCACCACATTCTCATATTTTAGACCTTTGCTGCGGGACTGGTCACCTTACTAAGAAATTAATGGATAATAATTTTGTAGTAACTGGTATAGATGGTTCTGCTCAAATGATTGAATACGCACGTCAAAACGCGCCAGACGCAAACTTTATCATCGATGATGCTCGTTATTTCAATATAAATGAGCAATTTCACTATGTTATCTCTACTGGCGATAGCTTAAACCATATTTTAAAATTAGATGAATTAAAAAATGTTTTTCGTAATGTTTACTCCGTATTACATAGCGAAGGTACATTCGTATTTGATATGAATATGGAGAAAGGTTTTCTTGAAAATTGGATTGCTTCGTTTCACATTTCAGCAGACGAATATGTTTGTACAATCGATTCTACATATGATAATGAAAATAAAAAAGCAGACATGAACTTTATACTATTTCAGCATGACATAGAGAATAATTGGGCAAGAAGTGACTTTTCTTTTGAGGAAGCTTGTTATTCCAATGAAGAAATAATTTCTTCATTAGAATCCGTAGGTTTTAAGAACATTCAATCACATGGTACAAATAGAGCATTTTTCATTTGTCAAAAATAAAAAAACTGAATCATAACGATTCAGTTTTTTCTTAGTATATTTACAATAGCAGTCGTTTCATTATTTTCTTTATACACACGTGGAATTCTTCTGTCTAACATACATGTAACTTCATAGTTAATTGTACCTAACATATCCGCTATTTCTTCTACTGCGATGTTTTCTTCGCCTTGTTTACCGTAGAATACTACTTCGTCTCCCACTTGCACTGGCATTGCTTTTGAAACGTCTAACATGAGCTGATCCATACAAACACGGCCAATAACAGGTACTCGAACTCCATTTATTAATGCATGCCCTTTATTAGATAACTGACGATTATAACCATCAGCATAACCAATCGGTACAGTTGCAATCCATTCTTCACCAGTCGTTACATACGTATTCCCATAACTTACACCGCGATTCTTCTTCGCATGTTTAATATGAGCTACTTTTGATTTTAACGACAACGCAGGCTGTAAAGAAACAACTGAATGATCTACCTCTTTTGAAGGATACATTCCATAAATTCCAATACCTACACGAACCATATTTTGAAATGTATTGCTAAGTTCCATTGAGCCTGCACTATTTGAACTATGAATATATGGGATATGAATTCCTAATTCTTTTGCTGCATTAACAGCTTTTTCAAATAAACTTGTTTGCATATTCGTATATGATTTATCGATTTCATCTGCCGTAGAGTAATGTGTAAACATTCCCACTATCTCTATATACTCCATACGGTTTAATTCTTCTAAAAATGGTATAACCTCTTCTTCTTGTAAACCGATACGACTCATTCCTGTATCAATTTTCACCTGAATTTGCGCTTTCTTTTGAAGACGGTTTGCGATTTCATTTATACCTTGTAAATCTTCACTTCTATAAACAGTCATCATAACGTCATATTGAATTGCCTCTTCAGCAGCCGCTACTGATGTATAGCCTAAAATTAAAATCGGCACGTTAATTCCTGCTTCTCTTAACTCTATCGCTTCATCTACAAATGCAACTGCAAGCTGGTTTATTCCTGCTTCAATAGCAGCTTTCGCAACTTCAACTGCCCCGTGGCCATACCCATTTGCTTTTACAGCAGCCATCATTGCAATATTTTCATCATTCACACGTTTTTTAAATTCTTTTACATTATGTTTTACTGCATTTAAGTCCACTTCAACAATTGTATCTCTTCCATATTTCAAACTCATTGGTCTAACTCCTAACTCAATAATTGCATTCCATTCTATTTCACGTTTCATATGACCTTTTACAATATAATACTTTTCAATATGCTAGTCAAACTACTAGAATTTTCGGAATTTTGAGTACGATATAATACCCTTAAGAAATTATTATATACGGAGATGAGGAGAATTACAATGTTTGTTGAATCTGCATTGCATCAGTTTAAAATTGCTGTTGATACTTCTATTCAAATGCTTAACCAATACAATGAAGACGATTTAAAAATACAACCTATTCACTCGAAGCGATCAGTATTTGAAATATGTGCACATCTTTCTCTTATTTGCCATGCAGATTTACTCATTTTAAATGGTATTACGGAAAAAGAGTTACATACCTTTTATTTAGAACATACACCGGAAACAATAGCCTACATGCAACAAATAATGATTGAAGGATACAATCTTCTCCCTAAAACATTTCTTTCCTATTCCAAAGAAGAATTAGCAGAAGTTATGACTGCCTATTGGGGTATTTCTTATTCGCGTTTTGAATGGTTGCTTGAAATTCTCTCGCATTTTTATCATCATCGCGGGCAAGTTCATATTTTATTATGCGAGCATATGAAAGATCCTTGCATTTCTTTATTTGAGTAAATTCCCACTCATTCAGTATCCAATCTACATATCATCAAATATATGTTCTTTATTTATAAATAGAGAAGCTATAAAACCAATAAAAAGTATCATTCCTAATAAAATAAATGTTTGAGCATAGCTTCCTATTTTCAAAAGATAAATAGAAATGATGGGTCCTATACTAGTACCTAAAAATAAAATAAAAGTATAAATAGAAACTGCTATTCCTCTTGCTTTCCCTCCTAATTGACCTACAAGAGCAACTAAAGACGGAACTGATATAGCAATACCTATTACAAAACAGACACTCATTATAACAAGTAAAGGGAGGTATGAAACAAAGCCCATTGCACTTAGACTAAAAAGAGCGACCAACAGTCCACCCTGAAGAACTTTCCTTACTTCGAACCTCTTTGTTAAACGACCCGCAATCGGTGACATCACCATACCAAATAGCCCCGCTAAACGAAAATAAAGGATTTGTTCTGCAGTTAAATTGTAAATAGAAGAGCTCAAATAATTCCCTAAAACAGTATACATATTAACAAAAGCCATTAATAAAACAAAAGCTATCATATAGCTCAATACTAAGCTTTTATGTGTAAATACTTTACCCATCTGTTTAATCGGTCCTAAAATATCAGTATAAGCTTGAGATGTCGCCCCTTTTGGAAGAGAATACTGAACCCATACAGCAGTAATCATATAGACAATGCTAAGAAGAAAGAACACCATATGCCATCCAAAATGTTGACTCACAACCGTACTTATTACCTGACCTACAATTCCAGCTACTAAAAAACCGGTACTAACAAATCCTATTGTTGTAACCTTTTTTCTACTGGAAACATTTCTACAACGTAGGCTAACGCTACCGGAGAAAATGTAGCTGCTGCTATCCCTTGTAATCCTCTAAGAATAACAAGCCAAAATATACTATCTACAAGCCCTAAGGAAAAAGAAATACTCGACAGAGCAAGTAATCCAATGAAGATCACCTTTTTTCGCCCATATTTATCAGAGATTGCCCCAAATAACAAACACCCTATAGCAAAGCCAATAGAAAATATACTGCCTGTAGCTGCAGATTGCGCTAGTGAAACAGTAAAAAGGTCTGAAAATAGAGCAATTAAAGGGATTGTTACATATAAACTAGACATAACTACCATACCCGACCAACATAATACAACCGTCATTATTGTGTAATTCTTTTCACTATTTATTTCCTTTCCTATTTCCATCATAATATCTCTCCCTTAATACGATTTGTTTTGTTAATTTAAAACCTCTAATCTAAAGCACTTAAAATAGTATTTCTTTAACTGTTATTTATTTTATTACATTGAAAAATTATGACTTACAATTAAAGTTAGTTAAACTTATAATAAGGCAGACTAATTATATTCCCAAATAAATAAGTTGACCCTCATAATCAACTTATTTATCTACCTTCTCCTAATTTCACCTGCATAGTTACTTGCATTTTATTTAATAACTTCTCTAAAACTTGACGCTCTTCTTGATTAAAGTCGTCAACTAACGAAGCGCAAGATAACCAAAAAGTTGGTAAAGATTGCGTAACTAGTTCTTTTCCTTTCGGAGTAATTTTCACTTTTAATCTTCTTCGATCTTCAGAATGATGGAATCTTACGATTAACTCTCGTTTCTCCATCCAATCTAATAAGCCAGTGACAGAAGCACGTGTTATCCCTAATCGACTCGCAATATCCGAAGGACTCATGTTCACTTCCTCCCCATTTGATTCCATTTCACGCAAAATAAACAACAGTAAAAAATCTAATTTACTTTCTGAAATACCAAGCGGAGCTAAATCTACGTCAACAGCATCCAGAACATTATCAGACGTCCATAACATTAACAAACCAAGTTTTGCTGCAATTGGATCCGTATCCGCTGATGCTGTTTTTTTTATTAGCTCAGCATATGGCTCAATCCCTAAAGGAAGAGAATCTTTTCTTGAACCCATTCATCTTCACTCTCCTTTCTTCTTAATTAGCTTACCTAACTACTTTTTCATTATACTCATATTTTTCCTTTTATTGCAAGAATATTGTTAGACAAAAAAATCCTGTAATTCAAACAGGATTTTTCAAACTGACTAGCTATTATTTTTAAATTATCCGAAACTCCTTTAAGGCGAAAGCAATACCACCTTCACTTGCCTTCTTTGTAACGAAATCAGCTCTTGTTTTTAACTCTTCTCCGCCATTACCCATTGCAATCCCTAATCCTACATACTGTAACATCTCAATATCATTTCTACCGTCACCAAAAGCCATGGCTTCTGATTTACAAACATTTAAGTGATCCAATACTTTTTGAATAGCCGTTAATTTTGATACTTTATTATCTTCCAATACATTTATGACATAACCATGAAAACGCTCAAACGTAAGCACTGGATATCTTTCAATAAATTTTTGAGCTTCTATTTCATCCGCATACAGACATAAACAATAGATCTCTTCAGACAAATCCCTGCTTTTTTCAGGATACTTTGCTAAATTTACCGTCTCGTTAAGCGCTTGAATTACACGTTCATTATCCGAGGCTATCCCGTTCATTGCAAAATCCTCTGTAAAATAAGAAACACCGTGACCATGTAATTCAGCAAACCCCGAGATATCATGAACGATGTCACTTGAAAGTACTGATTTATGTATAACTGTTTCCCCACACTTAATATGTGCACCATTTGCAGAAATAATTGTATGTATGCCCAGCTCTTTAAATTGCGAACATAAGCTATATGGTCTCCCTGTAGTAACAACTACATGAATTTCTTTATCTATTAATCTTTGTATTGCCTCTTTTGTGCTCTCATGCATACTTCTATCAATCTCGCTTAAAAGAGTGCCATCAACATCAAAAAACACTACTTTGTACATAGGTCTTTACATCCCGTCCAAATGACTCGTATCATTAATGAAATGTACCGTTTTTTGTTCCCCATCAATTTCAATTAAGCTTATTCCTGTATCTCCCATTTTAAAATAATAATCCATTGAAATTGGCATTTTGAAAAATGCACGTAATAGACTATTTATTACACCACCATGTGCAACAATTGCAATTCGGTCATATGTATTCTCTGTCACGATTTTAGAAAAGATTCCCTCTATTCTCATTCGAAACTCAATAAACGATTCCCCGTTTTCAAAACAATCATGCAGAAACTTTGGCTCTGGATATTTCTTTGCTTCTTCAAATGATAAGCCTGCTTGCACTCCATTATTAAACTCCATTAATTCCTCTTCTAATTGAATTGGACACCC
>Ga0209463_1000984_pt1 | contig 18667 bp, 16 predicted proteins | sample AgamicMgSfrz_FD_187169 | JGI IMG/M metagenome (GOLD analysis project Ga0209463, IMG submission 187169) | Agave microbial communities from Guanajuato, Mexico - Mg.Sf.rz (SPAdes) (version 2) | ecosystem: Host-associated > Plants > Phyllosphere > Phylloplane/Leaf | place: Guanajuato, Mexico... | reverse complement strand
GAAATTACCTGCAAAAGTGGAGTTCAATATAGAGAAAATCGATAGCGGATTTCTGTGTGCTGAGGCATTAAAAAAGCCGGGCTGCAAAGGCCACGGCTGTAAGTATTAATCTATGAGGACAAACGTTTAACCCATACCAAAAAACTTTTTAAAGCGAGAGAACGCGCCCTTTTTCTGCTCTAATTGCATTAGCGGAACCGTATCTCCCAGAATGCGACGGGCAATGTTCCGATATGCAATCGCTGCAAGAGAATCCGGATTCATAACCGTAGGCTCTCCAGAGTTAGCCGCTTTGATGACAAGTTCATCATCTGGCACAATGCCAATCAGATCAATGTTGAGGACTTGTAAAATCCCATCAATATCAAGCATGTCGCCCGATTTGACCATGTTGTTCCGAATACGGTTTACAACCAGCTTCGGTGATTGGATATGCGAGCTTTCGAGTAGACCGATGACCCGATCCGCATCACGTACAGCGGCATTCTCAGGTGTAGTCACCACGATGGCCTGATCTGCTCCAGCGACCGCATTTTTGAATCCCTGTTCAATCCCGGCAGGGCAATCGATAATGACATATTCAAAATCTTTTTTCAATTCAAGAATAATGTCCTTGACCTGTTCCGGTGACACAGAGTTTTTGTCTCTTGTTTGTGCTGCAGGCAGCATATACAGTTCTTCGAAGCGTTTGTCTTTCACCAACGCCTGATTCAGACGGCAGCGCCCGTCTGCCACGTCACACAGATCGTAAATAATCCGGTTCTCGAGTCCCATCACAACATCCAGATTGCGAAGGCCGATATCGGTATCTACCAGACAAACTTTTTTTCCGAGCAGCGCCAGCGCTGTTCCGATGTTTGCTGAGGTCGTTGTTTTACCAACGCCGCCCTTACCCGAAGTGATCACGATCGCTTCTCCCATGAGCTACACTCCTTTAAACACATTAAAATCTCGGCGCAACCGAACGATATTGCTCATCTTGTCGATCTGCATCTGATTGTCCTGTAAATAAGCAAATTCCATCCCGGTATCCCGGCTCTCCCATTCGTCAGGGGGACGGCTGATGATATCAGCGATTCGAAGCTGCGTCGGTGCAAATACCGATGCTGCAATGATTGACTCATCGTCCCCGCCGATTCCAGCGTGAGCCATGCCTCTGAGTGAACCCAAAACATATATATCTCCGGTACACGTCACCGTGCCCCCCGGATTGATATCCCCAAGAAACAGGAGATTACCTTCGTGATGAAGCACTTGACCTGAACGCACCATGCCACACATCGTAACAATCGGCGGTGGCCCTTTAACCTCCGGTTTAAGGGCTGGTGAATCGATGGAGCGAATGAGCAGATTTCCTTTTTGCTTCAGAATGTCCAATATCGCATCTTTTTGGTCCTCTGTCACTTCGCGGCTGCCCAGCTTGATATCCACATGAACAATCGGTCCGGTCAAAATATTTTGATGGCTGTGTTCCAGCTTATAGCGGAGCTCATAGAGCAATTCCTCGAATTCACATTGATCGTCCAACAGGAAAACCAAGCCGTCTCGGATGCCTTTAATCGTTACGTGATTCGATTTTACCGTCATAAGCCTGTCCCTCCCATCTCATTACATTTCGTGCCCGGGCCTCGAAGTTCCTGCTTTCCGCTCCAACAAATGTATCAGGATGCCTCCTGCACCTTGCTCTTTCTCTTGCCGATACGCTCCAGCTGCTTCCGCAGCGGAGTATAAATGATCAGGGCAAACACAAAATGGATGAACAGATTGGGAATCATGTATTCAAGCAATGCCCAGTCAAAGGTCACGTGATTAAGGCGGAAGAGCTTATATAAAAAGAACAACATGGTGTCATTAAGCAGACTCCCCAAAATGACGACCGTAACCATAACTGGTAGCGGTGCACGCGGTGCCTGGAATATAAGCCCCATCATATACGCAGATAACCCCATTGCGAATCCATAAGGTCCGATCATCTCTCCATAGAATACAACGTCATGGAGCAGTCCAAAAAATATGCCTAGCACCAGAGCCGTGTGGCGATGATGATATACAGCGATAAACAGAATGACGACATAGACCAGATTGGCCGAAATGCGCAATTGCCATCCGGAAGGAATAAGCAGCGGCAAAATCGTTCCTTCCGCGATGAACAAAACGAACAGCAACAGGAACAAGACTTGCTTGCGTGTCACCATTACTCCTTCACCTCGGGAGGAATAACCACCATCAGCTCTTTCCAATCCAAGAAGCTTGCATAGGGTTCAATCGTTGCTGTACGTGTCAGCCCGTATTCGCCAACTTCAATTTTCTTGACTTCCCCGATTCGCATATACTTCGGAAAATTATTGATAATGCCTGATGAGATAATTTCGTCACCTTTTTTGATATCAGACTCTTCCGAGATCTTAGTCATCTTAAACATGCCTGTCTTCGGATCAAAGCTCTCAATCATACCGAAAACAGTATCTTCCTTGCCCACCGCTGTTGCTGCGATGGCATTGGAATTGGGATCATTCGCATCCATCGAGGTCAGCAGATTCACTGTTGATGTATACGCGCTGACGTGACTGATCACCCCAACCAGACCTTCTTGGGAAGTGACGGCCATGCCTGGCTTGATATCCGCATTCTCCCCAATATCAATATTAATCGTTCTGCTATTGGGATCCGAATTCGCACTGATAACCTGAGCAATACGATACTCATAATTGTACCGATTTCTCTGTTCAGCCGTAAATTGAAGCAAATCCTTATAACGATCATTTGTTTTCTCCATCTCGTTATACTTCAAACGATCCCGGGTATAGTGCCCCATCGCGATTCGCAACTCTTCATTCTCTTGATAAACCGCACGCATGTTCGCCACATCTTTGAAAAAGCCCGCTACAGCAGAAGCGGGCTTGTAAAATACGTATTGTACAAATCCGACTGAATCCTTCAGGAATTTTTCCGGCCAGGATAGAGCGGTTCGCGGACCGAGCGTAAAGCCCATCAACGCGATAAATGTAACAAGGCCCACCAGCAAAACAAAAAGTCTTTTGTTGCCCAGCAGCTTAAACAGTTCGAACACCCTCTAACATCCATATTCTCTTCCGAGCTATGCCCGGCGGGGAGACATTCAGACTGATAGTCCCTTCGAGAATTATTCGCTGATCTCCCCGGGTATGCGGGTAATAGCTCTCCCGACTGAGGTCGGGTCCTCTTCGTTGGTTACTGCCGCTTAACTCAAACGTGATTAAGCGATCAGTGCCGGATTAACGTTTGGAACGAACTGCCGAACTGCTTCTGCTTTTGAACAAATGGATGTTCTCCAGAGCTTTACCTGTTCCGATTGCTACACAATCGAGTGGATTCTCCGCTACGATGACCGGCATACCTGTCTCACCAGCCAGCAGCTTGTCCAGATTGCGGAGCAAGGCGCCGCCGCCAGTCAACACGATACCGCGGTCCATAATATCTGCCGCAAGCTCAGGAGGACATTTTTCCAAAGTTACTTTAACAGCTTCAACAATAGCATTTACCGTATCTGCCAGAGCTTCGCTGATTTCATCCGATGTAATCGTGATGGTCTTAGGCAGGCCTGTTACGAGATCGCGACCGCGAATTTCCATCGTTTCCACTTGTTCCAGTGGCATAGCTGATCCGATTTCCATTTTCAACTGTTCAGATGTACGCTCACCAATCATCAGATTGTACTGACGTTTAATATACTGGATGATTGATTCGTCCATCTCATCACCAGCTACACGAACGGAACGGCTTGTTACGATCCCGCCGAGGGAAATGACTGCCACTTCTGTCGTTCCGCCACCGATGTCCACAACCATGCTGCCCGTTGGTTCCCATACCGGAAGATCTGCACCAATGGCAGCTGCAAATGGCTCTTCAATCGTGTATGCTTCACGCGCACCGGCCTGTTTGGTTGCATCTTCAACCGCACGTTGTTCTACCGCTGTAATTCCGGATGGCACACATACCATAACGTTCGGATGACGCTGGAACATCGAGCGCTGTTTTTGCGCCTGGCGAATAAAATATTTGATCATCGTTGCCGTTGTATCAAAATCGGCAATAACGCCGTCTTTCATCGGACGAATGGCACGAATGTTACCAGGAGTACGTCCGATCATTTTCTTTGCAGATTCCCCAACAGCCTCAATGCTCTTGGTATCTGTCCGCAGAGCAACCACCGAAGGCTCCCGCACCACAATTCCTTTTCCACGTACATAAACCAGCGTATTCGCTGTCCCCAAATCAATACCCAAATCTTTCGTAAAACCACCAAACATGACGTAATCTCCTTTTCTGCCTCATATAGCCGCCCTATCAACGTTCAGAGCGTTTCATTTTCATTTCCTCTGCAATACAGCAGGGTTTCATCATTCATTTAAATGTGTTGCATCTGTAAAGTGAACCTATCTTCTACGGACAACGCCGTCAATATTCATAGGAAAACATCAACGCCAACCATTATATTATACTAAGCCCTTCTCCTTCAAACTTACGTATGTTCCATCGCCGATAATGATGTGGTCCAGCACATCTATTCCCACGATTGAACCTGCTTCGATCAGCCTTTTGGTTATTTGGATATCCTCAGGACTAGGCGTTGGATCACCACTCGGATGATTGTGTGCGCATACGATCGAGGCACTGCTGCATTTGATGGCAGCACGAAACACTTCACGTGGATGTACAATTGAAGCATTAAGGCTGCCCATGGAGAGTGTTTCCTGGGCAATAATATGATTTTTGCTATTCAGGAAAAGGCACACAAAGTGTTCCTTCTGTAAGTAACGCAGCTGCTCGAGCAGAATATCTGCTGCATCACGAGGTGTACGGATGGAAGGAGATTGTACCCGTCTACTCTTCGCAATCCGGTGACCAAGTTCAATACCAGCCTTGAGCTGAACCGCCTTGGCCATACCAATTCCTTTCATTGCAGTCATCTCGTTCAGACTCATATCCATTAACGGACGAATGCCACCTGCTTCGGTGAGAATACGCTGTGCCATGTGCACTGCTGATTCCTGCCTTGTACCCGTCCGAAGTAAAATAGCCAGCAGTTCTGCATGGCTTAAAGCGCCCGCCCCATATTCCATCATGCGTTCTCTCGGGCGTTCTTCATGGGGGATGTCGCGCATCATGTACTGAGGCGACTCCATATATTCCCTCTTTTCACATCGTCATTTCCCACCATCAGGCTCGCGGCAGCACATGGACTCCGAATCCATCCAACATATCGCTGAGCAGGGAAAGAGGCAAGCCCACTACATTAAAGTAGCATCCTTCAATGCGGTCTATCAGTGAAGCGCCAATTCCTTGAATCGCATACGATCCTGCTTTGTCCATAGGCTCGCCTGTTTGGACATACGCCCCGATCGTTGCCTCGGACAGCTCCTTCATCGTTACCTCCGTCTGCCGATAATGCACAACGGACTTTCCATTTCCGGCATCAATACATGCCACACCAGTGAACACATGATGTGTACGTCCCTGGAGTCTTGCTAGCATAAGTTCAGCATCCTGTTGATCCACAGGTTTGCCCAGAATGTCTCCATCCAGCACAACGACAGTGTCACTGCCTACAATGATAGCGTCCTGTTCCTGACCTTCAAGAGCACGATAGACGGCCATCGCTTTGCGCATGGCGAGTTCCTGAACCGTCTGCTCTGGTGTCCATTCCGGCGGTGTATCTTCATCCGCATGGCTTGGTATTACTTTGAAAGCTAGTTGAAGTGAAGCGAGCAGATCCTTGCGCCGTGGCGAAGTGGAGGCCAGAATAATAGGGCGCGATTGTAATTTATTCAAAATAAACGGCTCCTTATGCTACGGCGACATCTGTCCCAATCACCATAGTAGATGTCATTCGCTTAGTTTCGTCGTCAAAAATCGTCATTCTCCTACAGTCTACGATACAGCCATACAGCCGCAATAATACCAATCAAACTGAGGAGGCTCATTTGAAATTGAAATGAAATGTCATAACTGATAATATCCAGATCAGCCTGCGGTGACCAACGTATGGTCGTGGCTTTGGTTAGAATGGCAACAGCCTTGACTGGCTGCAGTGCCTTGGCGATCCACGCTCCGGCCATCCAGCCGAGCAGAAGAAACAGTATTAACATGCCGAAGTTTTTTTTCATCGGTTATCTTCCCTCGCCATTTTTTGACACCCACATTATTATACGGGGTTTTGTACGTCAATACAAACACAAATCCGGCAAGGGGAACTATTTCCAGTTCCTTGCCGGACAGGGATTTCGGGGCTGTGTTAGGGGAAGGAAATCTTATTGCTTAATCCCCTCAAGCCATTTTTTCTGTTGCAGTACATAATCCATCAGATCCGCTTGTACAGCCCACATGTGTACATCGGAGGGATTTTTGTTGTACTCGGCCACTGCCGTAATTGCGCTGTTCATCGATTTTTCCATGGCTGAAACCATCGGTACCGCTTCTTGTCCGAGACCTGCCGAGAGTTTTCCCACACCTGTTGTCCAAACCTGGTGCTGATTCTGTAATGCGGTCATCGTTTCCGCGCCTACAGGCTCAGGATTTGCTTGACCAAGCTGCCCGATGGACAATGTGGATAGCTGCTCCACCAATGCGTTGCTGCTGCTGAAGAAAAGCTGAACATCCTCCTGATTCATACCGATAGCAGCAGCGTCCACTGCAGGATATGCAATCTCTTTGACATACAACTCTACGCCCTCTGCTTTGAGACGGGAGCTCAGCAGTTTAGCTTCCTCACGGTCAGAAGAGATGCCTGCATACACCCGATTCCCATCGTCCGGATCCGTTCCTGCGGCAATTCCAGCCTGTGAGAGTTCAAGCTTAGCCTGTTCAGCACGTTCAGGTGAACTAAAAACGCCATACTGAAGCGCATAGTAGCTGCCTCCGCTAAGCGCTGACTGTACTTGTTGGTCCGTCCCTGATTGACCCTGCACTCCCGTTACACTCGATACTGGTTGATTGGTTTGAGGAAGTACCTCTGTGCCTGTTCCTTCCCGATTAAAAAACGAAAGAATAACCATACCGAAAAGGGCACCGGTGACCAGCGCTCCCGTGACCGAACCAATCATCTTCCAGCCCCTCGGAGGGCGATTTCGCTTGTAGGAGTAATTATCACGATCCGCCATCCAGTCATGACCCACATAATTACTGTCATCGGGAAGCTCTCTCTCGTTTTCGTCAGGATACACCGCTTGATCCGAATAAACATACGTCGACTGTACAGGACCCAAGTTCCGTTCATTTCTCTGTTCAGACTCCAGTATGCTTGTCCCGCTCAGCGTGGTCTCTCCCCAATCTACAGGGATATCCTCCGGTGTCCATGAAGGCGTAGGATCCATCCTGGCTGTACTTTGCGATATCTCATCCGATAAGGATGGAAAGGTTCCAACCACCTTCTCATCCTTATGATCCGGCTTGTCCGACTCGTTCTCCCCAAAACGAAACGTCATTCTAGCATTGCTCACCCCGTACCCTCTCCTTTGTCCCATTTATATCAGCTATATGCTTGGAGACAATGAAAGATTCCTAGAAATTCAAAAACCCGCCTGCTTCTTGACGAAGACAAGCGGGTCAGAAAATAGCTTATTTCAATCCTTTGGCGAGTGTATCGCCGACTTTCCAAATGTCCCCTGCACCCATCGTGAGCACAAGATCTCCCGGCTGCAGACGATTCTGCAAATCTGCTACAACCTCTTCTTTGGTAGGGAGATAACGAGCAGCAGCATTACTGTTCTGAACAATCAGTTCAACCAGTTTAGCGGAGTGCACACCTTCAATCTGTTTTTCTCCAGCCGGAGAATAGATATCGGTGATAAGTACCTCATCTGCTTCCGCAAAAGCACGACTAAACGCATCCAGCAGGAAAAAGGTACGCGTATATCTCTGCGGTTGGAACACCGCAATAATACGTTTCCCTGTCGCTTTCGCAGCACTGATGGTCGCTTCAATTTCAGTCGGATGATGAGCATAATCATCGATGACCAGAATATCCCGTGCTTCACCCAGCACCTGGAATCTGCGTTTTGCCCCATGGAACTGGATGATGGCTGCCGTGATTTTCTCGAACGGAATACCTGCTTCCAGACAGGTAATGACCGTAGCCATGGCATTGTAGACATTATGTTTGCCCGGAACAGAGAGCTCCACCGTTCCCAGTACGTTACCCTGGTGGCTCATGGTGAAGGAGATTCTGCGATCGCCCAGTACAATATCCGATGCCATATAATCGGCTTTCTGATCAATGCCGTATGTCGTGATTCGGGATTTCAGCTCAGGTAAAATGCTTTGAACGTTCTCATCATCTGCACAGACAATCGCTGTACCTTCCGGACGAATTTGACTCAAGAATTGTACATACGCCTTTTTGAGCTCCTCAAAGTCACTATTGTAATTCTCCAAATGATCGGCTTCGATATTGGTCACAATACCAAGCCATGGATGATATTGCAAAAACGATCCATCGCTCTCATCCGCTTCGGCCACAACCCAGTCACCTTGGCCCGCCTTCGCATTGGTTCCCAAATTCATGATTTCTCCGCCAATGATATAGGTCGGGTCTGTATCGCATTTGTCCATGACAAGTGCAATCATCGAGGAAGTTGTCGTTTTGCCGTGGGCACCAGCAACCGCAACGCCTTTGCGCTCGTTGAGCAGGCGCGCCAGCATTTGTGCACGGTGAAGAATCGGAATATTGAGCTGCTCGGCTGCCACCCGCTCCACATTATCCGCCGGAGCTGCTGTAGAGTAGACCACAAGATCTGCTCCATTTACGTGTTCTGCCGTGTGTCCGATATATATTTTCGCTCCCTTGGCTGCCAGCTTCTCAGTCAATTCCTGTGAAGCAACATCCGATCCGGTAACGGTGTATCCCATCTCCAACATAACTCGTGCGATGGCACTCATGCCGTATCCGCCAATCCCTATAAAATGAACATGTTCTGATGTATTTAACAAAACTTTCACCAACCTTTTTCAGAATCGGTTTGATGCAAAAGGGCTGCCCTCACATCTGCAATGAGATACAGTGTGCCGGACACCACCCCCAGATCTTCCGCTTCCGTCCGTGACTTCAATAGATCAAGTGCCTTCGCCCAATCGGGCTCGACGATGATTTCCAGATCCTGCTTCGCAATGGCGGGACGTACCCGCTCGACGATCTGCAGCAACTCGGCTGCATCCATCTTGCGTCGGAAATCTGGCTCGGTCAGGATCAGCGTATCCACTAGTGGCAGTATATGCTGCAAATACGCTTCGTGATGCTTATTCGCCAGCATGCCCATCATCAAATTTAACTTGTTGTGAGGATATACGTCGACAATGCTCTTGGCCAGTGACTCCGCCCCTTCCGGATTATGCGCACCATCCAGTACAATTCGGGGTTCGTCAACGACCTTCTCGAATCGGCCAGCCCAAAAGGCATGCTCCAATCCAAGAGCAATATCTCTGTCATCCAGCATAAATGCCATGTACTGCCTGAGCAATTCAAGCACCATAAGAGCACCCGCAGCATTATCGATCTGATGAATGCCCTGCATTCGAATACGAGCATCCATCTCGCGGAACGGTCCTACAAAATGAAAGGATTGACCATTCTCATCACTATGGAGTCTATGGTAAGAGAACTGTTCTCCCGACAAATACACAGTTGATCGGACCTGCTGGGCCTTTTCCTTAATAACCTTAACAGCCTCAGGCTGCGTAACACAGGTGACAACAGGTACGCCTGGTTTGATAATGCCTGCTTTTTCTCCTGCGATCGCTTCGATGGTATCTCCCAGGACATCCGTATGATCCATACCGATATTCGTAATGACCGAAACTACTGGTGTGACGATATTCGTTACGTCCATCCTTCCCCCCAGTCCAGTCTCCCATACTACAACATCCGGATAACACTCTTCTGCATAGTACAGAAGTGCGAGGGCTGTAGACACCTCGAACATGGTAGGTGATCCAAGAGCAGTAGAGGCCATATCGGCGACCAGAGGATGGAGTCGATTCGCCAGCTTCAGCAGTGTCTCTTCCGGAATATCCTCGCCGTTGTACTGAAAACGATTCGTGAATTTCGTGATATACGGAGACGTAAACGTTCCGACATCATATCCCGCCTGAAGCAGCACTGACGTCAAAAAAGCGCAAGTCGAACCTTTTCCGTTCGTTCCCGCGACATGAATAAATTTGAGACGCTGATGAGGATTACCGAGTAGTGACATCAACTCCACGATTCTTTCCAATCCGGGTCTGATGCCAAAAGGAATAAGGCCATTGATCCAGTCCACAGCCTCGTCATAGGTATGCAGAGGGGCATGTAAGCCCGTGCCATTAAGTTCCGTCATATGTTTCACCTTCGGTCCCGAGTTTGATTGAAAAAAGCGGCCGGATGGCATGTTTCCTCTCCATCCGACCCAGAAATATTAACCTTTCAGTTCCTTGATCCGGGCGATGACTTTATCCCGTTTATCCGAATAATCCGCTTGTTTGGCGCGTTCTTCCTCAATAACCTTGGCTGGTGCCTTGGCTACGAAGCCTTCATTCGCCAGCTTTTTCTCTACACGGAGTACTTCGCCTTCAAGGTTCTGTAACTCTTTCTCCAGGCGAGCCACTTCCTGCTCAATATCAATCAGTCCTGCCAGCGGCAAGTACAGCTCAGCTCCCGTAATAACAGCACTCATTGCCTTGTCCGGTGAACTCAGGTCCAGTCCGCTGTCGAACTCGGATGTATTGCAGAATCGTTGGATGTAATGGCTGTTGCGTTCTATGATGCTGTATGTCTCAGTGCTGTTCGCTTTTACCATCAGTTCAATCTTTTTGCTCATCGGCACGTTTACTTCTGCACGAATGTTCCGTACGGCACGAATGGTATCCATGAGCAGGTTCATCTCGGCAACGGCTTCCGTATTCTCCAGCGCAGGATCATACACTGGCCAAGAAGCAAGTGTAATCGTCTCGCCTTCATGAGGCAGATGCTGCCAGATTTCTTCCGAGATGTATGGCATAAACGGGTGAATCAGGCGCATGGTGTGATCCAGGACGTAAGCGAGTACCGATTGTGTTTTTTTCTTGGCAACCGGATCTTCACCGTAGAAGGACAGCTTGGCAAATTCAATATACCAGTCACAGAGGTCATCCCAGATAAAGTTGTACAGCAATCGTCCTGTTTCCCCAAATTCGTATGCTTCGATTAGACGCGTAATATCGCGGGAAGTTTCGTTTAGACGGTGCAAAATCCAATAATCGGCTGTTCCAAGCTCTCCGCTGATGTCGCGATCTTCGAAAGTAAATCCTTCCAGATTCATCAGTGCGAAACGTGATGCATTCCAGATTTTGTTGGCAAAGTTACGTGCCTGTTCTACCCGCTCCCAGCGGAAACGAAGATCCTGGCCTGGCGTGCTGCTGGTGGAGATCATATACCGCATCGCGTCTGCACCGTATTTCTCAATAACATCCAGCGGATCCACACCATTACCGAGTGATTTGGACATTTTGCGGCCATCCGCATCACGAACAAGACCATGCATCAGAACATCTTTGAACGGAATTTCGTCCGTGAACTCCAGGGCTGTGAAGATCATCCGTGCAACCCAGAAATAAATGATGTCATATCCGGTTACAAGCACACTTGTCGGATAGTAACGTTTCAGATCTTCTGCATCTTCCGGCCAGCCGAGCGTGGAGAAAGGCCACAATGCAGAACTGAACCACGTATCCAGAACATCTTCATCCTGTCTCAGCTTGCGACCAGCGTACTCTGGCAGCGTTGTTGGATCTTCAGCGGATACAATAATTTCACCAGTCTCATCGTCGTACCAGGCAGGAATGCGATGTCCCCACCACAACTGACGTGAGATACACCAGTCACGAACATTTTCGATCCAGTTCAAATACGTTTTCTCAAAACGATCCGGAACGAAGTTTACGCCTTCACCGTTCTGCTGTTTTTGAATGGCTCTTTCTGCGAGAGGCTTCATCTCAACAAACCATTGTGTGGACAAATAAGGCTCAACCACGGCTCCTGTCCGTTCGCTGTGTCCAACTTGGTGTGTGTGATCCTCAATGTTGATCAATACACCAAGCTCCTGCAAATCGGCAACAATCTGCTTGCGGCAGTCGCTGCGATCCAGACCCTGATATTTGCCTGCTTCAGCATTCATGGTACCTGTCTCATCCATTACTGTGATCTGAGGCAGATTGTGGCGAAGACCCACTTCAAAGTCATTCGGATCATGTGCAGGCGTAATTTTTACAGCACCGCTTCCGAATTCCTTATCTACATAATCATCGGCAATAACCGGAATCTCCCGGCCAATGATCGGCAGGATCAGCGTTTTGCCAATCATATCTGCATAGCGTTCATCTTTTGGATGAACAGCAACCGCAGTATCACCGAGCATCGTCTCCGGACGAGTCGTCGCCACTGTAACATAACCGCTTCCGTCTTTAAGTGGATATTTCAGATGATACAGGTGTCCTTGAACTTCTTTGTACTCCACCTCAATGTCAGACAATGCAGTACGGTTCACGGGATCCCAGTTGATAATACGTTTGCCTCTGTAAATCAGGCCTTTCTCATATAGTTGAACAAACACTTTGCGCACAGCTTGGGAAAGCCCTTCGTCGAGCGTAAAGCGTTCACGTGAATAATCCAGTGACAGCCCCATTTTACCCCACTGCTGACGGATCGTTGTCGCGTATTGGTCTTTCCAGTCCCACACTTTATCCAGGAATTTCTCGCGTCCCAGATCATAGCGGGTCAGACCTTCTTCACGCAGCTTTTGCTCCACTTTGGTTTGAGTCGCAATTCCGGCATGGTCGGAACCTGGGAGCCACAGTGCATCATACCCTTGCATCCGTTTGGTCCGGATCAGGATATCCTGCAGGGTAAAATCCAGTGCATGCCCGATATGAAGCATACCTGTTACGTTCGGGGGTGGAATTACAATGGTATACGGCTCAGCATCCTTGCGCTGTCCAGCCTTGAAGTATCCACGCTCTGTCCAGGTGGAATACCATTTCTGTTCCGCAGCTTTCGGATCATACGTAGTCGGCATTTCTGTTGCAGCTGATTTTTTTTCTTCAGACATGTGTCATTCCTCCGTTACTTAATCATCATCGCCAAAAAACAAAAAAACCTTTCATCCATCAAAGGACGAAAGGTTAGCTTTCGCGGTACCACCTTTGTTTCACGCAGACAGAAAGAAACAACATGCCTTTCTGAGGCTATCGTGACACTTCAAGCAGATAACGGCTGCTACCGGCCCATCCTACTTCAGGAACAAATCACAATGACATATTTCATCGTTCCTCATATTCAAACAGGCAACTCCCGGGCGACTTCGATCAGTTGGTTCCTGCGGAATTTCTCAGCGCTGCAATCCCGCTCTCTGAAAGGCCTTGCTGTCTACTACTCCCGTTCGACGTTGTTCTTCAAAAAACCTAAACACATCATACCCTGACCGTGCCCGATAGTCAACCTGACAACAGCGGAAACGGGCGTCAGCCCTGCGTCTTGGTCTATAAAGCTGCAAAAACCCGCAATCCTTATGAGATTGCGGGTTGGTACGCCCGTTATTTTACAAGTCAGAGGTCAGGGGATGTATAAAATCTGCCCCTCTTCAACGACCTGTTCAGACAAACGATTGTATAGCTGGAGCTCCCGGGTACTCAATTGATACCGGTCAGCAATGGTATCCAATGTCTCTTCCCGCTGGACAATGCACAGTTTCACTTTGCGGAATGGCGTCTGATCCACAATCGTACCCAAAAACAGATTCTTCCACTGGACATCATCGGCCTGGTAAGCTTCTTCCTGTACGGAGCCAGCGACCGACTCGTCCTCCCGATCCGTTTCTGTATCCCGGACGGATCTGCCCGAGGACAACAGGGACGAGATGCCAACCCCTTCTTCCTGTCTTGGTGAAGACTCCTTTTTGCTGCCAAACGCAACTTTGAGCTCTGGCTTGTCTTCTGTCTCAGCCACAGGTTCAGGAATGAACGAAACAGGCTCCGAAGATTCCTCTGCATCCACTGCTTTCAGTGTAGAAGGTCTTTCTCCCTCGGCAGACTCCAGTTCAGACGCTGCAAATACATCCTGCCAATTCTCTGCCGGAGTCTCAGCCTCCGCCTGATCTTCCTGCGGCGAACCCGACCTGGAAGATTCAAAATTCCAAACATTCGATACAGCCAAGACTTCCGATGGTTGTTGGTTCAGCTCCGTGTTTGTATGTAAGGTCTCCACGGAAGGCTCGGCCCAAACAGATGGTGATTCTTCGGCCAATGGTAGCAATGGCTCTGACTCCGGATAAGAAGCCAGCCGGTCTGCAGTTTCCGCCATAAAAGAAGAGACTGGTGAAGGCGAGCCGGGTACTTCATTATCGGCTGCTTCATCTTCTTGGCTGATTAAAGAAGGGGCATTTTCTTCAGCAGGTGGTCTATTCTGACTGTTTTCCTCATTTTGATTTTCGATCGTATCAGCATAGAGCTGTTCGGATGCAGGGTTTAACGGTGTAACCGGCTGCGTATCATCTTTATAACGAGTACTTTCATCAGCGGCTTGCTGCAGATTCCCTGGGACTTCTTCTGCGTACAGCGAATCGGCCGTTATAGGCAGCCCTTCCTCTTCGCTGCGTTGAAGCAGATATTCCTGTGCAAAGGTGTTCAACCCAGCATCTGCATACCCCTCTTCCGTGGAGCGGTTACCCTGCTGCGGATCAGGGGAGTGTACCACGGTAAACTCTTCTGCTGACCAAGCCTGTGGCTCCTCGACAGGAAAGCCCTCTATGCCACGCAGTGACAACACGCCTGTAATATTCAAGCTTCGGCTGGATAACAAATCCACATCAAAGTTTTCAATCTCAATCGAGATATCCTCAAGCGATCTTACCCGATTCAGGGGAACCGTGATCTCAACCGGAATAAAATGTTTCAATTCCTCCGAGATCTCGTTCTCTCCCCGATACGCACCTGTAAGCAAAAGATGGCCTCGCAACGTTGCATGATCATCCTGACCGATGACTTGAATACGCGGGTATAACTCAATTTCCTCCAGTTCCTCAATGGCAGGGACTCCCTCGGACAAATGAACGCGCTCATAAATATCGAACCGCAAACCATAAGGTTGATTCAACAAAGGTGGCGTCCTCCTTTCGGCATATGTTCACCATGATCCTTCTCATGGGACTGATCCATGGTCCAAATCCTTCGTTACCCCATCTATATGCCATGGATGAGATGAGCATGCCACCTTTGTTCAAACCTTGCCTTTTTATTGAACCTTGCGTTCCCGTTGTGCGAGCTGTTCAAAATCGGAAGGCCACGGATCATGAACTTCAATCAGTGCACCGGTAAGCGGATGATTAAACCTTAACACTTCTCCATGAAGAGCCTGGCGTCCAATTGCATCAGCCCGGCCTCCATACAGCTGATCGCCAACAAGCGGGTGTCCGGCATAACTCAGATGTACCCTGATCTGATGCGTACGTCCTGTTTCCAGTATCAAACGCACAAGTGTAGCCTGTTCCCACACGTCCACAATCTCTACATTCGTTACTGCTTCCTGTCCACTCTCGGAAACACGTCTGCGCTGCTTGTGGTGCCTGTCCTTGCCAATGGGAGCATCAATATTGCTGAGTTTTGGAGAAACCTGACCTTCAGCAATGGCTACATACTGACGCCCAATTTCTTTGCGACGCATCGCCTCATCCAGCTTGGCAAGGGCAAAAGCATTTTTGGCATATAAAACGGGACCCGTTGTATCTTCATCCAGACGATGAACGTGGCGCACACGGGTGTCGATACCATTGATTTCATAATAAGAAGCGACGGCATGATCCAGTGTAATGGCATGATCGGCACGCGTTCCATCCGGATGAAGCTTCATACCTGCAGGTTTGTGCACAACCAGACTAAAATCATCCTCGTACAGCACATCGATATCTGCCCACCGGGGTTCAACATCAATGGACTGAGATGCAAAAAGGGCCAGCCGAAGCCGGTCCCCTGCCAGTTGAATTCCGTGATTTGCCTTGAGCTGACGAAGCAGTTTTTCCGGAAACGAAAGTTCAGTGAGCAGCCATTGCTCTGCTGCAAGCTGTTTGTCTGAACTGCCTGTTACCACTTTGCCTGGCATCAGCTCAAGCCATTCTCCACGACGTTTCCAACTTTTGATCGTCATAGAGATTGAAGAGCCTTACGGTTCGCTTCGATCGTATCGTCGATGTCCTGCTCTGTGTGCACACCAGAGACGAACATGCCTTCAAATTGCGAAGGTGCCACACTTACACCTTGATCAATCATGGCTGCAAAATAGCGAACAAACTGATCCAGATTGCTTGCTTTGGCTATATCGTAATTAGTGACAGGTACACCGCTGAAGAACGGACATACCATGGAGCCAACACGGTTAATCGTTACTGCAATACCCGTCTCTGCTGCATTCTTTTCGAAGCCAGCCTGCAAACGTGCCGATAACGTCTCCAAACGATCGTAGACTTCCGGTGTCAACAGTTTGAGTGTTGTGTAGCCTGCTGCCATAGCCAGTGGGTTACCACTCAGTGTTCCCGCCTGATAAATCGGACCGGTTGGAGCGATCTGCTCCATCAGATCACGACGACCGCCATAAGCTCCGACCGGCAGGCCGCCACCGATAACTTTACCGAGACAAGTCAGATCGGGCGTCACACCGAATCGACCCTGTGCACAGTTCAAGCCTACGCGGAAACCGGTCATTACTTCGTCAAAGATAAGCAGGCTGCCGTACTGGTTGGTCAGACTGCGCAAGCCTTCAAGAAAGCCCTCCGCCGGAGGTACAACGCCCATATTCCCAGCCACAGGCTCGACAATGACAGCAGCCAGTTCCTCACCATAACGTTCAAAGGCAAGGCTAACCGATTCCAAATCATTGTAAGGTACCGTGATCGTATTAGTAGCCACTCCTTCTGGAACTCCAGGGCTGTCTGGCAATCCAAGGGTAGCGACACCAGAACCCGCTTTGATCAGCAAGCTGTCCGCATGTCCGTGGTATGAACCTTCAAACTTCAAAATTTTGCTGCGACCTGTTGCACCACGTGCCAGCCTGATGGCACTCATGGTCGCTTCCGTACCCGAGTTCACCATCCGCACAATATCGATGGAAGGCACGCGTTCGCAAACAAGCTTAGCCATCTCTGTTTCGAGCAGCGTTGGAGCACCAAAGCTCGTTCCTTTCAGAGCTGTCTCACGCAGGGCTTCAACGACATCAGGATGGGCATGTCCCATAATAAGCGGTCCCCATGAGCCTACATAATCAATAAATACGTTGCCATCAATATCGTAAATTTTGGATCCTTCTCCGCGTTCTGCATAGATCGGGGTAAGTCCTACCGATTTAAAAGCCCGAACGGGACTGTTTACGCCTCCAGGTATGTACTGCTTGGCTTCTTCGAAAGCGCTGCGTGAGCGCTCATCGTTGCGTCTTTTTCCTGATTGTGCAGTCATGAACATCCTCCTTAATATAAAGGCCCCGCTAGTATATGAACAGTGATCTGATCCATACAACGACATTCTAGGGTCATGCAGGGCCTTAGTACATATTTATAATTCTATATCGGCTCTCTTAGCAAACGTACATGGGATACAGCGAACTATTATTTTTCAGCCAACCAACGGGAAGCGTCTTTTCCGTAATACGTAATAATCATGTCCGCACCCGCGCGTTTCATGCTGAGCAGAATTTCCATGGCGACCTTTTTCTCGTCAATCCATCCCTGCATTGCTGCTGCCTTCACCATGGCGTACTCCCCACTTACATTATAGGCCACAAGCGGGAGGTCAAACTGATCCTTGATCGTACGCATCACATCCAGATAGGAGAGTGACGGTTTTACCATCAGCATGTCTGCTCCTTCCAGCACATCCGTTTCGGCTTCGCGCAGCGCTTCACGGGCATTGGCTGGGTCCATCTGATACGATTTGCGATCTCCGAACTGCGGCGTGGAATCCGCTGCTTCACGGAAAGGACCATAAAAAGCAGATGCATACTTAACGGAGTATGACATGATTGGAATATGGCTGAAGCCATTCTCATCAAGTCCGGCCCGTATGGCCTGGACGAATCCATCCATCATATTGGATGGGGCGATAATATCCGCGCCTGCTTTGGCTTGCGATACAGCTGTTTTCACAAGCAGATCCAGTGATTCATCGTTCAGAACATCTCCGCAGATATGCCCGTCTACTTCAACGGTATGCACCATACCGCAGTGGCCGTGATCCGTAAATTCACACAGACAGGTATCGGCCACCACCAGCAGGTCGGGATACCAGGACTTAATCAATTTCGTTGCTTCCTGCACAATACCATCTTCAGCAAATCCAGAGGAACCCATGCTATCCTTCGTCTCCGGAATACCAAACAGCAGCACAGCCGGAATTCCCAGATCGGCAATCTCTTTTACCTCTTCTTGCAGACGGTCAAGGGAAAAACGGAATACGCCTGGCATGGATTTGATTTCGGATTTTACGTTTTCACCGTAAGTTACATAAATCGGCTGGATAAAATCATCCACTGTCAGATGAGTCTCTCTGACCATGTTGCGGATGCCTGCGGATTGCCGTAAGCGACGGTGTCGTACAATTGGAAAACTCATATAGATACATCCTCTCTGAACGTAAAGTAGAG
>Ga0209463_1000983_pt1 | contig 18691 bp, 18 predicted proteins | sample AgamicMgSfrz_FD_187169 | JGI IMG/M metagenome (GOLD analysis project Ga0209463, IMG submission 187169) | Agave microbial communities from Guanajuato, Mexico - Mg.Sf.rz (SPAdes) (version 2) | ecosystem: Host-associated > Plants > Phyllosphere > Phylloplane/Leaf | place: Guanajuato, Mexico... | reverse complement strand
AGGGTAGTTCTTGCCATTAAAATAGTTTCAAAGGAAGGATGACTGCCATGTACAATCAAAGGCAAGTGGAAAATCAGAGACACTCCTTTGTTGTTGGTGTGGAATATAGATACGAGGACCTTTTTGTCAAAGTAGAGTTAGGGGAGTTCTGTACAACACCGCTTCATGCTCAACGTATTGCTAACAGTGTGAACAGTATAATTCTCCTGAAAAATCATATGGTCATTATTTTTAAAAATGCACAATCTATTACAATTAGTGATAATTTCCTCAAACACGAATATCAGTTTAGAATATGCAGAAAACCTACAATGCGGCCTCTTAAGTTATCAGTATTTACTCGAGATAAATCTTATATCGTGAACAAAGAGAACATGAAAGAGGTAAATTGGAACTTGCAAACAGCTTTTCAATACCTTCAAGACCGATACGATGCACAAGATCGAACGCACTTTTCTTTTTGTCAAAGTTCTTTTTATGCCATTCCTTTATCTGTACAAAAACAGAAAGAGATACAACATGAAACCTCATAAATTAATGAAATATATGGTTGCTGAAAAACAAGTACTTATTCCTTTAAGTGCTTGTTTTTTTTCATTTTTTTAGTGTTGAATTTTTATTAAGTATATTGAGGCAGCCTATTCACACGACATTCCGTGAAGTATTTGATCCAAAATTGTTTTATTTATGCCTTTCATTTAGTTGGCAGATGAACATCCACCAGTATGCAATGTTTTGTTTTCCATTATAGTTCTGTTCATGAGCAAATTAATCTATAGAGAGAATGTGATGTTCAACGTCTAGAATCTTACTAGTCAATCTTCATGATATTTAACTAAGGAAGAAGACAGTGAATTATTTTCTATTACTGTTTATTCCAATTAAACAAAGTCTAAACAAAAATAAGTGAAAAGTTTTAACATAGGAAAGAACATTCTTGTGGAACAAATGAACTGTAGAAAAAGGGGATACATAGTTGATTGGATTTCCATTGCTGTATTTAAAATAAAATGAGGAAATGTAAGTTAGGGTAGATTCACGAACTTCATATGTTTCGTATAAGACTGCTAAAGAGGTTATGAATAGTTTCTTCTCATACCATAATCTGTTGAAGGGATTCACTGACATTTAAATGCTCTTATATCCAATTACCTGATTTAAAACTAATAAGTTATCTATATTAAAGTTATTTTAATCACGAAGGTCCTTTTTTTAGTAGACTTTCGTCAAAAAACTTTCAGTACAAACCGTTTTTATGCGACTTCATTCTAAAAAAGAGAAGTTTATAAAAGCAGGCTAAGGCCTTCTTTTATAAACTCTAAGATTAATCTTCAAATAAATGATCCATTTCTTCTGCTGCTTCCCGTTTTCTTTTTTCTCTGAACTGCATTTTTTCTTCTTGAATCTTGTGTAGCGCAACTCTTTTGGCCTTCTTAGTAGCTTCTGTTTCACCGAACTGTGTGGACTTAAACTTTTGAATATTTAAATGGTCGTATAAATTATTAACGAGCTCCATTAATACCCGAGTGTCTATTTGTGTGTTCTTTGTCGTTTCTTTTATCTCACTTAACTCATCGTCTAAGTACTGGTAAAATCCACTTGCTCTTCTCAGGTAAGCCTGACCTATTGCGTCAATCGTAGCAGCGTCTAAAAAAGTTTCATCAGGCTCATTATTTTTTAATCGTTCATATTTTCGAATGATATCTGCAATGGCGTCCCCTGGAAAACGATAGCCTCTTTCTTTCATATGTTTATGAAGATATTCATCAGCCTCTTCACTTAAGGAAATCATTCTTCTGTGTTTGCTTGCGGTCATTATTCGTCATCCTCCCCAAAGAGTTTATTGAATGTACGATCCATATTTGTCATTGCATCTGAGCATCTTTGCATTGTATCTATCGTTCGATTATACAAATCATCGATAGCTTGTTCTTGCTTTTCTACTTCTTTCATAATAGATAATGTTTCAATTTGTTCTTTCAAAAAAGCTTGTCGAGAAAGACCTTTTTCTTTGGCTAAACGATCTACTTTACTCACAGCAACCGGACATACATTTCTCACTTTAATCTCCATGTTTGTTCTCCTTTTCTGTGTTTTTATTGAATCAACATAAAAAGCGTAAAAAACATTTTGAAGAGCATAAGGGGTTTTTGCCCCCACAGGGTATGTGGGGCTAGGCAGAGCCTAGCTTCACCGTGATACCACGAAAGTTGCTTAGGTGCACGCTTCAAGGTTCCTTTCTGAGTATATAGTGTGGATATAAAGTCCACTTTACAGGTAACTTATGGTGTATATTCTGGTGATGTGAAGTTCCTCTGCAGGTCACACCAGTTTATCGAGATTGAAGAAGTTTTCTTGATGATTCGTACTCTAAATGTTGAAATTTTTTAACAGCTTCTTTCATGGAGGATACACCTAATTTGCGTATAATAGTTTGTCTCTGTGATTTAATTGTGGCTTCTTCTTTAGACAGAATTAACTGCATTTCCCGTCCAGAATATCCATCTAAAGCAAGCTCAAAAACTTGTTGTTCAGCAAAGGTAAATTGATTAAGAAATACTTTTTCTTTCAGGATTTTGCATTCCTCTTCTACACGTTTTAGTCGAGCAACTTCATCCACTAAATCAGATGCCACACTCAAAATATGTTCAATTCCCATTAAAAGTTTTTCACTTTGATCCATGATAAGACCCTCCTGTTTTTTGAGGGCAACCCATGTTATAATAGAAGTCCTTACGAGTTCTACATGGGGTGCTTTCCTGGCAGGGAAAGTGCCCTTTTATTTTGTTTATTTCCTTACTTCTTTGAATCTTTAAAGAGTTCTTTCTCCAAAAGTTGAACAAGAAATTCTTTTTTGCTCACGCCTTCTTCAATACATCTCTTTGCAAATTCTTTAAACAATTCTTCAGGAATATCAGCATTCAAGCGCTTAAACCCAGACGGTGTTTTAGTCATATAACCCCTCATACTCTTTAAATAAAAGTCACTCATTTGAGTGACTTTTATTTAGTTTAAAGGATATAATTAGCAGGGTCAATAACTGTGTATCATTTGTTTATAAAGAACAGGAAATGACGATGGAAGTAAGAATGAGGAAGGATTATAAATAAAAGAAAGGATAAGAAAAATTGTTATATGTTTGGTTAAGAAGAGGGGTGATAAAGTTTTATTTTCTAAAATCGGATGTACATTAAAAAATATGTAAGTTAAAAAAGGTGGTTATAATACTCAAATATTTAGAAACTAAACTGGAGGACTGTTGATAGTAATGTCTTAAGATTTTTGTAAGGCTCTCTTAGATTTAAGGAATAATTATATTTGGAATATTTTCTGTTTGTCCGAGAAAATTTGGTGGTGAATCCATAGACATAATTTTTCGAAAAAATAACTCTTTTTTATGAGAAATTCATAACTTATACGATCATATATTATGTAAAGTAGCTTTTTTAAAATGAGTTTTGTATTGCTATAAGAATTCATGGGAGCATTGCGTACTATAAAGAAATTGTTTGAATTAAAGTAGGCTCAAGCTATATGGCTGGGGATCACCATGCATATTTTTGGTCTAGGAAGGTACTTTTACGAGTACCTTCCTAGTGGATTTAATCATACTAATTGTGGAATTTTATTATGTGAAAAATAATTTCTATGGATATCGGTCTAACATAACATAAAGATTTTGTAATGGTAATTAATTAAAAAGTAATTAGTTTCTTTCCCAGTTTGAAGGATAAGGAAATTATAAAAAACAGAATAACATTAACAATTACAGTTGCTAAAAGAAAATTAACTAAGTTAATAGTATTTGAAGCAAAACCAAGATGTATGATTGATGTATTCGTAGGAATAAGGACAATAATTCCTGTTAACAATCCTGGAGAATAGCAGCGTTCAATAATTGTTGAAATTAAATGTGGAAAGATAATGTTAATGATCATAGCATTTAAAAATCCAAAATAAGCATATTTGAGTATAAAGTTTGAAGGGTGAAAAATATATAAAATTGTAACTAAATATGCGAGTGAAGTAACTAAAAGTAGACCGAATAGAAAAACATCCTGTGAAATAGCACTGTGTATTCTTATTTTATTAATCTTTAAAGATTTTCTGGATAACCAGATAGCTTCCTCAATATTATGTAGACTAATAGCAAATAGAAATAAGATAGTAATTGATGCATGCATACTTTCCCCTCCAATTGAAAATTAAATACAAGAGATATTAAACTGATGTGTTAAATAATATTTGTTATTTTATAATACTTGAAAAATAATTTATAAAAAAATTATAAATTATATATATATATATATAAATATTCAATAATCTTTTAAAGGTCTAAATATGAACGTTTATGTTCCTAATGTCCATGCTTTTTATATAAAAAATTACTTTATGTGCAAAAAATTTTTTTATATTAGTATTGTATTTTATGAATTTTTTATGAGACTTATTAATTTAAGAAATCCAGAATTTCTTTAAGTTTTCTTGTCAGCTTTAATTCATAGAGAGTAATTTTCATAATCATCAGTTATTTATATGCATTTTAATACTTATATATAAATTATTTGTAATTACTTACTTTAATTGACATTAGTGAAAAAAAGTGTACAATTACTGTTAGAAATTCCATATATAAACACTAAGTAGGTAAATGTTCATATTTATATAAAGTGGAATATAATTTTTGGGTTGTTTTGGTGGGTTTTTCAGGTAAAAATTCAAGATGTGTAGGACAACATTATTATCTAGTATTAATGTTAGAAGAAAAAACACCATTATAGCAAGTATGTACTCGCTTTCCTCATTTTGAAAGATATATACAAAATAAATATATAAATATTAAAATCTTTAAATTATTTATATTAAAGGAGGTGGTGGGTTTTTATAGCAAATCAAAATCTCTGCATGAAATCACATGATTTTTTAGAAAGAAAGGATGTTTCAAATTGGAATACGGAATTGTCAGTTATGGAGTAAAAGTACCTGTACGTAGAATAGAAGTAGAGAAAGTTGTAGAAGTCTGGAAAAATAATGATCTAACTATCCTGAAGAACCTGCTTAATATGGATGAAAGGGCCGTTCTTAATTCAGATGAAGATGTCATAACACTAGGAACAGAATCGGCAATTAAATGTATTGAGAATTCAGGAATAAGAAACAATGATTTAGATGCAATTTACTTAGGGACATCAACCAATCCTGACCTTTCAAAGTCAAGCGCTGCGACAATTCTTGAAATGATAGGTAATAATCATTACGCTATGTGTTCTGATATTCAGTTTTCTGGAAAATCAGGAACTTCTGCTCTTCAAATAGGATATAGTTTAGCAAAATCAGAATTAGCAAACAATATTATGATAATTGGTTCAGATGCAATGAATAGGCATATTCCTCCAGGGGATCAAAGAGAACCTTATGCAGGAGCAGGGGCGGCCTCTTTATTAATAGGACGAGAAAATTTAATTGCTGAAATTAAAGGTATTGCTTCTTACACCTCAGATTTCCCTGATGATATTCGTCCAGAGGATGAACGTTATGTGCGTTCAGGTATGCCCCTAAATAGAGATAAAATTTCTTATGGTTTAGTAAAACATTCAGTAAAAGCAGCTAAAAAACTTTTTAATCGTGAGCACACGACGGTAAGCGATTATAAGTATGGAGTTTTTCAACAAATTAGTGGTGCAAGTGCATATGCAGTAGGTACTGCGTTAGGATTTAAAAAAAGTCAAATTACCCCCTCTATCTTTGCCAATAAAATCGGCGATACAGGAGCAGCTTCCCCACTAATAGGGTTAGCAAAAGTATTAGATGTCGCAGAGCCAAATGATAAGATATTGGTTGTGGGATATGGAGGTGGCGCAGGGGCTGATGCAATTAGCCTTAAAGTAACGGATTATATAAAGGAATTTAGAAAAAAGATTAAATCTGTAGAATCTGAAATTAATAGTGACATTATACGTGTGGATTATGCAAATGCTATCAAATATGAATATAAATATATTAGACCGGAAGTTTCTTTCAATACATATCTTTAAAAAAATTAGAAAGAGGTTAAGTGTTTATGAATAACAGTGTGGCTATTATAGGAACAGGAGCTACCAAAAAGCCTGGTTCAAATATGGTAGAAAAGACATTCAAAGAACTAGTGGTTGAAGCTAGCTATGAGGCAATTAATAACGCAAAGATTGATCCATTACTAATTGATGGAGCGACTTTTTCATTTACTGGAGAAGGAGAAATTGGACATGGCGGTATAGGTGCAACTTTAGTAGATTCTCTAGGTCTAGCACCAATTCCTGCTTTTCTCAATACGGCGAATTGCTCAAGTGGTTCAGTTTCTATTATTGAAGGATACAATATGATTTTGTCAGGTCAATATGATGCTGTTTTAGTATGTGGATTTGATAAACAAACCGATATCATTCCTTTTGAAAATTATATGCTAATGAGTACGGATGTCATGTACGATTACAATTTAGGAATCTCGCATATAGATGCCTTTATGCTAGCAGATGAATACTTTAAAGAAAATAAAGTTTCTGAACAGGATGCGAAAAATAGTTTAATGTATTTTGCAAAATTGATGCGTGAAAACGCGTATCATAATCCTATTGCAACCTTGTATAAAGAGCCAATGCTTCCAGAAGAAATACTAAGTAAAATGCCTTTTAACGGGAATGTTCTTATTCCAGGAGAAGGTGCAGCAGCTATGATTTTAGCTTCAGAAGAATTTGCAAATAAATATTGTGATAATCCTACATTTATTAAAGGAGTAGGCTTTTCTACTAGCTCACAGTATTTTGGACATCAATATCACCCTGAACTAATTCAAAATAAGGAAGAGGACAAGCCCCAAAAAACCAATATGGCAAGTGGGTACTCACTTTCTTTAGCTTGCAAGCAAGCATATGATTCGGCAAATATAAAACCTGATGATCTTGATATCTTGGGGTTATATGATATGGGCGTTAATCCATTTATTTCTTTAGAAGCTGCAGGTATCTGTGAAAAGGGAACTGCTTATCAATATGTTTTAGATGGAAATATAAATCCTAATGGAAAATGTCCCGTTAATGTTGATGGAGGAAATATTGGTAGAGGCCACGTCGCTGGTGCTGGCGGGATATATCAAGTAATTGAAATTGTAAAGCAACTTCAAGGGAAAGCAAGAGGAATACAGTTAGATAATAAATGTAGCTATGGTATGTCGACGGTAATTGGTGGATACTATGCCACTGCAGTATCGATAATTATTGGAACAGAAAGATAAGGGAGAGATAATAGATGTCACAACAATATCCAGAACAAATTCCTAATCCTATGGTAGCCTCTACATATAGAGAATGGAGAGAACAAGGAGGAAAGTACAGACTTGAAGGAAGTATTTGTGAAAATTGTAACTCGAAATTTTTTCCGAGAAGAAGTGTATGTGCTAAGTGTCATTCTTTAGATATAAAGACACATCAATTTAGTCATAGTGGTTCTATTGAAAATGTAATAAATAGTGGGATACATCAGGTAGCTGTAATGGGATATGGAGAAAATTCTCCTAGATATATAGCATCTATTAAGTTACTAGATGGTCCAGTGGTAATAGGGGAAATAATTGATGTGTGTGATACTTCTAGGTTAAAGATTGGAGCAGAGGTTAGGATGGTAATAAGGAAACAAGCACGTTCTACTAATCTAAATTGGAATTACGCATATAAATTTAAATTACTATAAGGTAAAGGTTACTTTATTTGTTAGAAAGAGGGATTTGAATTTTAGCAATATCAACGATACGCAATAACCTAAATCCAGATAATATTTTAAATAGAATAGAATATCTAGAATATAAAAGACTTTGTGACGAGAAAAAAAATGAATTTTTAACCAGTCGATATCTTATTAAACGTATGATCTCTGAGAAATATACTTATTGTAATCTCAAGGAAATTGTAATCTCTCATAATTATTTAAGGGCACCTGTTTTGGAGAACATTTCTGGATTTGAAATTTCTATTTCTCACTCAGGTAAACTAGTATTTCTAGCTTGCTTCGAAAATAAACTCCCTCTAGGTATTGACGTACAAGTCATGGAAAAAAATTTAAATTTAAACAGTATGTTAGAACGGGAAAATAAAACATTTGAACTAGATAAAGAGCTTCAATTTATGATGGTTAGTTCAAAAGAATCCTTAGGAAAAGTTTTACGAGTAGGTTTATTAGCTAACAAAGATATCTATGATATAGAAGATTTTTGTATGAGAGAAATTGAAGGGCTTAAAGTATATGAATTTAAGTTTCATAAATTCAAATTTTATAGAGGGTATGCTTTAAAGCTAGTGCCAGACTATATAGTTAGCTTTGTTACAATTAACTCTAACGAAGTTTTACTTAATATAATAGGAGAAATTAAGCGTTCCGTCTTTGAAAATCAATGTATAGTAACAGAAAGGTGTTTAGATGACATATTCATTAAATGAACTACAAAAAGAGATTGCTTTATATGGATTAATAAATAAAACTTCTAAAAAGTATATGCTAAACAGCATTTTTGAATTACCTTTAAAAGCAGATTTAGATCGCTTCGAAAAATGCTTGCTTGAATTACTAAATATTCATTCTCTTCTTAAAGTAAATTTCGGTATATTTGATGGAGAGTTTAGGTTTAAAAATAATAGTGATTTTACAAATAAAGAAATACTTAAAATTATAAGAAGTGATGAAGATGTCCGCGAAATTGAAGAAGAAAAAATTTTTACAGAGGATTACGATATATTGGATGATAACCGCCTAATAAGAACGGCACTACTTACAAAAGATAATAAACATTATTTTCTTATGTCCGTACATCATATTATCTTTGATGTTTTTAGTGGTATTGCTTTTTTTAGTCAAGTCATGGACTTATATAATGGCGAAATATCTAAAGTTGAATTGAAAAATAGTGTGGAATGTAGCTTTACTAAACAAATAGAAGTTCAACAAAAAAAATTAAACCAAGATAGAGCAGTTAAATATTTTGAAGGTAAAAATGATATTCTAAAAGAGTTTAATAAGAGTAATAAAATTGTAGAAAGCAATGAAAGAAAACTTAAAGTGATGAATATTAAAAATGAAAATTACTTGAGTTTAGACTTTAGAAGTCAGTCAGCAAAAATAATATTGGCACTTGCTATAGCAATAAAAGAACAGTTTAATATGAGTAAAATAGTCATAGGAGTACCTGTTCCAAATAGAAATAGGCATAATAAAAATATTGTATCCTGTTTAGTAAACGTATTGCCCATCTATATTAACTTGGATACTTCTTATAATTATGAAGAAAAAATAAATGATATTAAAATTCAATTGTTTAAAAATCTAAGATTTCAATCTTTTAACTTTATTTCTTATTTTAGAAAAGAGGTTCCAGGAGGATATTTTCCAGTTGTCTTTACCTACTATCCAAGTGATTTTGTTTTTGGAACTAATGATTCTAAAATGAAAGGTGAAAATATATTTTTTACAGAATGTCCTTCTACAGTTCATATTAGAGCAAAAGAAAATGGAGTAATAGAGATTGATACTTTAGAAAGTAAAAAAGAATTAGTTGATAAGATTGAAAAAGAAATTTCTAGTATTTGTGGATAGGAGCTTTCATAATGACTAATAATATTATTGCAAACATATACAATAACGATGAAAATAATTCTAAAATTTACGAATCTTTCGATAAAATTTATTCATATAAAGAAGTTATAAAAAAGGCCAAACAAATATCTAATATCTTATGTCAATATGAACAACAGAACATTTTAGTACATGTAGATCATTCTATTCTTTCATTAGCAACTATTATGGGCATATGGCAATTAAATAAAACATTTATTCCAGTGAATACGGAGGCTTCATTGGCTCGGGTAAACAGTATTCGTTCACAATTAAATGATTTTATTGAAGTTAGATTTGACGATGTAATTGTAAAAAACACTATTAACATTACAAATAAATCAATTGAAAATGTCAAAGAATTTTCTGAGATTTATGTTGATGAGAGAGAAATCGCTTATATCCTATTTACATCTGGGACAACTGGGAAACCGAAGGGAGTTAAGATTACGCACAAGAATTTAATGACTCTCTTTAAAAATACTCAAAGCTTATTTAATTTTAATTCAAATGATGTTTGGATTAATCTACACTCATTGGAATTTGATTTCTCTATTTGGGAATTATTTGGTGCATTATTGCATCAAGCTAGCCTAGTGCTACCTGGAGATATCAAGCTATATCAATTTGACGAAATAAGTACGTTAATTAAGAAACATAACGTTAATATATTAAATCAAACTCCTACAGCATTTTATAGACTACAGAAGTATCTACATTTGAATGATGTGGAGGGATTAAAATATGTAATATTTGGTGGAGAAAAATTGCAGGTCCAATCAATTAAAGATAGCTTTGAAAAATATAGCGAAACAATCTTCATAAATATGTATGGAATAACTGAGATTACAATACATGCTACATATCATAAGATTGGTAAGAAAGATTTTTCAGCTCCTAAAATATCTAACATTGGAAAAGGTATTGGAGATTCTACAGTATTCTTAGTAGATGAAGGTGGGAAAATTATTAAAGATGGAATGGGGGAAATATGTATCTCGAGTGGGAGTGTGTCCCCAGGATACTTAAATAATAAAACATTGTCAGATAAATGTTTCATTCACGACAAGGAATCATCTACCTATTTCTCTGGTGACATTGGAGAGTACATAGAAGGTATGGATATAAATTACATAGGTAGAAAAGATAATCAAATTGAAAAAAATGGATATAGAATCGAATTAGATGAGATAAAATATAATTTGCAAAAACATAATGATATACTTCAATGTGAAATGGATTATTATGATGAACAAATTATTGCTTATGTAGTTTTGAAAGAGAACGTTTCTGATAATTATAATCATGATTTTAGTAATTGGCTAAATCATAAAGTTCCTAATTATATGATTCCAAATAAGTATATTCCAATTAAAGAAGTCCCCCTAACGACCAATGGGAAAATCGATATTAAAACGTTAAGAAATAATGTAAACGCTAGTGACTATCTAGTTAATACATCGAACACATTCGTTGATTGGTTTAAAAATATATTAGAGGAGTATAGTAAAATTCCTAAAGACCAAATTAAAAATGACATTAGTTTCTTTGAATTGGGAATTTCTTCTCTTCAATTAATAGATATTCATAACAAAATTACAAAAAACTTTAATGTGAATAAAGAATTCTCTATTGTTGATTTATTTGAATTTAGTAGTGTACAAGCTATTACTAATAATTTTGTTATGGGGAGAAGATAATTATGAATAAGATAGCTATTGTCGGAGTATCGTTTGATTTGCCTCAAACTAAGAATTTAAGTGAATTTGGAGAGGTTTTGCTTAATGGAATAGATACTATAACGAATTTAAATAACAATCAAAGAAATAAGGAAGATAGGATTGACAAAGCATATATAGTGGATGATATGAAAAAATTTGATGCAGATTTTTTCAATTTAACTCATAGCGAAGTGCTAAATATGGATCCTCAACACAGAATGTTTTTGGAACTATGCTGGAGATTATTAGATCAATATGGATATTTAAGTAATACAGATCTTTTAGAAGAGACAGGAGTATTTTCAGCTATTACATCTGGAGATTATTTATATAAAAATATTTTGAGTCAAAATAAAGATTTACCTTATTCAACTTTTATAAACAACATTCCAGACACAGCAGCTACTAAAGTAGCATATAAATTTGACCTGAAGGGAATAAGTTTATCAGTCAACAGTGCTTGTTCTAGTGGGTTAGTTGCTATGAAGGTTGCTATGGATAATTTATTAACTAACGATATTAAAATGGCTTTAGTTGGAGGCTGTAAATTTATTTGTGACTCAGAGAGTGGTTATACATATAAAGAAAACAGTATCTTTTCTAAGACAGGTAAATGCTCACCTTTTGATATTAAATCAGATGGTATGGTTCCTGGAAATGGTGGCGTAGTAATTGCTTTGAAAAAGTATGAAACTGCCTTGCAGGATAATGATGAAATATTAGCTATTGTTAATTCTATTGCTATTAATAACGATGGGAATAACAAAAATGGATATACTTCACCAAGTGTTGATGGTCAGTATAAGGTAATGAAAAAAGCATACGAAGATTCCGATATAGAAATTGGAAAAGTGGGATATATAGAAATGCATGGTACCGGGACAGCAATAGGAGATGCAATAGAATTTAGATCCACTAAACAGGCTTTTTTGACGAATTCCTCTACTTACATAGGATCTATCAAGAGTAATTATGGGCATTTAGATACTATTTCGGGGCTATTAGGGATCTTAAAGGGAATTTGGATATTAAGAAATCAAATTATTCCAAAACAAGCTAATTATACAAAAATTAATCCTCTACTTAGTAAAGAAGAAGAGATCTTTTCAATAGCTAAAGAAAACATATCAAAGAAAATCGATTATGTGGGAATCAATTCTTTTGGTATAGGAGGAACTAATGCTCATATTGTTTTAGAAACGGAACCTTTAAATACTAAAAAGTGCAGTAACTTATCAGAAGATAATCAAAAGACCCGTTTTATCTTGCCTGTATCAACTAAAAATTCCAGAGCACTTCCAACTTACAAAGATAAAATTGTAAAAGAGTTATCATTATTAGGAAAAGTAGATAAAAAGCGTTTAATGAGAACTCTTATTTTTGATAAAAAGATTTACAACAATTTAATTTTCATAGAACATGATTTGGTATTGAATAAAACGAAACTTATTGATGAAGGAGAGCTTATTAAAACAAAAGGTTCTTGTGAGATAAAAAACTTGAATGAAAAATTATCAATTTTGAGAAAAGAACATCAAGAACTTCTTCAGTATAGAAAATTAAAAACACCGGTAGAAGATTTATATAAAGAAAAAATATGGATTGAGCCCGCCAAGGGATATGAGCAGGATAAGTCGAAAGAAGCCAATAGTTATAAAAATTTAGATAAATTTATTGCAATTATAAATTCGTATAAAAATATAAAAAAGGAAGAAATTCTCCAAACGGAATTAAGAAATTTTGAAATTGATTCCTTTTTATTAATAGAAATGATAGAGGAAATTAAAGAAGCCTGTGGTATTGAACTAGATTTTAATGATTTCCTAAATTCAAAGAATACGTTTAAAGAGTTATTTTTTGAGGCGAATTCTAAACTAGATGTTAAACCTAATAAGGTTACAAATATTAAAAGTTTATATGAGTATTCAGTTGACAAAAAAAATATGTATATTTTCCATCCAGCAGGTGGAACCGTGCTAGGCTATAAAAAAATGTTTTCAAAAGAGTCTACACATTACAATCTGATGCTCATTAGTTTTCCAATGAGTTATATAGATGTCGTTTCATATTTCTCATTAGAACAATTAGCAAGTTACTACTTAGATCAAATAAAAGCAATCCAGAATGGGAACAATGACTATGTATTATGCGGATATTCGTTTGGAGGAAATATTGCTTTTGAGGTAGCTAGACAATTAGAGAATGAAGATTTTATGGCTCAGCAACTCATATTAATAGACAGTTATCCAATGGATGCATACTATATCCATAACTATAAACCATCTTCCTATAGGAATGTTTTTGAAATAATTAAAAAAGAATTAGAACAGAATAGCTTTAAGATTGATAAGGAACAATTAGAGGAATTGACTCGTGTTTGGGAGATAAATCATCTAATGTTAAAAAGGTATAAACATGATATTAAATTAAACTGTGACACAATATTGTTAGAATGTATTGAAAAGGAAAACCCTGAAATTCTAAATAAATTAGAAATGAAAAATGTCTCGAAAACCTTATGGCAAAAATATTTATTCCGTAAATTGGAAACATATTCTATAATAGGTAACCACTATTCTATATTTTCAAATGATGAAATTGCAAGTATAGTTGGCGATACAGTCTTTCGTTGTATGGATCCTCAAAATAAGAAATTTCAGGTCGAAAATAAGTCTAAGGTATATTCTTAATAATTAATATTTTTATCTGATTTAATTAAATGCTTTATTATGAGAAGGTGCTTTCGTAGGAGAGCACCTTTACATCGTCACCCTGGTTAGCCTTCTTGGAGGAGAGCAGAACTAATAAATTAAAGTACAGTTTTGATGTTATAGGTACTATAGACTTTCTTTACTATAGAAGAAAATTGATGAGTTCTTTAGTCTATGTTTATTAATTTCCAATAAAATAGAAATACATTATTCGAAAGAAAACTTATCATGAAGAAACAAACTTCATGTACTTATAACAAACCTTGTTATATATATCTATAAATATAGTAGTAATATTTCCTCTCTAATATATGAACGAAAACTTGGTTTTGAAATACAATATGCAATTTAAAGAGCTGTTAATCCTGAACCAATTATAGCTCCGTTTATACTTATTTGTGTTATAAAGTTAGCTATTTCTTCAGGTGATTCCTTCATTCCTTGATCGAACCATTCCTGTATGATGCCAATATGTGCAGAAAAAATATAAGCAATTAAATAAGATTTTGGGATTGATAATGCATTTTCTTTTTCTTTTACAATCGGCAATTTAAAAATATTGTCTGCCATTAACTGTTGAATCTCATTTTGAAATTTAACAGTATGCTCGCTTTTAAGCAGAATTTTCAACAACGTGTGGTTATTTTTATAGTAGCGAACCATTTCTATTAGAAAAGGAATACTTTCTGTTGAGCCATACAAGTCTATTATATTAAGTTTTTCTACTTCTGTAGATAGTTTTTTGAGGTCACTTATTATTTTTTCTTGGCACGCATTTAATAAGTCGTATTTATTTTGATAATGAAGATAAAAAGTTCCTCTATTAATGTCAGCATATGTAGTTATGTCCTTAATCGTTATTTGATTGAAATTTTTTTCATTCAGCAGTTCATTAAAAACTTTATGAATTAATTCATCAGTTTTTATATATAGGCGATTTTTTTTGTTCATAATTAAAAAACCTTTCTTAGATGTATTTCTCTGTACTTTTTAAGTGTGTTTCTAAATTTTAAGAGCATAGTAGTCAAAATTAATCACAAACGGGGTAACATTATCGATAATAATCTATCTTAATTAAGCTTTTATCACTTTCTTATCACGTTTATAAAGCAATAAAATAGGCCATTATAGAGTATAATTAGTATATACGTCTTTTTCTTTTTTTATATAAATACCAAATAAGTGAAAAAATAACCGCAAGGCATTATATTGCTTTGCGGTCTTAAATTATATTTCTGGAATGTTTAGTTAAAAGAGATTCATATGAAATGTGCTTTAATGCACTGCAATTTCTTTCTTTGTAGGCATTGGTTCAGGTTTAGCTTTAATGCCTGGTTGTAAAGCAACTTTTCCAATCGCGATAAATATAGTAGCTAGTGAAACAATAAGAAGGATATTCATATCGTGTGATAAACTTGTTCCTCCAAAAATCACTGTATAATAACCGTCTGCTACATATGTTGCAGGGAAATAGGACCCTACAGCTTGATAGAAATTTGATAACATTGCTTTTGGAACAATGACTCCAAAAGTAACTAACTGCATTGAAAGTGAAATAATGTTAAATACCATCCCTGCCGGACCAAATAGGACGACAAACATCTGTGTTAGAGATAAGAAAGAGAAAAAGACTAGAGTTTGAAATACCCACGTTTCAAATAAGTTGGTAGTGAATTTAATATCGAATGCATACATAAATAATAATGTAATTATAGCTAAAATAATAGATGCACCAATATTAATGAACTGTCTTGTGAAAAATATAGACCATTTACTGTGAATATTCTTTAACTGTACTGAGACGCTATTAAGGTTCAAACTCATTATCATAGCACCAACCCATGATGCAAGGACAATTAACATTGGAAGCATAGTCGCTGCAAAACCTTCTGTGTTATTTGTTTTCTTAACAGATGATTGTACAGGATCTATAGTTAATGAACTAAAAACATTCGTAATATTTTCTGATAACTTTTGAGCTAACTCTTCTGATGGTAATGATGCACTTAGTCCTTTAGATAAATTGGAGAGAATAAGTTCTTGTTTATATGTATATACTCCTTTGTTAATTGTTTGAGTAATATCCTTTGTTGCTCCAGCCATAATTTGTTTTGTTAGAGATGAATTTGCTTGATTAATAAAATATTTTATCTCTGTATCATTATTCTCTTTTAATGAACTTGAGAAATTTGTAGGAATGTTTATAACCATATCTAAGTCGCGCTTATTCATATCTTCCTTAGCAGAAGTTAAAGATTTATAGCCTTTAACCTTGAAAGGTAAATTCTTTTCTAAATTATTTGAAATTGTCTTTCCCATTTGTGCATCATCATTAACCAACCCAACTTTTAATTGGTCTACACGGTCTGTAACACCATCGTATGCAGTCATCCATACACAGAAAAAGATTAATAAGAAAGCAAATGCTGTTGCTATTCCAATAAAGGTTTCACGATGTTTGAAAAAATCTTTTAGAATTTTCATTATTATATTCCTTCTTCCTTTGTTTTTAAAGTAAGTACATGCTTGCTCTCGGTGCGGAAAATACTAGGGAGTTAAACCCCTAGCAAATAGTTGGATACTATATTTTAGAAAGTCTTGTTTCGAATTTGAGAAAATATTCTCATCAAAGCGAGAATTAGAAAGAAAGTAACCGAAATTCATCCAAATAAAGTTCATGGCCTGAGCTTCCATATCAGTTTCAATGAGTTTTCCTTTATTATACATTTTTGTGAAATATAAAACTAAATCTTCTTTTAATTGCTTAGGTATTAATGCAATAGTTTCATTAAGTTCTGGAAACATTCCAGCTTCTCGAAAACTAATTAAAATTAAGTCTTTCATATTTTCGATATATCGATGATAACCATCTGCAATTAATAACAAATCATGTTCAAGATCCCAAGCCATTTCTTCATGTACTAATTCATCTATTACAATATTACGTGATAAATAAGCAACTGATTTTTCCATTATTTTCTTCTTGTTTCCGAAATTTCGAAATATAGTTACTTCGTTTACACCCGCCAAGTCTGCAATAGCACGAGTCGTTGTACCTTTGTATCCATAAGTACGTAATAATTCCAAGAAAGCTTCAATAATACGTTCTGACGTGGTTTTCATTTCATTCATTTTCATCCAACTTTCGACAAATCTTTTTAAAAATTCCAATTGCAAGCAACCACTTACTTTTACAGGATAAATCACTGAACTAGAAAAGTCAACGTTTTAATAATAATTATTTATTATAAACTTTGGTTAATGCTCTTAAGTATTGGGAGAATAAATTATTATACAAAGTGAATTATTAATAACTTTAAATGCAAAATTACTTAAATTGAAGGTAATTATGATTAAGGAAATCAATGCACGAAAAGCCGTAGATTTAATAAAATGTACGGCTTTTTGAAATGCAGTATAATTGAGTTGAGTTTATGAGAATACTTCTAAGTTTGAGAAAATTAATAATGTAGATAAGACTAAACAAATTGTTGCAGGGATTATGGTTACAATAGACTGATGAGCTCTGAACATATGAGCGTGTATTGCTCCTATCATGAGAAATATAAATAATGTGCCTGATCCCAAAACTAAGTATTCATTCCAAATTCCGCTAAACATTCCTATTGAGCCAATAAGTTCGATAAGTCCAATTATAGACATGAACCACAATGGATATCGATAGTTCTGCCAATGTTCCACTTGAAATGGTACTCGGAAAATTTTTATAAATCCTCCTATTAAAATAAAGGTTGCTAAAATTATTTGAAAAAAAGTTATCATCCAAGCTTACTCCTCTTAAAGAATTTATTTAGAGATATTTTTGAGTAGAAATCAATAGTGTATATATCCCTTTATATATTTTACCATTAATAGTTAATTATTGAATTCGAGTTTCGTATACGATATATAATTTAATTTTAAATAATGACTTTTACCATACATACAAAAAAAGAGCCCTTGTGGGAGTTAGGGTTTAAAAGACATTCCTACTATGCATTGAAGTATACAAACTCCTTAAAGTTTTTCTTTGCTGTAACGATGGAATAGCTTTATTTTTTTATTATCGATAATAATTATTTAAGACTATATTAGCTAATAATAATGCTTGTATAAGTATATGAATTATAAAAAGAAAACATAGAGAATCTTTAGGGTATTAGATAAATAGTGAAATACGTTATAAATATTACTTTTTGCAATTACTTATCTGTAGAAAAATACCCAGTTTTTCTATTTGTACATATAAGAGATAAAGTTTTACGACATATGATTAAAAAACGAAAGATCAAATATGATTTTATGCAAATATAATTTAATGTTATTGATAAAAGTAATAGTTAACGTATTTTATTAAAAATAGTGTTAACTATTATATATCATGTAGAAAAACTCTAATTTTAATCAATATTTCAAGAGTTTTATAAAAAAATTTAGTTGCCCTAAAAAATAAAATAGTCCGTATATGGGGAGGACTGTTAATTATAAATAATCCCAAAAGGTACACCTATTTAGACGGTAAAAAGTATCCAGCACGAAAGTTTAAACAAACATTTTTATTCCAACAAAAATAAGCTCAAAAGCCTCCTTTTAGAAAAAAGAGGCTTTTTTTAGTTACATAAA
>Ga0209463_1000982_pt1 | contig 18719 bp, 17 predicted proteins | sample AgamicMgSfrz_FD_187169 | JGI IMG/M metagenome (GOLD analysis project Ga0209463, IMG submission 187169) | Agave microbial communities from Guanajuato, Mexico - Mg.Sf.rz (SPAdes) (version 2) | ecosystem: Host-associated > Plants > Phyllosphere > Phylloplane/Leaf | place: Guanajuato, Mexico... | reverse complement strand
CGTCCTTGTCGGCATGGCCTTCAACAAAGACACACAAGTTTCCCTTGTTGTCGGAATCATATTCCTTATCTTAGTTGTCATCAGCTTCTTCGCTTTTGGCATCGGCAAGGAACGTCCAGAGAAACAAAACAGTACAACAGCGGTAAAACGGTAAATATAAAAGAGCAGCACTCCTTGCTGGTGGATATAATCAACAAGGAGTGCTGTTTTTTTGAGATTATAAAACCTAGGTGGAATAAAAATAAAATATTTCCTACCTAGCCACGAACAATAATAATTTCATCTACCTTTAATCCTTTAGTCTTTTAGAATATATGTAAAGTATTCCTTTATAGTGAGGTCGTTTCATTGCGCTGCACCCACTCACTTTCCTCTATTTCCCTTAGTTGTCGAGTGGCCTCCGCTCCATTCCACTAAAGTTTTAAATTATTGTATTTTTAAAAAACAAACTATTTATCGATAGCTGCTAATTAGTTTAGTATTTACCTAGACTTAACTACACATATCCTAACTACACTCTTTCATTGGTTTGATTTTTTCTGACCTATACAACAGGCAAGAGTCAGGAAAATGTATGGGTATGTTAATAGAATTAGCTCTAAAAATCCATAATTATTAAATATATGCCCTTCTCTCGGGTCTGTATCATAGTAATAACCTTTACCAACCATGTAAATGCCAACCAGTAAATAAATAATTATAGATAGTCCAAGCAAAATAAACCCTATTATATTAAATTTCAAGTTCAGTAAACAATATAATAATATAAACAAGAAGAATAATCCTGCTGAAAGTAGTAAAATAACAACTATTTCTGGTTCGTATGCATAATCACTTAAGCTATTAGTTAGTCCAATCATTTTTACTCCTATATATATTATTTTTTTGGATTACAAGCAGCATAATAGGTTTGTTTCAAAGTTAAATCAGGTCTCCAAGGTTCTAAATTCCATGATGACTTCCAAACAGTAAGAGGATTTATCGCATGGCATACAAATTGCTCAAATACTCTACTGACTTTTGAGCTTGATATACTTTTCTTAAAATTTGCATCTGCTTTAACTTCGGCCCACATGTCCGCTGCAATAGGAACATTCGAAAATATCCCCATCATAGCTGGTGTTAATGCATAGTTTGCAGTTATGAATAATTTTGCACAAGTTCTTGTATAAACAGAGAATTTACCACTTGTACTATTACCAAAATACTTTGAATCTGTATTATTTATGGTATCTGAACAGAATAAAGGATCAGCTTTAAGAGGATAATTATCGCCCGTATATTCTACTGTTTGATATATTGCATTATCTTTGAGAGTATACTGACTTTCTATAAAATTACCTTCATTATCAACAGCCCACGGCTTCCCAATGCTGAATATTATTTCTCCCTTATCATCTTTAACATAATATAATCCGTCTTCTTCAACTAAATATTGGTTTTTCTCTAACTCAATATTAATTTTAAATTCTTTAGGTGATTCTTCAGATTCCAGTGTATAAATCTGCCTGAAACCTCCATCTAAAATTTGATTTTCCACCTGATAATCTTCATTTTCATTTTCATAAACTATAGTTCCATCATCGTTTTCTTTAAACTCTAAATCTTCGTCATCTAAAGAAATCTCAATACTATTCCCTTTCTCATCTGTAAATTCAATACTACTTGAATCAAAATCTATCTCTGCACTGTATTCTTCTTCCTCCGATATGATACTATCACTTGTTTCTTTATAGTCACTTGTTTCAACATCTTCTATTAAATCAAATGGTAACTCCTCCATATTGGTTGCGAATTCTTCAGAAGATTGGCTGAAGGTATCAGTAGAATTATCCTTCGTCTCCGCTCTTATAATTTGCAAATTAAACATACCTAAAACTAAAACAGTAATCACAATAAGACTAAATGTTTTTTTAAACAATAAAATCCCCCCTCTTTTTTCTAGTCATAGAGTATTTTCTAAACACAACTAATCTTAACTAAATCCATACTCGTAATTCCGTAATCTAAGTTTTCATCCCACCTTCCTCAATCGGCTCCTTTACCCATTTAAAAACTATTTATTTCCCTCCTTTCTTTTTGAAAATTCCATATCGAAATACCTCATACCTTTAAGTTCACAAAATGGTCATGAAAGATAGGCTATTCACATTAAAAAGCGCATAGTAATATTTCTCTAATAAAAAGGACTCACTATTGTTTTGGAAACAACAGTGAGTCCTTTTTTGATTAATCTCTAGCTTTTCTGCGCAATCGCACTCCGGCCAAATTTCCGCAGTCGGGACAAGCCTCTCATCACGAAAAATTTCATCGCATCATATTTTAGCTTGTTATAAATAGTTGGACAGTTTTCCTTTGTCCAATTTAACATAGCATTATAATCACTTTTGTTTTTAGCAGAGTATTTTAAGTAGTACATGATGGTGACATACACACTACTTCCAAACCATGCTTCCACTGCTTTAGCATCATAGTTAAAGCGATTTACAGCCATATTTTTTATCATTAGCTTTTCTCTTAAATTCTCAATAATAAAATCACTTTTCAAATTAAAGGTGATGTTATTGCCGTGGATTCTATAAACACCGGCAATCGTATCAATAAATCCGGCATCGCCAACGAGTAATGACCTTAAATAGATAGCTGAATCATTCACCATTTTCATGTTGAAAATATCCATCTCTATTAACGCCTTGCGCTTAAAGACCGTTGTTAAGGTAGAGGCTGGCTTTGGGTAGCCTTGTTTCTCAAAGTTAATGAAGTAATCATATTTTTTTACAACATTGCTTAGCTTCAAATCGGAAAGAGCTAATTCACACGCTCCCGTTTTTTCCATAAACACATTCGCTGCCACAAATGAAACTTGCGGATTTTTCTCATGAAAAGCGACTGCCCTGCTTATATAATTTGTATCAACGAGATAATCATCATCGTCCAAAAAGAGAATATACTCGCCATCTCCATGTGTAACAAAGGCTTTTAAGCGATTCGTCCCAGGTCCTTCATTCTTGTCATTTCTCATATAAATGACATTAGAAGCATCAGCGTATTTTCGCTTCATTAACGTATGCGTTCCGTCCTTTGAATTATCATCTATCACGATTAGCTCGATATTTGGATAATCCTGCTGCAATATGCTATCAATGACTTGCTCTAAATATCTTTCTCTATTATATGTTGTGATGATTACATTCACTTTTGGAGTCTTGTCAGTGTCAGGGAACGTAATTCGCTGATTAAGAGAGCCTTCATTAAAAGCGTTTAAATGAGTTATCTGATTTAATAATTGCTGAGCATCCTTCCGCTCCATAAAAAATTGCGCTTCTACATAGAATTGAAAAACCTCTGCAGACAGCTTTCCTTTTAAAAGTGCAGATAATACCCGATTAAAATTCTCCAGATAATGCATTTGTGAAGAAGTGCCGTTACTGATTAATTTCCCCATTAGAAACCCTTCAAGATCTGTTGAATTATCCATTTCACTCATTTCGCTAAAATGGGTGTAAAAACAGTTATTAATCATAACTCCCGCTTGTTTTAATTCATACTCTAAATCCATATACATCCCCCTCTCTTATGTTGAAATAGTTTTTTTTCGTTTCTGTTTCTGAACCAATTTAACAATAATATCTTTCGTGTAGTGATAAACCTCTCTGTCGAGGAGTGCATTAACAACGACAAAAATAACTGCTGAAATGGCTAGAACTAAAATAGCACTCATTATTGTAGTTACATAAGAAGTCGGATAAATATTAACTGTTTTTGCTGCTGCTACAATCAGTGAAAATAGCACAATATTTGTGAGCCATCGTCTTAACGTCATCCATGCATTTCGTTCGAGTATTTTTTTATTTGCATATAAAACGATGTCGATTGAACGATAAAGCAGTGCTGCAATCGTGCCAATCAGCACACCATATATGCCAAGGAACTGAACGAGAGTGATAGAGAAAACAAGGTTAATGATACATTCCAATATGGCACGGTTTTGCGTCTTTTTAAAATGGCCTGCAATATTTATAACATTATTAGAAGTCGCTCGCGCATTCACTAATAATTTAATGATGACAAATAATGTTGGAATCCAAAAATCTATATAGTTTATATCCTTAATGCCGCTAGTATACAGCTCCATAAAAGGTAAAATGAAGATGTACGCCACAGTGAATAACGAGAATACAAAGGACATGAAGCAGACTTCGTACGCATTATACAAGCTTATGAACTTCTCCTTGCCTTCATGAAATGTTTGTCCAAGTGCGAATGTGACACTGCTATTAACCGTACTGATTACTTTATCAAGGACAGAAAAAAGCATATTGTACAGCACGTATACACTAACAACCTTCAGATTCGTGAAGATAGTGAGAATGAGAACATCGGTATTGTTAAAGATTAAATAAGAAATTTGGTGAACCATCACTGATTTTTTTTGTGAAATGGCATCAAAGTTAGGCTTAACCTTTAAATCTAACCATTTATAATTTCTCTTAATATAAATTTGATAAATGATAATTTGTACAATCATTAATACAAAATGTGTCGTTTGAATTGCGATAATATTATAGCCTTTAAGGATAAAGATAATCTTTAGACCACTTATGACGATATTTATCAGCGTTGTGATGGAGGTATCTATATAGCTTTTTCCTTCTGCAACTAAGAAGACTTTAAAGGTCCCTTGGAAATAGAAATTGATAGCTCCTCCCATCCCCGTAACGAGAATGACGAACATGATTGTCATTTTATCGATTGATGAATCAATAAAAAGCGGATAGATAACGGACAGAAGAATGATACAGATAAAATAGTAAATCCCTGTTTTCTTATAGTAGCTTGAAGTAGCGGAAAGAATAGAATTTATATTTTCTTTACTGCTGCCTGCCACATGCTTATATAACGCTTGTAATGAGGCGGCTCCAACTCCTGCTTCTAGAAGAGACATATAAATAATAATTTGCCCGATGGAGGATAATAACCCATTCACCTCAGAACCAAAATTCACTAAAAGCAAACGAGGGATTAAGATACCTAATGCGATTATTAATCCTTGGCTAATCAATCCAAAGGCTAAATTTATTAGACTTCTTTTCGCTTTCATACTGACTCCTTTTTATTTCCAGTCATTCACTAAGTATTTATCAAGCTGTAGAAACTGTTTGTTGGAATCCTTGATAATATGCTGCATATCGAGCTCTTTATAATCCAAATGATCCAATTCCGTCATTTCAAGCTTGGCTATATCCTTGATTTCACAATACTTCCCTTGAAAATTCATGTCCTGCAAAACATTGGTCATTTTTTTACTGTATATGATTGGAAAAACCTTTTTATTAAATAAAAAGCCAAGAATCATCGAATGAAATCTTGTAGCATACATTATTTCCACTTTATTCAATTCCGCTAATGCCGAGGCTAAATTGTTTTCATAAGGAACTACTTTCACTTTAGGCTTATATTTAGTGTCTAGTAACTGTAACAATTCAGCTATTGCTGTTTCATCGCCTTCATATTTACAAAAGGAGAATAAAGCTACTTGATAGTTTTTGTTGAGATAATGCTCACAAACCTCTTTCATCTTCTGTAAATAAGCCGCTTTAAATGGCGCTAAATTTTCTCTGTTACTCACATCTATCAAGGAAATACCAACCGTTTTCTCAGACGCTTCCTCTCCGTGATACTCCAAATTAAACACGACATCTTGAGCTAAGCGGACACTTGGCAGCTCCTTAAACAGCTCATATGACTGCTTATCTCTAAAACAAACATCGTCGTATCTCGAGAAGATGCTTTGATAGCTTTCGTAAAACTGCGTTTTTTCATATGGTCCAAAATTACACCCTAGCAAAAAATTAGGCTTATTATTGATTATTTTTCCTTTATCCTTGTTTATTTTTGTTTTCCAATTCTTATTTTCAATAAAAAGAGAGCCACCGATACATACATGTGCATCCATAAATAAACCAATCACTGTTCTAACTAACGACTTGCTGAAAAGCTTATTGGGAATTTTATCGATCAACTTAAATAGCGTATTCGGATAAATAACATGTAAGTTTTTTATGTCAGTAAAAGCCTGAAGCTTTGCTTTATTTTCATAAATATAAAATTGAGCTTGAGGGTATCTTTCACATAAGATTTTAACGAACAAATCATCTCCTAAGTTATTGTTTAAATATGCTGATATTAAAACCTTTTTCAAAGAAGCACCTCGTTTTTTCAGTTTTCCTCATTACATACTCTTCTTTTTCATTTGCTGCGGATACTTCAATAACATATCTCCTAACAGAAACTGCCCCTTCAAGTACTGATGGATAACGACTCTTTTCATTATTTTCTTCATGCCTTTATTATTATGCTTCACAGAATGCTTCCATTTTGGAAAGTAGCGATCCATCGTGCTTCTTATACTGCGGGATATTTCCAGCCTTACCGACATATCCTCCACATACATGAGCTTAAATAATAGTCCATTTAAAAGATGATCGATAAACAATTGCTCAACCTTGTTTATATTTTTATTAAGCTTTCCTTGTGTTTCTAATTCCCGATAAACATTTTCAACCATATGAATCTTATCTTTCAGTTTTAAAGGGTTTATCGTGTTTGTCTGTGAGGAATCCCTTGAAACATCATAATAGTAGAGTGCTTTATCGATTTTCACTACATTATTAGCGTTAGCCACTACCACTGGTACAATGCCGAGATCCTCATACCAATAGCCCTCAGGAAAACGATGATTCTCCCATAGCTTTCTGCTATAAAGCTTGTTCCAGGGTGCTGTAGTGCAGCTATGCAGCTCTTTTCCAAGGTGGACATGCTCATTTTGACCTTGTTTATTATGCTTGTAATAGTCAAACACAACTAAATCACAAGGCTGACTGTTTACGGCATCAACACAAGCTTGAACAGCATTGCTGTCCATAAAATCATCACTGTCGACAAACATGAAATAATCACCTTTGGCCACACTCATCCCAAGATTGCGGGCACTTGCCTGCCCGCCATTTTCTTTATGTAAAATATGTATTCGATCGTCCTCTTTCCCAAGCCCCTCTAAAATACGGAAGGAGTTATCTGTTGAGCCGTCATTTACCGCGATTATTTCAATATTTCGGTATGTCTGGCTACTAATAGAAATAAAGCATCTTGCCATATATGCCTCAACATTATAAATCGGTACGATAATGCTTATTAACGGATTAGTCATGTATTGTTTTAACCTCCACTAGCTTTTCAGCGTTTCTTTGCCGTCTAGCAGAATTTTTCTTTCATTAGATAGCACTACTTGTTGATTACCAATCTATTATACAAACAATTATAAAAGCAAAAACGGAAATGGAATTTTTTTAGTATAAACAACATAATTCTTTACACTAAATTAAAAATTCTCCTGTTGCTTTTAATGTTTTTCCTGCTCTTGTCCACATAACCATAACATCTCCTTAAAAGGCATCTCAGAAATTTACACAGGCTTTGCAGTGTACCTGCTTTTCAGATATGGGTTTAAAATTTTCCACAGCGTCTATATATATAGTACAAACTTTTAAAGGAGGCTGTCCGAAATGGTTAAACCTAATGATTTAAAAGACAAAACAGTGGACCGTCCACTTGATGAAAAGAAAGTCGAAGAACAAGTGAAGAATTTAAAAGAAGAACAAAAAGAATCTGATGAGCAAAAGGATAACGAATAAAAAATAAGCCTCCAAAGCTTGGAGGCTTACTTCTTGTTTAACCAAAAATCTCGCTGTCGTTTTGGTCGATATTCAATGCAGAGAACATATAGGCTTGACCAAAGGCTGGGTTGTATTCCAGCTTTTCTGTCAGCTTCTTCAGATGCTTACCAATGGAATATTTCGCTTCACTTGAAATAAACCCAAACGGTAATTCTGCTGCTCTTCCGAAATAGATGGATGACTGCTTGCCGCTGCTTAAGGCTATTCTTTTACTGTTAAGCAAATACGGACGATCCATTTGTGTCGTATAAACTGTTTCCCAGTCATTAATTGTTTCAAAGCGGATTTTAGAAAGATGCTCGCCTGCAACAGACAGAAGGATAACATCCGGCTCCAAATAATCAATAAGCTTGTGCCAAAGCTGAACACTGTCAGCCTCCAGCTTGCGTTGCTCTTCTTTACTGAGCGTTTCCCAAGTTTGAGTAGTCGCAAGGGACGAACAAATATCTGTATGAATGGCCGTGTTTTCCATGTTTCCATAGAAGCTGGCATTAAGGCCGTTCAATAACGGCTCATAAGCTGGATCAAACCATTCTTTATACGGCTTATCTTGGAAGTATTCGTTTAGGGCAGCCAAATATTGCTGATTGAAATCATAGTATTGGTCTTTTTTCATTGACTGAAAGCGTAGGAAAGGGTCTGGGTCAGGGAATTCCTTCTTGGAAGGATTCAAACCGACTGTAACAATACGGATCGGGGAATCAAAATATTTTTTGATATTGCCAAAATACAAAATAGGCATAGAAGTTTTTACAACACAGGATAAATCTTTTTTCAGTTCGTAGTTTTCTAAACATTCTTTAGCTAGACTGGTTAGTTTTGCTGATTGAATAACAATAAAAATCACCCTTTCAAGAATTTAAAAAAAGTACTGCTCTCCTAAATATTTCGACCTCTATTTCTTTTTTCCCTTCAAAAAACTCTCCACTTACAAACTTTTTTTAAAGAATGATGCGAAATGCCGAAGACGTACATGTCCAAACGTGCCATAATGGGATTTACATTAAAAGATGTGCGTTCAAGTTTTTTTCACAAACTATTTACTATTAATGTAAAATCACTAACTCCCGGTTGTGGAAACGCCTTCTTTTTTAATGGATAATAATGCTAAAAGAAGGTTTGACATGATTAATGAGAAATTTTTTGCGAGTTCATTAGGAAAACAAATCCGTTATGCGAGAATGAAAAGGGGCTTATCCCTTGAAGGGCTTGCAGAACGGACAAGCATGAGCCCAAATTTCATCGGCAGAATCGAACGAGGTACATCTATTCCAAAATCCTTTACACTATATAAGCTATGCAAGGAACTCGGCATCAATCCTAGTTTTCTTTTCATACAGGCAGAAAAGGAGTACAAGGAACAGTTTTAGTCTTTTCGAGCTTCCTTCCCCCCTTTAAATCCTCTCCAATCCTGTATTTTTTACTTTATCCAAGAAATGCAAGAGAATACCTTCCGCAAAAAATTTTTCTCTTTCTTAGAGCATGCTGCATACAAACCTCCCTTTTATCCCAAATAAGGAGTGTATGGCTATGGAAAAGATCTGCAATGATTATGAAATCAGTGAAAAAACGCTTGCCCTAATACCTGCATACAACCTGGAGTACGGTACAATTGCCATGGAGGGAAAAGAGGAATACTACGTAAAGAAAACGCCTCTGGAGCTGATTAAGCACGCAGCATTAATCGGCGGAGCAGAATACGATGGACGACGGTCCTCGATGTCCTTTTTGACAGGTATAAAAAGGAAGGTGCCTATCCCCATTAACCCCCGCAAAAACATCTATGCATTTCCGACCCAGTCTCCAAGTCAAATGGACTGCCACTGGATTTTTTTCTCCCATGTAAATCTTATTTCTGCTGCTGCCTCTATTACAAATAAAGAGACGACGGTTTTGTTTCAAAATGGCCAAAAGCTGCAGCTAAAGGCATCCCCTCATACTCTTGATAAGCAGATGTACAGAACATGGATGTGTGTGAAAGCATTGAGCGGCGATCTCCCTGTAATGCCATAATTTCTTGCCAACAATAATAAAATAAGTTATTAATGGTATAAAGTGTTGATTAGGAGGAATATATGGCAGATATTATTCGGTTTATCGCAGCAATTATGAACGAAATACATGACATAATCATGAATGCAGCCAACCATCTTGGCTTACAAGCTACAGATAAGGATTTGCATCTTTGGATTATCGGCATCATCGGTATCCTTTCCTTTTTCATTGTTCATTTTATCTTCAAAAGGCTCGCAAAGTGGAGCATCACAAGCATTTCCTTCATCTATACCTTCACACTCATCTTAGTCCTTGTCTTCGCAATCGAAATACAGCAAGGCATCACAGGCAGAGGCAATATGGAATTCCAAGATGCTGTTGTCGGCATTTACGGGTTTTTACTGTTTTTCGCCATTTATGTGATATATAGAATTATCTCTTTTGCTATTAGGAGAGCATCAAAGAAAAAGGCAAAGGCTGGGCGGACGAGAAGGTCAGGATAAAAAAGGGAAGAACCATATTCGGTTCTCCCCTTTCTATTATTGCTTTTCTGTGCTGACAAGTTCGTTTATTTCCAGCATACCATCTTCTAGCTTATTTACTTTATAGGAGGATTTAAATTTCTGCCTAGTTGTTGTTCCGTCTTCTGACGTAATGTCATACACGTCATTTGTATCAACAACATAGCCATCATCTGTCTTTTCATAATCTGTCACCTTGACTGAGACAACTTCTTCCGTAATTCCCTTTTCGTAAATGTATTTTACATAATCCTTAGACTCTGTATATGCTTTTCCATTTGGATCAAGATAATCGCTTACAAAGGAGAATTCCCCTGCATTCATGGCTAAGACACTAGCATAGTAATAATTCTCCATAAACGAATTCAATGCTTCTTCCGTTTCCTCTGGTGTATCCTCAGTGAACTCTAAATCAATATAATCGGTATTGATAACTTTTTGGGTTGCTGTTTTCATCGTGCCGTCCTTCGTTTCATATTCTGCATGAAGACTGATGGAACCATCTGTAGGAATCGGACCGAAATCGTATATATCTGCTACCTTTTTACCTGTACTCTTTCCATTAACGAACAGAATACTATCATCAATATTCGAATAGACATCAACATATTCGCCTTCAAAATCAAAATAAATGTCTAACATATTTGCATAGGCATCATTAAAGTTGAGCTGCTCTGTATCTTCTAAAGAGGCATAGTCTCCTTTATAGTTGCCCTCAAGTTCCGTTTCTCCTGGCAAAACATCCCGAATGGTTAAGTCATCGTTCAGCTTCTGTTTGCTGTCCTTGTATACCACTTCCACTCCGTCAATATTGGCACTTACTCCTATTTCAAATGGAAGTGCCTCAATCTTATACTGCTGATAAAGGCCAAATTTCTTATCACCCTTCACAAGTTTCACAATTTCATTGCTACTGCCATCCATTACTGTCGCTCCGGCTGTGACACCTTCAAAAGAAAATGTACTTGATATTTCAGATTGATAGCCCTTAAGGTAAGCTAAGTAGCTGTTAATTTCTTCATCCTTGAACTTACCCTCAAATTGATCAAAGGAAATTACCTTTTTAGCCTCTTTTACATTCTTGCCTTTGACAGCCTGTTCAAATGCTTCAATTGTCTTTTCTGGTGTATACAAGCTGGCAATAAACTTATGAGCACTAAACAATATCAAAGCTGTTGCAACAGCTGAAAGAATGACTATTTTATTTCTTTTGGACATCGGCTTTCTACTCACTTCTGCTGTATGCCGACCAATATCGCTAGAAGGATTTTGCTCCGTTGTGCCATTCCCAGCAGCTTCGTATGAATGCCCGCATGAAATGCAGAATTTCTGTCCAGACTTTCTTTCTGTACCACAATTTTTACAAAATTTCATTTTTCTCTTCCCCTCTTGCCAAACATTTTAATAAGAGGCCAGAAAAATAACCAGGCCTCTTATATTCTCTCTTTATGTGTTAAAAATTGAATGGATTCATATATTCAAACATTTCCTCAATGTTATCTAAAGCTGCATCACCGATAATCATAAATACAATGGTAATGGCAATATATGATAATAGAATGCCGTAGAAGGCATCTAATCCACCGTTACTCTGCTTACTATAGCTGTAAATAATTAATGGAATAACAAAGGAGAATCCAGTCAATCCCAACAGCAAGAAGAATACAAAATAATAAGATCCGATTAAGGAAATGATTAACGCAACTAGTAAAAACGCGGTAGGCACCACTAGAAATGCACCAAACCTTGCCAGTACATCGAGGAAGCTAGCAGAAGATTTGCTTAGCTTTACAGCTCCAAAGATAATTAAAGCTACTAATGCAAGCAATATTAATAAAACAAAAAGAGGTTTAATAACAACGGCGCCAAAGCTGATATCAGGCGTAAACCAGCCTCCGCCATAGCTGTTGAACGCACTCTTTAAAGCAAAATAGCTCATAAGAGGGATAATTAAAGCAAACAAAACAATGGTTATAATGCCATTAATAAGGTTTTCTTTCCCAGTATTTTCAGCCCTCTTGACTGGATTTTTTAATGCTGATAAAAAGTAAGAAAAGTATTGTTTCGAAACAGCCTTCGTTTTCTCTATATATGCCTGACTATTTCCTGGCTGGTTTGGATTGGAGGAAGATACATGAGCAGCTGTTGCCTCCTCCTTGTGCAGTATTGGATTTGGATTTGATTCTATTTCTGCCTGTAGATTTGCTCCGCAGGATTCACAAAATCTGGCATCGTTATCATTCCTATGCCCACATTTAACACAATTCACTATTAAGTCTCCCCTTTTTTCGGTCTATGTATGAAATAATAGAGTATGATTTTTGGATACTACCAAAAATTTCATTCTCGTAAAATTCCCCCACCAATTGTAATAGGTAAATTATATTAACACCAGTATTTATTTGGTAATAAAACCAAACTTTAGACCTATTAAAAATAGAGATAATACCCATCCAACTGTTAATCCACTTTCTTAAATCCTTATTATACCAACCTTCGGCCTATTAAAAGTCTACCGTAATAAAACATGCAGCAGCATTGAAGACCAAGTTATTTTCTCTAAACTTTCGTTCGACAAATTTCGATAATCATCACCAAGTCATCAGGAATCTTTTACTATTACAATCTACTTAAAATCCTCCGATAGAATAGAAAACAAGTTTTTTATTTGGTTTTATTCAGGAAGGATGAACGACAATTGAGGAAAATGATTTCTGGGGTGTCTGCGATTTTTTTACTCTTTTCAGTGCCTTGCAGTGCTTTTGCCCAATCCTCTGAGGAAACTTCCTTGAGAGTGGCGGCTGTTAGCACTAGCTTGAATATGAATATGATTCCGCGCCTTGATATAAGCAAAAGCTTTGATTTTGACAGTGCTGAGGATTTTCCGCTCATTAGAGATGGTGCAGCTGTTGGTAACTTAACAGACAGTGTCGGCAGCATGAATGCGATTACTTATATTGGTGTAACTTCGTCTGAAACAATGGATTCCGCGATGGATATGCATCTTTCTCTGCAAAACGACAGTACGATAAAGGACGCCTTTCTGGCAATTGAATTTTATACGAACAGTAACGGATCAATGTCGTATATTGGAGGCGTTTCAAAGGACATGTCTTCCTCGTTCGGCAACATGAAGCTCGATATTAGTGTTCCTAAATCGCTTTATCATGATAGTCCCTATATATACATCCGGCTTGGCATCTCCAAGACCCAGTCTGATTTATATTATACGGACACTATTTATTTTAAGGTAACAAATCCTTTTTATACAGGAACAGCGTTGAACACCAGCAGTGGGACAAGCTATTACAGCTTAATCAACAATGAATCGACGAATGCCTATGTGAGTGAAAGTACAGGCTCCATGCAAATAAACAATGACGAATATTCGCTTAACAAAAATCTCGAAAAAGAAGCGTATATGCTTGATTATGTTATTCCCTTCGATTCAGAGGATGCGGATAAGGTAACAGCACGAAATACTAGATCAGTTCTTGCCTCCTATGAAGAAGGAGACAGTAAATCCTTTTGGGTCACAAATATGGAAACAGAGCAAAATTACCAGCTAACAGCAAAACTCCTGTACAGCGGCACACACAATAATGTATGGGTATACAATAATGAGATAACAGCTGAGGAGGCTGCACAGCTTGGCAAGGAATTTGATGATTCTATTCACAGTACAGTGACAGCGAATTTTGGGAATGAATCAGATGTAAATAATGATGGAAAGGTTAACATTCTTACATTTGATATTCAGGACGGCTTCGATGGCACAGGCGGTTTTGTTGCAGGCTACTTTTCACCTGTCGACTTATATAATTACACAAACTCAAATAAGTCAGAGATTTTCTACCTTGATACGTACCCGCTCATGGAAAAATCCGGCGGTGAACCAGACGTCTCTGAAGCCTATATGACACTTGCCCACGAGTTCCAGCATATGGTCAGCTATAATCAAAACGTGTTCATTCAAGGAACAGCACAGCTAGACACATGGCTTGATGAAGGCATGTCGATGGCAGCAGAGCAAATATACGCAAAGAATGTCCTGCAAAGCAGGATTGATTATTATAACACCAGCACAAGCATTACAGCAGGACAGTCCTTACTTAACTGGGATTATTATGGAGACACATTAGCAAACTATTCCCTTTCCTACTTGTTCCTGCAATACTTGAAGTACCAGGCAGGACAAGGTGACAGCATCTTTAAGGAAATCATTGCAGACACAAACAGCAGCTACAAAGCTGTTGAGGATATCATCCATAAATACATCGACCCAAGTATGTCGTTCGGGCAATTTATGACGAACTTTCGGGCTGCACTTGTATTAAAGAAGGATTCTGGTCCGTATGGCTTTAACGGTGTTCCTGCTTTTGATGCACTAAAGGTGAAGCTGTACAGTGACACAGATACACTTTCCTTAAAAGGCGGCGGTGCTGTTGTTATGGCGCTAAGCTCACCAGAGGACTTTGTTGTACCAACCGCAAAGGGTCAAGATATAACTTATACCATGCTGACAAGCGGAAACAGCTCAGCAGTACCTACGACACCAACTGTTTATGCAATAGCAGATACTGATACGAAATTAAGTGGAATTGCCGAGCCGGACACCACGATTAAAATCACAGCAAATGGCAGCCTTATTGGCAGCGGTACAGCAGCAAGCAATGGCACCTTCCAAATAACGATTCCAAAGCAAAAGGCTGGCACAAAGCTTGCGGTCTATGCGGTCAATGCAATGGGCAGCAGCAGTTCACAGGCAGTTATTGCTGTGCAAGATAAAACAGCACCTGCCAAGCCGTATGTTAGCTCTGTCAGTGATGCCCAAACAGCCGTTACAGGAACCGCTGAGGCAGGTGCGACTGTACAAGTCCGTTCTGGCTATACGACAATCGGAAAAGCAACAGCAGATGACAAGGGTGCCTTTAAGATAGCTATCCCCAAGCAAAAGGCTGGCGTAAAGCTATATGTTAATGCAACAGACAAAGCTGGCAATAAAGGAATGGATACAACAGTCACGGTTATCGACCGGACACCTCCTGCAAAGCCAAAGGTGCTAACTGTTATTGATACATCAACAGCGATGACTGGCAGTGCCGAAGCAGGCTCTATCATACAAATACGTTCAGGCAATACGATAATTGCAAAAGGAACAGTTAGTGCAAATGGCGGCTATCTAGTTCCGATTACAAATCAGAAGGCAGGTACAAAGCTTTCTGTCAGTGCAACCGATAAAGCTGGCAATAAGAGTGAGGATACCATTGTCACCGTCTTGGACAAGACACCACCAAGCAAGCCAAGTGTTGCCTCGATAAGTGATTTAACAACCTATGTGACAGGCAAAACAGAAGCAAAGGCAAAGGTGTATGTTAAAAGAGGCAGCACAACACTTGGAAGTGCAACGGCAGACAGTAAGGGCGCCTATAAGGTTAAAGTAGCCAAACAAAAGGCTGGCACGTATTTAACGGTGTACGCAGAGGATGCGGCCCATAATAAAAGCAGTTCCGTTTCTATTAAGGTAGCAGACAAAACAGCACCTGGCATACCAAGTGCAAAAACAGTCACATATAAATCGACGAGCATCTCTGGCAGTGCGGAGAAATATGCGACTGTATATGTATACAGAGGCAGCAAGTATTTAGGAAAAGCCTCTGTCAGCTCGAAAGGAACCTATACTGTAAAAATCAGCAAGCAGAAAAAAGGCACCTCCTTGAAGCTGTACGCAAAAGACAAGGCAGGTAACAAAAGTAATTACAGGACAATTAAAGTAAAATAGAAAAGGGCGTTCTGAAAACAGCTTCAGAACGCCTTTTCTTTACATTTAAACAAACGTTTGATTAATAATGCCTGACCAACAAAAAACGAAGCCTCTCTACTGGAGGCTTCGTTTTTTTTCAGCTATTAAGCTCCTCGTCTACTAAATCGGCAACAAGAATATATCTTCTAGGTGCGTCACCGATATAGTTGAACGGGTAGCAGGTTGTAACGGTCAAGGTTGCTTTTGGCTTTGGCACTATTACAGTACGGTCATCCTTATCAACAATCCTTACCCTTTTCACTTTATACGTGAATTCACCAGCAGATGTCTTCACTGTCAGCAGATCACCTTTACCGACTTCGCCAAGCCGTCTGAACACAGTATCCCTGTGCCCCGACAAAACAGTGTTGTCATTCTCGCCAGGCATTACACTGCCGGCAAAATGACCAACACCCTTTTCTAACTCGTCTTCATCCGTTCCGTGAATAATCGGCAAAACAGCATCAAGCTTCGGAATAATGAGCTCCCCCATATTCTCCCCTACTGCCGGCATTTCTGTATAAAGCGGTTCGCTGCTTTTAGCTGGTTCTTCTTTTTCCTCCTCCTGTGGAGGCGTTTTTTCTTCCTTCGGCAAATCATCTGCCTTCACTTGCTCTGTCTTATAAAGGAAATAGCCTTTTAAGAAAGGATAAAAATTGGAGCTGGCAACCCAGACTCCAATTAATATGACAGCAGCAGTCAATGAAAGAAGAATCCATTGCTTGCGACTATTTCCTCTTCTGTTTTTATTGGCTGCTCGCATTTTTTACTGTCCTTTCACCCAAACACGTCTAAACAATACAACACCAGCAAGAACAATCACAAGTCCGATCATTGTGTTTTGCAGGTAGTCGGATGCAGTGTTTGGCAGCTTTCCGCCTTTTACTGTTTTTTGAACAGCTTTTGTAGAAGCTTTTACAGGTGTTTCCTTCACAATCTTTTCTGCTTCTTGAAGGTCTTTACCTGTTTCATTGATTAAATCAGAACCAAACAATTCCTTAGTAAGAATAACATCAGCAAGGAAATCTCCTTGTTTATTGTATAACTCAATAAGCAAGTCTGCTCCGTTTGTTGAAGTCATTGTCATCATTGCTTGAATAGATAATGGCTGCTTCACACCATCTTTTACAAGATAATATTTCACATCAAGCTGCAGGATATCAAGCATATCGTTAGAAATATCCAAAAGCTCCGCAATTTGCTCTGCTGTCAGCTCGTCCGCAGATTCGAATTCAGCAAATGCCATCATTCTATCACTTAAAGCTAATAATTGATCCTCAAAATCTGGGTTGTTCTCATAAACTGTCATGAAATGCTCAAACAATCTTTCCATCTCTTCATCTGTAAGCTGCAAAGATTGGAACAGCTCATCCATTTCTGCTTCTAAATCTGCACCGCCATTGATGTAATAGTCAACAGTGTAGTCAAGATCTTCAATATAATCATAGTATTCAATAGACTCATCAAACTGCTGCAGGTATTCTTCTAACTCTGCTTTAGAAGCAAATCCATAATCATCCAATAGCTGTTGAAGGTTTTCATCAGTGATTGGCGTACCATAGTCATCTTCCAAATAGTAGCCTACAGTCTCATAAAGATGTTCAGCGAAGATATCATATTCAACATCAAAAACATCTTGTCCCTCTTCTATCTCTCCATATTCAACAAGAAGCTCATTTAATTCCTCTCTTGTTAAATCATAGTCTGTCAAAATCGGCTTAATTGATTCCTCTGTTAACGGTGTTCCCAGCTCATCAACAGATTCGAAATCACTCATAGACAAATCTTTGCTTTTCAAATAATCAAGATAATCTTGTTTCTCCCAGCCTATTTCTGCTAAATATGCTTCGAAATCCTTATCATTAGATCCCATCGCAAATGAAGCTACAGGCTGAAGGCTTAAAGCCAACAAAATAGCCGTAAATAAACATAATAAACGCTTCATTGGTTCCCCCTGATATCTCTATAATTTTGTATTCAATTTATTATACTTGCAGAAAAAGGTAATAGAAATAAAAAAAATTTGTAAAAATAAAATATTTATGTTGCAATTTTACTAGAGTTCCATACCAAGTAAAAAAAGTATATATCTTACAAAAACAACCTTAAGAGTATCCTTTCCCTATTGTTTAAAAAGCGAGGAAATCCAGTCAGAGTAAGAGGTAAATCTAGTAGCTTCTGTTTTGACTGACTGCATTTGTAATCTCCATCATTTTTAGTAAGTATGTACTTCTTCCATTGAACACTTTCAATTCACCATACCAGCACAACTACTCCGTGAACACTTTCAGACAACCAAGCATATTCTAACTCTTGAGCATAAAGAAAAGCCCCAAAAATGCTCGGAGCTTTTCAAAAAAATCTTTGCACCTAATACGCCAAAATGACATAGAATACATCCTGGGCATAGGCAAATAACGCAAAAGTACATAGGAACCCTTTACCGGATACGTTGCCCTACATTGCTATTCAGCTTTGCCAATTCAGACTCTAACAGGCTCATCAATTCCTTCATTGTTGCACCCTCATTGCCTTTATTGTATACACTCAGCAATAATGTCTTGAATTCCTCTTTATTGTCAGCCATGTGATCGCTCCATTTTGATTTATTTATTTCAAAAGGCAGGTCTAAACAGTAAATATTTAATATCATATGCCCGTTAC
>Ga0209463_1000981_pt1 | contig 18720 bp, 23 predicted proteins | sample AgamicMgSfrz_FD_187169 | JGI IMG/M metagenome (GOLD analysis project Ga0209463, IMG submission 187169) | Agave microbial communities from Guanajuato, Mexico - Mg.Sf.rz (SPAdes) (version 2) | ecosystem: Host-associated > Plants > Phyllosphere > Phylloplane/Leaf | place: Guanajuato, Mexico... | reverse complement strand
TTCCGCATTTCCTCATGCAACCGACAGACTCGTTACCAAGAATGCCGTTTCGGATGGAGATCATCTCCGCGTCTAGATGAGTAACGTTAGCTACACTGTGAGAAAGCGACTTCTTGTCGCACCATAAAACACGTTATCGGTACCTAATCAATTCAGTTTATTAAACCCACCAACTAGCTGAAGAATCCCACCATTCTTCAGCTTCTTTTAATGCATCTCTTACAGCAAATGAAATTAATTCTGTATTATCTTTATTAAACTCAAACATTCCATACAAGTCCTTTCCTAACCTTTGTCTATGTTCTATATCAATATGATAGACTTTTACCTTGTTAGGTTCATAAAACGTTTCAGATGCATCTGTATGACCTTCTGGAGAACATTTAGAAGCCTCTATGTAAAGAACTCCACCCCAAGCGCTGAATTGAAACATTAATAAATCAACACGATCCTCTAATTGTCGATAAAAATGGGGAAAAGAACCCTTAAAACCACGATTTCTAATAATAGGAATGACATTTTTTCTTAAAGAATTTATCATGTTATCTCTTTCAATAGACACTTTAGCACTCCTTACTTTTTTCTTTATAATAGCCTTAATAAATCCCATGTACCATACAATTTCTAGTTACCATAATCCATGTTCTAGGAATAAATAAAAACTAACCATTTCCAATTAATTGGAAATACCTTAGAATAGTCAGTAAGACTTTCTTAAGGAGGACAATATGTTAAAAAGTTTTTTAGTTACTTCAGTTCTTATGTTTTTTATAATAGGGTGTCAGCAAACCAATGGTGAAGCTCTTCCAGGAAGTAATCAGCTTGACCAGGTAAAAGGAATACAACTGTCAAAATTCGAAGATTTGGGATCTTTAAACGAAAATTATAGAGAAACTTTTGCTGATCAATCTCAGCTTGTAGTATTTCAAAATGCTTTAACTAATGCAAAAAGAGAGAATGAATCTATAAAGAAATATGATTATGATATTAAATTAAACTTTAAAAATGGAGAAAATAAAGCATTACATATCGCAAAGAATAAAAAAGGTGAATTAATACTTAAATACATAGGGGATAGCAACGCTACTTATGTTGTGAGTAATGACAAATCTAAAGATTTAATCAAGTTAATTTATTGAAATAGAAATGTATATCACATACAAAACAAGTTTACATAATACCTCTTTCCGGAACACAACCCAAAAAAGAACCCTTGTCGCAGAACGGTTCCGCCGAGGGTTCTTTTTCCGGAGTATGCAGCTTTTTATACACCGTTGATATGACGATGATCTTCAGGTGCGTGGTTGAAGAAAGAATGTATAAAAAGCGCTCCTTTTATACATATGCAGCATCAAGAAAAATATAAATAAATTGGAAAATTATGATATAATTTAATGGTTATGGCATTCATTCTTCAACGAGTGTGAATCCTAAAAAGCAACCTTACTCCTATGACAAAAATGAGGTTGCTTTTTATTTTGTTAATGCTCCGTTACTTTAAGATCTTGTAATAGATATGACTATCTAGTCCATAATAGTAACCATATTAACATCGAGATATTTTTTATCCTTTAGGGGTACTTCCAACATTCCGGAAAAGGTGTGCTAAGCAATTTTAACCTTAAAAAAGCCAATTTCCTTAAGGAATTGACTTTTTTATTTTTCTTATTGTAACAAACGTTTAGTTACTTTGTGGGAATAGCTTTTAAGATTTAATTCAAATCAATTTTTACCGTTTCTAATTCAACTGGCATATTCAAACTAAGTGAGTTTAAATTCAATCGTATTACATAATTATCCTTACTAAAATTACTCGCTGTACCAATTTCAAACGTGCTTCTGAATCGTAAATTATCCTCATCTAATACTTTAATTGAATGTTTCATGGGTTCTTTATAAATTTCTTTTTCTGACTCTTGTACAAGTGATATATCGTTCCTAGCAAAGTCCTTAAAAAACATGAAATCCCAATTTCTCATATCTCCATGATTAACTTGGAAATCGACGATGAATTTACCCTTCTTTAAAGTTGAATTTTCCACTGTTATGGACAAATTTTGCCGATCAGAATTTATTTCAATAGGAGTTGGCTGCTTTAATGTAACGAACTGATCTTTTTCATGTACTGCAACCTTTGGGTGGATTTCCAAATAACTAGTTTTTTCTTTTAAAGACTGAGGAATGATAGTTCTTCCTTTTACATTTATTTGATGTTCTGATTTATTAGTTTCTAAATCAATACCATCTGACAACAAAGGAATTTCCTTTCCTTGGTCATCAAAAACCTCTAATCTTACTTGATCATGTTTACCTTCCCTTGGAAAAGTAGCTGTGTAATTAATTGCGGTTGAAGCTTTCCCTTTAATAATCGAATCAAAATGAACTTTTACGCCGGCATTAACATTACTACTTTCTTCATTGGTTTTTATTGTTTCATATGATAATTGCTTAATTGGAATATCAAATTTCCAAACCCCTTCTTTTTTTCCAATACTCTTGAATTCAAGGGGGAAAGTAGTATCAGGAGGTAATTCAGATTTCGGATAATTTAGTTGGATATGACCTGAATAACCTTTCTCTGAAGGTTCCATATATACAATTTCTTTACTATCAGCAATACCTTCTTTACCATCAAATATTTCATAAAAACCCATAAGCCTACCATCTTGTTCCGTTTTAACGTTTCCTTCCACATTAAAGGTAATACCAATAACTGCCCCATCATAATAAGCACTCGTAATAGATACATCTACCCCTTTATTGCTTGCTGTTTCATTTAATTTAGTTATTAATTGTTGCGATTCTAAATTTCTGCCAATTAAGTCATTGTAGTTTGCATATAATTTACCTAGTAAAGGTACCTCAGCCATAACATGTGACATTGAAGGGGAAATAAAACTCAATGAAACTAAAATAGCTGCAGCTGCTGGCAAAATATATGATTTAAAACGCTTTTTATTTCTTTTTGGTTTTGGTGTCTCAATAGAACTTGCTCGTGTTATTCCAGTCTTTATAGCCTTTAACACGTCCTCTTGTGGTACTTCAATCTTTTCATACTCTTGTTGAAACTGTTTCTTATCCATTATAAGCCCCCGCCCTTAACAGTTTTTTTAACTGATTTTTTCCACGGTGAAGATATGTTTTCACCGTATTTTCAGGCACGTTCATTATTTTTGCCACTTCACTAATTGGAAGATCTTGAAAGTAAAAAAGAATAATAGCATTTTGATATGGATTCTTTAATTGACTAGTAGCGCTCACTAAATCTAAATGTTCGTCTCTTTTTTCAAATTTCTCTGATGAAAGTTCAATTATTTTTTCTATCAGTATTTCTTTCTTTTTCTTTTTCATCACATCAAAAGCACAGTGAATAAGAATCTTTGTTAACCATGTTAAGAAAAAATCCTCTTTTTTTAATTGTCCAATTGCTAAAAGGCCTTTATAAGCTGTTTCTTGGACTATATCCAGTGCATCTTCACGATTTCTTACATATAGAAAAGCAGTGCGATACAATTGATTACTATGTATGACCAGAAGGCCTTCAAAAGCTTCTTTATTTCCCTTAATCGCCTTTTTTACGAGTTCTCTTTCATTCATGTCCTGACCTCCTTTCGTTCATTAGAGATGATATGGTCCAAAAAAGTTTCAACTTTTTTATATAATTCTAGATTTTTATAATTTAACAGACACTAACCAGATATAGCTGGTGTACGTTCACAGTAAAATGCAATTAATTAATCCAATAAGCATATGAATATGAAATACTATGTATTTAAGTTAAGTAACAACAGAATACAAGAAAAACAATGTCCCGAAAAAAGAGTTATTTCCACACATTTCACCTTTAAGATGGGAAGGTATTGAGTTTCTTGGAGAATATAAATTTTATTTAAATAGATTACCAGATAATTTATTAGGACCCTTAAATAAAATTAATCAACATAAATATGGCCAAATCCCTTAGCATAAAGGGGTTCGGCCATATTTATGTTGAAATTTGCTTAACGTACAAAATTTTCGAAATGTTGGCGGTACACCTTTTTTGTGTATATTTTGTGGCACTATATAAGTAATTGGATTCAAAATAAATTTATATGTCCGTAAAAGTATACGTTTACGGACTTTTATTTTTCACAAAAAATATATTATTTTCATCGTTCGTTTAAGTTTAAAAAACAATTAGGGACGTTCAATTAAATGTATATACTTTTACGGACATATTTAATGAAGTAATAGAAAGAGAAACACATAGAAGAGGACTAATTGAAATCCTATTTCATTAGATTTCTAGCTTTGCATCCAGGGAGGTTTTTTTATTTTTAGGACTGTAAGTTTGTGCATGAAAAATCTAAAAATAAAGTAAAAGCTGGCAATGCCTAGTATTCAGTAATAGAAAAATTTTAAATTAACTTTCAAAAAATTTCTCTCTATGCCACTTCATATAATTTTGCTGACGCTCATTCAATTTAATTCGCATGGTATCATTAATATTAAGGAACATTTTCGTTGTTGCCTCTAAACTTTGCTTAACCATAATTTTTCCTGTTTCGTCAAAGCTAATATATCTTTTGTCAAATAAAGCATCGTGATTCGGACATAGTAACAATCCATTATTGACATCAAGCCTCTCTTGGTTATTTGATTCACTCCACGGCTTGATATGGCTTGCAACTAAGAAACGCTCATCCCTTATACCGCATAGTCTACATTTCTTTTCAATTGTTAAAAGTGCTTTTTTAAAAGCAGATTGACCAATTCGGGACTTAATAATTGTTTCTCTTTCCTTTTTTAATATAATTAATAGCTCTTAATAAAATGTTCCTTGTTGAGAACAAGGACTTTATTCAGATAAAATAAAGGAAAAAGTACACAAAAAATCCCAAGAAGGTGTTTTTATGAAAAAAGTTACGGCTGCGATTATAAAAGATAAAAATCGACTACTAATTGCTAAAAGACATTCAAAGGATCCTTTGGGCGGCAAATGGGAATTTCCCGGAGGCAAGGTCGAACCTGGTGAAACACCTGAAGAGTGTCTCGTAAGGGAGATAAGAGAAGAGTTACGAGTAGAAGTGAAAATCGAATCTTTCTATGACGATAATGTATATAGCTCTAAGAATCAGGCTATTCATCTATTATTCTATTGGGCAGAAATCATGAATGGTGAGGTCACACCAGTTGTTCATGATGATGTAAAATGGATTACAACAAAAGAATTATCAAAGTTTGATTTTGCTCCTGCTGATATTCCCATAGTAAAAAGACTGGAGAGAGAGAATTTATGAGTTTCGAACATGAATTACAACCTTCTGATATTCTAACAAATCAAGAACTAATGAATACATTTAAGTACGAAATGGTTATCTAAAGAAGGATATTGAGATTTTCTTCAACTAAAGCAATTTTCTCGTTAAGTTCTATAACTAATAGATAATGAGAAAAAGATATTTGAGTTAATGTAATTAATACAATGTTATCTAAATCTTTTTGATGTAGGCATTAATAAACAAGCTTATAAAGTTTAAATACATAAAAACCTTGAAAGGCGTATAGCCAATCAAGGTATAAGTTTTATTTTCGTCTTTTAATCACCTAATAACTCTAGGTAATATTTATCGTTTTTTTCTATTTTTCTTAAAAATTCTTCAAGAGAAGTCGCAATTTGAATATCATAATAGTAAATTGGACTTTTATTATTTTCATTCAATTCTATTGACATTAAAGCTGATTCACTGCCTTCAAAAAAAATTAATTTGTTATTTTCAAATTCATCATAAATTTCTATATCGGGATAAAACTCAAAATCATTAATTCTTAATCGAAAATCTCTTATTGAATATGGGTCCATAATACGATTAATATTAAACTCTGATCCTTTAACAAACCCGTAGCCAACTTCTAAATAAAAATTAACTAACTCCCTAGGAATTTTTAAATCCAGTTCTTGCTCTACTTTTTCTATTTCTCTTTCAGTCACTGGATAAAAACTATTTTCGTGGTTTACTTTAATAAAATCATAGCTCATTAATTTTCCCCTCCAAACGTATTTTCAATTATATGGTGAGCATCATACGTATCTAAATATATATCCATTCCAAATTCCCAATAACCTCCTTGAACCCCTGCTACTCCAAATTGAGATGTAAATTCATCATATAATTCGTTATTTTCTATAAAGAGATAACGATAAGGATCTTCCCAATCATCAACTATGTAAAAACAATTTATTTGTTTTTCATTTTTGCTATAAACAAAACGGTAAAGGGTAGTTGTTAGACGTTCACTTTCTTCCAACTTAAATTTATATTTTCTAGCATTCTTTGGTTTTAGTACTTCATCTTGAAAAGGTGTATATGGTATATAAATAGCTGTAAACAATTTTGCATTTGGCATTTTCTCACTCCATTAATGTGAAATACCGGAATCTAAGGAACAAATATTTTATAAAAACTTAACATCTAATTTAAAAGACTGTGAGCATTTGTAAGAACAATATAAAAAAATATAGGATAGACGATTACAAATGAGACAGTTAAAATCAAATGTCTGATGTGAAATTTATCTTTTACATTTTTGCAAACACAAATAACTAACCAAATTAAGCATAAGAAATTAAAGAAAAATAAAATACCTCCTATTCCCCAGCCTAAAAAACCTAAAATAAAGAAAAATGGAAATATGTATCCGATAATAAAAAGAAAAACAAAGATCCAACCAGCTATTGCAAAATTACGAGTAATTTTCCCTATAGTTTTTTCATCCACTATTTATTTCACCGCATTTCTAATGAGTATTAATTTATTTTTAATTATAATAGAGTTAGTATAACCTTCATTATAAATAGCGAAAAGGACTCAATCGATTAACGAATGAGTCCACTTGTTTAAAGTAAATATGAATCTTTAATTACTTTCAGATTCTCCATAAAAGGCGTTAGCAGCATAGTCAACATCTTGCGCTTTCTTTCCTCCAGCAAAATGTGAATATCCACTTTTTCCTTTCAGTTGGGTGTGCCCATTCATAATATCCTCTATGTCCTGTAGGATCCCTTGGGCATCGGACATTTTTTCTCCATCTGGAGCTTCATAAATAAAAATATTATAAAGACCTACTACATTTTGTATATCCTTCCGTATTTTCTCATCACGAATATTTTAAATTTGATCTGCAATCAATTTTTGATCTTTAATTAGCTGAGAGCGATTAATTTTAAGAAAATGATTAGCTTCTTCCTCCTTGTAACTGCTCATCAGCTCTGACAATGATGTGTTAACCGTACGAATTGCTTTCTTTACATTTTCATCCTCATGATTAGCAGTTTTCATTTTTTCATTAACCTGCTCTGCTTTAGCCTTAGCTTCTCTAGCGTCAGATTTCTTGTCTATAAGGTTAATTACATTTACGGAACCAAAAATTAGTAAACCTGTCACTACTATACATGTAAATAGCAATTTTAATTTCTTCATCATTCTTCCCCTTATATTTGCAATGATTTTTTGTGTATATGTAATCTATTTCAAAAACAGAATGATCTTAGCATAAAAGTCATTTTATCGATGGAATTTTATCTGCATAAAATAGGTCATTGGCTTATAGCAGAAATTTATTCTAGATAAATAGTGATTGTTCCTTGTCTAGAATTAAAACTAACTTCCTTTTCATTTTTCCAATGAGGGGCATCAAGCCCTAGCATTTTTATATCCATGTCAGCATCATCTCCGGGGGGATTATCACGTGTGACAAAATGTTTATTTTGGTCCACTAATTCTTTCATAAAAATATATCTCTTCCTCTGATAAAAACTATAACTATAGCTAGTTTCCCCTAAAGAAAAATTACTGTGAGCTATATAAAGTTTTTCAATCCCTAAGGGAGATGTAATAGCGTCATATTTTTTAGGTGTTAAAGTATAAAGAAAGGTCTGAAATAAAATGACTGCAAAACTTACAGAAAAACATAAAAAAATTAAAGAGCCCTTTAATTTTTTAAAAATAGCCCAGAGAAGTAGGAGAATTAAATTTATAACCATCACAAACAAGTGGCTCACTGAACCTAAAGAAATGAGGTAGTAATGATTAGCAGTTAACACTAAAAAGAACAAGTCAAAAACAAATAAAAAGATAAGTATTATTTTAGATATATTCATTTTATAATTGGCTCCCTCTAGGCCTTTAAATAGAATTCTTTTAGGTGATTCTTATCTAATATGGTTAGCATAGGGGTCATATATTCCGGTTAGCAATAGAATACTGATGGTTAAAGCTATTGTTCCTGCAAATAACAAGATATTACTTATGATTTTGTTCTTTCGTTTGTATAAGAATAATCCTGATAAAGTAAAAATAATTGCTACAAATATTAACATGACTCCTAAACCAATATTCAACGTCTTACCCCCCTGTAATATGGCGATATATATTTACATTTACAGTTAATGAAACAATATCTTTAGAAAGAAAAAATTTAAAAATCACTAAATTAGATAAGACCTTGTCAAAGGATAATCTTATCTCAATTCTATTTTTTTAAACCAAAATTCTAATGCGTCCATTGGTTCCTCCCTTGTATGAGCATAATAAATCTTTACATCGTCTGCCTTCACGTTGTCGGGAAGGATAAATGAAAAACTGAACCTTTTTGACGTCTCTATATCAAAGATTTGTGGGGAGGATTTAGGAGGTTTCTCCTTATTTATCCATTCCTTAATTGATTCCTCCAAGAACTTCTGATCCATATTCTTATATTCTTTGACTCTATTACGTTTAACATAAGTTATTTCTGCATTATTAGGAACATAGAAGATGATAAAATCAGTAGGAAATCTATAGGCATCCAGGGGCTTTTCCCAAACTCCCTTCACTGTATATACCTGGTTTTCTTTTTGAACTGAAAACTTTAATAAATTTGGCTCTGTGTGATACCCAGAATTAAAAACTCCATATCCTATAGAGAGTAACATTAAAAATGCAGGAGTTAGTAAGACGAGTGACATTCCTCGTCTTGTATTCCACAATCTAATTCCTAATATGAAAAAGCCAATAAATATAATGAATACAAGAATAATTGACATTTAATTGCTCCTTCTAAATCTTTAACTATTTACACAGATTTTTTCATCTCAACAAATAGTAGAAAGCCTTTAGTGTTATTCTTGTTTGTCTTCATCACATTTGTATTCTAAAATATCTCCGGGCTGACATTCTAAAGCCTTACAAATCGCCTCTAAAGTCGAGAACCGAACGGCTTTTGCCTTTCCATTTTTCAATATAGAAAGGTTAGCCATCGTTATTCCAACTCTCTCCGAAAGTTCTGTTACGCTCATTTTTCTTTTAGCTAGCATCACATCGATATTAATTATTATCGCCACATTAATCACCTCAGACCGTTAAGTCATTTTCTGATTTTATATCAATTGCCTCTTTTAACAGTTTTTGAAGAACAGCAGCAAAAAGGGCGATAACCAATGAAGCAAAAATGATGATGATTCCCACTACTCCAATAGGAGGATCAACTTTTTTCCCTATAAAATAAAAGAGTGGCGAACTTATTACATACAGACCACTGATTGTAACCGCACAGCACTTTATGTTCTTTAACGCCTTTACAGATAATTCTGAGAACGCTGTGTTCCCGTCAATGTACCGTAAAAGATTGAAGGCCTGATAGAGGGCAAAGTAAAAAGGCACAGCTGCTCCATACATCACGATGAAAACGAGAGATTTCATATAAGCCATATCTGGATACAATCCACCAGCAAAATTCCCGATCTTAGGCACCAAGAAGATACACAAAGCAAGAACTGGAATTCCAATAAGAATAACAGCTGTCTTTAAAAAGAGGGTTGTTCCTTGTTTCATAAAAAGCACCTCACTTATTTATTGTCTGTTTGAATTTAGCACAATATTTATTGTTTTACAATAAATATTTATTCTTTTTAATTGTGTTTTTATTGTTGAGTAATATCATTTTTTTAAAAAAGAGCATTTCTCATTATAAAGAAATGCTCTTTAAAACTTAAAACTATCTAGTTTACGACTGGCATAAACAAAAGTCCGTAAAAGTGTACGTTTACGGACTTTTATTTTGGATATAAAATCTATCATTTTTAACGTTCGTTTATGTTCGAAATTAAATTACGAACTTATTCTTAAAGTCATACACTTTCACGAACGTTTTTTGGCAGAATAATAGGAAGAGAAAAACAAAATGAGTATAAAAATGGAAAGTATCTATTTTTTATAGATTAATTTTATAATCCCTTTTAATAAGATACCTTTATCAATTACTTTATACCCTTTTTAGTTTCTCCTTTAATTTTTATCTTCTAGAAGCAGCTTGTTTTCCAATGTCTTCTAGTATTTCAATAATATCTAAATAGTTACAAATCAACATAAAAGTCTCTTAGCTAATAACTCAGAGATTTTTGAAATACCCTTTTTCATGATCTAAAAAACTATCTAAATTAGATACAAAAACACACTGCTTTTTCACTTGAAAAGTCAGTGTGTTTACTTATAATCTTAATAATTATTTAAATAGGGTTATGCGGGTATTCATCTAGATAGCGTTTTATTAATTCTTTGGACTCTTCATCTTCAGGAATATTATTTAAATATTTAAATTCCCATAAAGTTAGCTGTTCGTTAAAATCATAGTCTGTATTAAACCAGTCTGTGTAATCAAAAGAGATTGAAAGCTTTCCTTCCCTATCGAGCCCCATTGTAAATGAATACCATAATTCTTGATTATGTTCTTTGAATATATTTCTAAGCTCAGCACTTAAATCAAAAAGCTTTTCCTTCTCTTTATTAAACTCTGTTAAAGAAATAGGAAAACGATCTGGGATATCTAAGCTGTAATGGTAATATTCTTGTTCTTGAGGACAATTATAGAAAAAGTATGTTCCTCCTCCTGTTTCAGATATTTGAGCGTAAAAATAGAACTTTTCCCATTCTTCTGGGATCATGTTATTAACCGTTTCTGCAATCTCTTGATAGATTTCTTGCAATTGACTTTCTATAGACATAATTATTATCCCCCTTCTTTATTTAAAATAGTTCTTTCCACTCTTCTTTTACCTTCAATTTTATATAGGATATTGAATTTAACAGGTCTTAGTGAATCTCCTTCATATAATGGAACTATTTGAAGTGAAACTTTTTTGGGTGGTATTTCGCTAAGAGCCTTGGCCCATTGCTGTTCCATTTTAAACCATTCTCCACCAGAACGGTTAATTTGACTATTCTGAGCAACAAGATTATCAATATCACCTGATCCATGGAATTGTGTTGCAATTAAATGTCCACCATCATCGTCTGGTAAGCGATCTTTTCTTCCTGCAATTCGTTGCATCCATAATTTCCGTTTACCTTTTTTGAGGATGAGCTGTGGAGCTTCTACACTCGCAATTCTACCCGCGGCATCCGTGGTATACTTGTATCCTTCTTGTGTGACATATCGAACATTAGGCTCCAATTCCTTTTGACGCAATGCTCCTCGTTTCATATGGTCTCCATATCTTACTGTTGTTATGGTTGAACCACTTGTAGTCGTTGATGAAGGAGATGAGTTCCCTCTAGTAAGCGTACTATTATCTGCATTTCGTACCGAAAACATCCGTCCAACATCTTTGCCTGTGATCCACTCATCCACCACCGGCATACGCATTCTAGTCATCGGTTCTTCTACTACTCGAACCTTCTTTGGAGCTAGTTTAATATCTCTGGCTTGGCTGATTTTCTTTTTCATATAACCTGCAGAAGACCGATAAACTTTCTGAGCGCTTTGCAAGGGCGGCATAATACGCTGAGTAGCTTGTTTACTGAGTACATTCCGCATCTCACGAAGCTTCTTCGTCCCGTTCGCAACCATCGTAGCTCCAGCTTTTGCTGTTTTACCTGCTACTTTCGTAGACAATGCTCCGGCTCCGGCAATTCCTAAAGCCTGCAGGAGGCTTGACTTGCGCTGTTCTTCACTGATTTTGTTGCCGAACATATCGCGTCCGGTCATGTATTCCCCTAGGCCGTTTGCGGTTACGAGACCGTAGAGGCCTTTTTCAGTTTGCTGCAGAACTTTAAAGGATTTCGCTGATTTGTATGCGTCTAATGCATGATCGGCTGCACTCAGGCCTTTAGCGGTTTTGTAGATGGCTTTTCCGCCTTTTGCAGCTCTTCCTACCCAGCCGACCACAGGAATGAATCCGGCTGCTGCCATGGCTCCTGCTGCGACGCGCTGTGATGTAGACAGTTTTTCTCCAGTAACAGGGTCCACACCTTCTGCTGCTCTCTTAAAATCATAATACCCACTAAACTCTCCTGCCAAGTCTAAACCTTTTTCATACCATGGTTTATTGGCTTGGATTTGTCTCTGCCTCTCGGCTTCAATGGCCACTTTTCTTTCTTTAATGTCTTGTTTTTGCTCTACTTTTCCCTCTACATATCCTGAAGCCACTTTATCAATTTGCTGCTGGGTTTTGTATTCTTCGCTATTTTTATAAACTTTGGCATCAAAGGTCAGCTGATAAGCACTTCCGCCTTGAGAAGTCAGTTGTTCCAAACCATTTACGCTGAATTGCACAGATTCGTAGAAGTTATCTAACATTCCATATTCACTTGAAAGTTGATTATCTAGTTCCTCTACTGCGGTGATGGTATCTGTTCTTTTTTTCTCAGCTGCTCTTATGTCATCTTCAAATGCGCCTGTGGAGAACGGTGTAATATGTATAATATCTTCAATATTGCTTAATATCGATTCAAGTTCAGCGTGCTGCTGTTCGACCATCTGCTTGGAACGATCATTGGCAACCGCCAGCTCTTGTTCTAAAAAAGATACATCTACAATTGTATCACCTTTTAATTTAGCTTGTTCTGCATAATCTGCGATACTATTAAAATAGGCTTGATGTGAAGAAACAAGACTTTTCCAATGTGTGACGATATCCACTTGGGTTTTATAGAAACCCTTGATGTTGTCGGCACCTTTTCCTTGAAATTCATTATCGAGTGTAGCCACTGCATGAAGAGCTTTTTTTAATGCTTCTAGCTGCTCACCAAATGCTTTATACGCTTGTACACGGTCTTTTGCATAGGCTAAAAGCGTATTGGCTTCATATACTTTTCCCATTATAAACCCTCTTTTATCTTATGATTAATACATCTCTGATTCGATATTTTCCTCTATTATCCATTATAAAATTACCAATACACTATCTAAATAGGATAATAAGCCCTTTTATAAGTTTGTTGACGCATTAAAAAGGATATAATTTCAAATCAGAAGATAATAGTCATGGGTATAAATGTTTATCTCTGGTTTATATCATGTATAAAAATATCATTCTTCATTTTTAAGAAATGACGCGTTTAACAAAAAAACTCCTATTTGTCGTCACTAAGTGTAAATGAAAATACTTTATTTTTCAGGAAAAGATAATTCGTTGACAAAGTCTTGAAAATCCTTTGAGATGACTCTAATAAACTCTTCTTTTAATTCATTATCCTCTTCAAAATAGTCTAAATCACAATGGTACACATACCCTAAGTTATTCCCCTTTACTGCTAAACAGATTAAACTGTCTCCTGGGTCTATACCTATAGGAAGAAAATTACTCGGCACTATACTTCCTATATTATAAAAAGAGTACATACTTTCAAGGTTGTTTTCTATTTCTGAAGATAAGGGAAAAAACATCATAATTGATGAAGTAATAGTACCCTCTTTATTTTCATCAGAAGTCGTAAATCTTCTTCTATCAGTCTTACCTCCATTATGTGATAATAAAAAATCTTTATAGCCTTCAGGTAACTGAACGTTATATTTAGCTTCAAAATCTTTAATATCTTGTTCAGTAATATATCTGTAAGAATACTCAAAATTAATTTTCAATTAAACTCACCTCATAAGTAAATTAGATTCTTTTTATTCTCCCTCAGCTTCATGGTCAAAAAATACAACAACTGGTTCAAATTGACCCTTTTTATAATCAAAGCATATCAAATTTCCATAGAAACAAAAAACTGCATTAGGATTCGCTGTATAGTTAAGTAGAATCCTCATGCAGTTATAAAAAATACATTTTCTATTTTCGACATAATTAATGATATGTAAGGGGGGAAAAGAATCTCGACCCATGTACTATCTACAAGTGTTATTGCATACCAACATTTATCCGATGTATGTCCAAAACATCTGAGATTCCTTTCTCACTCATTCTTTCCAGCAGATACTCATACCCTTTTTCCAATGCAAGATTTCTTTCTTCTTCATAGATAGGAACGAGTGTATAAATATTTATGTCTTCCCCTTTAGTATGAACGTTATCCAGTCCGGATTCTTTGGGACGACATATCATTATGCATGATAACTTTGTATTTGATGCAAATGGCTGAGGAGGTTCTCCATTTGGAAGAATAACCCCTTCCTCAAGCCACCCATCATAAAGATGTGGAATATGAGCCACTTTCCTTAACCACCCAAGAGGCCAATAATGATTTCGGCCTTTTATATTTTCCTTTTCAACTATCCAACTTGAAGGCAATTTTAGTAACAACTCTGCATACTTAAACATACTTTCCTCATCTGAATAATCCATAGGTTCATCGCTCATACCGGTAGTTACAAGCGTTACGAAATCTTTATTCATTGACGGAGGAATTATGTGAATAGTAACCGATACTCTACTACCTGGAACAGTTTCACTTATAGTATTTTTAACAGGGCCAAAGTACTTAACAATATGGTTTAAAATCTCAACATGATATTCCTGATTATTATGGTTTGTTGTAGTTGTAGACAACCCTCTTTGACTTTCTAACAACTTAACAATCTCTTTTTGCCCTTGTACCTTTGCAAAAGTTAATGCGTCCATCTCTCTCATAGACTCACCATTATATTTAACATTCGTATCTATACCACTTTCAATTAATAGTTTTGCAATATCAGCATGACTATTACTAATTGCACCAAACAGTGGATTTCTTTTTGGATCGCTTACATCCATATCAGCTCCACAAGATAATAAATATCCTACTATATCAATATGGCCTGCAGAAGCAGCTTCGTTCAATGCTCCACCACCATACACTCCTCCAAGCATGTTAATATTTGCACCAAGTTCTATTAGTTTTTTAACAATATCTAACTCCCCTCTAGAAGCTGCGACATGAAGCCACGTTCCAAAAGGGGTCATCGTATTTAGATGTTCAGCGTTAGAGCCGATTAATTCAACTACTTTTTCAATATCGCCTTTTTTTATAGCCAAACGAATTTCTTTTGCAATTTGTTTACTATCCATTCCTAATTACCTCCTAAGGAATAGTTCTACTTAAATTACAACATCTTGGTAACCTATTTCAGTTACTTGTTCATTTAATAGACGAAGCCCTAATCCATTTTCTATATCCCATGTACAATTAAATGTAATTCCCATATCTCGACCTTCAAAAATATCCGCATATGGAACAACAATTCCATCTAAACTTATCATTTTTAGTATTTGATCAGTTGTTTCCACTAATGGATAATTTTCATTTGTACCAATATCATAACCTAGTTCAAGTCGCTCTTGTTTGTAATAGTCTAATATTGATTGCAATAAACTTGGTTGTAAGTCCTCCCAATTTTGTATTAATAATTGATATGCTGTATACTGCTTTTCATCAAACTTGCCATCTTCTTCGCCATCTACCATCAAAGCTATCTGAGTTTCTTTTCCAAAAAAATGAATAATGGTATCCTTAGCCCAACCGTAATCATACTCAAGTTCACCAAAAATTGGATCGTTTATAGTCATTTTAATTCTCCTTTTTAATCACTCGCTTTATGTGTCTACCTTTATCAATACGTGCTTTGTCATTCTCCTGTGCAAATATAGATCAAGTAGTAAGAATTACTTAACCACTGAAATCAATCTCATAAGTCTGCTTAACACCCTGAAATATATGATTCAAATATTGGCTCATTTAATCGTAATAATGGTTAAAACATAAAAACCTTGAAAGGTGTATAGCCAATCAAGGTCACATTTTAACAATCATTTTCTTACTTTCATAAATATCATCGGGTAAAAGTTCGTTATGGGTTGAACCAAATAAGTTCACCATTAAATTTTTAACAACCACAAGAAAGATTTATACTAAGTATTCCATTTCATTACAAAAGAATTGTTTCAAATGCATCGCTCAACATGGAATCAAAACTTTCAAATGACTGAATTAAAGTTCCTGAGGGTTTGTCGAGATCTACATATACACTCTCTTTTAGGTCATAACAATACCATGCTGTATCAGAATCCCCAAAAAATATATATTACTTTTGCCAATCATTTTCATACCAAAGCTCGTTTGTTTCTATAAACCCATGGATGTTTTCATCTACTTCCTTATCAAGTAGAACTTCATCAACACCGTAGATTACTAATCCATTAAAGTCTAACCCATTTATTATCTTTAGAAGTTCAATATATGACTTAGGTAATATAATGTTTCCTAATTTCTGCTGAATATTATGATTCATTTTTATAATTTCTGTATCTGATGCTGGATTTCTAAGCGAACTTCCATATTTTTTTTCAATTTTTTCTATTTCTATCAATAGGTCTTTCCACTGCGGCATATCTACTCTTCCCTTCTTTTAAAAGGTTTTGGTGGGTAAAGATCATCCTCAAACATTGGCCAATTTATCGTTTTACTTTGTTTAGGAGCTAATCCTCTTGTTAGAGAGTTTTGTTCATTAGTAACCGCTTTATGATAAGGGTCATTCCCTCTTCAATTTTTATTTTCCTTTTCGTACTGTCTCTTAATATTAGGATTTTTAGATTTAATTTCTCAAATAACCAATAATGCCTCCAAAGATCCCTATTGCAAGCGAAATGGGAACAGCAGCTATTCCCCCATAAGCAACCGCAAACCCTAATCCGTCTGCAAGTGATGGATCATCAGTTATGTGATTTGCTTGTATAGCAACCCAAATTAGTAAGGCGCCAACCATTACAACAAAAGAAATAATAGTAGTCAGTAAAAATGCGCTGAAAGCTTTAATCATAGATTCCCCTTCATTCTCATTCATATAGAGTATTTGTTCTTCTCATTATAGTAACAATAATCGGGAAAAGATTACATTGAATAAAGAACAAACGTTCTTTATTGAGGAGTACTTTCAATGAACTATGAGCAGCTACCAAACAGAGTCATTATTTGCATAGACATGAAAAGCTTTTTCGCTTCAGTTTCATCTGTCATACGGGGTTTAAATCCGTTGAAAACAAGGCTTGCTGTTGTAGGAGATATCAAACGGTCGGGATCTGTTGTGTTAGCTGCCACACCTTTATTAAAGAAAGAAGGGATCAAAACAGGAAGTCGCCTCTTTGAAATTCCTAAAAGGAAAGATATCCATGTGGTGAATCCATCCATGGAGAGATACATCAAGGCTTCGAACTATATTTCTAGTTTGGTGTTACAGTATGTGGCTCCTGAAGATTTCCATGCGTATAGCATTGATGAGTTGTTTATTGATGCGACTGCTTCTTTGCATTTATTTGCTGAAACACCAGAGGATCTAGCTCATCGAATAATTAATGAAATCTATCGCAAAACAAGACTGACAGCTACCGCAGGAATCGGTCCTAATCTCTTACTGGCTAAAGTCAGCTTAGATCATGAAGCAAAGCACAGCCCAACAGGAGTTGCTTATTGGCGATATGAGGATATTCCCTTTAAGTTATGGTCGATTCATCCAATGAAGGATTTCTGGGGGATCTCGTCAGCTACAGAAAGACGCTTAAACCGTTTAGGCATCTCTAGCATAAAAGAACTCGCTCTTTCTTCTAAGGAGATGTTACAAAAAGAATTTGGTGTCCTGGGGGAAGAAATCCATCAACATGCGAATGGGATTGATTTTAGTCGTATTTCCGATGTGTACATCCCTAGTTCCCGTTCCTTTGGGAAAAGTCAGATTCTCTTTCGAGATTATACAAGCCGAAAAGAAGTGGAACTATTACTATTGGAGCTATTGGACGATGTTTGTTTTCGTTTACGCATGCATCAAGTGGTGGCTCAAACTATCCATTTGTCCATTGGCTACAGCAAACAAACAGGTGGAGGCTTCTCTAGACAAAAGAAAATGGGGAGAGCTTCGAACTTAAGCCAAGATATTTTCCCTTATTGTTTAACCATTTTACATAATTTTGATAATGGAATGCCGATTCGCTCCATTGGAATTTCGTTATCAAATACGAGCATTCAGGAGGAGGAGCAAATGAGTTTGTTTGAGGATATCGATCAGAGAGAAAGAGCCTATGCTCTTGCGAAAACGATTGATGAAATTCGGCTGCGTTATGGAAAAAATAGTCTGCTACGGGCTTCAAGCTATCTGGATCACTCAACAGCTCGTTATCGAAATGGTCTTATAGGAGGCCACAAAGCCTGATAGGAGGAAATATCATGGACCACTATAGAGGAATGAAAAAATGGCGTCCATTCGCTAGTATGCCAGAGCAATACATAGGATTACAGGAAGTCATAAATAAGCAAGCAGAAGTACCTCAACCTCTTTTAACAGAAGAGCAAATGGAACAAATTAATTTCACATTGATTGAAGCATTACATACAAATAAACAAGTTTATCTTACATACTACAAAAAGGGACAATGTATTACAGAAAAGGGATTCATCCAATTTGTTGATTCCCTGGGGAATTTGTTTGTTTTTATCGATGAAGTATTTGAAT
>Ga0209463_1000980_pt1 | contig 18737 bp, 15 predicted proteins | sample AgamicMgSfrz_FD_187169 | JGI IMG/M metagenome (GOLD analysis project Ga0209463, IMG submission 187169) | Agave microbial communities from Guanajuato, Mexico - Mg.Sf.rz (SPAdes) (version 2) | ecosystem: Host-associated > Plants > Phyllosphere > Phylloplane/Leaf | place: Guanajuato, Mexico... | reverse complement strand
CCTTCTCAAAGTAATAAGTGTATTTGAAAGTCATAACGATATAATTGAATCTCCAATAAATAAATTAGTCAGCAATGATGTTTTAGCGATACTTGCAGACGACCTCGAAAATGTTGACTTCAAAGTGGAGAGAAGTAAAAGGCGTGAAGACAAGATAAGAATTCCCGTGTTATTTGGTCGTAATGGGGAGATAGAACGATCATTTGAAGCTGATGCATATAACGAAAAAACCAAAACGGTTCTAGAGGTAGAGGCTGGAAGAGCCGTTGATAATTATCAATTTTTAAAAGATTTATTCCAGGCCTGTGTCATGCACGATACTGAATATTTAGCAATTGCAGTTAAGAATATATATAAAGTTAGTCAAGCTGATTTCAACAAAGTAACCAGTTTTTTTGATACCTTATATGCAAGCCAAAGACTAAAACTTCCTTTAAAAGGAATTTTAATAATTGGTTATTAGAATCTATAACCTTCATAGTGCTTAAATTTTAATATAATCCAGCTGATCAGTAACCTCCTTCAATTCAAAAAGATATTCTTAAGAAGAGTTACGATTAAATAACTGCAAAATTGCTTCAGTCACTGCCCCTTTTTTCACTAACGGGGGATTCATTTGAAGAACACATTCAATTGAGTTATTGGGCTTACTTATAAACTGTCTATCTGATCAATAAAGGAACCTGTCTTCGAGAAATATTTCTCAAAAATAGGTTCCCTCATTAGCCTAAATTTTAGACTTATGGCCAATGTTCTATACTAAATTGCCCCTTCTTATTGGCTAATAATTATCCAGAATATCGCAATTATTTTAGGAGATAAAAAAACGACGGCTTACGTTTCTTATGGATTACTCAAAAGCCATTAATCCTATACATTTAATTAATTTCTGTGATTATAATATCTATCCCCTCTTTAATTTCGGGATACGGTACTGATATACTAATGTTTTCTAAAACACTCAAAGAAATTCTTTTTTGATGAGGATAAAGGTTATCTAGAATTTGAGTTGGCACGATATAAAAACACCATTGTTCGGTATCTAATACATTAATCTTATTTATATCTTTTTCTTTTAAAAGGCAAAACACATAAATATCTGCATGACGCAAGGCGTTAATATCATATTTATTCTCATCATAATTATAGGATCTCTTAGCTCCTATATCAAAACCAATTTTTGAATATTTCCCCGTATGCCAACTCTGTATATAAGCAGCTGATTTCACTTCAATTCTTTTTTCCTTATAAACTAAATCATGAGTATCCCATTCAATGCGCGCTTTTTGTAGTACTTCCAATGCACTTCCTACGAGAAATTCGGAGAATACACCCCTTAACGAGTTCATTAAAATATTTGAAAATCCCCACGACCAAAAATCTGAAATAGAATGGGGGGTTCCTAAAATGCTAGTGTCGGGTGGAATTTTCTTCATATTTATCTTGTCCTCTCTATGTGTTAGATTCGCAATCTATAAATATTGCTAAGAATTCCATACCTCCTATTAAATCTGTGAAACTCTTTTTATTTTGCTAACTCTAATATCATTTTCTAAATTAATGGTAATGAAATTTAAAGAATATGTGGCCTAAAGGATACAATTTAATAAAACTGTTTAACCATTATAATCTAAAGAATTGGTGATTGCTTTTTTAGCTTGTAAGTAAGCAGATATAATAAGAATTCTTAAACTTGCACTAAGAAAACTATTTATAATGCTATCTATTAACACCTTTTCCCGAAAAAAGGTTTCTACCCTTCCGGTGCATGAGATAATGATTTAAGTATATAAAATACTAATAACTTTTATAAATTAAAATGGATTGTACCTCTTTATATAAATATTAATAGAGAAGTTCTTTATGTTTCAGAAAAGAAAGTGCTAAGTTATTTATTTTTTCTATATTTTTAAAATAGAACATATCTTCAGGAGTGATCTTCAATAATTTGTATGATAATTCCAAAGTATATGGTGCAATTTTTTTATTTATTAACCCTGCCGTTACTGCACCACCAATTCCTCCAACTACCGATCCAGCACCTGGAAAAATTGCTGTTCCAGCAGACGTGGCAACAAAAACCAAGATGGATGAAACGCCAAACCTTGCTATTAAAATGAGTACTTTGACAGCTGCTATTCTTGATTTATCATTCATTTTAACCCTGCTAAAATCTCTATTAACGCTTATTAAATCCATTATGAGACGTAATCCCAGAATAATCTCAGTAGTGTATGGTACAAAGGCAAAAACCCCATCCGGCATATCTAATCCAAAATTATCTACGAGGGTATCTAGTGCATCTTTGACATCTTCAGTGAATTCATAATTACTAATGTCTATTGTAATAAATTGATCCTTCATTTCAGGACTTTTAAGTAAAATTTTTTCCCTTATTTCTGAACTTGTTGCATATAACACTTCTGGATTTGAATTCATTATCTCACGTAAATCATTTGACCTATTAGCTGCCCACATTTTTGCCTGCACAAGTATTTCTTCACCATCTTGATTAATACCTTTAATATCCCATACTTTTTGAATTGGATTTTCTGCAATATCAAATTTATAGTTAGGATATTGATCATTAAGACTATCTTGTAAATAGAACTCAAAGAATTTTCCTTTTATGTTATTTACAAACCCCATAGTAGATGATTCACCATTCTCTAAAACTTCTTTATAATGCTCGTACAAGGATCCTTGTGACTGAGTAAATGAACTATCATAGGCACTGAACAACTCATCTGGAATATTTCTTGAATCCAAATAATAGTAACCTGCCAATGTTGAAAATATACTTGCTTGGATTAAGTTATCTTGATTGTTTAATAAATCGAATTTTCTCTTGAAGTTTCCCTCAAAAATTTTCACGTTTGTGTTTGCTATTGGTATAGGTTTCAATTGGGATAACATTCTATAAGATTCTATTATAATCACTCCATATAGTAGTTACATTATTATCGCTAGAAAAGATATGATTAAAGCAAACATTGAGATAATTATCGGTGCGTTACCTTTATTTGTTTTTTCTGTCTTTTGAATTTCTTGCATATTTTCTTTTAAAAGTTTGTTATGAGCTTTTAATGTTTCAATTTCTTCTCTTAAATTAATTACAATGTTTGAATAATTGTCTAATTGAACGTTCAGTTCATTAATTAGTTCGTGATTTTTTATAACCCTTGGTATAATTTCTTTGTTAATCTCATCTTGTTCTTCCCAAAATTTTACCCTTTCAGCAATTTTAGTTTCACTTCTTTCCATAAATACTTTCCTCCTAATTAAAATTTATAACACCAAACTTATACATCGAAACTCCTAGATTCCATAATAAGAAGTCTTATGAAAATGAAAAAGTTTACAAATCCCTAAATGAGCATCATGAATAGAAGAAGAGTCCATACTGCAATTAATATTACATCTTGATCCATTAATATGAACATGTCCTTCTTCTAAAAAAACTCCTTATGTATTATCAACTTCCCCTATATCTTTTGAATTAACTGAAAAAAATCATTTTTATTATCTCTTACAAAGTTACATTTCATCATTTGCTCTTTTCTTAAAGATAACGTGACTCAAACTATGCAAATTCTTTGCATTCCCCATTAAGAGTGAGCTTATGCTTTCCATCATACAGTAGTTTTATGTCAGCAATAATTCAATAAAGAGCTTTTCAATTTTTTCACTTAGCGAAAAAGATTGAAAAACTCTCTGACGAAAATAATTACTGTTTTATATATAACTCGATGCAATTTTTATTTTCAAATTAAACCTTTACTTCTTGTAAGTAATGATTAAAACATCTTCTTCAAAATAGTCTTTTCAATTACTCATAACCTAGAAAAATCAGCCTCTTGAGAACCCTTTTCTCTAAGGGTTCTTTTTCTATTTGGGTTACATAAATTCTTGCTACATATAATTTAAAAGAAAAAGAGCACCAGATAGTGCTTTGTTCTAAATGGTAAACATTCTTTTTAAATAGTCTTTTTAATTAAATGATAACAGGTGAGTTGAATGACCCATAATTGCTACCTGTGAAGCTACTGATGCCATACTCATTCTCGCACTTTCTCCTCCAGTCATGCCTTCAATTTCTTCATACCTATCATCAATTAATTTTATAAACTCATCCACTGAACCTACAACGTTAACTTTTGTATTATTTTTTGCTTGTGACTGAACTTCATAATCAATTGATTGTTTTACTAACTTAACTTTTTTATTGTATGAAAGTTCTGACCACTCATACATAGGAGTTTCCGGCTCCACTAATTCTCCTTGTTCTCCTGCTACATCTTTTTTTGGGTCTTCATCAGTTTTAGCTACATCTTCAGCTACCTTCTTTCCTTCCTCATTATTAGCTGTTTTAGCTTCCTCTTTAGCAGCAGCAATCTTAGCATTAGCTTGTTTTAATTGTTTCTTTAGATCAGTAACCTTAGTATTCGCTTCTTTTAATTTAGCCTTTGTTTCTTTTAGGTCAATTTCAGATTTCGCTAACTTATTCTCTATTTGCTTTGAGGCTTTTTTAGTAGCTTCTGAATTGTCCTTTACTTTATTTTCTACTTTATTCAACTTTTCTTTATTGTCTTTTAGCTTAGCTTTAGAATCTTCAAGAGAAGATTTTGTTTTCTTAAGGGAAGATTCAACTTTTGCTAATTTCGTTTCAGCCCTCTCTAATTTTGATTGAACTTCATTTTTTTGATCCATGATTTCTTTTGCTGAACTTGGTGTAATTAGATATCCAATCAAACTAGCAGTGATAATAAGTGCAAAACATGCAACTGGTACTAGAGCCCATGCCCACCATTTACTAAACAAATTTTTCAAAAAACCTTTACGCTCTTGTTTAGACATCAATGTTCACCCATTTTTTCATTTAATTATTTTGTACTTTTAAACTAGCTAACCTAATTTTAATATAGTTAGCCTGATCGCTTGCATTTTAAGAACAGTTATTTTTATATTGTTATCAGCCTTTTCCTTTTGTTCTCTCATTAAGTGCTCTTAGTGTTTTGGCAAGTGCTCATTAAAATATTCACTCTAACAATTAGTAAGAACATAACTATAAGAATCCAATCTTTATTTTTTTCTTCTCTTTCTTCCCACTGTACTATATCCATCTAGTTACAATTATAAATCCCTCCTTTTAACAACATTATATTATAATTGGAATATTTTTAGGTCATAATAATCTTCCATATCAATACATTTCATGACTATTTTCCTCCATATCGACACTCCATCTAACATATACTAAGACTTTATTCATTTTAACAAGTAAAAATATTCAAAATAATCGTATGAATAAGGAAGTATCTATTATAAAATTAATTTGCTATAAAGTAAGAATATGAAAAAGTTTATATAGGTCATTGTGGTAAACACCTTGGAACTATCTCACATTAAAAAGGCACTTTCATAAGGATAAAAGGAGGAATATTATAGGTATTCACATTAGTTTGAGAGTCACCTTGCTAGGAAAGTATGTATATATTATGTAATTGTTACGTAGATAATGACACGCATTAGGGTAAAGGCATGAATGAATAATTTATATGACACGTTTAAATGTTGAAGATTTATTAGGAAAAGAAAAACTAGAACTTTTGATCTAAAAAGGCATTGTCAAGATTAAAAATGAAGTAATAGATGAAACAAATATAGGTCCTGAAAAATAGAGAAAATCAAGGGAAATTTATATGTTGGATAGCAAACAGAAGTTTTATAAAATATTTTATTTGGACTCTGCTAAAAGTAAGTTTCTCTAATAAAAATTCGTTACTTTCTTATTAACATGTTCACTACTATATATTTAAATGAGAATTTCTTACTATGAGTTATAATACTATGGTACAATTTAACTACTTAAAGGAGGGAAAATAAAATGAATGATTCTTCATTATTAGTAGAATGTCTTGAAAGCTTTAAAGAAACAAATGAATTAATTAGTATGAGTAATAATGATTTATTCGAAATATTTTCTATGTTGTTAATAACTCAAAAATCCGAAACATCTTTTGATGAGATTTCAGAATGTATAGTTGACGGAGGACTAGATGGGGGAATAGATTCATTTATATTATTGGTTAACGATAAATCTATTGCATCTCTAGATCAACTTGAAGAGATTAAATTTACTGAAAAAACAGAAGTACATATATTAATAGGCCAATCTAAATTTGAAAAATCTTTTAAAGAAGATCCAATTAATAAATTACAATCTTCAATGCCTCTTATATTAAACCTTGATCTCAATGAGGATGATCTGTTAGTTAGGTTTAATTCCAAATTGGTAGAAAAAATAGGGCTTTTCAGAAAAATTTGGAGGAAGAGCATTGTAAAAAACGCTAAAATATCCATAGATTATTTATACTGTTGTAAAGCGGACGAAATTAGTATTAACGCTGCTTTTCAATCAAAAATAGATCAGTTACTCACATTAACTGAAGAATTAACTAGAGTAAAAAATATAAAGTTTGTACCTTATAGCTCAAAAGAATTGCTTTCATTATACAGAAAGGATCATCCAACTCAGCTTGAGCTTATTTTTAAAGAAAATCCAACTCCAATAGGTTTTTCTGAAACTGAATATGGATATATTGGTGTAGCAACACTAAATGATTACTTCAGTTTCATTACAGATGAAAACGAAAATATAAGGGAGCATATCTTCGAAAATAATATAAGACACTACCAAGGAGAGGTAGATGTAAATAACAAAATTTCAACTACCTTATCAGATGATAAAGGAAGAGATTTCTGGTGGCTAAATAATGGAATTACAATAATTTGTTCTACATGCCAACCTATGTTAAAATCATTGTTTCTAACCAACCCTCAAATTGTAAATGGTCTACAAACTTCATATTCAATAGGGAAGTACTTTAATAAAGATGCTAGTGATTCACGTTGCGTACTTATTAAAATAGTAAAGACAGATACAAAGAAAACTATCGATACAATTATTTCAGCCTCAAATAGTCAGAATCCTGTACCTCCTGTGTTACTCAGAGCCACTGACGAAATACAGAGAGATCTAGAAGCCTATTGTTTAGAACAAGGTTATTTCTACGATAGACGTAAGAACTATTATAAAAATCAAGGTAAACCGGCAAATAAAATTATAAGTATTCAAAATATGGCTCAAGCAATTGAAGCAATTTTAAACTATAGCCCTGCAAATGCACGTTCAAAGCCCACTACTTTGATAAAATCTGATCCTTCATATAATAAAATTTTCGATCCTGGTGTTGATTTTGGTGCCTATTTAAAAGCTGCATTAATTCATAAAGAATTAACAAAGCTCATTAATACGAATGAAAATATCAAAAAAGACCTAGCTAAAAATTTTGCATACCATTTATCGAGAATAATTGTAAGTTTTGTCTTAAATAAATCAAAATATAATAGTAAAGACCTTACTGAACTTGATTTGACTTTAATTTCCCAAGGGAAATTAAATAAATCATATTCCCTACTTGAAGATACCTTAGATGAATATCAAGCTCAGAATGCAAAAGAGAATATTATAAATATTTCAAAGTCAAACAAATTTGTTAGTGTAATTAATAAGAAAATAGAGGAGATTTTCTCAAATCAATAAAAATAAGGGATCCTAGTTCTATAATCTCAGACATTTTAATCTAGGATTTCTCAGCAAACTTTATTATAGTATGCTTTGCTTTTCAATATAATACCTTTTCTCAATAGACACTAATTATTAATAAAAAATCATAAAGAAAAGACAAAAACAGGTGTTGAAATTTGTAACACCTGTTTTTTCATATTTTAAATTCTCTCCTATAAAAAACGTCGTTATTCTTCTAGCAGTATAGACTGGTTATTTGAATAAATTTCATAGTAGGTCCATTGAATACATTAATAAAAAAAAGCGGATCCTACTTTTTCTAGGCCTCTTAATTAAACTGCGCTGAAGTTTACTGCACCTTTTTCAGAACGAAGTTGATAAGTATTTATAAGCAATTACAATTTGTTAATTAGAGAGGATCATAACTTTGTAAAGTATGATGCATTACATTTTCTTGAAAATATTTTTTAGATCTTTTTACGCTTATTTTTAAGTAATTGGCAGTATTTTGTACAATTACCTCAGCATATTTATAATCAGTTATAAACAATATGATAGATTTAAATTACCACAAGCTCTAGTATGCTAAGATTAACCTTTTCAATATTTGGTGCTGTTTAAGAAATATCTATCCTTTTATAGTTATACACTTTTCAGGATTTGTTGAATGATGGGTTTTCCGAAGACAGTTGGGACAGAGAGAAACTATGTTTCTAGGAACATCTACGCTCCATTGAAATTCGCCTTGAAAATTCATAGAAATTGAATGATATGCCTCAACAAAATTTCCGCCTGTTATTTATGGAATAAACGTTTGATAACCAGGGTTTATTTCGCATTTATAGTTAGCATATTAAAGTGCCTTCTTTGCAATTTAAGGATTTATTTTCCATTTGGTTTAGTGTTTTTCACCTTATGAGGGATACCTTGTGGATGTATTGATGTCTTATGAGGAATAGCTAATAGGGTATCTGACTGAAATTGAATATCTTCAACTCCAGCTGGTATAAGGAATAATTATACAATCGCAATTATTAGAATAACAAAATTATTCAGTTAACAATATAAACTCTACTGAGAGTATTTGCATTTAACCAGAAAAATAGGTAGTTTAGATTATTTTTTTCACAACTTTTTCTTCTAAAACCCTCCCATATACCAGTAACAAAGGATATAATTAGCATGATAAAAAAATTGGAGGATAAACTGATGAAAGATTCACCCTATGAACAAGAAAGAAGAAAGAGGTTATCTCCCTATAAAACCTCACCCACGGAACCAAAGGCACAAAGTTTAATTAGTATTTTAATAACCTCAATAATTGCTTTTGTAATTGGTATGTATTCCTTATCAAGTGCTATTAATATTCTTCCGGAAAATATAACAATGAGTAAGGTACTTACAATAACATCCTTAGTATTAACACTGCTTTTTATAATATTTATCTACGCTCTTCAAACTATAAATTTCAAGCTAAATGAGCGTTATTATGAATTTATAATGATATTTGTTACTACGGCAATAGGTTTTACTCTTTCTACTGCTTTAACAGAGTATATAAACGAGAAAGAGGAAAAAGAAGAGATATTAACTATAGTTGAATTAGCATTAAATAACTATAATAGTCAACTATCTTTATGTAGTGAAATTGAAATTATAGATCGGGACCCGGGTATATTTCTTAACGATATGGAGAGCCAAATGATATTAGTTCAATCTGATAATCGTGAAATCCTCTTAAATACTTCAGATAATAATCCGGAACAAATCAAAGAATTTAGTAAAAGTATGCAGGGTTTTCTAGGTTCCGCAAGTCCACTTAGTACATATATGGAGGATATTCAGCGCGAAATAAAATCAGACGATAATGATTTTTCACGAGCAACATATGCATATACCTATTATGACAGACTCCGTAATGATATTAAACATCGTATAAATCTACTAAAATTAGAGAAAAAACTATTAGAGAACCAAATAACAGACAATGAACATACCAAGGCATTTAATAGCGAGATGAGTTATTGGGAATTTGAGCTAATAAATTCAAATTCTCTCAGTTACAGTAAACGTGTAGGTGACCATTTCTCCTACCCAAATTGAAATGGGACAAATATATATGGTCTTTATAGTTATTATAGTTTTAAGTTAAAAAATTTTAGCATAGACCCTAGATAGTTAATAATTTATACATAATTAATTAGGATGTTTTTTTCTAATAAGAATACAGAAAATGAGGAAAGAGTAATTGAAGAAAATTTTAGGCTTTTTATTAACCTTCAGTTTATTTACTATAGGTTTATATTCAATAAATGCACAATTTAAAGAAACAACTACTAATATAGGACAACGTAATAGATTAGAGGCTATATCGGCCTTTTCAGATAAAAATCTATTAACGTATTTAAAAGAAAACAGATTTTCAGTGGAGGAAATAAAAGGACAGAGTGGAGAGACTATTGAAGAAGGATATAATTTGGGTTATCAAACTGGATACAAAGGGGAAAAATTCCTAGATTTTTACAAGGGTAAATATGATTCACTTCCAAGTGCTGAATACAGCTGGTATAAATTAGGATACGACGTTGGATATACAAGTGGGAAAGGCGAAAAAGCTAGCGACCTTTATGAAAAAGAGCAGGCTCAAAATAGAAAAGATTATTATAAGAAGATCCTTATATCTGGAGTAATTATTTTAATTAGCATAGGAGGATTTTCGTTTTATATACGTGAAAAATATAAAAAGATTACACCTATTAAACGCTTTGTATAAAAGGCCCTTTTTTCAATATAACTTTTCACCGTATACGTAACGCTATAAACACAAAAAACTCACTAAACTTTAAACGTTTAGTGAGTTTTTTTATTCTAACCGAGGTATTATTTAATTCGAACTCTACCTCCACCTATTCCAAGTACCATTTGCCCTTTGTATAGCTATCTTTTGAGATTTTAAATACTTGAACGTCTGTGACTTTAATATTTGGATTCAAACTACTTGCGATTTTAGAGTTATCAATATTCGTTTCAATTGTATAATTTGATGTTGCATCAATATCTGCGTCATATTTTGTACCTTTTTCATCAACTAAATTAATTGATGGAACTAAAAAAGCATTTAAAGGTTTGTCAAATTGTGAGTTTTTCTATAATATGAGTAAATGGTAAAGGATTTATAACGAAAGTAATTTGTCATTTACTTAATGATGTAGATCTTCCATTTGTTTTACTTTTTGCAATTTATATAATGACTCCATCTTTTTTCTTGGCTAATATAATGATTAAAAGTAGCGTTTCGGATTACAATATGACCTCCACATTCATTTGCCATTTGTTTCGCAATCGACTCTTCGTTAAGGGGAAATACGACAGATTCATCATGTGTAAATTCATAACTGGATATCTCTTTCTTTTTTACGTTTCTACGCCCTTCAATCGCTTTTTTAGTTAATATTATCATCTTATTTGGACTTATAAACCTAAAATCTTTTTAAAAAAGCCACTCTTTTAGAGGGACTTAATTGAATACATTATTACTTAGACTGTAAATTTAAATGCTAAATACAAATAGAGACATGGTCCAATTATAAATACTTTTATTAAAAGTATTTATAACCTCCATCCAAACAGATGGAGGTTTATATATGTTTGCTTGCAAAAATGTTCGTAAAATGAATTGTAATTTTAACAAACATCAAAAAACTTTCATTCTTTATGAATATTTTGTCATTTTTTGAAATCTAGGTAATTTACGTGCTAACTCATCTCTAAGAGATTCTGCAATTTCGACAACTTTATTAGCCGAATCAATAACTGTATCATTCACTTGATCGTCGCTTCTTCTAATTTCTCCACGTATTCTTTCTAAATCTCTGCTAATATGGCGTAAATCTATACTCATCAATAATTACCTCATTTTTAGAATTATTTTATTTATGCTTCATGAAAAACTATTTTAAACATCTTTTTTGATTCGACGAAGTGATTAATCAAAATGCGCTTCTCCACTTGGATTTGGTGCTTTTCCTGTAAGACGGCATATAAAGCCTATCAACTGCATACCATCGCTGTGTAAACCTTCATTATCAAAACGCCAGTTAGAATGTTCGTTTGCTTCACTATGCGAATAATTACCTCCAATCGAGAATGGTCCCCAACCAATACTACCACCAGCATTTAGATGGCTCTCATACTTACTTTGATCAGAATGAAACGTGCTAGAGTTAATTAGAATGTTTCGAACAAAAAGTGCTGAAGTCGGATAAGCTACTAATCGACCGCTTGGAGGGATATTGCCATCAGAAAGATCACTGCCATTATAATCTTTAGACCATTTCCACCCTTTACCAATTAAAAACCCAGGATCAAACCATCCGCGGGCAATTGGAACTTGAGTGATTTCAAATTTCATCTTAAAGCCACTAGTGTCAAATGATTCGTAGCTCGATGCCGTACTAGAACTTGCGCTTGCACCAAATGACCAAAGTCCGAAACCCAGTCCTGCACTTCCTCCCCATGAAGTGGACTCCTGACTAGAGTAATGTGAGTAGCTTCCCTCAGAGAACTCAAAGTTGGTCCAACCTCCTGAATTCATAAAGTCACCTGGAATTACGCTCGTATAATAGAAATCCCCATTTGGTCCAGTCTGTCTCCCTTTTTGAAATTTATCCTGAGTATTCGCTTTAATTGTTGTCATATCTCGTTGCGTTACCTGATTTATGTAAGCAAACATTGACTCAACTTCATTTTTATAACCATTTGTTACCCAATCATCTAATGCACTTCTTACTGACTGTCTTAAGTCATTTTCCATGAAACGCCACGTATTAACAGCATCAGTAGATTCGGCGTTATTGAAAGAGATTTCCGCATGCTTGTAAGCTCTCGAAGCTGCTAAATATGCTTGTTGCTTTTGCTTATAAGCAACAAGTACTGGTCCATCTTCAGTTACTTCTTTTCTCTCCCCTGTAATGAGATCCTCTTTTTCCTTTTTCACTGATAACAGGTTACGAAATTTCTCTACTTTCTCTTTTTCCTCTGTAGTCAATTGTGCTACAGCTACTTGACTCATCCGCAGTGTCTCTTCAAAAACATTCCACAATAGTTCTTGAGAAGTATGATATATAGCTTGGCTAAAATTTGATGACATTGCAAGTGGTTGTCCAGAAGGTACAAAATTTGCAATCATGGACCAAGCATTTGCACAGTCAGCGTAGCGCTTCGCTATCGCAGCTCGTTCACCTTCAGATCCACCTGATGGTGGAACGACGCTAGCAAAATTAAAGAAATCATCTTTAAATGGCATACCCGGTGTCACCCAAGTTACATAGTTATCTGGATCAACCGGCATCCCCTCCATACCCCCAGTAACTACAGTATAGAGTTTGGTAAGTAATGATCCCATTATTTGATCTGGTTGTGTCATAATTAAACCTCCTAATATTTGCAATTAATATATTTATATAAAATATTTTATATCGGTATTTTTACTTAAGCTTTTATAAAAAAAGCTTATAAATATTTAATTCTTAAATACCTGCCTCTGTTAATAGCTTAAAAATATTTTGCATTAATAAATGATCCTATTATTCCCAATTTAAATTCGGATCTGGATCAGGCGATTTTGGGGTTTGCTGTACAATATAAGCAACAAGGTAAACAGGATCTTCTATGGAAGATGCACTTACTTCTGTTGTAGACGACTCCGATTCTGGTTGAGCCAAGGTCCTCATAACATCTGGAGTACTTATTATATTGAATCCTCCTAATCGTTCTATTGATCCTGGTTGTTCTATTGATCCTGGTTGTTCTATTGATCCTAATCGTTCTATTGATCCTGGTTGTTCTATTGATCCTAATCGTTCTATTGATCCTGGTTGTTCTATTCGCATATTTTCCAATGCCTCTGGTTGTATTGTTAGTTTATTTAACGCTTCCATAGGATTTGGATCAATAACTCCAGAGTTAATAACATCTATTATTTTTTCACCGCGTAAAGGTAGTAAATGTAGTGGTATCCCTACTTTATTTAATACCTTTGCTTCTAAAGCTAAATTACCTAAAATACACACAGTACTATCAGTTGGTGTTTTATTTTCAACATTTTTCCAAGTTATTGAAATGTTTTTCACTAGTACTAATCCAACAATGTATCCTGGTAAAATCCCCTCTGGTCGTGGTTTAGACCCATTAGAAAGTAAAGGTTGATCTGTATTACTCCATTTCCAAAATTTACTTTTCAAAAGTTCTGAATGAAACCATGTTCGTTCTACATCTACACGAGTGATTTCCATACTTACTTGTTCAATTTCTCCCTCTGCACGTGTGTTATCTCCAAGAGCATTCTGAGTACGTATTACTTCTGGAGGTGCACTACCGGTAAGGGAGTTAATCTCACTTCCAGTTAACGTAAATTTAATCCAGCCAGACCCCTTGTTATATAATTGCTTCGAGAGATATCCAGTGGGCCAAAAAGCTCCAGAACTATCGCTTTGCTCAGCTACGAGATTGAAGTCGTTCTTCCAATTGTTCCAGTGAATTAATGGGCTACTAGTAAAAGCCGTAGAAAGTATATGAAGTGCTTTTTCAACTTCTTCTTTGTATCCCCTTGCTATCCACTCCTGATTAGCTTCATCTAATTGACTTTGATAATAGTCTAGTTCAACCTTTGCTGAATCCTTTAATTTTGGGTCTTCGGTATGGGAAAAAGTCAGTTCAGCCTGATGAAAACTATACTTCAAAGCACGGCATTTATCCCTAAATGTCACGTAAGTTTGATATTGTTGGGTTGGCGCGTCTGGAGGCCCAATTATAGAACGAGCAGATTGGATCCGGATCTCTTCATCGGTAGACTGAGGAAGATTTGCGAGTGTTACGGATCCTTCCAATACCTCCCGATAAACATTCCAAAGGTAAGTTCCAGAATTAATCCATACGTCATTTGGTAGAGGAATACTATTAACACGGCGAGCGAATGTACCACGTAGGTTAACGCTGTCTTTATCAGAAATCCCTGTAGTAGATGGTGGTAAATCAAAGGCTAATTCTTTCATATCCCATCCCTCTGCTAGAGGGAGAAATGTTGTAACTTGTCCAGCTTCACTGTTTGAGAATGTTTGTGCGATTTTAGTAAGGAAAGCTATCCCTACTGCTCCATGCATTTTTCTTTCACCTCTGCTTTTAAATGTATTTTTTAATTCGAATAAAAAATATTTAGATTAAAAATTTCGCCATCAATAATAAGGGAATGCGTTATTAATAATCTTGAAACTTTATCGACCCAAGTTATTATTTCTGAGTGTGTTTTTTTTATTCGTAGAAAATAATATTTCTACCTAAGAGACCTAGTATTTACAATCTTTTGCGGAATTTTATTGAAATATTCTATCGGATTTAGAATGCTTTTCAGCTCATATATCATTTACATTTTTCCAGGTTTTTACCAATCCGTCCACCACTCTTCCGATAACGTTTACATCTGTTAAATATTTAGTATGGCATGTAGGTGTCCAGCCCATTATCCCTCCTACACTAACTTCTTTATCTTCATTAACAGCTTTTCTATAACTGTCATTTATCGCCTTTAATGGATAACCTAGAATATCATCTTTATCGTAAAAATTTACCCACTCACCATCTAAATTAGGATGGATTTCCTTAAGCGTTTCTGAGGGAATATTTATAGGGCTAGAAAAATGATGATAGCGTAAACTCCATAGTGGGAGTGTTGACCCTAATGTATAAAATAGAGTAAGGGTTTCACCTCTCTCTAATGGTGTATGCGCGTTAATATTCCAATTGACATCATTTAATTTAAACTGCAAATCGTAAAAATAGTTGCTAGCAATAGTAGAACCTAAGCTATGTGCGATCACACAGAGAGGAGCTTTTTTTCCAGCCTTTTCAGAAAGAGCGGTAAGGGCTTTACTTACTTCATTATGTACCATATCATAATTTTGTTCAGCTGACTCTACTCGTTGATATGCAATTGCATCGCCAAAGTATTTGATAACAAATTTTCTTAATTTGTGATAATTCAAGTGATCCTGTAAGACATCATCAAATAAAAGTTGCTCTTTATATGAAAAAACTTTCGACCAACATATAGGTTCGATAACAAGTTGCGATGAAGGATCATCAATTAAGCCATAAAGTTTTTCCTCAAACTTTCGATTTATTAATTTACAGGTTTCAAATGCGAAATTACTATTTTGCTCACCTATTCCATGAATAATTACTGTTGCTACCTTTTGCATCATATTTTAACCTCATATCGTATATTCGTTTTTAGTGGTGTATCATTAAATTTATATCGTATTTATTTTTAGAAAAATATTTATTTTTATACGGATATGTTATTTCATCATAGTTGAAACTGTTTCAAACTTATATTTAACTTAGAGGATTAAAAAATAAAAGAGCAGCATCTAGTGGTAAATATGATTCTGGTGCAAAAATTTCAGCTAACTTGAAACTAATCTCTAAACCTTGGACATATACTGATACTACTAAACTAAAAAGGGCGTGTATCGATATGAAAAAAACAGTAGAATTCAAATGGAAACATTATTAGCCTGACATTATTTTATTAACGGTTAGATGATACCTACGGTACAGCCTCAGTTTTCGTGATTTGGTGGAAATGATGGAGGAACGAGGTTTATTTATAGCTCATACTATGATTATGCGTTGGGTACATCAATATGGGCCTGAATTAGATGAAAGGGTACGGCGCCATCTTAAGTCAACCAATGATTCCTGGAGAGTAGATGAAACCTATGTGAAAGTCAAAGGTCAATGGCTGTATCTGTATCGTGTCGTTGATTCAGAGGGGAATACCATTGATTTTTATCTAAGTAAAGCAAGAAATAAACAAGCAGCCAAGCGCTTTTTTAAGAAATCCTTGGCTTTCTCGCACGTTTCTAAGCCTTGTGTGATAACAGTAGACAAGAACCCAGCTTATCCCATCGCTATCCAAGAGTTGAAAGAAGAAAAACAGATGCCTGAAGGCATCCAATTAAGGCAAGTTAAATATCTCAACAATATCGTGGAGCAGGATCATCGCTTTATTAAAAAACGAATTCGTCCGATGCTGGGATTAAAGTCCTTACGGACTGCCAAACGAATTATTGCGGGGATAGAGGCTATGCACATGATCAAAAAGGACAGACTCTTCAAATGGGGAAGTCCGTCCAAAATCAAAAAGAATTCATCCATCAACTGTTTGGGCTAGTTGCATAAGACCAGGGTTCACTGGAATTATTTCACTTTTTATATTTTCTTCAAGTATTTGCACCAGAACCAATAAATTGCAATTCGGGAATTTTAAAGTGAATTTTTCATATTATATAAATATTCGCAAATTCATAGCAGACATTGATCTTAATAATTTTAATTGAGTAATTGAATGAGGAGGTTTTTTATGTACATGCCTTATTTTTATAGTAGGAGTTATTACTTTCCATTACCCTGTTCATACCCATATTCGTCATACTATATACAGAGGTACATTGGAAATCAAGTTTATTTCATTCCCTATATTGCTTATCCTTATGTATCTAGAAATAGTTTAAGTTCTTTTGATGATATCGTCTCAAAGCATGAATACATCCAATACCCCCCTCGATACTCACCCACTGTAAAAGATGTTACTTTAGACAAAGAAAGTTTAAAAAAAATTATAAATAAATGTGGAAGACACGGTATGTGGATTTTTGTTACCTTAAATACCTTAGATTCTTCTGGTCGTCATATACAATATCCCCTTAATGTCAGGAGCTTTGAAAATGATATACTATCTGGCTACAAAGTTCCTGAATCATGGAAATCATGGGCTTATCCTGGCGAAGATATAAAAAACCTAAGTATCCCTATTCAAGATATAATATATCTTGAATGTTATAACCCATCTTTAGATTCAAAGGATTCCAAGTTTGATGTAAATATAATCTCCCCACCTTGTGAAGAGAAAATAACTATTTTTCATACCAAGTATTTACAAGGTAATCTTTATGGTAAGAGCTATATAGACATAGGTAAAGGGATAATAATTTATTATGAAGTGTATCAATGTGGAGTATATACAAGCATCTTTATAAATGGAAATTCAAAACTTGAATCATTTATGCATCGTTATGAGAAAGCACCTACTCATAGTTATATGCATTATGAACCTCCTAACTCCTCTGTTGAAATAGTTCTTGATATGTCCAAAAAAGAGTCTGAAATCGCAAGAAGATTAAACATAAATATAATTGAAAGAGTATCTACAATTACTGGAACTACTGCATCAGGTGTCATAGATAGTATAGTGGATAAGAGATCTTGGAGAATAAAGGTACCTTTTAAATAGGTAAAAAGAGCATCGGGATGCTCTTTTTACCTATTTGTTTTTCAACTTGTAGCCTTTGAATTTATATCCATATACGCTTGTAAGATCAACAAAGCTCTTATAGGAATACGTAATAGCAACCAGTGTGCCTACTTGAACTTTATCATAAAGCTTTTCAACATCTGCATTATGCATTCTTACGCAACCTTGGCTGACGTATTTTCCAATACTGCTTTCATTGTTGTTGCCGTGAATGCCGTATGTATCGCCATACGTACCCTTTGCATTTAACCCTAACCAACGTTTTCCTAATGGATTACGAGGATCGCCCCCAGGAATATGTCCTGTATAGTAAGGACGGTTTTTAATCTTGTTCACTACTTTAAAAAAGCCAACTGGTGTTTTGTCCCATGTTTTACCCGTTGCAACTAGATCAACGATTTCAATATAACTATTATGAAAATAAGCTAGTTTGTTATAGTACTTATTGATAATAATTAAATCTTGATTCACTGGTTTGCTTGCTGCTTCTGTTTTTCCTTCATTAACCCCACATAATGCGACCATTAATAATGTAGGAACAGTCATTGATTTAATAAAAATGTTCTTCATAAAAACTCTCCTCTTTTTTATATTTTTATAGGAAACAAAAAAGCACCTTTCAATTAGAAAGATGCTTTTTCGTCACAATCATTTATAAATAAAAACCTAGTTAATCGACAATTTTGACATGCAGAGAAACGCTCTCTGACGAAATTAACTTTTGTTTTGCGTATAATTACTTATTCGATGCAAATATTGGTGCCTTAGAAACGT
>Ga0209463_1000979_pt1 | contig 18739 bp, 18 predicted proteins | sample AgamicMgSfrz_FD_187169 | JGI IMG/M metagenome (GOLD analysis project Ga0209463, IMG submission 187169) | Agave microbial communities from Guanajuato, Mexico - Mg.Sf.rz (SPAdes) (version 2) | ecosystem: Host-associated > Plants > Phyllosphere > Phylloplane/Leaf | place: Guanajuato, Mexico... | reverse complement strand
AGTATTTAGAGTATCCACTAAACCAATTTTCTCCTTCAAAGATAATATTCCTATCGCTATCATCAATACGCTGCCACCCTGGTTCGGGCTGAGTTAATACTCTCACCATCATATCACCTCTCCATTTCTATCTTAAAAAAATTTCAATTGGTCCATCAGTAGCAATTACTATGCCCTAACTATTTGTATTAACAGCTTGATGGATCAATAAATTTAAATATTCCATGCATAACAGAAAGGAACTAATTTACTTACTAAAAGACATTTAAAATACAATTGAACTGCTTAAGCTTTTACTTTTACAACAGCTCTAGCAGTTCAATTTTAGAAATTACATAATGTCATGAAAATACAAATATTCGATATCATATACTTAAATAAAAGCTAGTCTAGCACTCTACTTTATTATCTCGTTTTCTTCCAATTCCAATTATTCCACCAAGATTCCCGGCTATGTTTTAACCATATTTTTGGTTCTTCTTCGATTAATATATCGCTTTCCTCAAATTCAACTGGTTCTTCTGCCTGATAGATATTTTCTAATTTAAACGTATCGTTTTCAACAAGTATACTTTCGTTGTCTAAAATGCGATTAAATTGTTCTATTTCATCTATATTCGTATGAACGAGATTTCTTCTATTCACTGGGGTTGATTGGATCTCTATACTAGATAATTCTCTTACATTTTCAAACATACCGTATGTATTTATGGATGCTTTATGAGTTGATTTTCTTTCCCATTCATATAGCTCATGTATATTTGAAGCCTCTTCAATTGACTTCCGATGCATATCCTTCAATTCTAAAATATTCATCATTATATTTCGTACTGTACGATCTAATTCTTCATTCTTCACTACATTTGTATTAAATTCTCTTACATCTTTATGAAATTGATCCGTGACTACTATATTTGCCTCTGCCTCTTTCATAAGCTTTTCCATTGGGGCAGATGTAATATTCTTTACATACCAGTTTCGATCATTCATTGCAGTTTCATATTGTTCAATACTAATCTGTAACTCTCTGTCAATGATCTTAAAATTCTCTTTATCGATTATTTTTGCAGCTAATTCTTTTACGACTTTTACATTATCTATCGTTGCAACGGTCGCATCAACTTCTTGCAAGACATTACCAAACTGATAGAATGAACTAATTTCTGCTCTTGTTTCATTTTCTTTATTCATTATTTCATACGTATCTATATTTGTTTGTAATTCTCTTTGGATTCTTGCAAACAAATCATAATCTGGTAAATAAACTGTAATCCCTAATCCTTCGAATAGATCAAACTCTTCATACAATGCTTCTATTTCTTTTTCTTTTTCTAATACAAAAGTATCACTTTCAACAAGTATACTTTCGCTGTCTACTGTTCGGCTGGATTGTTCTATCTCACCAATAGTAGTATTAAAAGTATTGTACTTATTCGTTAAAGTTGTACGGATTTCTTCACTAGCTAGTTCTCTTCCAGATTCACTTACATCATATTCATGTATTGATGCTTTATTATCTGCTTTTCTTTGCCATTCGTCTGCTTCAAAAATATTTGACTCGTACTCATTATTAATTTGTCGCATATCATCAAAATGCTTAATTTTCATTATGAGTTGTTTCGTAAGTCGTTCTAACTCTTCATCCTTAATTACATTTGTATTACGTTCTTTTATTATTCTCTCTAATTGATCAGTAACGATTATATGCGTATCTATTTCTGGCACTCGCTTTGTCATCGGATTAGATATAGTACTTTCTGCATACCAATTCCTATCATTCGTTGCAGTTTCATATTGTTCAATACTAGTTTGTAACTCTTTCTCAATATGTCCTATATCATTACTATCAATTATATTAGTTGCTACTTCTTTCACTAGATGACCAATCGAATCAACCGTATTAATTTTTGCTTCTATATTATTTTCTCTATTTGCTATTTCAGCTGTCTCAATATTCGTTAGTAATTCCCTTTGAATCCTTGCGAATAAATCATACTCCGGTAAGTAAACTGGAGTTCCTATTAAATCAAAAAGATCAAATTCTTCGTAACGAGAATCCTGTTCTTTTACCCGTCTATTAACAAGTTCATATCCTTCATCATTATGCGTTATCAATTGTTCTTGCTTTGTAAACTCTACAGGGCTAATACATTCTGTTTCAATATCGACTTTAACTCTTTCACTTGTTATTGGTTCATTACTTTCTTTACTTATGAACAATCGATGATACAATACCGAATCCGCTATTCTATCATCCTCCACTAACAACTCATGAAGGTCACGCTTTGCTAATTCATACGCATTTGTAAATGGAGTTTCTATTTCACATAGAATCCGATTCATGGAAGATATATCTGCTTGAGCAGTATGATACTGTCCATTTACTCGATTGAAATGTTCATATCCATATATTCCTATATCTTCTTGCTCACCTATAACTCGATTAGAAAGTTCATAAGAAGGTACATTCACTTCCATTTGTAATACTTTTCTATCAATAGCAGCTACATCGAAAAAGACTCCCTCTTTCTCTTGCATGCTTCTATCTGCTAGATCCGTATCACGAACATTACCATATACTGAACGTATGTCTCTTTTAGCTGAATTAACTGTTATTTGTTTCGCTTGTAGTTCTCTCTGTACACGAGCAAATAAATCATAGTCTGGCATATAAACTGGGATTCCTAAACTATTAAAAAGATCAAATTCCTCATAAAATCCAGTCAATTTTTTGATTTGTCTACTAGCAAATTCATAGTTATCTTGAATAGTCCCCAATAATTGTTTATGTATTAGGTCCATTTCCTCATGGTGTATATAGTCAGTCCATACATGTTTCGTTTTCTTATTAACTTGTTCGTCTTCAGCTAATTTTACTTCTACTTCTTTTGTGAGCACATCACTCTGTATCATTTCTGGAAGATTATAATCCATGTACAAATGATTCTGACTTGATACCATCAATGACTCTACTAAATTTACCTCATTAGAATGGTACTGTCTTTCTAATAACTCATATTCACTTATGAATTTACTTTCATATTCATGCGTTATATGATTCATGTCATTCATTTCTATGTGAGATGAATCATATTCTATTAATAGTTTTTGAGCGTTATTATATACATGGCCACCATATGTATATATGTCTTCCATTATGCGGTCCGCAAATGACACATCATATTCATTAGTTTGAAGTTCTAGCTTTTTACGTTCTAAATCTTCTATATTAATAAATCTTCCATCTATCTTCAGTGCTTTTCTATTTACAAATTCAAAATAATTTATTTCACCATTTCGCTGAATGGCATCTCTATTCGCTGTATTGTAATTTATATTACAAGCCTGTATTTCTCTTTGTTTACGAGCAAACAAATCATAATCTGGCATATAAACCGGAATCCCTGTATCAGTAAATAAATCAAATTCCTCATAAGAAGTAGTTACTTCTCTTGGCAAGTTATTATAAAGCTCAAAATCACTTATCTCTTGTACAGGTAATTCTTTTTGGCTAATCTCTACATGATCCACATTTCTAACTACAGTACTACCTATTTCTTTTTCTCTTCTTTCAGTCAATATTGTCTCATAAAATCCTTCGCCATATAAAATACGTGCAACCTGTACCCATCGCGGTATTTCATCTACATTGGTTGCAAATTCTCGTAATTTCTGTTTTACTCTCTCTTGCTCAATTGGGAGCATATTACCTGCTTTATATATCTTACGATCTGTACTAGACATTTTTGTTACATCTGCATACTTTGTATCTAATCTGCTTCCATTGTTCCCTTCCATATGTTCCATATCAAAAGTTCGGTCATGTTGCATTGCTTTCTGATAGTAATGAACATCTGCAAGAATTTCTTTAAGCGGTTTAGAATCCTGTATGCTTAACAGTTCCATGTTGATACTCCGCATTAGGTTTGCAATATCCACTTTAGCAATATTAGCAGTCACCTCAACTTGCCTTATTGCCTCTACAACAAGGTCTGTTAATATACCTTTTCCCTTTACTATTTTGGTTGCAAATACCCCAGCATCTTCTTCCTTAACAGCTTTGAATCTTGAATATGGAGGCAAACTGACTGGAAAATTATTCGCATTTTTTACAAAAGGATTTAAAACAGAAAGCGAGAGACTATATGTTTTCTTCATTGTTGATCCCAAAGGAATCGAAACAACATGACTCTTCTTTTTCGTACATAAAGAAGGGGAAGCAATAGAATAAATTTTCTCACTCACTCTCTGCATTCCCCCTTATATGATTAATGATTAAATATCTTCTTTATAAATAGCTAGACCAATCGGATTAAATGGCGTTGCTTTTGCTTGTGTCATCGGAGAGACTGCGGTAGTCGGCAACGTATAACGATATAATTGTGCAAATTCATAACTTGCTGTAATCTCTACCCCGTTAATTGGGATTTCTTTAAACGTCACTGTTTTATCATCTTCATTTAAAATAAAGTCAGTATTAGGAACTAGAGTACATGCATTGAACAACTTAAGTGTTCCTGCTTTTGGTTTATGCTCTAAATGGAAAACTTTTCTCATTCCATTTCCTTTTCCTAAAGATTCACTTGTAACTTCCTTTTCAATTTCCAATTCATCGGCCTGTTGAATATTTTTTGGGTGAACAGCATAGACATCATCTAATTTTCCAACATATCCATCATTAGGATGAACGATATAAATCTGTGACAAATGATATTTCCCACTATAGACAGATGGATTAAATCGACCTTGTCCACTATCAATATCCATATCGTGAGTAATAAATGATAAATAATGTTTTTGATACATTGCACCTGTATATGATTGAGCTAATAATACAGAATCATTTCCATTACCTGTATTTTCTCCGTAGTCTAAATTTGCATTTCCAATTTTTTTATTAGGCGCATAATTATATTGATCTCCGTTACGACAACCACCAATAATTACAGTGTTTTTACGCGGTGCATTATCAAATGTGTACATTCTTCCAATATATAATGGTACAAATAATGCTCGAACAGGACTTGGTGTTGGATCTACACGCATAAACATAACAATACGATCTTTATTTCCATTACCATACATATAAACGACAGAATCACGTTTCCAATCTTTTGTAAAACGGGCTTCTGGTGTAAAACTAATCGGTGTATAAGGCGAAGGATTTACAAAATTAACTGTAGAATATACTTCAGCCATAATACTTTCCATTTTTTGTACGTCAAATGATGTCTTCGCTACTAAAGTATCTAACGTTCCGTCTGCCTTTGGTGCTAGAAAATACACTCCAGAAAATTTAATGTTCTCGGAACTTTTTGGGGCAGTTTGAAATTCAATTGCTGTATCTGAAATTGTATATTCCCCCGGATCGACCATCTGATTATTTCTATAAACCATAAAACGACTTTCATCAAAATTTGAAAATGGCAAATTAAATGATTTTTTTGAACCGGTACCGTTTCCTAAATCACTTTCAGCATCTGATAACTTTACTTCCTTCTCAATAAAATATTGGTTAAACGTAAAGAAAATCATATCATTATTTGGTTCGTATGCATCATTTGTTAATCGATACTCACAGGTGATTTTATCTCCTTTTGCAATCGCTTGATTAAAAATAACTTTCCCCGCTTTAGCATCAACTTTATATTTATTCTTTTCTAGTAAAATGCTATTTACATACACTAATAAAGAACTTTCAACTACAGGAAATGTCGGAATTTGAAATTCCTTTTTCACTCCATCTCCCATGCCTAGCTTTCCTAGTGGAGAATCCACAGGAATAAATCTACCATCTGTAAAATCAGAATCGCTCGTATCATAAGCATTTGCCACTCCAAATCTGCGCCATTCTCCATCGCTACCTAACGATTCAAATAATCGAACATCAATAAATTTATTGATACCACTTCTAATTTTAAAGTATAACTTTCGACTCCATCCTCGCTCTGTAATCATTTTCTCTAATTCAACCGGTAATGTTTGTAAATAAGCTACTTTATCAAACCACATGTTTTTCTCTCCCTTTACATTGACTTCTCATAAATTCCTAATCCAGCTGGACGATATGGTGTCGCTGGTTTTTTTGTAATTGGCGAAATCGCATCAACATTATAAAAACGATAAATATCAAATGTATCTGGACAAGTATTTTTTCGCACTTTTAATTTATCCCCATTCAATAATCCTAAAGGAGATAGTAAAACCATATGAGGTAAGAAACCTCGCACACCTTCATCTGGATGAACAATATAAGCACGAGATGTATGAACTCGACCACTATATACCGAAGGATTAAATTGATACTTATATTCATCATTATCATGAGACTGCCAAGCTAGTGGATATTGACCACCATTTACTCCTTTTCTATCAGGCGGCATCTCATTCGGAGCAACATTCCAAGCAATATAATGAGCTTGATATCTAGCCCCTAATCGCGAGCGCTTAATAATAACGTTATCAATACCATTACCTGGTGATTTAGGATATGTTTTTAAAATTGGCAAGCTATCATTCACATTTCTATATGGTTTCTTATCATTAAAATCAAATGCATGTGAGCTATTTTCTGCACCTGTATCAAATGCTGTCCCAGCCCAAAGTGCGTCACCAATTTGATCATCTTTCGCATAGCTTTCAATTTTGCCCATGTATAAAGGTGTAACCGGAACTACATTATTTTCAAATGCAGGTGTATTATCTGCTTGAATTAATAAAACTACACGATCCTTATCTACTTGGCCAGTCACTCTAACTAATGAATCAGGCCACCAATTTGTTTTTACATCAACCCCTTCTAAATTCGGGTTACGTAATGTAATTTTTACAAACGGTGACATCATAACATCCGTATTAGCACTGGTATAATCTATACTTGGATTGCCATTCTTCATAAGAATATCCGTTTTACTCACTTCTACATCTATTAAAATTTTTGTGAAAGAATCATAAGCTACTGCTGTCGCTGTCCCATCTTTAAATGCAGGATCTTTTTCAATCATATAAACATAAAAACAGGAACGATCAAGATTTTTACTATATCTTAATTTTGCATCCTTAATAAACTCCGCTTTATCCTCTTCCGTATTAAATTTATACGAAAGATCCTTTTTAGCAATATCCCAAGATGCGATTTGGACTAATCCATACATAGCCCCTTCTGCATTTTTAATAATCGTATGTTCCGCAATTCCAAACCGGTATAATGTTTCATCCATACCAGAATTCTTTAAAATTGCTAATGGATAACCTGCTTTTTGAAACCTTTTAACCTTTGTCCATCCGTTACTAGTTGCTACATTTATAAGATCATCTAAGAAACTTCCTTCTTGAAATACCTTTTCAATAAACGCCACTTTACTTCACTCCTAATCTTTTAAAAATTGATAATTAAGCCAAATAGCTTTTTTCTCTAAAGATTTATTTATATATTCAAAACGGATAATCGCTTTCGCAGGAATTTGTTTAACAACAGAAAAATTAAATCCTTCAGGAACATCTTTCATATAAATTTCATCTGCTATTTTTTCATTATTAATATATAAATTCCAATAATCGTTATCGTTATATTTTGATGCACCAATAGAAAATGCAATCATTTCCATATCAACTGGTGCTATAAATTCATTATGATGAATATTTTCATAAACACCTATTCTTCTTCCTTTTATAAAAGGAATCGTTTTGGTTGGAAAGTATGGAGCATCTAATCGGCCACCTGCCATATAATTTACAGCAAAACTCATAATCTCCCTCCCATTACTTCAAAAACTGTAAAGCAATCCATACTTGCTTATTATTAATTCCTTGGTTATGAAATTTAAAAATAATTTTATCTCCAGCCTTTAATTGCATATAGGACATAAGACTTATACCTTCTGGTATTTTTTTTGTATAAATATCCTCACAGACAATACCGTCATTTACAATAAGCGACCATTTATCATCGATTTCATACATAGAACTACTCACACTAATGGCATAAAACTCCATGTCAATTGGTAATACGTATTCCATCTTATCTTCTGTCCATGCTTTAGAATCCATTATAAAACCTTTCATATACGGAAAGGTTTTTGTTGGATAAAATGGCGCATCTAATCGACCACCAGCTATATAAGTTGTTTCAAACAAAGGTAATCACCCTTTTTATTGTATTAAAAAATCCCCATGCATCATTACGACACATCGGGAATTGGTAAATTAGATAACATACCGCTACCTTTATTAATAAGCCTTGGCTGTACTCGATCTAATTGTTTGTTTGCGTTATAAATTAGTTGCATCTCCATCTTTTTACCCGTTATTTTATGGGATATAAGGACCTTTTCAAGCAGTGCTTGTCCATTAAAAACCAAATCGTAGTGCAAATATTTATCTCCAACAACTGCCGATAACCGAGCACCATCACGAACCAGTGTATACCCCTCGGTCATACCCTCTTTAAAAACATCATTTGGATCGTTACCAGGCATCGGTTTTCCACCGCTGTAAAATTCCCTATCAATTAATCCTTTCATTAAATACATAATAGGATCATATAAATTCTTTTGCATTATCATAGAATCACCCCTAATTTACCCTTGTTACAGGCCATGTTTTAGCTGGGCGTTTAATATAATATCTATCTGCATTTAAATCTGTTTCATCAAACGTTAAATCTGGTAAAGAACCATAATCAAATAAGATATTATTTTGTGTATCTAATACTTGTAATCGCCCGGTAAGTATTCCTAAAGGAGTGCGCACCGCTTCAAAAATAATAATATTCACGCCATATTCTAGTGGTATATCAACATACGTAGGATTGTTTCGGATAAAGTAGTTTTCCACTATTAATTTATTATTACAATAAATATTTAATAAATCTCCATCCTCATAATCCCAATCCCACAGCTTTAATCGTAATGTATCTACATTTACTGTGATTCCTGTTATATCGGTATACGGAGTAGGTTCATATCCATAGTTAACGGATAAATCTAAAGTTTGATAGAATCCATCATCAGCAGAAATCATTGTGTTAATTCCTTTAACAAAGTAGTTCCACTGTTGCCCAGAATCCCTATTGTAAATGGAAACCACATCGAACAATTGAATTCGCGGATTCCCTATCACAGCAACTGTTAGTGTTCTGAATTTTTGAATCGCTTTTAAATGATAAGCTGCAGCAACTGCCCTTCTTGCAAAGAATGTTGTTGCCCAAGGTACCTCTATCATTTCCTCTCGCAAATCCCCTAAAGAGACGTTTTTAAGTAAGAATGAATTAACAAAACCATTAGCATAATCTCCGCATTTAATAACAATACTATTACTAATGTCCTGATCTGTTAATTGCATATCTAAAGAGATTAGGTTTTCCCCTTCTCTAAAACTAAATTTGGCAAGTTCGTTAATTTCGTAGTCTGGCATTTTCATAAATGTACAACTTCCATCTGGTTCATGTTTAATGTAGTGGAATGTTGTATCTATAATATCGCGTACAATTTCATCCCACTTTTGAAACCTCTTTCCAGTTGCCCCTTCAACAATCCAGCTTTGATTGGTCCCAGGAATGTTTACCCTACTTCCGTGTAATGTAACTCCTGCTTTTTCAAGGAAGAATTTCACTACATCATACACATTTCCAGTTGGTGCAACAATTTCATCTGATCCCGGCGTTGGAATTACTGATTTTTGTAGAACCTTTTTATAAGATGTTGTGCAGGTAACTGATATTGTGCCGCTTTCGGCATTCACCTTTACGTCAGATACAAAACCATGTATATACGGTAAAGCTTCTTCGCCATAACCGATAGAAACCTTAAATTCAGTCTGCGGATATAGTTGGTTTGTGTTTGTTACTTCACTGTTGTAAAACCATTCTTGAATGGAAGAAAACTTACCATACCAGTTATCAGGTGCCATTTGCCCATATTCATTAGCAAAGGTAATAGAAAATGTACTTGCGAACTGATCTGCGTTCTCCTGCACTTCCAGGCTCACTACACGATGTTGTATTTGTACATAAGAAGAAGATTCTCTTTTTTTCATATAAACAATTAAATTAGGAGCATTATTCCCCACTTGGAAATAGCTCCCCAACATTCTGATTAAAGAAATAGATCCTTCTCTCACATTCCATCAACTCCAATACCTGCTTGTGACATAGATATTAATTTACACTTTGCTATTACTAGTGTTCCTTTACGTATTGCATCAACTTCATTAGGTGGAATAATACCACCATAGGTACCATAATCACCTGTAATAATATGAGGGCGATATATTTCACTCATGAACTCACGCCAATGACTGATATCATTGAATAAAGCAGTAAATTCTACTTCACATCCTTTATTACCAGTACTTTGGTAACGAGGATATCCATGCATAACATTGTAATTTTTTAATCCGTTTAAGGATTTAGGCATTTTCGTTTGTTCAATCATTGCAATTGTAGGTATAGGTCCATATGCATGATAATAAACATCACGCAAATAGGCTACGTCAGAAGAACCGTAACCGATTGTTGTAAATTCAATTGTTTGTGGCCCTGCACCAACAAAAATTTCTCTTGCTTCCCAGGCATAAGCACCTCTTGCTCTAAATTTTTCAATACCATTTACTCGAACAATAAAGTATTTATCTGGTAACATACCATCAGAACCAATAGGAACTTGGGACATAAAAGAAAAATTATATGTCCCAGGCCATGAAAAATTAATAGTATATTTAATTGTACTTTTTAATTCTGTAACATCCCATAAGAGATGATATGAACCAGCTCTTCTATGCAATGTTTTTAATATACTCATACATTACGCACCGCCATTCCCATTAGATCATCAGCAACTACGTTTTGTAGTAATTTTCTCATTTTCACAAAATCCTCTGCAGTTTGCAATTTTTCAACAGCAACTTTGAATGTAGCATTTTGAATTGTAACACCTTTATCTGTTTTCTTTTCAACAGAAGAGTGCCCAGCAAATGGATATGCAGATTTTCCAATCATATCAGCAGAATGTGCCCCCATTTGTCCAATTCGGGTAGATACATCCGTTACTAGTTGCATCGGTTTCGGTGGAACAACCGCTTTATTTAACAATCCAGAAGCCTTGTCCACAGCCGGGATCATTTTTTCCATCCCTACACCAAGACCTTCTGTAATATATCCGCCGTACTCCATCATGAGACGCGAAGGAGATTTTATACCAAAGAAACTTTTAACTGCTTTTGGTATTCCGTCTACAACGCCTTTAGCTTTATCAACAACCCAGCCAGCCATAGATGTCATACCTTTACCAATACCAGCAATAATATCTTTCCCCCAGCTTACAGCGTCGTTTGCTATCCCCTTAACTATAGAACCAACTTTACCGAATACATCCCTTACTGTATCAACAATGCCGTCAAACGCTCCGACGATAGCTTTTTTAATTGCTGCAAAGTTACTTACTATGAAATCTCTAATAGCACCAACAACACTAAATATTGTGTTTTTTATCTTATTAAAGTTATCCACCACAAAGTTAACAAATGTCCGAACAGCAACTATTATTGTTTCTTTAATAAAATTCCATGCGGTTACAATAATAGACTCTACGATATCCATTACAGTCGTAATTGTGTTTTTTATAAAATGAAATGCTGTAACCACAAAATTCTTTATAGTCTCTAATACAGTTATAAAAACTGTTTTAATTACATTCCAAATCGTAGAAATAACCGTCTTTATTCCATTCATTACAGTTGTAATTATGCTATGAATTGCTTGAAACACACTACTTACAACTGATTTTAAGAAGTTTAATACAGTCGTAAAAATTGCCTTTATTCCATTCCACACTGTAGAAATGACGGTTTTTATCCCATTCATCACAGTCGTGATTATGCTGCGAATTGCTTGAAATGCACCACTTATAAATGTTTTCAAAAAGTTTAGCACCGTCGTAAAAACTGTTTTTATAATATCCCAGCCAGTTTTAAAAATATTTTGCCATGTTTTAATAGCAGTAGAAATATAGCTTTTAATAAATTCTAAAGCAAACTTAACAACACTTTTTATTACGTTTAGCACTGTATTAAATATCGTTTTTATTAAATTCCAACCAATTTCAAATGTCTTTTTCCATATGTTGATATACATTGTAATTACAGTAGTAATTATTTTCCATGCACCGCTAAGTATTTTATCTATAAACGATACCGCAGATTGGAATACTTTTTTTGTTCCTTCCCAAAAACTTGAGAAAAACTTTGACAAACTATCCCATACTGACTTCGCAACTTTAACGATAGCATCCCAGGCTTTAGAACAAATATCACTGATCCATTGCACTGCCTGCTTTGTATATTTCACAATTGAATCCCAATTTTTATACAGCACATATACTAAACCAACCATTAAAAGTATTGCAATGCCCCATGGACTTAATACTAATGAAAACATTGATTTTCCAAGACCAGTCAATATCTGTGCGAACTCACTAAAAACTTTAATTAGTTTTAAGGCATCTTTAATAATCGCCGTAATTGCACCCGGTATTTGCATTAATGTTTTAACTATATTTACAAGGCCACCAATGATTTCACTCGCCTTAGATATAAGACTAGAAACAGATTTGATTAACTCAACCGTTTGCTTCAACGATGGTATTACTATATTGGAAATCTTCACGACTTGTTGAGCGATAGGTTGAATAGTTCCAGCCAAACTCTTTGCATCTTTTTCAGTTAACCCAAGCATATCCTGTAGTTTTTTTTGAGAACCTTCCACATCGGTAGCAAATTGTAAAGCTTTGCTATTGACTTGTTCTATAGGTTTTGTAACTTTATTTGAAATAGTGTCACCAAACGTTTGCATTTGCTTACTAATATTCCCAAGAGAATCTGCTGATTTTTGGATTTTTTCTTGCATTGTATTAGAGGCTTTTTGCACTCTCTCTTCAAACTTTTCTACACCTTTATATGCTTGATCCGCTTTGTTACCAATCTTCCCAAAAACATTGGTCGCCCCGTTACCAAATTTTTGAATTTGGCCATTTATTTGATTAAGTACTTCTGCTGGTTTTTGAAATTTTTCTTGTATGTTCTTAGAAGCCTTTTGTAAACTTTCCTCAAACTTTGCTAAATCCTTATAAGCTTCATCTGCTTTAATTCCAATTGTACCAAACAACTGGAATACTTCTGTAAACATTCACTCCCCCCTTTCTAACTAGGAAGTTTTTTATTCCTGATCGTCTTCAAACTGAAACTCTGCAATCAGCTTATTTGCATGGTCGATACATTCCTCTTTGGACCAAACTTCCATAGTCTCATTTTCTTCCCCATCCGACGTAGATTCCGTAAGTCCAAAAGCTTGCAAATAGTCCTGAAAAGTTGTTCCTTCTTCTAATTGCCTTGTTTGAAATCCAATAAAGGCCATTTTTTTCCATTCATTTAATTCTTCTTGCTGCTCTTCCTGACTAATAAAAGAAAATAAGTCCATTAAACGAGAATACGGTATGGATAAGACATAATCATCTGTCCATCCATACCGTTTTTGGACTTTATCAAAAGCCCTTAGCATATTTTGCTCTGTTTCTTCTATGTATTTATTAGAGTCATTTTCTACATTTCTTGTTTGTTCCACTTGAGACTTTGAGATTTGATTAGACCCTTGACCTGATTGAAAAAAGACATTAAATCTTCACTTTCTAATAATCCTTCAATAACTGCTACCATAGCTTCTGGTGGTAACTGATCGAATTCTTCACGCTTAATCTGTAATAGACTAGAGAAAAATTCCGAAAACTCATCTTCACATTCCGGAATCATAGACAATAATTGAAAGACAAACTCTAAACCCTTTTCTTTTTTTTGTTTTTCAATTTCATTTAACTGTTCTTGTTGCTCTTCATTCATTTGGGCCAATTGAATTTTTTCATCAATTTCATTCTTTTCTTTCCCAAACTCCATAAAATCAGTCATTGCATGACGACCAACTTTAGAAATAATCTTAGTAAAACGCCAAACATCTTTTACATTTAAACGTCTCATCTTCATCTTCTGACCTGAAATTGTAATTTCTGTACTATTATGCATCATTTTTTCTAGCATTGTTGTCATATTCAATATCTCCTTTTATAACCTAAAAATAAAACCTACAACTTATTTACTTGTTGTAGGTAATTTAGGTGCTTTTTTCTTTGGTAAATAAATTTCATAAGGGGGTGTATTAGGCGAACTTTCACTATAATGACCAATAAATTTGCATTTAAGTCCTACAGTTCCTTTACCATCTTTTAAATCAATTTCTACAGAAGAAACTACCATTGCATTTCGGATAACAAAAATAACCGGAATATCACTTCCTGAAACTACACCTACTATTGCAATATCACTATAACTTGCGTCTTTAATTTCATTGGTTGGTTTTACAATGTTATAATCGTTATCAGTCGTACTATCTACATCTACGCCTGGTAGAGCTAACTCTAAATTTTCTTTCGTAAATTCTACTAGTGTAACCTCCATATGTGGTTCATCTTTTAATAGCCATTTTCCGCGAACTAGTTTTCCTAAAACACCATCAATATCAGCATCATAGTATTCTCTAGTAAACCCCACTTTACAGCCACCTGTAGTAGCTCCTAACATCTCACCTAGGTCTTTAACACTTTTAAAACCTTTATACATTACACCCGGTCCAATAACAAAATTATCAGTTGTACCCTCACGTACACCATTAATAAGCTTCCAACTCATTTTTTTCCCTCCTTAATATAATTCCATTCTTCCTACCCGTACAAGAAACTTAATACTAATATGAATAATTGATGGATCTTCATCTGGAACTGTAATACTGCCTGCTCGATGAATTGTAATAATACCAGAATCTCTTAACAATCCCGCTTCTCTGTCTAACAAATGTTCTATTCGCCTTGAAATTACATCCGCTTTTTCATAATCACCTTGGCCACAATATATATCAAAAGTGAGGATCATACGATCAATTACCTCTATATCATCCGGATTATTAGATTCAATTCTCATTACCACATAAGGCATTTTCATATCATTTTGTGCAGTTTGAAATGTTAGAGCGGGCTCTCCTTCATATTTCGATAGATTACTTTGCACAATTGTATCTTTCTCAATAATATTTCTAATTGTTGCAATCGCTTTTGTCGTCATTGTTCTCCTCCCAATGTCCTTTTTAATTCCCCACGCTCTTTTTCAAACGTTTTTAAGAAAAAAGGTCGGGCTTCTACAGTACTTGTACCATTTTCGACATACACCGCTCTTTTTAATTGGCTTCCAATCGTTCCTACTACTTCGTTATCTGTAATATGTAAGCCATATTTAATGGAATCTTGTAATTCTCCCGTTCTAGAAGCAAATGTCTCTCCTGGTTTTGAAGCAATATATGTGCGACTCGATCGTGGAATTTTATACTTCACACCATTGTGATTACCTGATACTGTTTGTTTCATTTCTCGTTGCAGTTGATTGCAAGCACTTATAATTCTTTCTACCATCATTTTATTAAGTTGTTCTTTAACCTGTTCTACATTACGTGTAACCATGAACTCCGATGTATTCGTCATTTTATTCCAACAGCTCACAATACAATTCAATATGGTGATTTAAAAATGATGGATTTCTTGGTTCTCCTCTTACCTCAAATACATAATCATGAAAATAGATTACATCATTTGTATGGATGTTATGTTCTGCAGAAGTATAAATTTTATAATTCGGCTCAAAATTTTGTTTATTTCTTTTTAACCTTTCATTATCTACCGCTGTGTGTGTTGTTACACGACACTTCATTCTTTCATAAATAATGACAGGCTCTTCTTTAAAATTTCCTGCCGGCTGTTTTACCTTTTGATTCCTTTTCACAGTTACTTCATGTATATATAATTCTTCCATATCTAATGTTCACAGCCTATTCTTTCATTCATAATGCTATTAAAGGGTTTCTACTTCGGTATTTTTTTAATACTTTTAAAATCTTTTTATTAACAGTTTCCTCATCTAGCGATTCAATATTTATTTCATATGAATAATCTCCGATATTTGCTGATTTTTTCATATTTTCATATTGTAGATTTGTTCGAATTACCGCATAACACGTCATATCGATGATGCATTTTTTCATTAAAGTCAAAAGCCCATCATAATCTTGTATGGTATACTCAAATTCATATAATTGATTCTCACTTAAACCATATACAGTGCAACCATCAGAAAAAACTGAACTGGTAACTTCTTCTCCAGAACCAATATGGATTACCTTGATCAAATTTTCTGCTCGAAAAGAAAGCCAAGCCAATTTACTAGTTCTAACTTTCTCTTTCATTGGGTTACTTGGCTTACTTCTCAAATAGTTTTTAGTAATCAATTCATATTGACTAATGAGTTCCTGGATTACCGTATCGGGCATTCGTTGAACATTTACCCTGTTCTTTATGTCCTGTACAGTAATTTCCATCCTTCCACCTCTTTTACTTCTCTTTCTTTTTAACCTCTATACTATCTATTAACTTAAAATGTCCTGTACTCAGTAAATAGTTTGCTTTCTCATTTGCAACCTTTTCCTTTACTCCGTTGAAAAAAGTATAGCCATATGCAGTATATGTACCGCCTAATTTTAATTCTATAATCTTCATATACAAATTACCTTACTTAATTCCCAAATTTATCAGGTATATTAGTAAGAATTGCTACTGCGTCCATTTCTTGAATAACTGCATCATCATCCAAATGAATAACATAAAATCGCTTATCTTCCATAACAGCAGATTTACCTTCTACAGTCTTACGAACTCGCGTGTCATACGTATTTACCGCAATAAAGTTTTTAGGATCTGCAAAAATAATTACATCATCTTGAAGAGAAGGAACTGTGACAATTTCATACCCTAACGGCTTATTAACTTGATCCCCTGTACCTAATAACGCAGCATCACCTAAGCCAGTTGAACGAGTTGTTAAATATTCAATCCACTTCTCTCTACGAGCAGGTGACATAATCCACTTTAAACCTTCATTTTTATATTTATTAGGCATCGCCTTAGATAAATTAAAGATTGAGTCTTTACTAAACCCGGCGCTAGCTTCAGCATCTCCCGTTCCCGTCACTAATTTAAAATGATCGACAATATGAGATTTACTTGATTGTTTAATTTGTTTTAACCAGCCATCATTAATTTGAAGAAATGGATCTTCTGAAGTTACATCCCCATTCCAATGAAGATCTTCAAGGTCAATACCTAACTGAGTTGACATTAATGTCATAACAGTATCTTCATATCCTTCACCTTCGATATTTTCTCGAAGTAGCTCCTCCGTAATCTCCCATGGTAAACGAATAGAAACTGTATCATATTCAACTTTCGACGTTTCTACACCCGCTCGATAGCCATCATCACTATTTTCCATTTTCCTACGTAAAATTCGACCACCGATTGCAATTTTATCTAATTCACCTTTTTTCGCTTTACGAATCTCTTTGCGATGCAATTGAGAAAATGGAGTTGCATCAAATACCATTCGGAAAAATTCTTTACTTTGTTCCGGATATAATAGCCCCGCTTTCATTCCTCCTGTTGTCATTGTACTCTTTTCAATTCGTTCAATACGTGCTAATAATTCTTTATTATTCATAGATTCATTTCTCCTTATCTTTATAGATCTAATCCTACCCATTTATTTACTGGTTTTCTCATCTCGTTTGTTGGTTTGGCATCAGCCCCAAGACTTTTACGAACTTGTGCTGATCGCTCAATTACTTCAAGTCTCTTTGAAATGGGGTCTATTACCTTCTGAATAAATTCACTTGTCTTTTTAGATTCTCTGTCATTTTCTAATTCATTAGTATCATGAGTTGATTCAAGTTCTTTATTTAACTGTTCTTCCAACTCCTGTAATCTCTCAAGAAAAGGACCCATTTCTCTCTTTACAATGTCTGCAATCTCATCTGAATTTTGATCTGCGTTTTTTTGTAACTTATTTTCTTTAATTTGGTTCATCAAAGAAATCATTTCATCAAATTTTTTATCATTTTTCTTATATAAGATTTTGCCTACTTCATTTATGGAATTAATAGTAATATCTTCCGGCGAGAAATCTGTATCACCACCCTTCATTGTATTTAAAATGTCCTTCATTTCATCTAAGGTGGAAACCATCTGCTTAATATCTACATTTCCCTCCCAAATCCCAACATAAAATACATCTTCAAACAAATTAAATACCTTTTGCATCTTAGAGTTTTGTTTACTATTTACTGACTGATTATCCATCTCCTGAGTTTGTTCCTCGTCATAATGTGACTTAAAGAAATTAAACATCTTACGAATTACACCTTTCTCATCTTGTGTAAACTCATCCATTTGTGGCATCTCCATTCTTTCTCCAACCCCTCCCATCGAAAAGCCTGTGATTTTCCCTTTTTTGATCTCTTTCCATGTTTCACTATCGTCTACTCGAACAGTCATAAGCCATGTTCCTTTTTTAATATTTTGTTTCCCAACAACCGTATTATTTTTAGAAATCCAGCTTTCTACTACTGTTCCTTTTCCTGCCAACTCGTCATGGTTTTTATCTATGTATCTATATTTCTCTAAAAAATTATAAGCCGCTCTTTCAATTTCTTCAGCCGTCATGATATCACCATGTGCATCTTCTATATTTGGTTCATAAACAACCCCTGTTACAAGTTGTTTTTCATCTTCCCTCTTTAAAATAGGGACATTTTTCAAAACGT
>Ga0209463_1000978_pt1 | contig 18749 bp, 19 predicted proteins | sample AgamicMgSfrz_FD_187169 | JGI IMG/M metagenome (GOLD analysis project Ga0209463, IMG submission 187169) | Agave microbial communities from Guanajuato, Mexico - Mg.Sf.rz (SPAdes) (version 2) | ecosystem: Host-associated > Plants > Phyllosphere > Phylloplane/Leaf | place: Guanajuato, Mexico... | reverse complement strand
TTTCTCCAGGTGAGATTCACTTATGTCCGCCATATGTAAAACATGTAATTGATATAGGCGTTAGGCTTTTTGATATGGCGACCATTTTTGAACTTATAAAATCATTTGGTTTTAATCAGTCTAATCATTCAATTATTTGGGATCGCTATTTACGAAACATCATTAAGCTGCAAAAAAAACTGATAGAAGCAGAAGAACAAATGAAAGACCTTCACCTTCACGTAAAGAGTATTGTAAATGTAGTAGAAGATGGAATCCTGGCCGTGGATTTTAATAGAACAATTACGTTATTTAATAAGAGGTTAGAATCATTGTTTCAGCTATCTTCTTCTGAAGTTGTAAATCGTGAAATTCAACATGTTATTTCTAACGACGGCCTTGTGGAGTTTATTACGTCTTCCGACGAAAAAAGTCAGTACTTTAACATAAACGGGTACGAAATGGTTATCTACAAGTCAATGATTCAGGAGAGCAATACTACTGTAGCGACGTTTAAAAGTGTTAATCAAGCTGTTGAAATAGAAGGAAAGGCGCAGTCGGAACTTAGAAAAAACGGCTTTTCTGCTAAGTATGATTATCATGATATCATCGGAGAACACCCAGCTTTGCTTAAAACGGTTGGAATTTCCCGGAAAATGGCGGTTACTGAGTACCCTATTTTAATTCAAGGAGAAACCGGTACAGGAAAAGAGCTGTTTGCTCAGGCTATTCATAATCATTCTACACGTAAAAATGAACCATTTCTTGCGGTGAATTGCAGTGCCATGACCGATACCCTGTTAGAAAGCGAGCTATTTGGGTACGAAGAAGCCAGCTTTACAGGAGCGCAAAAAGGCGGTAAAAAAGGGCTGTTTGAAAGCGCTGATAAAGGTACGATTTTTCTAGATGAAATTGGTGATATTAGCCCGCGCTTACAAACCCAGCTTTTAAGAGTGCTTCAAGAAAAAGAAATCAGACGGGTAGGGGGGGCAAGGATAATTCCAATCAATGTAAGAATAATAGCAGCTACTCACAACAATTTAATACATAAAATGAAACAAGGGTTGTTTCGAGAAGATTTGTACTATCGTTTACATGTATTATCTTTAACGATTCCTCCTTTAAGATATAGAAGAACGGATATTCCTTTACTGATTCATCACTTTATTTCTAAATCGAAAACGTGGACGCACATCCATCCAGAAGCGATGAAGCTGCTTATCGAATATGAATGGTCAGGAAATATAAGAGAACTAAGAGGAGTCATCGAGTATTTGCTTACCGTCTGCGATGAAAACGAAGTGAAAGCAAAAGACGTAGAGTACAGGCTTAGTAGTCAAAAAGAGGAACATCCTTTATATGAAGTGGAAAATGAATCGGTTGATTTAATCGAACTTCAAGAAAATCATGCACTGTTAGAGATAATAAAACAGTGTAACGATACAGGAAAAGCAGCAAGCAGAAAGTGGATCTCACAGCATTTAAAAGACTTTACTCTTACAGAACAGCAGGTGAGAAATCGTTTGGATGTACTAGAAGAAAAAGAGTATATTATAAAGCGCAGAGGCAGAGCAGGAACGAAAATAACAGAAAAAGGACTGCATTATCTATATCATTTAAAAACAAAACAGCACTTAATTAATTCTTAATATACGTGGAAAGGGAAACTTCACTAATCAAGTTTCCCTTTCCTATAAAATAAGGTATTCATTTACCGTTTACGGCTGATTTCCGCCGTAAACTTTTCCTGTAGAAGAAGTAATCACACCGCTGTTTACGTTTAAAGTATAAGCTAATCCTCCAGAACCTGTCCACGTGGAAAGATTAAAAGTGCTACCATTAAATAGTTTATAGATAGAAATATTGTTAAACGTCAGCGGCTGACCGCTTACACAAGTGGTAGGCGCCATATTCGTTTTAGCCAGATAAACAGCTGCATTTGTAGAGCCCGGCTGTGTTACGACCTTAGCTGAACCATCTTTTTCTACCAGAAGCGCTGACTGTTCATTAACGGCAATTCCTTTTGCGCTTGTTCCAGTTTCTTCTCCGTCTTGGATATTACGTGCGAGAAAGGTTAAAAAGCGTCCCATTCTATCTCGTTGTTCAAAATGAGTGTCTGTTTGAATGTTGTTATTATACGGTGTTTGAATCAAATAGTCTGTAAAAGAAATAAGAGAACTATAAGGGTTGTTTAGCACTGTTTTAGAATCTAAAGTTGTAGAGCCTGCTGAGATAGAGTCATAAATGTGATCACCTTGAATCATGGTGCCCGCACTCGTTCCTCCAAAAGGAATGCCTTGATTGATACGATTATTTAATGCTGTCAGAGCCGGAGAACCTTCTAAGAAATCTACGTAATCAGCTTGATTGCCTCCAGTAAAAAAGATGCCCTCTGCTTTGTTGATTTTATCAATTAAAGAAGAGTCTGAGCCTGCTCTTATTAAATCATCGACGACAATTGTGCTAACAGAGTTAAGGGGCTTACCTATGCTTTTAGCTAGGTCATAGATATATGAATTATAGGCGTCAGTACCCGTTGCTCGTATAACTAAGAAATCTCCGCCGTTTGCTTTTTGAATCATCCATTTGAATGCTTCATCTACATCGGTGCTTCCTCCCATATAGACTTGTCCAAAGCTTGTACTAGTCGCTTTGTCTGCAGTACTTCCGACCTGATAAAGCGTATAAGGTGCAGAAGCAGCAGAAGCTGAAATAGGCAGTAAAAGAGATGCTGCGAGAACAGCACCAGTAATGACCTGCTTTTGAATGCTTTTCTTACGTTTAGTTTTTTTCATAAAGTTCTCCTCCTGTAATCAGTGTTCATAAATGAACATGCAAGATTTATACCAACTTATTAAACAGGTAAAAAACGTTAAAAGAAGGGCTTTTGAAAAAAATATCACATGATATAGGTTATTTATGGGTTGTTATTAAATTGTTTTATACCCAAAAATGACGAGAGTGACTCTAACTTAGGTGTCTAATAGTGAAAGAGTATATCGTAAAAGTGTATACCTCATTGAAAAATAACCTTTAAAAACTTAAAATTATAATAGAAAGGAAAAACAAGGATAAAAAAGGGCTGCCTCCGAGTAGCACTTTATTTGTTTAAAAGACCTTTGCTCTATTAATATCTTTGTCTCTTAAACGTTTTATACTTAACATTTCTACACAGAAAAAATTATACACGAGAGGATCTGTCAAAATGAACAAACAAGAAAGTAGTTATAGATGGGTGGTTTTTGGAACCGCTTTATTAGCATATTATTTGATTGTCAGTCAACGAACAGCCCCCGGACTTATTACCGAGCAGTTAATGAAAGATTTTCACGTTTCAGCGTCCGTTATAGGACTGATGACGAGTATACAATTTTTGGCGTATGCCGGCCTTCAGATTCCTGTTGGCTTACTTTCTGACCGATACGGTCCAAATCGATTTCTTATCATCGGATCGCTTTTAACCGGAATAGGAAGTCTCATCTACAGTACGTCTCCCAATGAATATGTCTTAATTTTCTCTCGTTTGCTAGTCGGTACCGGAGACTCCATGATTTTTGTCAATTTAGTGTTAATTTTAAGTCAGTGGTTCAAGGGAAATGAGTTTGTAAAGCTGTTAGGTTTAATTGGGCTGGTAGGAAGTGTAGGGTCATTATCAGCTACTGTGCCTTTATCTATGTGGATTTCCTTTTCAGGCTGGAGAGTTCCTTTTCTTAGCATAGGTCTGGTTTTAATGGCGGTATCTTATCTGCTTTATGTCGTTTTAGTCGTAAAACCTAAACGATTATTTGTAGATGATGCTAAAGCAAATAAAGCCTCTGTTAAGACTCCGGAAAGCGTATGGGCGATCCTAAGAAGGGTAATGACGACTCGTCAAGCATGGGCAACATTTCTTTGTCATTTTGGTGTAGTGGGTACATACATTGGTTTTATTGGTTCTTGGGGAGTTCCTTATGGAATGAATGTGTTTCATTTATCTCGCGCTGATGCAAGTCAGCTTATTATGTATGGTCTGTTTGGCGCTATGATCGGCGGACCTTTAATCAGCTGGATAACAAGCAGGTTAAACTCCATCAAAAAAATCTATTCACTTGTTCATTTTATTGTAGTGCTTAGCTGGACTGGATTATTATTATCCGGTATAAAACCTTCATTCATGCTAGTCGTTATTTTGCTTTTTATCATCGGCTTTGGAAACGGCGCAAGTGCTTTGACTTTTGCCGTAGTACGTCAATCTTTCTCAGTAAAAGAAGTAGGGGTTGTATCAGGTTTTGCCAATATGGGAGGCTTTTTAAGCGCCGTATTATTACCTAGTATTTTCGGAAATGTCCTTGATTTATTCCCTGAACGTTCGCTGCACGTGGGCTATCATTATGCTTTTATCATTCCCATTTTGTTTTCAATGATGGGGTTGTTAGGTGTCTTACTAATTAAAGAAAAGGGAAAAAAGGAGCAAAGGGTGCTGAATGCTTCTTAATATCTTATACAATGAGAGACATGCAAGAAAAAACGAGGCTGTCTGCGCCTACTCTGCGATACTACGAAAAGGAAGGCATTTTACCGTTTGTCGAGCGAAATGAACATGATCAGCGCTTATACACTGATCAGAATATCAAGTGGGTCAAGTTTATTTAATCCTTACGTGCAACTGGAATGCCTCTTGCTGAAATCAAGCAGTATGTAGAGTCATATAAAAAAGGCGAAAGTAACATCAGCGAACGCAGAAACATGATGCTTCAGCATAAAAAGAAAGTGGAAGCAGACATGTCGCAAACCTATCTGCATCTAGAACGAATTAATTATAAACTTGCGCTGTATGATACGTTGGAAGCTGGTTTAAACAATAAACAAATAAAAATTTAAATGCTGATAACAGAGAATCCTGTTTATACACAAACTATACAGGTGTTAAAAACTGCGAAACAAACAAAACAAGATAACTGCATAGTTATCTTGTTTTGTTTGTTCTATTCTAGTATGTACTGCTTAAATAAAGAGCTACATCGCGAATTGCTTTATCAGTTGCACTTTCTATTAACTCTCTGTCCTTTGTATACGAATAAAGAGTGTCGCCGTGAAGAAGGTGGTCTGATAAATTTAATAAGCCGACAGCGCGCTTGTTGAATTTATGAGCGACGGTTAAAGTGGAAGCTGTCTCCATATCCACGCCGAGAAAATCTGCAAGCGACCATTCTTTTACCATGTCATGCGTCTCGATAAGCATGGCGCCCATACTAACCACATGTCCTTTTATATATTTGTAGCCTTTTTGTTCACAATACCTACAGGCGGCTTCCACTAACTCTTTGTCAGCTTCTACAAGCGTTTGTTCTGGTAAATACCAGTGTGATACGCCATCTTGCATTTTTGCTGCAGATACAATTAAAATATCGCCATATTGTATAGTAGAAGATAAACCTCCAAAATATCCCGTTTGAATAAATATGTCGGTTCCGCTGCCAGCAAATTGATGTACAATGTTTGACGCCATCGGACTGCCGTATACATTCGCAAATCCTATATTTCTGTTATTGAACTTACCTATTACCGTGTTCCATTTAGGCGTATGAATATCAGTAGATAAGATCTCTTTCCATAAATTTATATTATCTTGGAATTCCCACTCACCATGAATAATAAATGCATTAGGCAGCTCTTTTTCTGATAGCTTTAATACGTTTAGCCAATCTTTTTTTTCAAAATCGCCATACAGCTTCATCTTTTTCTCCTTATTTTCTCAGTTAGACTAGTTAGAAAAGAATTCTTCATTACTAGCTTTCATTCCTTTAATTTTTAGAACTAACAAATATAGAAGAAATGACAGTGCTGATTTAAAAATGTAGTTATGCGTGCTTTTTTTACTCATTTCTCGACAAATATTTAGAATTAAAAAGGAGTTCAGTAATAATAAAAGAAATTCCTTACTAACGCTTATTTAAAGTAGATAAAGCTGTGAGAAAAGCTCCGTTTAGTTAATGAATGAATAAGAGGAGGGAAGGTACAGGTATCAAATTATTTTCCCATAATTAAAACAAAAAGGCTTATCCTAAGGGAAATTGTAGCAGAAGACGCAGGCAATATTTTAAAATACCTATCCGATAAAGAAGTAATGAAACACTACGGTCTAGAGCCTTTTACAACGGTTGAGGATGCTTTAAATAAGATTGCGTGGTATCAATCGATCTTAAATGAAAAATCTGGAATAAGATGGGGTATTACTCTTAAAGAACAAGACGACATTATTGGCAGCTGCGGGTTTCTTAATAGAGTTCATAACCATTACCGTGCAGAAATTGGATATGAGCTAAGCAAAGATTACTGGGGGAATGGGGTTGCTAATGAGGTATTGGGCGCCGTTATAAAATATGGTTTTACACATTTTAATTTGCAGAGAATTGAAGCATTAATAGAGCCCGCTAATGCTGCTTCACAAAAATTAATAAAAAAGCATGGGTTTATAAAAGAAGGCTTATTAAGAAGCTATGAATTTACGTGTGGAAAATTTGATGATTTGTATATGTATTCGTTATTAAAACAAGATTTTGACAGACTTCAACCACATGAAGGGAATATCTAGACATCGTTATTAAGAATACGAATAGCACAATGACAGATAAGGGGAAGATGTATGGACCATTTTAATGTTGATATTGTTCACTATCTTCCTCAATTTGCTGAGCAAACGGTAAAAATGTGGAGAGATAGTAAAGAAAAAGCGATTGAACAAATGGAAATGCACAGTTTTGACTGTCATGTCTATTTTTTAAATCATATATTGTCAGCACACTATAAAATTGAATTAGCGTTAATGGATGAACAAATAGTAGGAATGATTGCTTATCATGCTGATGAAATTAGCCAGCTGTACGTTCATGTAGATTATCAAGGAAGAGGAATCGGACAGCTTTTACTCGAAAGAGCCAAGACAGAATCAAATGGAAAATTAATATTACGTACATTCGAACGAAATAAAAATGCCCAGAGGTTTTACGAGAAACACGGCTTCAGTATTATAAAAAGAGGATGTGAAAACGAAGAGAAACTACCCGATATTACATATGAATGGACAAACAAATGAAGCATACGTAATTTTAATAAAGGAGCGGTTAGTGTGAATACGTTAGCACATGAAACATAACAACGCTGTCTATATGTCCGTGGTCCGCCTTTTACTAGTTTAGGATAGATGATTAATGCTAGCTATAAAAAGGAGGAGTTTAATATGATAACGGACAAACATTTTTTAAACGCTGTAAACAATACAAATGTTGATTTTACTGGATGGGATTTTTCTATTATTACTCGTACTGGTCGTATGGATAGCGACATGCTTTCGTGGTCATACGGAAGTGAAGCTTTTCGTCTTATTCAAAACTCTAATGCCGCTTTAGATATGGGAACAGGAGGAGGAGAATTTTTATCTTTGTTACAGCCTTTTCCTCGCGTTATGTATGCTACAGAAGGAGACAAACCTAACGTTCCAATCGCTAAAAAACGTTTAGAACCGCTTGGTGTCAAAGTTGTTGAACGAACTGAAGACGAAAACTTATCGTTTAAAGATGATACATTTGATTTGATTTTGAATCAGCACGAATCTTTTTGTGCTTCAGAAGTAAGAAGGATTTTGTCAAAGGAAGGAACGTTTTTCACGCAGCAAGTGGGAGGGTTAGACTGTTCACGAATCAATGAATGTATGGGGGTTCCAATAAATAAAGAGTTTTGTAATTGGAATTTAAAGAAAGCAATAGAAGAGCTTAAACAAAGTTCTTTTAACATTATCTCTTGCAAAGAAGAGTTTCCTGTACAGAGATTTTATGATATTGGAGCGCTTGTCTTTTATTTAAAAGCAATTCCTTGGCAAGTTCCTAATTTTGATGTAGAAACATGTATCGAAGGGTTGCATAATATACATGGAATTATAAAGTCTAAAGGTTTCTTTGACGCAAAACAACATCGTTTTATTATTAAAGCTGAAGCAAAGTAAATAGTGTAAACTAATCACATATAAAAATCGGATCTCTAACTGGAGATCCGATTTTTATATGTGAATGATGATTGTACATAAACGTTCTATTTCAGTTATGTAATGGAGCGTTTATGCTCTTTAGTATGATTTTGTGATATACGAGAGTTTGTTAAAATGCAGTCTAATGCTCTTTTAGTAATGGGCATAAAAAAATTAAACAGCACGCCGCCTAAAAACACGGTTAATAACGTTCCTACACCAATTGGTCCGTTTAAAAGCATCGCAGCTAGTAAAAATGTGAAGTAAATCAATGTTCTTGCGAGAAATAAATTTGTTTTAACTAGTTTTTGTATGATTAATGTTAAGCGATCAATTGGAATGGGTGCAAAATTTGTATGTAAATAGGCTGAGGTTCCTACACCTATAATGATTAAACCAATTCCAAAACAACATAATTTGCTGTACCACATTTCAAAGGGAGCCCAATTCTGTAATAAAAAAAGCCATAAATCAATACCAAGACCCGTTATGAATGCTGTTAACAGTCCCAGTACTTCCGGCTTTTGTTTGCTTAAAAGGGCATTACCACAAATTAAAACACAGGCAAGTATAATTTCCCAGCTTCCAACGCTAAGACCTACGTTTAGGGATAGTCCAACTAAAAGTGCATCAAAAGGTGAAGCTCCTAGGTTGGATTGGATCGTCAAAGCAATTCCCAGAGTTAATAGTAAAATTCCTCCTGCATAAACAACATATTTCACTGTAATCAGATCCTTTATTCATTATTTTTTGTTGCAAATGCAACTATTTTCAGGTACATTAAACGTATATTATTTTTATTGTATTTGCAACAAAAATATGTGCAAAGGAGATATTTATGAGTGAAATTCTGCGTGAAATTGGAATGATAGCAAGAGCATTGGATTCAATTAGTAATATAGAATTTAAAGAGTATGACCTGACTAAGGGGCAGTATTTGTATTTAGTGCGAATATGTGAAAATCCCGGAATCATTCAAGAAAAGTTAGCTGAGATGATAAAAGTAGATCGAACAACAGCGGCTCGGGCTATAAAAAAGCTTGAAATGAATGGTTTTATTGAGAAGAAAGACGATCTCCACAATAAAAAAAATAAAAACCTTTTTCCCACTGAAAAAGGGAAGAACGTATATCCGTTTATAAAAAGAGAAAATGATTATTCGGATAAAGTGGCATTAGAAGGTTTTACCCAGGAAGAAGCAGATACCATTCTTAAGCTGGTTCAAAGAGTAAGAAAAAATATAGAAACAGATTGGGAGTTTGTCAAAAAAGGAAACAAGAGAAATTATTGATGATATAAAGGAGAGGCGCATGTCAGTGATGATGGATATAAAAAAATGTACTCTTGAAGATGTAAATCACCTTCAAAATATTAGCTACAAAACATTTAATGAAACGTTTAAAGATCAAAATTCACCTGAAAACATGAAAGCTTATTTAGAAAAAGCATTTACAGTCGAACAGTTAGAAAAAGAACTATCAAATACGTCCTCGCAATTCTTTTTTATGTATGTAAATCATGAAATTGCGGGTTATTTAAAGGTTAATACGGATGATGCTCAGTCTGAAGAGATGGGGAAAGAAGCGCTTGAAATTGAAAGAATTTATATAGGTAACAGCTTTCAAAAACAAGGGCTTGGTAAACATTTATTTAATAAAGCAGTAGAGATAGCAACGACACTTAATAAAAAGAAAATTTGGTTAGGCGTATGGGAAAAAAATAAAAATGCGATTGCTTTTTACAAGAAACAGGGATTTGTTCAAACTGGATCTCACTCTTTTTATATGGGAGACGAAGAACAAATAGACTTCATTATGGTTAAAACACTTTTATAGTTTTAAAAAATAAGGATTATTCACTAATTTAACTGGTAGAGGATAATCCTTATTGCATACAGAGGTTTTATGCTTTTAGGGTAAGCAGTAAGCAAACTAATATGGCTGCTGTGCCAGCACATAGGAGAATGAAATTAATGTCATATGCTTACCAAAACGTTGGCTTTTTTCATTTTGGAAATTACATTTTCACTTTAATTCTATTTGAAATAACACAGACTAATTAGATATATATCGAATTAGAAAGATTAAAAAATGAACATTTTTACGTCCATTTTAAAAGATAACAGGCCACATCTCTTTCGGATTTAACTCGTATTCTCCATTTTGCCTATACATAAAATGCTGCATAATTAACTCTCTGCGAATCGTCGCATAATCTTCATGATATTTTTTTATATGTTCATTCAGTTCTTTTTCTTGATACGTTTTTCCGTGCTGTAAATCGCGTATTAAATAGGCTAATATTACGTTCTTTTTCTTTCTTTGACTTGGAATGATCTTTAAAGTTCCATCACTATTTATAAAGTTTTTAACAATCGATAATTTGTCTTTATCCTGTAAATGGTTTTCTTGCTTTTCCATCGAATCTTCTCCAATACTCAAAATAGCCTTCGAGTTATATTCAAGTCTTTCAAGGTCTAGATAAAAATAAATAATGTTCCCTTGTCTTCTTTGATAAATAATTCCTACATTTCTTAGTTTTGAAATGTGATGAGTAATAGTTGAAGGCTGCAACCCCAGCTTATAAGCGATTGCTTGCCCGTGAAGAGGTCCTTTTTTTAATAGTGAAATAATTCTAATCCTGGTAGGATCACCAACGGCTTTATGATAATTCACCAACTTATCTAATTGCATAGCCTACTACCTTCTTTCTTTAATTAGATGTATATGTCAAAAAAGTGAAAATATTTAAAGTGATCACTTGTCACACTGCATATAAAAAATCGGTTCCGTCTAATCTTTAAAGTGTAAAAAAGAGCCTGCTTCTCCGCATAATTTAACCATTATTTTTACCAGTTCTTTTTACTATTAAGAAAAAGTTACCATTTTTTCACTAAATAATACCGGGGAACATATTCAAGGAGATAAATGAATTATTAAAGATACATGTATGCAAATAATAAATGAAAAAGGAATGAGTAAATCATGGAAGGAAATTCAAAAGTTTTAATGGTTGTTACAAATGGACATACGATGGAAAATGGAGAGCTTGCTGGTATTTGGCTTACAGAATTCTCCGAAGCATATTTAGAATTTCAGAAAAAAGGATACGAAGTAGTCGTAGCAAGTCCAAAAGGCGGAAAATCGCCTGTGGATCCTAACAGCTTAACAGATGATGTGACGGACGAAGACAAAGAAGCAGGAAAGCTTTTAGAGAATACAAAATCATTAGCTGACGTAAGTTCACAAGACTTTGCAGGTATGTTTGTTCCTGGAGGACACGGAACGATGTTTGATTTTCCAGACGATACGAACTTACATCGTTTGCTAACAGAATTTGCTGAAGACGATAAGCTAATTGCAGCCGTATGCCACGGCCCGGCAGTTCTTGTAGGCGGAAAGCTTAAAAATGGTGAACCAATTGTAAAAGGCAAACGTATTACAGCGTTTACTGATTCAGAAGAGAAAGATACAACGTTAGATAAATACATGCCGTTTCTTCTTGAAACGAAGCTTCGTGAGCTAGGCGCAGAGTTTATTGCAAAAGATAATTGGAGCGATCATATTGAAGTAGACGGAAAACTTTTAACAGGGCAAAATCCACAGTCTACAATCAGCTTAGCAAAAGAATTTGTACATGCTTTAAACGCGTAAAAGTATGTATAACCTTAATGGGGATGTCTCATGATTGTTTGAGACATCCCTATTTTCTTTAGGGTGAAATAAAATAGAAATTAAGGAAAATAAAAAGGGCAGCTATCTAAATAGCGGCCCTTTTATTTATTAGAAGATTTATCTCTGAAAATGTATGTAGTAATTCCTGTCACAATGATAACAGCTACAACACAAATGATCAGACGAACAATCTGTGTCACAAAGATATTATCTGCAATGCTCATGTTTTTGGTTAAAATTAACGTTCCATAAGCAGCTAAGACAGATAAAAACATATTGACGATTCGTTGAGCCATGTTGTCGTTACTCCTTTCGCTTCACTACTTTACACTTTAACATATGTGCTCGCTGTAAAAAATATCGAATTGCAAGTCTGTCAGAAAATCAGCACTCTAGTAAAACAATCCACTATTAAGGGAGTAGCTGATATCATATTAGTTATGACGACTAGAGCTCAGAGAAGGAAATAAGACTTCTTTAGTCGAATTTAACATGCTTATATTATTTTTTTAGATAGGTGGGAAAAGCTTGTTTGATAAATTGAAAAAGCTATTTATGGATAAACAGGATCAGGAAACAGATGACAAATACATTTTAGTCCCTGAGAGTGAAATAAATGAGAATTTAAGAAAAGATATAGTGAAGCTGGAAGAAGTAGGAGAGGCATACTGCAAAAATCTTCAGCACAAATATAGAAATAAATTTGAACGTGATGGTAAGCAGAACTTAAAAATATGGGTGTGTCGAGATATTGATGGCGACCAACTACCAAATCTAAGTTCGGAGCAGTGTCTGGAAAAAGAATATCGTTCCCAAGTGGCAATAAACTTTGATGGGTTTACAGATGAAGAAGATGCATACGTTCATTACATCCAATTGTGGTATTACTTTAGTGGGTATTTTAAAGGGACAGGCACTTTGTATGATTTGTCAAAAAATCATTTAGAAGCTGATATTGAAGAAAAGTTAAAAGGAATACTTGAGCAACTATAACTTTCTACTTAGCACTGAAATTATTTGTTAGTATATAAGAGGAAGGGATATGAAGGGGCGGCCAGAGCTAGAAATAGAAACAGAAAAAGTTTATAAAACGAAAAAGAATTCTAATGGAACATTTATAGCGCGGATTGTTCAAGTGCCTAAGGAAGAAAATATGTTAGATTTTATTCTAGAAATCAAAAATTTAAAGAAAAAGGAACTTTCTTATAAAAGTTTATTGATAACGACTGAAAACTGGTACGATTCTTTTCGTCTTGCTAGAGGAGATCTGAAATGGGTATCTTTGCATACAGTAGCGGTATGGGACCGGTTAGGACATAAATTAGTTGAGGTAGCGGCCCCAACCGGTAAGGAAAATTATCGTATTTCCGATGAACACTGTTCAGTTTACCGAGAAACGTAATAATGACCATATAGTAAGGAGAAAACGAATGAAAAAGCATTGCTGCGATTATATGAATTATCATGCGAACTTTACGTGTGATATTCATAGTGATCCGTTTGATTGTCCAGATAATCTTATCTTATTTGATAAAACAAATAAGGAATACGGTTTAATTATCCATGATGGTGGTTCATCCATCATTGGAATTTCATTTTGCCCATGGTGTGGTAAGAAGCTTTAACTTAAGTATGAAGGGGGGATCCTCTTCATTTTTGGAATGGGGGATGGGGCTTGATTTTTCGTTATCTAGCTATGTTATCAGGATTAGGAATAGCTTTATTAAACCTTTTTGATCCTATACATTAAGGGATTACGCGCTGGTTAATGGTTATCTGTGGTTTATTCATCTTTATTAGCCATTTAAAATTCATCTTAGGTAAGAAATCAAAAGCAACGGATAATCAAAAGAAGACCTACTAATAAGATTTTCTTTTGATTTAGTCCTGTTGGTAAACGGTGTTATGTAAACGAAAAGCTTATTGAATATGTAAGAGAGAAATAAAAAAAGAGAATTATATGTTATAATAATCACAAATATCCAAATAAAGGGATCTTTTATTATGATCAATCGTAAGTTTAATTCTCTATTTATAATCTATCCTATCGTTTTCTTTGTAGTTCGTACTGTTTTTTCGATTATAAAAAATAGCGCTGAGGAATCTGTTTATGAGACGTTAGCTATACTTGCCATGTATTACTTTGCAGTAAGTGTTTTCTATTCGATTGACCTATATACGCAAAAGAAAAATAGTTAATAGATTAGAAAATGCTGAGAGTCAGAGTAAAAACAAACGATATAAAGGAGTCTAACAGTGCGCATTAAGAGTTATTTTTTGTTTGTTTTCCCACTCATTTTACTATTATTACCAAGCTGCGATCCATCTTCTACACCTAAAGAAAAATACTATTCAAGTACCAAAACCACAAATCTTGAATTAGAAAACGTTAAGTCAGTATCAATAGGAAGTTCTAAATATGACGTAGCAAGTTGTTTGAAGAAGAAACCAAAATCTATAGAGGTTACTGAGCAGCCTCTGTATACTACCTTCATTTACGGAAAAAGTACAGAAAAGTATGATGTTGAATTTAAAATTGTAGATAATAAAGTCAGCAGATATGACTTGCTTAGTAACAAGTATGCTACAGAGAAGGGAATACATACTGGTGACAGCAAACAAAGTGTCGTTAGGGCATATGGTAAAAATTATTACGAAAGAGAAGATACCGGAGCAACAATAATAGGGTATTTTGATAAAACTCATAAACTCAATATTGAGTTTTCTTTAGATGATAAGGACAAAGTTGGAGGGGTTTTGGTTCAAAGAATAAATGGTTAATATGAGCTATAAATTCTTTTTTCTTTCTAATAATTGCAGCAGTCTTATTGTTTCAAGAAGGTATTATTGTAGATGAATTTAATCGTTCAGGAGATTCTGTAACCTTCTATTTAACATATTGTTAGGGGTTTTATTTATAGCTACTTTCATTTTTAAAAGAAAGAAGATGAAAGATAAAAATTGAAAAAAATACATATAATCATTTACGCTACAGCTTTTAATATGTACTTATTTATGTAAATTGAGTATGTTCGAGCTATAAATCTAAAACAAATAAATAGAAAGGGTTTTTCTATTGAGTACGTTTACTAAAGTAGTACCGTCAACTTTTATACTTCTCTATATAATATTTTTCTTTTTAGATATTTCTTATCATTATGGTATTCCTTATTCATATAGCTTTTTTCTTTTTTTATTTTTGTCGTTAATATCCCTAGTTTTATGTTTAGTAATATGGTTTAAGGACAGGGAACGTTTTTTTCTATTTTTGGCTGTAGTTTCAATCCTCCAGCTTACGTTTACTGTCTTTATTTATCTTTTGCCAGAAGCAGGAACTAAACCATTAATTTATGAAAAAGTAATTACAAAAGAAGATGTTTTACATAAATAAGCATACATAAAAAATGTTTCAAAAAAAATAGTATTATCTTACTTTTTTTATTTTGGGCTATAATGAGTCCTATATAGCTTTAACGTTTCATAAATAGAACTAAGAAAGTGAGAAGAACATGGAAAATAGTGTTTTTGAAAGAATTGCAAAAAGATATGATTCAGAAGAACGAATTGAATTGGCTAAAATTATCGTGAAGGAAGTAAGGAAAGAATTATCCAAAAGTGAATCAAAATCTTTAATAGACTATGGGAGCGGTACGGGTTTAGTTAGCTTAGAATTATCGGATGTAGTTGACTCTATTTTGTTGGTTGATTCATCTGAACAAATGTTGGAGGTGGCGAAAGCTAAGATTTCTCACAAAGGACTTACGAATTCCAAAGTACTTTGTTCAGATTTCACTCAAGAAACTCCTGAACTTAAGGCAGATATAATTTTAATGTCATTAGTCCTTCTTCATGTCCCAGATACTACAAAAATCTTACAAGAATTATTTAATATTTTAAATGATAACGGAAAGCTGATTATTGTCGATTTTGATAAAAACCATAGTATCAATCATCCGAAAGTTCACAACGGCTTTGCACATAACGAACTGACAAAAATATTAGACGAAATTGGGTTTAAATCAATAAAAATAAAGACCTTCCATCATGGTCATAAGATTTTTATGAATCAAGATGCCTCTATGTTTATGTCTAGCAGTATAAAGTGAGTCTTCAATATAGGCGTCTATAATTTTAGAGAATTTATGATTGGATGAAAGGCTTAACAATTTAGAGAATAAAAGCATTTTTAGGATTACGTTGTTTATAATAAAAGTTCCGTTAGAGCTAATGTATGTACTAGTTCAATAAACCCTAAAAAGGATCTTCCACTGAAGGTTCTTTTTTACTTTTATTTAACACTCAGTATGTTAAATAAAAGCTTATATCATATATAAAAATAAAATCACGATGGTTTTTATTACTGTTTTAACCATAATATGAGGTTTATAAATTAAGAGTACTGGAGAAGTCATTTTGAAAAATTATGTAGTGTTTATTGGGAGTTTTATAGTGTTACTGTTTGCTTTTCAAATTGTTTCTGGACTATTTCTTACACTTACATATGTACCTGATCTTTCACAGCATTTGAGTAGCTCAACGGTCAGTGTTTTTTCTTTTAATTATCCATTTTTAAGTTCGATTATAGCGGCCACCTTTTCATTTATTATTTCAAATAAAATATGTAAAGTTAAAAAGAGCACCTATAAATGATTAGGTGCTTTTTTGTGCTAAGAACATTCATTATGGTTTTTAATAACTGCAGTTTCCTTTTTATGGTATTATATATAAATATATATTTAATACTGCCGAAAGAAGGAGATACTTAATGTTGCAATCACTGATTTTTGATATGGATGGAACGCTGTTTCAAACAGATAAGATTTTAGAATTATCACTTGATGATACCTTTAACCATTTGCGTACAATCAATCAATGGGACACTAGTACTCCTATTGATAAGTATCGTGAGATTATGGGTGTACCTTTACCAAAAGTATGGGAAGCTTTATTACCTACTCAATCAGATGAAATAAGAAAATATACAGATGACTATTTTTTAAAAAGCTTAGTGGAAAATATAAGAAAAGGAAAAGGTGCTTTATATCCCAATGTAAAAGAGATTTTTAGCTATTTAAAAGAACATAACTGTTCCATTTACATAGCAAGTAACGGTTTAAAAGAATATTTAGAAGCGATTGTAGACCATTACGATTTGAATAATTGGGTGATAGAAACATTTAGTATTCAACAAATCCAAACCCTCGATAAAGGAGAGTTAGTCAAAACGATTATAAAAAAATATGATATCAAATACGCTGCAGTAGTAGGAGACCGCCTTTCTGATATCAATGCTGCAAGGGATAATGGTTTAATGGCAGTGGGGTGCAATTTTGATTTTGCTCAAGAAGCTGAGCTTGCACAGGCTGATGTAGTAATAGATGATTTGATGGAGTTAAAAACTATTGTATCTAACATAAATAGTAGCTTGTCAATTTAATAGACTGATCCTCGTTTATAACCATTATAGATGGTTAATATCGCAATTTTATTAAGAAAATAAATTTTTTATATGCTATGTAAAAGGATGGGCCTTTAAAGGCCCATCCTTTTAATTTACCTTACAGTATTGGAATCCACTTGATTTTGAATCTTCACTGCAGTTTCTGCTCCGTCAATGAACTCACACATATAGAGACCTCAATCTACTGAAGTTGAAACATAAATAATAAGCCGTTCCCCTGTAATTTAAAATGTTTACATAATCTTTTCTTGTCATTAATAAATGGTTTACAATCCTGAGCTATGCTTAGGTTAAGATTTCCAAAATAGTTTTATATTAAAAATAATTCTATGAGAAAGGAGATTTTTGATTATGACTTCGCATATGATTCGTAAATCTGATAGCGCTCATTTATATATTAGAGGGTATAAGATAAAATTGACACTCAGCCAGTGGAAGCTTGTAAGCACTCCGAGATAATGGTTAACCCAACTATAAAAAGAGAAAAACCTCCATCTTAATTTAGATGGGGTTTTTTGCATTTCTTTTATTAACCTTTTAATTGGTTAACTATTTAGACTTTATAATAAAAAAGACTAATAAAAGTTAAAAAATGGAATAAAAAAGAGGAATATTATTTAAGTGAAATTAAAATAAAGCACAACTAAATATGCATTTTTTAAATGTTTTACCACTTTTTATTGACCATAAAAATTTAAAAGAATTAAAATAAATATAAAGTAAGTGGTTACTTACATTTTAAAATAGTTTTGTGGAAGGATGAATATTTTTAATGTATAGTTTAAGTTTTCAGAAGGTCGACGAGGCGAATGAACGAGTTGGAGCAAAAGCTTTAAACCTTATAAAAATGAAAAAAGAAAATTTACCAATTCCAGATGGCTTTGTTATTCAAACCGAAGCTTTAAAGCGATATATCGAATGGAATGGGATTGATCGTCACACGGATAATATACACGAGAGAATTTTGCACGGGGAAATTCCTATTGAAATTGAATCGGATCTTATAGAGGCATTTAGAAATCTAAAAAACTCTTATATGTCAGTAGCTGTTCGGTCATCATCCAGTGCTGAAGATTTAGAAGGTGCATCTTTTGCTGGCCAGTATGAAACCTATCTTAATGTGAAAAGTATCGAGGTTTTTTTGAGTAAAGTGAAAGCGTGCTGGGCCTCATTTTTCACTGAAAGAGTCGAACAATATACTCAAAATATGTATGCCGATTTTGATGAAATTTCAATGGCAGTTGTTGTTCAAGGATTAATTGAGTCCGAAGTATCGGGAGTCATCTTCAGCCAAAACCCCGTTACTCATAATACAAAAGAAATGATGATTAATGCCAGCTATGGACTAGGAGAAGCAATCGTATCAGGCTTAGTAACACCTGATGTTTACCTGATTAATAAACAAACCTTTGAGATAGAGAAAGAAAAAGGGCTAAAGGAAGTAAAAATAATTCCACTTGATGAAGGCGTTGAAGAAATCGAAACAACGGAAGATGAGCAGCAAAGGTTTTGTTTAACAGACGAGAAAATCATTGAATTGGCCGAAATAACAAAAGAAGTAGAAGCTCTTTACCAACATCCCGTAGACATAGAGTTTGGTATTCAAGACAATCAAGTATATCTATTACAGGCA